>Ga0123337_10000610_pt1 | contig 57327 bp, 65 predicted proteins | sample frozenSSSSmetaG_FD_89792 | JGI IMG/M metagenome (GOLD analysis project Ga0123337, IMG submission 89792) | Glacier valley bacterial and archeal communities from Borup Fiord, Nunavut, Canada, to study Microbial Dark Matter (Phase II) -... | ecosystem: Environmental > Aquatic > Freshwater > Ice >... | reverse complement strand
TCTATTTTTGATTTTAGTTTAAAATAATTGATATTTAAATTATAATAGTTCATTAAAATGGGAGTGTTGAAAATCGTGGTCTCGCTTAGGTGGGCGGAGAGTAATGGCCCCAACTCTTACCTTGCAGATTTAGCCTACAAGGATTCTACTCGTCAGGGGCAGAACTGTTCGTGTCCAATCGCTGAAAAAGGAGCATGCAAGCACTTCACGATGGATGAAGCGCGGGAATGGAGCGTCTCGCCAGCAACAGCGCGTCTTCGGCTTTGTCCACTCACTGGTCGAGACCTCTTCCACTGCTGACGATGAGTGAAGCCACTGGAAAATCGCCCCTGAGTCTCGTTGAAGCCACAGATCCGGAATGTGATAAATACTCCAATACACATAGAAATTATTGGGTAGGAAACACGCAAAAAGGGCGTGGGCTGCTACGTTTCGAGTCTTGTGAGAATGCTTATGTGCGTGACTGGATGGGACTCTCTTGTCGAGTACTCTGCCTGTCGCTCGATGACACTGGCGAAGTTGAATGCCGCGAGCCGCGCGAGTACTGCGGTACTTCGAAACGTTGTGGCGACACGGTTCTGGTGACGCAGGCCAGCGGGGCTCCGTGACTTGGGCTGCATCTGAGCGGGCAGAAGGGCCAGGGAGGAAAAGATGCGCTTTCGACGGATCTTGGATTCGAACCCTACATGAGAAGAGTGGGATGTCAGTGGGAAATTTTCAACTCCTGAAACTGGATCCGCAGGGAAGATGCAGCAGAGCCTTTTGAGATGCAGCGATGAGATACATGTTGTGGGTTGGAACGAACTTGGTCAACCATTTTGAGCGTTTGCTAACATTTTGGACCAAGAAAGAGGAATAAGGGTAAAATGTAGATGCCTGGGAGAGATTGATGTTATCTCTGCCGTGGATCTGAAATTGAGAAGTTTCTCGATCTGATCTTCTCATTCGTGAAGACGTACCTACTTAAGGGCGTAGACCATGCCCACTTTGTTGGAGCAAAGAGACACCAGCGAGTCTATACACATAAAGCCTTGCTGTCATGCACGTTGAGGGGGAAAAATCGAGCTCTTTCGCCGTTTTCATTGAAAGTCTTATGATATTCAATCCTATGTAGAAACCAGTGTTGCCCAACTGCGATTCGTTCTTAATAGTAGTTGCTATTCAGAGCGAATACTACTCTATTTGAGCTTCCTCTGAATACTACTCTGCATAGTAGATGGGCAACACTGGTAAATCCTCCGCCTCAGTCAAGGTCAAGTGACCGAGATCAAGTGAAAGGGGGATATGGTCGGTCACATGATTTTTATTATGTGGTCATGTGACCGATTCAAATCAATCGATCCAGAGCTCCACGATGGGATGCAAGATTATTGCTTCGAAAGCAGAGGATGATCCAAATAGCGACTCCTCTGCCCTATGTTATAAACCCGGACTCGGCACATAAAAAGCACTCATCACGTGTAATGGCAACATTTCTCAGTCCGCATTGCTGCATCGTCATTTCTGTCGTAGTCGCGGACGGGATTGTTGTTGGGCTGCGTCAACCACAACACGTATAATAGGTCAGTCGACCCAACTCACCGAGCCAGCTATGTTTCCTACTCATCATGTCTTTGTTTAAATGCCTGGTCGGCACTGATCTGGGCCAATTTTTCCGATCTCAGTGTGCGTTTCCGTCGATTTTCATCCTTCGGGGGCCTCGGTTTTGGTGACGTGCAGGGAGAACAATATGAAGCATTAAGCGATTACCACTTGCACGGCGCCACCCTCCTATTGTTCTTTCCATTGTTCAAGACATATCCTATTATTGAAACTATCTGCATTTTTTTATATGTACAATATGTTCGTCCTGCGAAACATGGCTAGAATCAGTCTCCTATTATATCCAGAGATAATATGATGTTCCCGTTCTCCTTCGTCATTATCATACCGCGTTTCGACCCCGTAAGTTGAATTGTCTAAGGCTTCATATTCTTCATATCCCGCCTGGCCTACTGGTCTGATTGTCCAGAGAGACATTGTCTTCGACAGCAGGAGATTGGATTGCGAGGGAGTACTTATTTCGATCTCTGCTCTCTGGATTTTCCTTCATCAACCAAACATCAAAAGTCTTCTCTGCAATACATTTCATTCATACTGGTCCAAGTCTTTCGAATCTGAGCATATTCCTCCTCATCATTCAAGATGTCGGACATCAACATTACGCCGGTTACCCTCCCAGCAGACTTCGACCCTATGCTGCAAAACTTCACGCTGTATATGCCCGATGGCACTGCAGTCGTGACTAATATTCCATCACTCGACACATTCATCAAGCAAAACAGCGAAGTCTGCGTCGTCTACGGTTCTCAGCTCGGTGCATCGGTGCTCATGCTCTTCGTCATCCTCATCACAACCCGTGACACAAAGCGACGCTCTCCGATCTTCATCTTGAACGTTCTCTCACTGCTTCTTTCTTTCCTGCGCTCTCTCCTCCAGATCCTCTACTGGGTCGGTCCCTGGAATGAAGCCTATCGCTACCTCGCCTATGACTACAGCACTGTTCCCAAATCCGCATACGACAACAGCGCTGCCGCCGTCGTGCTCACCCTCTTGCTCCTCATAGCAATCGAGGCCTCGCTTGTCTTGCAGACCAACATTGTGTGCCTGAACTTGCTGCCTCTTTTGCGGTGGGGCGTGGTTGTCTTTTCAATCCTCATCACCCTGCTCACTGTCAGCGTCCGCTTGGCGTTTAGCGTGCGGAATATCCAAGGCATTCTCAAGGCTGTTTACCTGCCTGACACAAAGATGCTCGGACAGGCGAGCCTGATCACCGAGACGGCCTCCATCTGGTTCTTCTGTCTGATCTTCGTCGCCAAATTGGCTTGGACGCTGTATCAGCGGAGGAAGATGGGCTTGAAGCAGTGGGGTCCCATGCAGATCATTTGCATCATGGGTGGCTGCACTATGATTATCCCTTGTAAGTCCCATCTTCTCTAGTCTCCCGTTCCGATCTCATCTACTCTTCGAGATCACGTACTGACATCCATTCCCAGCCATCTTCGCCGTCCTGGACTACTTCCCGGACGTGACCTTCCACGAGGCTGGCACCCTGGCCATCTGCCTCGTCGCTATCCTGCTGCCTCTATCCTCCGTCTGGGCCGCCGCCGCCATCGACAGCGAGAACCCTGTTCAGTTTCGTTCAGGCGCGAACTTCGGAAGCAGCAGCAGCAACACTGAAGCCAGCTGGCGTAGAGGCAGCGATGCTCGCTTGTTTGGACCAAAGAGCAATGCAACGGTTCAGCATATGAGCCGGACCAGCGAAGACGGACCTAGCCACGGCAATAGCAATGGCAGTGGCTCGAATCGCCGCAGCAGTGATGGGGTCATGGTCGAGAGGAGTTACGAGGTACAGAGCGCGTTGGAGAAGGGTCAGAGAAGCGGAAGGGGCGAGGATATTTTCTGAAGGCTGGGTGCATCGAGGTCGGAAAACGTTGGGAGCATGAGCAGAGTTGATTGATCACCAAGTCTCTTAACAGATGGCGTTATTTCTTGGGATTTGCCCAGTGGCAATTCGAACGTGGGATTCAAAGGTTGCGAGACGCATGACACGCTTTCCTTTGTGGTATTTTCCCCTCACCTTATGACGATGTATGTGCGGAGGGAACACGTTATATACACAACATTGACTTTTCCTTTACTTATAATGGGTGGGGAATGTAGTAGGTTATCCTTCTCAAGATGAAATTCAACGGGTTTACATACTCAATATCCGCTGCTTAAGTGAAACATTTGTGATTGTGATGGAAAGAAATCATACAGAAGTAAAGGAGCCTAAGAAAGGTGAACAAGAACAAACAAGAATCAAACAAGAATCAAAAGAAGAGGAAAGAGCGAGACTACAATAGGAGTGGAAGAGAAAGCTATGTGTTTGTGGAGACACTCGTAGTTGCCTTCGGACCTCCAGTTGCCACTCCACCCCCTCAAATCCTCAATATCCCGATCTTCAACTCTCATACTCGCGTACCCGCGCACCCATAACTTCCACGTTCAACAACCTGCATACCCATACTTCTATACACTCCGGCGCTCTAGTGTCTCGAAACCGCCCTTGATTCCAGACCACTTACATAGCTTCCAGCAAACATGGACATGGACACTGATATTTCGGAAATCTTTGTCGAAATACTGTGGACCTGCTTAGAAGCATCCGTTGAGTGTTACATTCTCACTAGAATCGTCCGGATTATCGAGCGTCTGCTCCTAGAGGTCTTTGGCTTCGATCGGGTCTGGACTCGCATCCCGATCTTATGCGTCGTCTGGGTCGTAAGCCGACCTTACAGAGGGCTCTTTATGGAGCTCTTGCTGGAAACATGTTACAGGGCCTTTGGAGAGGAGGGAATGGCAAGGGAATTGGGGGTGATGAGGAGAATGAAGGGCATGATGATTCAGCTCCCGGATGGGGATGATTGGGATTAAGATCGGGGCTTTGGGAGATTGAAACTGTCTTTGGAGGTATTTCAACCCTGAGTTTCGCACGTTGTTCTCTAGTTGCTGCTCTATGACTTTATTCTATTTCACTTACTAATTGGCAAGCCACGACTATATTTATCCTCGCTACGTTAACCTTGTTCATTCTACACGATCCAATATCAAGTCAACAATAGCGCGTTCTTTGGCCTCCTCCCTCAGCTTACCAAAATGGACACACCGAATTTCTCACAACTTCTCCACTTCAACTTCTGGGTCAAGGTTGCCGTCAAGTATGTCATCTGCTATCAGGTCGAGCGGATGATTAAACGCTTTGTCGGCTACCGAGACACGAGGGTTGGGACATCGGTCAGATTTGCCGTTCTCTGTGTTATTGAGTATGTTTTGCTCAGATGGGGTTCTGTGGAAGCTTGGTGGGCTATGGATACGGATGCAGCACGACTGGAGAGGCTGGAGAAAAGACTGACAGAGACGAGAGTTGAGGGTTTTGTTTGATTTTTGGGAGGACGAAAGACTGTGGTAGATCCATATCATCTTGTGCTTCATGTTTTGAAGGGTCGAGCTGAGAGCTTACGAATAAAAAGGGTCTGACTACGAACAACGGACAAAATGTCAAGATCAGTATGGATCAAACCCTATCTCCTGCCCATAACTTCTGAAGAACACGTTTGAAAATTTGCTAATATTGGTCAATAGCTTCGCGAACCTTCAATATCATATTCGACTGCTGCACTCTTCACACCACGCGAGCGCATAGATTCACAAACAAACATCAATGCTTTCCAACTCGCACTCCCACGCAACCAGTTTACAAAGAATTCGCCTTTCTCGTCATTTCAAGAACCGTTAAGGGTCTCTCATCTCGTCTCTTTCTACAGTCCATTCGCCAATGTACAGCGATGTATTTAGTTCTGAGTCTATTCTCTATGACAATAATTGGCATCCAGGTTTCCAACCTAGATAATGATGCGGTATCGTCGAACGTTTCTTCGCAGCTCTCAGTGCCCCGATCTTCCTTTTGAACGTTATTGGAGGGATTCTTGAGGGACCGATTAATGTATGAAGAGGGGGAGGGGTTGGTACTTATTGGGCAAAAGACGCGGTGGTGGGAGTGGAGGATGATTGTGGAACAGCAGAAGGGGTCAGGAAGGGACAGGAACAGAGATGCTTTCTTAATTGTTGGGCAAGAAATAGAAATCGACACAACTTCAACCCAAATTCAACCAGCATCGCCGTGAATTCCTCCTTTCTCGTGAACTTACGTCATGGGGAGCACTCGACTTCGCGAAGCTGGACGCGTGATGTTGGCAACGCTTCGCTTCGCTTTTGGTGCCCAGTCTCGTAGTTTTTTGTTTTGGATCTCCGAATCGTTGTCCTAAGTTTCTGGTTCCTGAATCTTTGTTATGTGGAGTAACATGGGCTGAGGATGGGGATGTGGACGTGCGAGTATTTCAGGGTCCTTTTCTTCAATACTGAGATTTGTGGTGTCCCCCTTTCTTTTTCCCCAACGAGACCCGAGACACCAGGCATGACAATGCGAAAGGAAAAATACATATAAATGCAGCAAAGCTACGCATTGATATCAGAAGGTCTGGACAAAACACGGAATTGCAGATGGGAGAACGTAAAACTGGGGTTGACAACCATTTAGGGGTATATATACTTTGCCGTGTGGGGATAGTATCGGATACCACTGTCATCGTTGCTCCAACAACAAGAGAGGGATGGATCTCAACCTCCTTGTTTTTACACCGTCATTGGGCCTCGAGGGCCCCTTCCTTCCTCAAACAAATTGTGCTTTAATCAGCTACATTCTTTATTATGGTAAATTCGTCGAGGAGTCGAGGACTATTCAATTTTCAATTTGTCATTTCAGAAATCCTCATCTCAAATCACTTCAGGGTTAGATCTTTCTTACGCCTTTCGTTTTTGCCCATGAGGGTTCAATGGATTCACGTATCTCCTCGCAGGTCATGTCTTCGCAGACTTCTGGGTCTGTTCCTTCCTCGGATGGAGAAACCTCAGTCAATGTCTCCTGAACTCTTTCCTCCTCATAGCACTCTATCATCGCTGGAATGATATCTTCTCCCAGGTTATTTCATCTCTCAATTACAGAACAAAGCTCCATTAGCATGAGCTCCAAATCCCAACCCAATGTTGAATGAGCTACTTTTCATTCTCCTAACCTTCTTCTGGTGGTACTATCTCCAGCCTGTGAATCCTCATTTCATTTTGTTCTTGCCCGTCGGTTTGTTGCTTCTAGCTACACTTACCATTTTCAACCTTTGGGATATCGCCTGGCTTTGTGAACTCGCCCAAATACTGGTCTCTCCGTTACTGTTCTACACGGTGCTTTATACGGATAGTGCGGGCTACGCCGCACTCTTTGGACAGCACGAAATCCTCAAGACCTTATTTCTGAGTTTTGTTAATGTATATCTGCTTGCATTGAAAGCTGGAGTTTCTGGCCTCTTCTAGATTTCTAGGTACGTTTGTTGGAGGAGATTGTGAAAAGAGCTCTAGCCCCAACAGCATCTCTTCTAGCTGCTGAACTTTGACAGACTCATTTGAAAGCAAAGGCCGAATCCACCACAAGCTCCAACGTGTACATCCAACGACTTTGGTCTGCAATTTTCTCAGTCAACTATACCATCATTCGCGCGCCATTGGCAAATCACACGTACGAATACTGCGCGGTGGAGCACAACAAGCCGATTGAGTAGTCGGTAGTTGTTCTCCATTACAACTCAGCTCCTGGAGACTGCGTTGAACCACCTTCGAAGATTGCCAACCAATCCATAGATTTGCTTTGCGAAGCTGCACTCATCGCAATTGTGTCACCACGGCCTAGGGTATCGAGACTCATCTACACCGAGACTGAAGAACGCCACAGATTGGCAAGCACTCATGTTGCTCGATACCATTTTCGTCCTCCTCACGGCAGCCATCTTGTCAATTTTCGATTCTCTGGTCCTGGCCGTTTTGGGAGCCGACATCATAATCGGCCTGGTTATGGTATACTATATGGTCATTTGGCAAGTCTACTGGTTGAGAAGAGCAGGTATCATTTTCATGTACCTTTAGCAAAGACGCTGGACAACGTAGCCGACAGGAAGCGATGGGGATATTGCTGCTGAATCAAGGCCAGATGCAGTGGTGCAATGATGGTCGGCATGTCGGAGGTGGCGGTGGCACATATGAAAGTTTGTTAAAAATTGAGAAACAAGGAGGGTTGAAATCCCTGGTATCGAAATTCGAAAATTTGTCATTATCGAGCAAGAAAACAACAGATGTGCCGAAGGAAAATAACGAGTTGACTGGTATTGGAGTGCTTAAACACCGGGGATGGCGTGGATCAATCGGCCTCAACAAGAAAGAGAAGAAGCCACAAGAGAACCGAGGCACAGAGAGGGTAAGTGAGAATGATCCTTTGGAGAAGACAAGACAGGATAAAAAGGCCGAGAATCACGAAGAAAGCCACGACGAAAAGAGTATAAAAAGTCAAAATAAGTTCATTATAAGAGGCAGGAAAGAAGGGCGGAAGTGGCTTGCTGGACCAAGCGAGAAATTCCAAGATAAAAGGGAAACAGCTTCGGAGCCCAATGGAGAGGGTCATACAGCCGAAGATGTGGATTCAAAATTGAAATCACCGGCGTCTGATGAACGAAGAGAAAGTTTTGTACAAATGCGTATCCGCATATTGGAGGAATCGAAACAGGCAGAGACACCAATAATCGCGGAAGGATCTGACGATAGCAGAAGCGGGAAAGAGAAGGCAAAATCGCGAACAGCAACACCTCCGATATCTTCCAAACCATCCAAAGCATCGAATTTCCAGAGAATTGCTGCCAGCGCTGGCAATGAACAGTCTGTATCAAGTGCACAGTCATCAGCACCCAAGCGAAAGGTACTTACAAAGCCACCTCCGCCACATTTAGTAAAGAATCGATCTGAGGCCGGTCCAGTTCAAAGGCCTGAGCCTGATATTCCGCGGGAACATCTGCCGGTCCATCCATCTAGAGCACAGCTCTTCAGCTTGGCAGCGAGACCTGAACGAGGCCCAAGGCTCAATGGTATAGCACCGGCAATCCGAGAACGCATGCGTATGTTTGAGGCAGCCCAGGATAATAAGAGCACAGATGTGGTAGCTCTTATTGGTGTTGGTGCTTCAGCTGCGCTCGAGAGAAGGATAAATGGAGAAGGACAAGAGGTCCAAGAGAAAAGACGCCAAGTGAAAATAGAGAAGACTGCGGATGTAGAAAAAGAGGAGCAGCAAGCCAAGGTCAAGGAGTCAAGCTTGAAAAGAGACGAAGACGATATTAAAGGCGCAAACAGTGCGACCAGCAGATACCTGCCAGAAACGAAGAAGTCAAGTATTAGTCCACAACAAGATTCAGGCGGAAAGGTGGACGGAAGATACATGTCTGCTTTTGCATGGCGAAGACAGGCGAAGGAAAATACGAATGCCCGTTCTCAATCTAGCAGCAGCGCAACACAACCAAATGGACTAGCCGAGCCTGGCATCGCGGATGCAAAATTTGCAGCACGGCAGTCGGCGCATCAGTTCTCAACTTCTTCCCTTCGCCGCACTTTGTCTCGTATCCGAAGCGGACCACGCTCAAAGCCTGTTTTACACCAGAGTTTCGATGGAGCCAGTGACCCTCGTCCATCTCCGCCAATCAATCGCCCGCATTCGGATGTCCAAGCAGACATTATGGAGCGGCTGGGGCGTGCGATGGAAGAGAGAAAAGAGATTGCACTGGACATCGGAGAAGATGCAAAGAGTAGCAAGGACGAGAGCCAGGCGCGACCGCTGCTGGTGCAGAGTGTGCCGCCTTTGAGCGAGCCCAAGCCGTTGCGGCTTGCAGAGATGAGTCAGCTGCTGAGGATATGTCAGCTTAGGAGGAGTCGGAGTGGGGAGTATAAGTATAACCTTTGAGGAGGAGGTGAGTGGATGGAAAGGTGGGGTAGGTAGAGCACTCGGGACGGGAGACAGCGGTGTGGATGATCGGAGCGACTGATAATTGGATTTCGATTCCCATTGGATTGGTCGGTTGGTAGTGTATCGCCTTTAACAAAACAGAGCATAGATGTACTAGACATTAGACAATGCTCAATTCAAACATTATGAAATTCGTTATGTGCTCTTCGCCTTTCTACGTCGTCTCTGTTCGTGCTGCTGCTGCGCTCGTCCTGCTTTTCCAGCAGGTAATTCCCTCTAACTCCCATCGTGTCTCCACCCAACTCCATCATCCAACCCCATCCCCCTCGCACACTTCCTAACCAACACCTTCTTCAACCACCACTCCCTGGCCAAGCCCCTCGTAACCTTCACAAACGTCTGCGGACTGACCCTCCCCTTCTCGACGGCGCGGCCGAGCACGAAAATCGTATCGCCGAGGGCGCGCTCCTCGGCGACGAGGTCGTACAGCTGGTTCGCGACGGCGGTGGGCGCGACGAGGAGGTCGTCGATGCTAGGCGGGGACATGGCTGGGGCGCGGGCGATGAGGGCGTCGGCGGCGGCGAGGGAGGCGGTGAGGGAGGCGGTGTTTGAGGAGAGCGTGGCGGAGAGGGACTCCAGCGCCGAGGTCTCGGATTGCAGGGCGTGCAGGGAGGTGAGGAGGGCGGTGTGTTGGGAGGTCAGGGAGGAGAGGGTTGAGGTGTCCCGTTCCGTGGTTTTGAGGCGGGTGGAATGCAGGGTGAGGGCGAGGGTGTGGAGGAGGGCATCTTTCTCGGGGTTGCGAGGGACCGGAGGGACGGGGAGGGACACGGTGGGTTCAGGTGGGGAGAGGGGAGTGGTGTCGGAGAGGAGGTCGGGTGGGGGCGGGGCTTTGGGTTGGTGTTGGGGGGGTGGGGTTTGCTGCCATGACTGTTCAGGTGGTGGCTGCTGCCAGGGTGGAGGTTGGTTGGCATGAGACGGACCGGTGTAGTGGGGTTGGATTTGCGGTGGTCCATAATTTGCGGGTGGTTGTGGTTGTGGAGGGGGAGATTGGGAATATGGTTGCGGAGGTGGACTTCGGTAGCCTTGTGGTGGAAGAGGAGGCGCAGATTCGTAGCGTAAGCTGCTTTGACGTGCCGGCGCAGGTTGGTTGTATGCACCTTGGTATGGTGGAATCGCGGGTTGAGATGGACCGGGACTGACTGGTGGGAGAGGTGGTAAAGGTGGTCCTGTATTACTTCGACTTGGCGGTTGAGGCCGTGGCTGCTGCGCAGAAGATTCATGTGGTTTTGGCGGCGGCGGTGGAGGCTGAGGAGCACCGGCGACCGGCGCTGGTGCTGGCGATCTTGCTATGTCCGGAGGAAGTGGTGGAACGGGTGGAGGTATTGATTGTGGCCGTGGAGAGGTCATTGGAGCTGTCCGTGCTTGTCGTGAGACTACTGGAGGTTCTTTCGCGAAAACATCTCGAAGGATGGCTAGGAAGTCGAGGATATTCGATTTCTAGAGAAGCGCGTCAGCGTCGAATACAAATTGGAAGCAGGCTACACGGCACTCACATCCCGAAATTCTGCCCATCCAGCAAGATATGGATGATAAACACGTCCTTGTGGATCGACATGTTGACCGGCTCTCACCATCATTCCTTCTGCTGGCGAGACGTATACCAGTGGCTCGACTCGAGGGTATTGGTGGGGTATCCATATTGTAACAGGAAAGCGATATGTTGTTCCTCGAAACGAGACAGGCAAGGTGCCTGAAAGCTGCAGAAGAAGGGCAGACACGCCGCTCTCGTATGCTTCAACTCATCAGCATATAATCTTGCGCGGGGTATGAAGATATCATCTCACTATAAACTTCGGTCTTCGGACTCAAGGAGGAGTAGTGGGAAAGGGCTTGAGCCACGTCATTGTATGTCCGATTCACATCTTGGTATTCCTGCTGATGTCAATTTCGATGGCCGTTAAAAGAATGGGGGGAGAGATAGAACTCCATACACTTGTCAGTACACTATATAACCAGTTCAAGATGCGCTGCTGTACTGCAGCCATGGTGGGTAGTGAAGCTGTCTCGAACCTCGATGCACCCTGATGAATGGTCGACGGTTAAGCCTTACGCCTTGGGAACTGATAGCGGTTAGGTCAGGTGCTGATAAGGAACGGATCAACTTTCGGGCCGCTCTCTCGGTCAAGTCTTGTATCAAGGTATTTATACGAGGGGACGTTACTCTGGGTTTACTACTCTCCCTACACAGTACATAGCTTTTGGTGGATTGAATTTCTTACCAGTAGCATCATATACATCGACGTATCTCACATTCTGTGCTATGTGTTTCCAGAAAAAACTAAAAACTTTTGTTTTTGATCTGATACTTAATAAACCACATGCATATCGCGAATTCGCAGTACTTATTCCGCGCACAGTACACAGTGGTAGACCATATGGCAGACCACCCTCCATCGGGAGATTTTTAGAGGTTGTTTCAACCTCGAGTTCTCCTCCTAAGCACAATTGGCAACTGCTCATCAGCCATGGTGTTTTACTACTACTAGACATGTATCTCTTTATTTATGTCGAGCTTAACTCGATCTCGCCGACATGGATTATGTGCATGCCGATGGTCTCCCATAATCCTTTCGAGATGCCTCGGCTTCGGCAGGCAGTGCTGTGGCTGCCAAAATGTCCCGCCCATCTTGGCCACAGAACGGCACTACCGATGTTCTCGAGAAGCATTATCGAATGTCTTTCTTTTCTTTGCAAGATCGCCATCGTCTCTCAATTTCTCTGCCTCTCTATCCACCCGTATCTCTATCTTCTGAATTTGTCATATACTACAAAATACCGCAGTTCTGCACCTTCGATACCCGTCTGCACTACAACTACTCTCCTAGCTCAACCAAACCATTGAACCCCACTTCACCGTGGGTAGTGGAGGGGGAATCTGCAGTATCGCCGTCATACATATCTTCCAATTGCCATCAACGACATCGTCGATTTAAATTAAGTTTCGGAAGCATCTTCCAACCTTTTGTGACCTTTTGTGACCAATATCCTTCTAAGGACCCGTCTGTTGACGTAAATCGGAGATAAGTATTTTTGTCAATTCGATCCACGATCCACCTCGAAATCATTTTCTCCTACCTTAGTGGCCTGCGGACTTAAGGGACCTTACTCCGACGCTACATCGCATTATCATTCCAATCACGGCCTCGTTGGGACCCCGAATTGCGTAGGTGATTACTCAGTTGAAGGGGCGGGCTGCTGCTTATCATATATAATATCATGTCGTCTTCTTCACATCCATCGAACGCCTCACGACGCGCAGAGTCCTTTTCAAAGCACTTGCAAGATCCAAACGCCGCAAAAATGAAGACTGATTACAAGTTTGAGGGATGGATGGCCCTGGACAAGGACTCCGCGAACGGAAAGATGGTGTGGCAGGAGTTTGAGCCCAAGACGTGGACGGAGGATGATGTCGATATCAAGGTCTCGCATTGCGGTGTTTGCGGATCGGATGTCCATACTTTGCGCAGTGGATGGGTACACTCTTCCCCCTGGTTGAACTTTTAGCTGCTGTGATAATTGTTGACATATTTCTCAGGGGCCATCCCTCTATCCCTGCTGCGTGGGCCATGAAGTAGTCGGCCATGCCGTCACCGTCGGCAAAAACGTCAAGCACATCAAAATCGGAGATCGCGTCGGCGTTGGCGCCCAAGCCAGCTCTTGCTTAAAGCCCGATTGCTTCGAGTGCTCCTCCGGGCTTGAGAACTACTGCCCAGCGATGGTCGGCACCTACAACGGCAAATACCCAGACGGCTCCAAATCCTACGGCGGATACTCAACGTATGTGCGCTCGCCAGGTCACTTCGTTGTGAAGATCCCTAGGGCCCTGGATAGCGCGGAGGCAGCACCGATGCTGTGCGGTGGTGTGACGACATGGTCGCCGCTGAAACAGAACGGTGCCGGTCCAGGAAAGAGCGTGGGAATTATCGGAATTGGCGGATTGGGGCATTTTGGACTACTGTGGGCGAAGGGACTGGGTTGTGACAAAGTAGTTGCTATCTCGCGCACAAGTGAGAAGAAGCATGATGCAACGCTGATGGGTGCAGACGAGTTTATCGCCACAGAGGAGGACCCAAACTGGGCGAAGAAGAACTCTCGAAAGCTGGACTTGATCATCTGCACCGTTTCCAGTCCTGAGATGCCTATTACGAAGTACCTACAGTTGCTCCGCACGAACGGACGGTTCATTCAGGTCGGTGCGCCGGAGGAGGCGATTGCGGGATTCAATATGTTTGCTCTCATTGCGAAGGGGGTCAAAATTGGAGGGAGCTGTATTGGCAGCCCGAAAGAAATTAGTGAGATGCTACAGTTTGCGGCTGATCACCATATCCATCCATTTATTGAAGAAAAGGAAATGAAGGACGCGAATCAGATCATACAGGATATAGACGCGGGGAAGGCAAGGTACAGATACGTTTTGTGTAATGAGCCAAGATATCCTCTACCATAGAGAGGTCTGTATAGAATATAGAGAACCGTTCTTGGATAGCTATTCGTCTTCTTCGAAAGTGTTCGCTCTCTTCGACTCTGTCGATATATGAAATGATAGTGAACCATCACCAACAAACCCGCCTGGGTAGCTCAATCGGTAGAGCGTGTGACTCTTACTTTCTCTCTTCATCATGAAAAGAGATCTACAAATCTCAAGGTCGCGGGTTCGAGCCCCGCCTCGGGCTCAAATCCCGAGTTCCTGTAAAATGGACTCTTCATTCTTTTGTTTTTGGTACCTTGGTGTTGTGGGGAAGGATGAGATTTTTTTTTTTGGAGCCGGAAGTTGAGTGGTAGCCTTGCGGGTGGTAGCCTTGCAGCTCCGCCTCGGCAGAAATGTTTAACAGGGACTGAACACGGGATTTAGTAAATGGGGGACGGGATTTAGTAAACCCCTTGTAGTTAATAATAAATTAACCTGATTTAAATGAATGAATGTATAAAGAGAAATGACTTTTATGTGCGTTGTATTGTTAAATAATAAAGTGATAAAATCAAACTCTTCTTACGTCGTACTTTCATAATTATTATTTCATTGCTGATATTGCCACAGCACATTTTGTTTTAGCTAGAAGCAACAGGAATAACCCACACAGAAAGCCAAGATTCATGAGCTAATCCCAGAGCTCCTTTCAAATCATAATGACAACGAAGAAGCATAAGTATAGGTATAGTTTTAAGTTTCAACTTGTGTTCTCTAACCAACTCTTTGCAATCAAATTGATAGCTAGTCACGTGGCATTTCCATTTTCTGCCTTAGGCTAATCACATCTCCCGCGATTCACGAGGCTCAAGTCACGTGGGTAGTAAATCGCGCTGAATTTAGATTCGCGAAGTTACCTGAACGAGATCGCCGCAGGAGGTTCAAAGAAATTCAACAGCGTCGACACCTCCGGAGGTGATCACACAGCAACTATCTAATCGCTAATTTTACTATCGCCTCTGGAATATATCTCACCTATACCCGCCACAGCGTTGATTTCTATTCTTGGGCAAACCTAAGTTGTGGTTAAGGCGCGCAAGAGCGCAGCAGGGCACCTTCATCCATCCTCGACGCGCCACCTCGACCTGAGACCTCAACTTAACCTCGATCTATTGCCCAGCATGGATGACCTCGAAGATCAATACGATGATGGCTATGAGTACGAAGGCGAGGATGCCGCAACAACCGCCGAAGCTTGCTGGACCGTCATCTCCTCCTTCTTCGAGTCGAAGGGCCTCGTGTCTCAGCAGCTCGACTCCTTCGACGAGTTTGTCTCGACCTCGATGCAAGATCTTATCAACGAGAATTCACAACTGACCTTGGACCAAAATAACCCTCCGCCCGTGGATGGTGAGACGATTCAACTGCGCCGTTATGAGATCAAGTTCAGGACCGTGTTCATCGCGGAGCCGATGATGACTGAAGGTGATGGAACGACTGCGCGACTGTTTCCACAAGAGGCGCGACTAAGGAATTTGACCTATTCGAGCGCGCTGTACATTCATTTGGATAAGAAGGTCTCGAAGGCTGTCGAGCGCCCTACGCCACTGAACGAGCTTGACGACGACGAGCAGGCGGAACTGGCTGCCGGAGGCGAGCATCCGACAAAAGTCATATGGGAAGTCGAGGAGGATTCGTCTCAAGAGGAGGCAGGAAAGCCATCATCAGAGCCATTCTTCATCGGAAAACTGCCGATTATGCTCAAGTCCAAATACTGCAACTTGAAGGATATGGACGAGGACGAGTTATATGGTTGGAACGAGTGCCCGTACGATCAGGGAGGATACTTCGTCATCAACGGCTCTGAGAAGGTCTTGATTGCTCAAGAGCGATCTGCGGCCAATATTGTCCAGGTCTTCAAGAAGCCTCCGCCAAGTCCTACGCCGTTTATTGCTGAGATTAGAAGCGCACTCGAAAAGGGTTCTAGACTGATCTCGTCTCTCACAATCAAGTTATATTCCAAGGGCGACACCCAAAGAGGAAGCTTTGGACAGACCATCAAGTCTACCTTACCATATATCAAGTCCGATATTCCTATTGCGGTTGTGTTCCGTGCTTTGGGGGTTGTTTCCGATGAGGACATTCTCAATCACGTCTGCTACGATCGCAAGGATACTCAGATGCTGGAGATGCTGAAGCCATGTATAGAAGAGGCTTTCGTCATTCAGGATCGTGAGGTCGCTCTTGATTTCATTGGCAAGCGCGGTCAGTCGTTGGGCGTACCCAGAGACAAGCGTATCAAGCATGCCAGAGATATCATGCAGAAGGAGTTGCTTCCTCATATTTCGCAAAAGGAGGGCAGTGAGACAAGAAAGGCCTTCTTCTTGGGATACATGGTTCACAAGCTGCTTCAATGCGCCTTAGGACGTCGCGAAACTGACGATCGTGATCATTTCGGAAAGAAGAGACTAGATCTCGCAGGTCCGCTTCTTGCGAAGTTGTTCCGCAATCTCTTCCGCAAGCTTACGGGAGATCTTTACAAGTACATCCAGCGTTGTGTTGAGAACAAGAAGGAATTCAACCCGGCCTTGGGTATCAAGGCTACGACGTTGACCAATGGACTAAAGTACTCTTTGGCCACTGGAAATTGGGGTGATCAGAAGAAAGCGGCCAGCGCCACTGCAGGTGTCTCTCAAGTGTTGAACAGATATACTTTCTCATCTACATTATCACATTTGCGGAGAACGAATACCCCTATTGGTCGTGATGGAAAGATCGCTAAACCGCGTCAATTGCACAACACACATTGGGGTCTGGTTTGCCCAGCAGAAACGCCAGAAGGACAAGCTTGTGGTTTGGTCAAGAATTTGGCTCTAATGTGCTACGTCACAGTTGGCACGCCTAGCGAACCTATTATCGAGTTCATGATCCAGAGAAGTATGGAAGTCTTGGAGGAATACGAGCCTCTAAGATCGCCAAATGCTACAAAGGTCTTCGTGAACGGAGTGTGGGTTGGTGTGCACAGAGATCCATCTCATCTGGTGGAAACTGTCCAGGACCTGCGCCGTAGCTCTTTGATCTCTCACGAAGTCTCGTTGATTCGTGATATTCGAGATCGAGAATTTAAGATTTTCACAGACGCTGGCAGAGTCTGCCGGCCGCTCTTTGTTGTGGACAATAAGCCTGATAGCCAGAATCAGGGCCGCTTAGTACTTAATGCGGATCACCTCAAGAGACTTGAGGACGATTTGGCATTGCCGCACAATATGGATCTTGAAGAAAAGGATGAGCGGGGCTACTATGGTTTCCAGGGCCTCATTAATGATGGTGTCGTTGAGTATCTGGATGCGGAAGAAGAGGAGACAGTCATGATCGTCATGACTCCACAAGACCTGGAGGATGCAAGAAAGGCCAAAGCAGGTTTCGAAGTTGGACTACCGATGGAAGACAGTATCAATGCCAGAGTGCAAACAAAGCCAAAGGCAACATCGATGGTGTATACTCATTGCGAGATTCATCCATCTATGATTCTGGGAATTTGCGCGAGCATCATTCCCTTCCCAGATCACAATCAGGTAAGCAAATATATATGTCTATGGTTAAAGACACTGAGTGCTCAACAATTGTATAGTCTCCACGTAATACGTACCAATCTGCTATGGGTAAGCAAGCTATGGGCGTTTTCCTTACGAATTTTGATCAACGCATGGATACCATGGCAAATATCCTTTACTATCCGCAAAAGCCACTTGCCATCACACGCTCCATGGAATACCTTAAGTTCCGTGAGCTGCCAGCCGGTCAAAATGCTATCGTCGCTATTCTCTGCTACTCCGGTTATAACCAGGAAGATTCCGTCATCATGAACCAGAGCAGTATCGACCGTGGCCTTTTCCGTAGTTTATTCTACAGAGCTTACCATGATCAAGAGAAGCGTATTGGTATGAATGTAGTAGAACAGTTCGAGAAGCCATTCCGCAGCGATACTCTTAAGCTGAAGCACGGAACATACGACAAGCTGGATGATGACGGAATAGTTGCTCCAGGTGTCAGAATTTCCGGAGAAGATATCATCATCGGAAAGACCGCACCTCTTGCACCTGATGCCGAAGAGCTTGGGCAACGTACGAAGGCACATACCAAGCGCGATGCCTCGACTCCTCTGCGTAGTACTGAGAACGGCATTGTCGACCAAGTTCTCATCACCACAAATGCCGAAGGACTCCGCTTTGTGAAGGTCCGCATGCGGACAACCAAGATCCCACAAATTGGAGATAAGTTTGCCTCTCGTCACGGACAGAAAGGAACCATTGGTATCACGTACCGCCAAGAGGACATGCCGTTCACACGTGAAGGCATCGTACCTGATCTCATCATCAACCCCCACGCTATTCCCTCTCGTATGACAATCGCCCATTTGATTGAGTGCCAGCTCTCCAAGGTCGCTTGCCTCATTGGCAAAGAAGGCGACGCGACTCCCTTCACCGACGTCACGGTTGACAGCGTCTCCTCTCGCCTTCGCGATATGGGCTACCATTCCCGTGGCTTCGAGATCATGTACCACGGTCACACCGGACGCAAGCTTGTTGCCCAGGTGTTCTTGGGTCCAACATACTACCAGCGTCTGAGACACATGGTCGACGACAAAATCCACGCCAGAGCCAGAGGACCGACGCAGATCTTGACTCGCCAGCCGGTGGAAGGTCGTGCCAGAGATGGTGGTCTGCGTTTCGGAGAGATGGAGCGTGATTGCATGATTTCGCACGGCGCAAGCGCGTTCTTGAAGGAGAGGTTGTTCGAGGTTTCAGACGCATTTAGGGTGCACATTTGTGATATCTGTGGGCTGATGACGCCGATTGCGTAAGTTTTTGCGTGCCTTCATATATAAGATATGGGATTTTGCTAACAGACATATAGGAAATTGAATACGCAGTCGTTTGAGTGCAGGCCCTGCAGGAACAAGACCAAGATCTCACAGGTGCATATTCCTTATGCGACGAAGCTGCTCTTCCAGGAGTTGGCGTCGATGAATATCGCGGCAAGAATGTTCACCAACAGATCGGGGGTGAGCGTGCGCTAAGTAGTCAGATGGATGAGCCGTGCAGAATCCTCGACAGAGCGGAATGTAAGATGGAGAGCGAGACGCAGGAGATGCAGCCCTGGAAGAGCAAACGGCATGCTAGCGTGGAGTGCGATGGTGGGGGTTTGGGGTCTTTGCATAACACGGCGTTGGGAGCTTGGAAGCTAGCTCTTGTTTACATGAACCACTATAAGAATGCACAGCACACAACACGGAAATGGGGAAGGAAAGGGATTATCTGGAGAAGATGCATTTTTGCATGCTATTCTTATACAGCGACGTTAGTTAAGGGAACAAAGCGGGTATTTGCAAGGGAGGGCAGAGGTAAGGTGTGGATGCTGCCTTCGTGTAGAACAGTTCAGATAATAGAGAGGGCTGTGACCTGCCTGGGATGTCCTCTATGCTTTGCATATGTATGTATATGATGACTGATTTGAGATGCCTTTGTCTAGACGTAATGCCTGCTGCCGTGACGCCGCCCAATGCCTATGCTGTCGTTTACCCTATCTTACACTTCCCATGCTTCTGTTATACATATGCCGTGTTTGTACAGGTATTTACACCTTCCCTCCCAGCCTTTCCACCCGTCTTGGCCATTGTCTCCTCTTGACCAGTCTCCTCTCCCTCCAGCCCCCATCTAACACCATTCCCGTCACCGTCCCCCGCCCACATCCCCCGCCTTCGGCGGCTGTGGCACGGCGCCCCCATCATGCACGGTCTGCACCTTCTTATATTCCTGCTCCAGCGCGCGCTGCATCTCGAAGTCGAGCTGGCGCTCTTTCTTGATGCGCTGCTGCTCCATGTCGCGGATGACGCCTGCGTGCATTGCCTTTGCGATCGTTAGCTAAGTCGTAGATATGCGAAAGGAGGGCATAAATTGAGAAGAAGGGGGAGAGAAGGGGAAGGCGAAAGGACGAGGCTGAACGGAACGCACGTTTTTCTCGGCCTGCTGCTGGAAATGCACGAAGATGACGGTGGAGACTGCGAAGAGAGATGTTCCCGCGAGGGTTAACTTGGATGCGCGAGACATAGTGGCCGTAGGGATCTCAGGAGGAAATCAATCGAGGAGGTTAAGGGTATAATAATGTGAGAAAGCGGTGCCAAATCCCGTCGAAAGCGAAGGCCGTCAGTGTCCGGCTCTGGGCGGAAGGTTCCGTGCAGGGGTCCCGATGCTGGTGGAGTGTGGAGCTATCCCTCACGGCACCGACCTGCGATAACGAAGCACGGAGCTTCAATCGCAACTTCACACGATATATCTTTGGAACTGCCCTGCTGCGATTTTTCAAAGTAGCTGTGAGATATCGTAAATATGGTATGTTTGACTGATGGAGAGCGATGTTGTAGGAAGGATGAAGCTAATGGTTGGAAACGCAGTCGGCCCAGAACTCAGCTGGTATCCAGACGCTGTTGGATGTAAGCTCTCCGCGCACGAGGTCGATGGTTAAGATGGGATAGGGATTAACGTGACATAGGCGGAGAGAGAGGCACAGAAGATTGTTCAGAGAGGTATGGATTCTACAAGCAATGGATGAATGAAGGCATGGCGCTGACAACTTGCGTAGCTCGCGAATGTATGCACTTCGACCATACGGACTGCGATGTGGAGCGAGGGAAAGCAGCAGGCTGATACAGATATAGACCGTACAAAGCGCATAAAGGAGGCGAGAGAGGAGGCGAAGAAGGAGATCGACACGTATAGGAAGGCTAAGGAGGTGGAGTTCAAGAAGTTCGAGGCTGAGGTACGGCTTCCCGTCTCCCAAATCCTCTCGGTATTTCTGCGTCTACATTGAGCAGGAGGTCTGGACCAGCGTTGACATTGGGCCGGAGAACTTGGGATATAGAGAGAGGGGCAATGCTGACTGATATTTTCTGTAGCACACCAGCGGAAACAAGAAGGCCGAGGAGGAGGCGAACAAGGACGCTGAAGTGCAGGTGAAGGCCATCAAGGAAGCTGGAAATAAGGGGAAGGAGGAGGTTGTCAAGGCCTTGTTGAAGGGCGTTTCGGATGTTCATCCACGGGTGCCTGACCGCATTGAGATTCCGTCATAGATGGACTGTTGTGTTGATGGCGGGGGATATTAAGGCGGAGTGTTGGACCTGAGACATCGCCTTAGAAAGAAGCTGGGGGGGGGGATGGAATGAGAAGAGTCCTTATGAGCGTTGTTTATAGAATAGCTTCTTGAAGCGGAGAGTCAGTATTGCTGGGCTGTACAATTACCATTTGCTCGTCGAAACTCTTTCATATGAATGCAAGGTATGTGTCCATGAATTGGGAGATCTGAAGACGGGGAAGATCTACATACGCATGTACATGTCACAAAATAGAAGCTCCTTTCGAAAGTATGGCAATTAGAGAAACTGATATTGAAAAAGCTGTGCTTCGGCTTTCAATGGCTTATGACTGGGGCGTCGCGCAGGGATCTTCGGAGCCTTCATCTACGTCACTGCCGAGATCTCCATCTCCACTCCACAACTTCCATTCACAGCAGTCCCAATGGCTCTTCGCACTGCTATACCTAGAAGCCAAATGTTTAGATTCCCAGAGCGATGACAATACTAGCTCGTCGTCTCTGCTCGAGATGCCTTCACCACAATGCCTCCGTATGCCTACGCCGTCCAGCAATTTACGGCAGCGCTCCAAACATCATACACCAGGAGCTGCGTGACTTCCATGCGCGCTCTTCTCTCCTGCAAGGACTTCAGAAACCGAGTGGTAATGAGACGATTAATGATTTGGGGAGGGCGATCGAAGACGAGTTTGCGATGATTAGGGAGACTTATGGTTTGCGCCTCCTCCTTCTATTGCATGGATGTAGCAAAGAGCTGATGGACATAATTCACAGCCACGCCTAAGCACCCGATAGTTCTCGCCCATGGCCTTCTGGGCTTCGACACCCTCAAGATAGCCGGCAACCTCGTCCCCGGCGTCCAATACTGGCGCGACATTGTGCAAGCCATGCAAGCCAACGGCATCGAAGTCATCACCGCCTCGGTCCCGCCCTCTGCCAGCATCGAAGAACGCGCCCTCAAGCTCGGCCAGGACATTGCGAAGAGAGCGGATGGCCGCAGCGTCAACATCATTGCGCATAGCATGGGCGGGCTGGATGCGCGATACATGATCTCACGGCTGAAGCCCGAGAACGTCGAGGTGCTTTCCCTGACCACCATCGCCACACCACATCGCGGCTCGGCGTTCGCGGACTACCTATTTCACGAGATTGGCCCGAGACACCTGCCGAAACTCTACAAGATGCTCGAAGCCGCCGGGCTCGGGACCGGCGCGTTCAGGCAGCTCACAACGAAATATATGATCAAGGAGTTCAATCCCAAGACGCCGGACAAGCCGGGCGTGAGGTACTTCTCGTACGGGGCGACGGTGAAGCCACACATGTGGAGCGTGTTTAAGCGGCCGCATCGGATTGTGCAGAGGATGGAGGGGCCGAATGATGGGATGGTGAGTGTGGCGAGCAGTCAGTGGGGGACATATAAGGGGACGTTGGTGGATGTGAGCCATCTGGATTTGATTAATTGGAGCGCGATCAGAGTGTTGATGGGGAGATTGAGCGGAGGGAAGAGGAGGTTTAATGCGATTGCGTTTTATTTGGATATTGCGGATATGTTGGCGAAGGAGGGGTTGTGAAGGGGGGGCATGATGAGAGATGATGAGACATTGCGAGCGATAGATGATGAGAGAGAGATGATGGGAGATACGCGTGGCAAGGCAGATTGGAAGAAATAGATAGCATTGCTGGGCAACATTGGAAGGAGTATTGCTATGGGAGTGCACGATACCATGGGGATATGAGAACTGAAGCGTGTTCTGAGGGACGCGTACTGAGGCTACAGCCCCTAGCCAGGGGCGCAGTTGGATTCGAAAATAGATACCCAAACAGTTCTCAATGTTATGTATACCGGGGAAGCTTTTCGAGGCAGGACTCTCGCGTTTATGCGTTTATGATGTTCGTCGTCATCTGTGGCTGAGTCGTTTCAAAGAAAAAATCCAGGGCCGTATTTCACGTTTGGAATCGCGTTGCATCCACGAAATGAGTATGTATGTCGGCTTCTACACAGTACAGTAAGGCGCAATGAATTCCCCTACGGTGATCCGTGATCTCATTTTAGCATGGTGACCAGGCAAAGAGCAGCATGACAGCACAGCTTCAGTTCAGATGTCAGCGTCTTAATCTCGAATATGCGGTCCTGTTAGAGTTTGTGCGATCCATGATCCATCCCGAAATCATAAATGGCTGTTTACGGTGCTTGTTTACGCCGACCCGCTGTCAATAATGCGCTCAGGCGCTGCGGCTTCCTTGCTGGTATGACGACTGATGTTCGGCGAGTGCGGCACGCCGCATGTGCGAGGAGGGGCAACGAACTTTATTTTGGACTTTCTCTATCACCACTTCTTGCATTCAATACCTATGTAGATATCCCCGAGTACATCAACTGCGAAACTTCTTTTGCGCGCAAGGCATTGTTTAGCCGGTCTGCATCATTTCCAAAGTAATTAATTATTGTAATTAATTTGTTCTACTTCTTGTATCCCTTGCACATTATACCTGGGAAGCTACTGCACGGCGCATTCGTTGACAAAGAAAGACATCGACATCCTGCGAGGCTGTAGCCTGGCCGACGAATCTCTGTACTTTGGATTGCATGCGGAAAACAATAAGCTGATAAACTTCCTCTATCCGTACGTGATCACTCGAGATTCAACATGCAATCAACGTCCACTGACAATGTCACTCGCAGTGAGCATTGGCCCGGTGCACCGTCCCATTCCCACGATGTCCGTCCGAGTCCAGCTGGACAACCCGCATGCCTTCTACACGAATCTCGACTTCATAAGCGGGAAGATCGTCCTGAACCTCACGAGCGATGAGAACATCTCGGCCATCGTGGTCAAGCTGGAGGGGGAGAGCAGGACGATGTTGGTCAGGCCGCCGCCGCAGTATGATCAGGGACAGTCGCGAAGAGACGACAGGAACCGGATAGCTGCGGAAAATCATAAGATCTTGTATAAGCTGCAGACGGTGTTTCCCACAATATCAAGCGGGGGGCCGGCATCGGGGGCGTCGTTTACGTTGAGAGCTGGGCAGCATGAATATCCTTTTCGGTTTAAGATCCCGTATGAACTACCCGTCCTGATTTCGAGGTTTGAGAGACTGAGGTGCTGACAATGCGTGCAGTTTTAACAACATGTGCGGCGACAAGGACATGCAAAATGTCGGCGTTGGATTGGGAGGACGACTAGGACTTACGGATTTGCCAATGCAATACTCACACGTTCGCAAAACGCTACCTCCTTCACTGAGCGGGTTCCCTCAAGAGGCTGAAATCAGATACTACGTCAAAGTCACAGTACAACGGCCTTCAATATGGAAAGAGAATAGGAGATCATTCAGCGGCTTCAGATTTATGCCAATAGAGCCGCCTCGACCTCCACCTTCTAAGGCAGAAGCTTTTGCGCGCAGGGCGCACACGTTCAAAGCTGGCTTGTTCCCCAACATGAAGAAACGGGGCATGTTTAGCAAGCCACCGACGGCACTCTCATCCACACCCCCATCAGTACTCGTTGATGCCAGATTACCCAGTCCTTCCATCCTAGTCTGCCGAAAAGCAATACCGCTGCGAATCATTGTCAAGAGGCAAAATGAGAGTGCAGAGAACTTGTTCCTGGTAGGACTGCACGTTGATCTTATCGGGAAAACACAGGTCAGGGCTCAAGACGTTGTGCGTGACGAACTTAGCACCTTTCCCATTCTCGGCCTTCAAGGCCTTGCACGGCCTATAGGAGATCCGACCGAGAAAGTCGGGACGGAAACGCTGATCGATGATACATTGTGGGATCGCATACCGCTGCCGCTGACTGTGACGCCATCATTCCATACGTGCAATTTGACGCGGACATATGAGCTGGAGGTGCGCGTTACCTTAGGCTATGGATTTCCAGGAGATATACAGGTACACATACAGTCCTCATTCCTCATTTTTCGCACCCCCTTAATATACGTTCAGCAACCACTGCTTCTCCCATTACGAACAAGCACTGACTCGCACCAGCCACAAACCCAACTCATCCCCCTACGCTTTCCCGTCGAAGTCTACAGCGGCATTGTCCCACCCCCCGCACTTCTCGATGCCATGGCCTCTCGCCCTACACCCGTCACCAACCCCATCATGCCCCCTCGACCCGCCGTCTCGATCTCCGCCTCCGATCCCTTATACCCGCCGCAGATGGGCACGGCGGGAGCTGATCTTATGGGTGATGCGCCACCGAGCTATGAGGATGCGATGGCGGATGACATCGGCCCGCTGGATGGTAGGAGAGTGTACAGCGGTGTCACGGATGAGAATGCCCCGAGCGATGTGGGCGAGAAGGGGAGTGGTGTCGTACCGGGGCATTCGACGCAGCCTGGGAAGGGGACGGGGAGAGGGGATGGTGGAGGGGGGTTTGTTGCATGAGGATTGGGAGGAGTAGGGAAAGAAGGGCTGTGTAAGATACCTGGTGATGGTGCGAAGTGGGCGTTGAATTGGCATGGCATATCTGCATTGAGTGGTGCATACTGACTAAGGCGGCGTATGGGAGACCTGGTAAAGAGCAGGTAATGGTATGTATTAATAGAGGAAATAGAGGAAATAATAGAATGAAGCTGAAGCCTACCTTCGAGCAGAAGGCTATACTCATTACCTGATCCTTCATATCATAATCCATTCTTCTAGCCACATAATATGTGGTGGCAGAACGCAGAAGGAAATCCTCTATGTTCGAATACATGTTCGAATATTCTTGTATCCTTGAAGTTTATACCGACTGTCGACACACATTCGATGAATATAAGCTGCCTATAAATATCTAAATATCAGATACGTGTGATGAATATTGACTGCGCACGTGATTAAAAATCACGTGATCATGTGTGAATATATGATTCTTCTATTCTGTATTAATGTATTCCATTCACAGTAGCTGCAGAATGGATTGTATTCATTCACGGAGGCCTTTGAATACGTTCGAATATGTATTCTGCCGACGCTGCTCATAGGGATTGGCAGAATCCCCTCCTTCCACTCCTTTATCCAAACGGGGATGAAATGTGGGGGGAAGGGTGATGATGACAATGATACAGGCAGAAGGATAAATGGAAAGAAAGAGAGCAGCAAAGCCATCTTGTGAGATTACTTATTTGGTACGCCTTGGCTACCAATGCATATCATGCTCCATGCGCCCAGCAAATATGCAACACCAGCTAAACTCCATGTCCTCATCATGATATGCGATCCTACAATGCCAATAATGCGCCCATATGTGCAGTAATACAAGATATCAACACATCTCAACCTCCAGCTGCCGATTACACTCTACGCCCAACTCTAAAACTTCATTGTCTTCCTCCTCTGACGCCTCTGGCTCCCATGGCTCCCACTGCGGCTTTCACTCTGACTCCCATTCGTCACCCTCCTCGTCCTCCTCTTCCGCACCCATCCAGGCCCCCGCGGAAGAAAATCACTATCATTCGGATCGCTCTTCTCCGCATTTTCCTTCTCCGCTGCCTTCTCCGCTTCCGACTCTGACTCTGACTCTGACTCTGGCTCTGCGTCGCTCGAGAGCGTGAGATCGACTTGCTGCGATCCTGCGGGGATCCTGAACGGGCTAGATTTCGGCTTGGGGGGTAGTGCTTTTGCGCCGCCTCTGAGGGAATTGTCGCTTTGCCTGCCGTCCTTCCTCGCCTCGCTCGCAGTTTCCGCAGTCTGCTTTTTCGCACCCAAGCCGGGAAACACGGGTGGTTTGAACGTCTTGAAGACTTTCGGCGTTATCTCGTTCGCCTCGTCCGGATCACTAGACGCCGCGATCTCGGCGTCCAGCTTCGCCATTGCGGCTTCGTATTCCTTGTCGCCTGTGTTTAGGAGATTGGACAGCGGCGGCATCCTCATGCTCTGCAACTTCTCGCGCTTGGCGACCAGGGAGCTGCGGGCTGTGGAAAAGACTTCTTCCAGGCTGGGGAGGTCGATGCCGGATGTTGGGGTGTGGGTTCTGGACACAACAGAGGATTGGCGGAAATCCGAGGCAGGGTTGGCATGGTCGAGTTGGTGCGGAAGAAGAGATGGTTCTTTGGCAGGGGCTTGAGAGGGGGGAGATGGCTCACGCAGTTCCGCAGGGCTTGACCGACGGGACGGAAGCGCTGAAGCTTCATCATTGTGCGGCTGGCAAAAGTCAGCTGCATCTGCACCGAAACGTTCCAATGTCGAATCGCCAGGTGTTGGGAAATCGGGCTGGCGCTGGCCATGGTCTGTCATTTGGCTGGCGAGAGAAGACGGCACTGAGAGCTTGGGATAGTGAACTGAAGGTACCGGCGTAAAAGAATTCTCATCCTCAACTAAGAAGAATTGTGATGGCTGTTCCTCGTTGGGCGCAGTATTGGGTGTTAAGGATGGAGATGAGCCAAAACCATGGAATTTCGGCGAGTAATCTCCCTGATCAGAAGGGACAATCATGGACCGTATAAGTTGGTTGAGCTCAGCACTGTCACTTGGCACATCAAGAATCTGAGACCGAGCTTTGAGGACTGAAGATGGCACATCTGATCGGAAGCCAGCTTCTTTGATCATAAATGAAATTTCTTGACGAGACTCCTCGGAGATGGAGATGTCTGGCATAGCTTCATCGGCTGGGAGATCTCCTCGGCGAATCGATGGAGAATCAGATGCAGGATTGGATGGAGGCTTGCCATCAGTTTGTGCTTGGTCCGGATCCTGGTATAACACTCTATCCTCATCAGTAACTGCTGGATCTTCAACGGATTTCTGCGGTGAATGGTGCTCCTCATGTACCAGGGTGGCTGACTCGTCAGTGCTTGTAGTTACCTTGTCGGATGTAGAGCCTCCAAGGCCATCGATTCCAAGATCCTCAGGTGGGGCTTGTACCAGTTTTGGCTCGATAAAATCAGAAAACCCTTTAACCAGGAACCCGTCATCTTGATCCTCCTCCTCGTCGTTTTCAGCTGGCATATCAAATTTACCGTAGATCCTCTCGCCAGTTTCTTCATTATAATACTTTTCCGAGTGCTTTCGATCTCTCATAGCGAGTGTCAGTTCCAATTCCTCATTATCCGAAACGATGTTGATGACAGCTGTTTGGTACTCTGAGATTGTCGGCTGCCAGTTTGTTGCTTCGGACATGATGAGCTCTTTGAAAGCAATAACCATACCAGGCTTCATATCTTTCGGATTGATCTCTGGAAGACTGGAGATATCAGCTGGGAGACTTGGGAGGTCATCCATGAGTTGGCTCTCAGCCCCTTGCACATCTCGCGTGAGCTGATCATTGACTTGACTTTCAACCGCATCACTGAAAGGAGTTTGGAGTTCGTTGGTCTCAGAGTCGAGGTTAATCTCATCAGGGTTCAGTGTCTGGTTACCATTCAGTTCCCCATTTGAATAATCCGTGTAAGCTTCATCATAGTATCCCTCCTGATCTTGCTTGCGTTTTTTTGATGGACCCTGCTCTTCTTCGCCGTAATATTGATATTGATCTCTCTGCTTTTTCTTGCCCTTGCCGCCACGCTTGCCCTTGTGATAATAGCTGTTTTGCTGTTGTGGATCCCACCTTTGTACGAAAGGAAATGGCGGTTCGCTCAATACAATTCCATCATGGCAGCATTCGACAGCCCTGAGAGTTATTTTCTTTCTCCAGGCTTCGGGATCTTCATCGTCCACAGGTGTTTTGACGCCTTCTATTTCATTTTCATCTGACTTGGAATTGTTAAGAAGTCTGACATCCTGCATCAGATCATTGCGGATTTTATCTTCATCATCCTTATTCTTAGGATTCTTGATTCCGAGTGCACCGAAAAGTAATCTCCGTCCAGCTCCAAGATCGAACTTAGCCTTTTTCCTGGCACCGGATGCTTTAGATGAGGCCTCAATGCTGGCTGACGCTGGTGCAGATGTTGATTGATCGAGCATTTCAGCATCCTCGTTATTGGTAGATAGAGTGGCTCGTGAAGATTTGGTCAACGAACTAGATCCAACATCAACTCCTCCAGAAGCGAGAGATGCAAGCAGTTGCTGCCTTCGAGCCTCAAATTCAGCATCCTTAGCTTCCTTCCTACTGGCTTTATCTTTGCTGGTTTTCTTATTTGCCCCTGATAGCTTCTCCTCCTCAATCTCTGCCCTAGCAATTGCCAATACCTCCGCAGCAGCCTCCGGAGTTGTGTTGCTATCAATGTCCAACTTGCCAAACTCCGCGAGTGTCACGCCCGCCGGTAATATGCCATTTTCCTTGAATCGCTGGAGGATATTTGCCGATCGTCGACGTTGATTGCGGGCCTTGGTAGCGGCTCTCCCTTGCCCCGGAGGCACTGTAGACGCAATTCCGTTACTGCGCGGCTCTTCGGCACGATTTAGATCTTTGGTCGTCTGAGGAGGCATGGTGGGCGCTTTGCTCGATTTCTCTTCTGGCTCAGAGTCGGTGTCGGAGCTGGAATCAGAATCTGAGCTGCTGTCTGATTCGGATTCAGAGCTACTATCACTGTCACTATCGCTACCGGACGAGGAGGTTTCGTCGTCAAGCTCTTGTGGAGCCGAAACTGGAGGCAGGGCTTGAGTATTCGAGCGGGTCGGTTCATCATTCTCTGAATCGGAGTCAGACGTGCTATCACTCTCATCGCTGCCACTGCTGCTTCCAGCATCGAAATCTTCATCGTCCGAATCCTCGCTATCATCATCCACTGCCATGACATCCAGAACCTGAGGTTTTGATACATCTTCTGCAAACCTAACGCTCTTATTACTGCTCACAGAGTCAGATCTCTTCAATCGCGAAGAACGATTTGCCGGAAGTGGAATCTTTGTGGCTTCAGCTAGGGCAGTTTTGGCGGTGTCTGACAACCCCTTCCCAATATTGATAGACCCAGGGGGTAAGCCATGATGATCGTAATAGCCTGCAATACTGCTGTCATCCGAAGAGGCTTCCTCCTCAAAATCTTCAAAGCCATCTGCCTGGTCCAGCATCGCATCATCTTCCGCAACAGGACTATTTTCTTCTCCCGCGGGTCTAACAATACTGAATTCAGTCTTCTGAGACGATGAAGCCTCATCCTGCTGTGTTGCAGCCCGGACTGCTGCCCTCACTGCACTCTTCCCCTTTATTGCCTGGAAACCCTTCATCAAAGTGTCGAATGCTGTTCCTATATCGTTGTCGCAATTTTCGAGCACATGCTGGCAAACTGAGAGAGGGGCTTTTGGAAAGGCATCCCGTAGCTCTGCAAGAATAAGGCGGCTCTGAGGATCGGACGTATCGCTCAATTGTGGTACAAGCGATTGACGTGGCGATATTTCTTGTTGAACGCTCTCCCTATCAGAGGTTCCAGCATCCTCCGACTCGGCATTCAACCCCTGAAGTTCTTCTTCTAGCTCATCAGCATCAATATGATAATCTTCGTCTAGGTCATCGTCTGGGATCTCGAAGTCTTCGTCTTCGTCTTCATCGTCCTCATCGTCATTCTCGAAATCTGCTCTGATAACAAGCTGCCGATTCCCGACCTCGTCATCAACTTCCTGGAGAGACTCTGTGATCGCCAGCGGGCTCTCCTCTAGATCCTCATCCTCCTCATCTTCTTCATCTCTATATGTGACCCTTCGCCTTTTTCTAGGTGGTATCCTAAGCAAAGGCCTGTCTGCTATCGCCCGTCGCCTCGGCCTCCCAAACACAGCACCATCGTATAAATGCTTGCCATCGGAAGTTATTTGATGACGTCCAGAGTCTCGTCGCTGTTTAAGATCCTGAGTAAGGAGTGGCCGTACACTATGAAACACAGGTTAGCATAAGTCCTTCTGCAAACACCAGTCCAGGCTTTACTTACATAACCTCGTCATCCTCATGCAAAATGCCCTTCACAGGCTGAAAATGCAGACATTCATAATTTGTTTCCTTGCCCCTAACCTCGACGGCATAGTCTTCAAGACCCCACTCCCCACCGGACTCGAGGGGTATGATCTCGTTGACTTGCTCTAATAACTGAGAAACCGTGGGATTTTCGGAGCTGTCGACGGCCCACACGACAGCTGCGTCCGGTAAATCATGGCGTTTCACGATTAATCGGAGTCTCATCTTGGGAATGTGTGGTTGGAGAAGTTCTCTCTGGAATGAGGTTGAGCTTAATATCGTTTTGCGCCACACCAAATTCTGGGGAAGAGGGACGTGACGCGCGCAACCAGAACGCGTAATTTAGCGCATGGCAATTAGCGCAGGGTTCAGTTTACTTTTATAGAGCACGATTCATTCATCACTATTTCAAGAAAATCGATTAAGAAAACAATCCTAAAGAGTTTCGGGAATCAAGAGGAAGTTTCCTAAGTACTAAGTGTGGTCATCAAACTTTCATTATCTCAATCTTTCAATATGCTTTACGCTTTTTGCCCCCTTCCTCGTCCACAGATGGTTCCGCAACCACAGCCAAACTCGTTGCGCCCAAAGCCCTTGCTCCTCCTAACCTTCTGCCAACCATGGTCTTGTCATTCCTGGCTATCGCATTCTCCTCCTCCAAGAGCTCGTTCTCGTCCTTGTCGTCCAGCATCGTCCCCTCAATGCTCAAGAACCCTCTCTCTCTATCGTGACTTGATTCGATGTCCTTGACTCTAAACTTCACAACATCTCCGATTTTCTTTCCTTCGCCGTCAACATAGTATCCGACGCCGTCCTCGGCATATCCATCTCCCTCCATGCTCTCCGTGCCAACCCACTTCCAGTCCTTCGGTAGTCTTTGCCGCTCGATGCTTGCATTGAACAGATTCCAGCAGACTATGCCAAGATGACCTTCGTTCTGTAGATTGACGTACCCCTCAAGCCATCCCCCTCTCACCGGCTTGAACAGCAGGAACTCCGCCGTAACCCATGCCCAGCTGACCGCGAACTCGTCAATACATTTCATCAGAGTATGCGACCCGTCATCCTCGAATGGCTCTTCTGCGAGCCGCGGATTGCTGTATGATAGGACGACGCCATGGAGAGGCGGATAGTAGGTGAGTATCAACGGCGACAGATGCTCGGCGCAAATTCCCTCGACAGGCGTTCGCTGCGAAATAGGTGCCAATGGCAGGAATAATGAGGATGTTTGAAGGTGAAAAGGCGATTCTGCTGGAAACTGTGCATCTGTGTCTGCCTCTTCCATCACAACCTCTGTGTCCTCGGCCGGCTTCTCCGACCTATGCTTCTTCGACTTGTGCTTGTGTCCATCTTCCTCGTGGTCTCGTTTCCTCTTCTTCTCTTCACTGTGCTTATGCTTATGCTTCCTCTCCGACTTGTCTTTCGCCGGCGACGATATTTTGGACGGCATTGTTGTGGATTGGGCTGTTGAAGTCGAGTCTCCGGGTCTCCAATCTGCCTGCTATCTTTATCGGGGCGGTCAAAAATTGTTGATCTCAAAATTATTGCGGCCGCTAGCGCGACTGCCAGGTACACTACGATTAGATTCACTTCACGTGCTGCCGGAAGATGACACGCTTCCCCACATCTCACCACCGCCTTGGAGGTTTCATTTCCTTTATTGAACATCAACTGTGCTGTCTTTTGCTATTCACGGGTTTGTGCGTTTTATTTGGCGTTGTGTTGCGATGCTTCAGCGTCTGTAATATTATGACTTCCCAAGTACTGTCGCTTGCGGGCTGGACTTTCCTTCCAAACGTTTGCATTCCTCCAAATCCCCTCGAGATTATCTCCTAACCAAAGGTATAGCTTGTCACCGGCTGGGCACAATCATTATTCTATGGCATCACCATTCGCGCTGGTGACCCCAAACCACAGCCAGGAACACCGCGCTACAATCAACACAGGCGGCGCATCCATATTGCGGTTGTAACCACCTACCTCCTCTACACAATCTACGAAGCCCATTGGGAAATCCGCAGGTCCTCCGACTTCTACCAAGACCTCGGCATTGCTCACAATGCCAGTGATCGGGAGATCAAGTCTCGATTCCGGAGATTAGCAGCCATCTACCATCCCGACAAGGTGGCGCAGACGGCTACTTCTGACGAGTTCTTCCGGCATCTTAAGACGGCGCAGGATACATTGCTCAACCCAGCTGCTAAATTTGCCTACGACCGGTTCGGACCTGTAGTGACAACGTGGCAGCATTGCACGACAATAAAGGATTACCTTTCGTTCGGAATTACATATACTTTGCCATATTATGGTCTTGGGGCTGTATTCATGTATGTCCTGGGCTTGCTTGGATACCTCGACTGGGGGCGCTACTGGCGCTGGCTGACGCTGGCTACCATGGCTGTCTTCGAGTGCTATATCGTATCACGTCCATATGCTCCGTCGCTCTCTGCGAAATTCATCAACCCCTTGGTCACCACCCTCTCAGGGCAGCCGCCATATCTGCCCTTCCAACTCATCGAGATCTTGCGAAAGTGCGCAGTGACATTGTACATCGCATTTTCACAGATTGGACCGCTTCTGGCGCAGCCGCAAGCCTCAATTATGATGGGCGATCCAGAGCAGATGTTGCAGCAGCAGATTGAGCGTTTGGACCAGACGGCGCGGGCGGCGGACGTGGAAGCAACGAGATTGATTGCGATGGAGATGGCGCCATTTATTGGGGATAGAGATGCGATAGGAGGTGTGCAGTCGAAAGTTAAGGAGTGGCTGGTGCAGAATACTATCAGGTCGGACCCAATGGTAAGGGATGCGCTTGGAAACGTGTTGAGGAAACGAAGGACAGACGCTCCTGTTGGAGCTAGAGGAAATAGATAGATTTCTATATGATATATGGAGATTAATGCGTCTATATCATGAAGGGGACATGTCTTACCTATAGTCGAATTGGGTTGTACTTCGGCACTTGGGCCAAGACAATCCTTGGTCGCTCTGCTATTCAAGGACAACATCAGAGTTTGGGCACGATGGCGGAGATCAAATGGAGAACACGGACAGAAGACAGGTTTAAACTCTACAAACTCAATGTACAGTCACTAGCCACTCCAGTTGGACTAGACAGGCCCTGGCCATCTAAGATGAGCGTTGGGGATTTTGGCCAGGCCCTTGCAAGGAATGGTGTCTCACATGGACGCCGCAGCAGATAATGAGCGAAATCAACGGATATTCTTCGTCTAGTGGGACCTTCTATGCATTATAAGACTCGCGACTAGCCACTAACCACTAACATCCATCACGCTGCACAACGACAATCTGCTCCGTTGATGCCCCTTCCCTCTCCATCTCCCATCTCCGTTCCCCATCTCCCTTCCACTGTCACCTCCACTTAAGGCCCCCGCACTTTGTAAAGAATTTCAAAGTAAGGGTAGGAGCTGTATCTTGAATTTGTACGAGCTTGTCGCGTAACAGCGTGCTATCCACGGAGTCTATTTCGTATTAGCTTTTGGCGCTGAGTTAGAGGGGGACGTGGTTAAAATGACTAGGATCACCACGACCACTACGGAGGATTCTTACCCTCCCCTTATACTTCTATAGCGCAGCTTTTATGCTAATGTAGGTGAGTGCGTACATTAGGACTATATAGTAGAGATACGTCTTATACGTTTACTAAGCTTCCTATACTTAAGTCTTACAGTAGTTAATGTCTATCTAAGACGCATTATAGTGCTTAACCTTAACTACGAGCATCTAGATTAGTTGCCCTACTCTATTTAGACGCTTAATGATTAGATTAACCTTTGTCCTATCATTAGGATCACTACCACTACTATATAGCGACTAACTAGAGAAAATCTAGAAGTCATCCTCGAAGACATATCTTCGTAGGAAATGTTGCTAAAATCTCACAGCCGGCCACTCGTGTTTAGTATCCCTTGCTGTATTATGTAATGCCATTATATCAGGGGGTAATGAGAGACTACAAAACTCCCATGGCCCCTAGGCTCGAAGATCGCTATGAGGGGTCAAGTTGGTGGACATAAATCCATAGTAAGAGCACACGGTGGTCTACCTAGAGTGACCAGTGACTGTGGGAGTTCTTTATTCTTTTGGTGCAAGTAAAGGCAGCGTACATTTAAGTGGTGGCATGGTTAGTAAGCCAAAAACTCACCTATCGATGCCTTGAATTTTCGCGCCATGTGAGTACTGTTGATTAATCTGGTATTGTATGATTTCTCTTGCAACTGTTACTCTCCTTTAAATCCCTCGACATGTCATCAATTAGCTTGATTGTTAAGATATTCGAGCCTGACGAGCCTCTCATGCTTCTAATCTCTCGAGCTGCAATCGCCATTAAAAGATCATATGCATATCATGTAAGTCTCTTGAATTTTGAACTAGCGAACTTTAGGACTATTGCTAAGTTACTATAAGGTATACGAGAGGGAATGGCCCATGCAGAACAGAAACGAAGCATTGAGCAAGCAATAGAGACTCTCATTGTTGGCTGGATCGTCATGTCAGTTGAGAGTGGGGTTTGCATTGGTTTAGGGGGAGGAGAGAGAACGAAGCGAGGAGGGGGGATGCCGAGGGAGATAATGGATCATGCATGCTGAATACGTCAGATTAGGATCACAAAATTAGAACATAGACGGAATTTGAAGATTGAAGGGAAGAACTCCTGACGATAATATCTGTGCTCTGTGCTCTGTGCTCAATGCAAAATACGTGTACAACGCACAGCCACGCGGAATGTAGCCATCAATCCCCTCACTATAAAACCGTCATTCTCCGGAGACCAGCCCATGGCAGCAACAAACGCTGTTGAGCACAATGTATGCAAAGCGGAAAGTATGTCTACACGTGGCGGTGGCATGGTTGAAGCCTGACAATGCTGGGCTTGATCTTCAGAGTCAGCTTCATTATCAGTTATGTCCAAACTTATATCAGATATCTCTGCGGATTGCAATGCAACCTACAGCTTATCTGCGTTCTACAGGAGGTTTAGGAGCTTTAAATAAAGAGGCTCAAGTAAAGCTAGATAAAAGGGTAGATGACAATTGGGAGGAACGGAGAAAGCTTGAGGTACTGTATCAAAATAGGAAGAAAGAAGAATAGTTGCTTGATATGTATCATGATAACTTGGATTAAAAACTGCACACTGTATGGAGACTATGGCAAATCAAATATTATCTTACTCCAAAGTATGAGAAATGCAAGAGATTTCTAACGCCTAAATCAAGAATAGTCCGCCGAGAGCATGTCCGCCTAGATTGTCTCGGCGTAAGTCCAAATCGTTTATCACAACACAACGCTTAGTACCGATAGATCTTTCACGTTGATGACGGCAACAGACCTTGTCAACCTCTAAATCCAAGCAATTTAAGAACTTTGCCAACCTCCATCACGCTTCTACAACACAATTCCACAGACATTGCATTCCAACATGCTCAGACCGGAGGACGAAGCTGCCATTGAACAGGCTACACGCAATGCTGTGAATGGCATCCACTTAAGGGATCCAGACTTGTCTCCCTTCCTTGTTGCCAGATGCATCTCTGTCGATGTTAGGAAAATCATTGCGAGCACTGTTTATGAGATGCAGGTGGAACGTCTTGATGAGATAGTATATCATCCTAGCCACAACCTACGATGAAAACTTGCTAAGTGATTACATAGGATAATTTTTTCGAAGAGCTTTACGAGGAGACAAAGCAGAAGAAGATTGATGAAATGAAGGAAAAGGAGACGAAGGACAAAGACCTCCAGGACAAGGATAAGCAAGGATGGCTTCTGGCTGCGAAGCAGTGGTTGAAGAAACACCCAAATGCTGCCATCCAAAAGCTCATGAGAAAGTTCAAGGATGAAAAAGAGGAGAAGGTGAACGAGGTGAACGAGGAGAAAGTCTTACAGGATGAAAAAGAGGAGAAGATGAACAAGCTGAACAGGCTGAACAAGCTGAACCAGGAGAAAGTCTTACAGGACGACAACAAAAGAGGTGATTTATGGGTCTGAAGCAGTGCTTGAAGAAGCGTCCAATGACTGTCACGCAAGCTATCACGGGAAGCTGAAGGACAACAAGGAGCAATGAAAGCATTTGGAAATGGAAGAAAGGATGGATCACAAAATGGTGAAGAGTGTATGCTAGACTTGGGCTCAATACTTCGTATCAGACTTCTGAGACGACGCCAAATGTCTAGATTCCGTATAATATACGCTTAAGTCACAACGGACTTTCCTTTTTGACCTGTGCATTAAATTCCCATTATACAGACTGGTCGGCCAGGGGTAGCATGGGCAGGCTCTCATATACGCACACTCATGTTTCTTTACTTAAGGGAAGTATAAATGTTCTTCCAACTTTTACCGTGATGTGTTTTTCCACCTCTATGCAATTCGTCAAACACGGAGTCGCCCCCCCAGAAACTCCAAAAATGGCGTCCAATCCTCCAAATTGCACCAATCCATATCCCTCCTTCGGGGCAGATTCATTCAATCAGGCCAACCCTAACACCAAGTCATCTACCAATCAACTCTCCGAGACGCTTCAAGGCGGGGTCATGGGTATTGCCGCTCGGCGGCCTGACCTCAAGAACAAAGCCGACACTCTCTTTGAGAAAAAGGTCAAAGCCGAATACGACCAAATTGCCGCCATGAAAGAACAGCTCCAGAAGAACAAAAAGATATTGGCTGTCGATGAGGCACATCTCAAACTTGTCAATGGGTGGAGATATTTGGGGGAAACTCGTGCGGGCAGTCGCGTTGGGCTTTTGGAGGAGGCCTTGCAGTACAGAGGAGCTTTGAAGGTATGTGGTTCTCACTATTCGTTTCTTCCTTTGGAGGCCTGAGATACTGATATTGTTTTACAGCGTTTATCACCTGAATCGCTGGTGAATGGCGAGAGGTTGGATGTCCAGAGGTTGAGGAGCGATATTAGGGAGAAAGAGAGGAAGTTGAAGCGTGAAATCAGCAAGTATCACAAGGACGCAGGCAAGAAGGCGAAAAAGATCAACGAGGCTGAGAAGCAGGACGAGATTTCAGCTAATGCTGAGGATCTGCGATCGTATATGCCGATGGCTGGAGAACTTAATGGATTGGCCGAGGGAATGCTGTAGATCTCTGAAAGCCAATTTTTTTGCTAGAGGTATCTTACAGCAGTTGAGTGAATATTACAAAGTTCGTCAATGTTCCTCCCTCGGATAATCCTCGGATATAGAGTATTGCTATCACAGTATATGCAGCGAATTGGTAGACCAAAACTCTTTACTGCCAACAATTGCTAACAAACTCACAGAAGAGCAGGCAGATCTTCAAACCCAACGCCATGGCTCCAACAGGCTCAAAGGAGAGCAGGTGGATTTTCAAAGACAACATCATGGTCTTAAAGAACCCGGAGAGCAGCAGACAGATCTTCAAAGACAACACCATCGCTCCAACAAACCTGGAGACTGGGGACACAATCCTCAAAAGAAATATTCTCCATATCTTCGAATGCATGGACATTGCGGCCTCTACAACACACATCGGGCATGTAGACCCAGGCTTGATCGAGAATATTTTGAGGTTCGCTGCAGATATCTTGAGAGAGAATGGTGCAGAACAGGAAGCTCATTGGATGGAGACTGCCTCATTCCTTGATCTCAACAATGAATCCGTCCGATTGGCTGTCGCAGAATTCAGACATCTAGTAGATGGGAAAAAAAATGTTGTAACTACTTTGTCTCAGTACCGCAAGTCTAGCAAAGAAAGATTTCCGCCAGGATGGCCTGGATGTGATTTGGCTGTGCGTGAAGAGGCCATACAGTATTGCGCGGCTGCCTTGGTATGTTTTTGCCATGAAATTTATCCAGAATCCAGCTGATATTTTATATGAGCTAACACATCATAGGGAACATCACCCAATGAGATGATTATGGATCAACACTTGGATATCATGGAATTAGAAACGAAGATTTTGAGAGCTCGTCAAGAAACATCTGAGATCAACAACTCGAAAGCGCTGAAGACACCGGAAGAGGAGAGAATAGCTTATTACGCCTGGAGAGCCACCTCAAAAGTTTGTCAACAAAAGCTTCAGGCCAAGAATTTCAAACCCATGGAGATGCCGCAGGAGCATAGACAGGCTGATGCTGCCTTTCCCTCCTTCGTGCACTCCTTGGCCGTGCTGAAAAGCAGACCTTTGAAATCTCCTCAACAAATAACCCTTTGCGAAATTTCGAGAGAGATGAAGAACCCGAGAAGGGACCACAAGAAGGCTTATAAGACATGGAGAGCGTGATGGAAGGGCCACATGAAAAGGTTGCGTGAAAAGAACTGCGAATTGAAGTAAATATGCAGTCCTTCTAAACCCAAACAATCTCTTCTGCAAAGCTTGTTTCAGTTGGTATGGGATTGGATTCTGGGTATATTATATTGGGTATTAGGAATGTGAAATTCACACCCAGAACAGGGGGCTGATTTTTAGATCCTGTTGATTCTGAAGACTCATAGCAAAAATTCACACTTCATGAACTCAAACTCTGTCATCTACATGCGCTCTTTTAATGCCTGTTGTAGCCACTTAGCGATTCAGAGTCTGAAATTTATAATTATCTATACCAGTCAATAAGTGAATATTTGATAGGGCCTGTCGCGCCTAAACGAAATATCAACACACAAAACAACAACGCAATGCTTCAACAATAAAAAGATTTCAATTTTGCAATTCAGTTTCATCTGAAACTCATCACTCGCACTTCATTCTTTCTTCAGCTTAGCAGTGGCACACCCGAGCACTGTAGCCCAGCATGACGGCCTATCCGAGCGTGGCTTGCACCACGAACCACAATCCGAGCATGGCTTTGGCACAATCCATTTCGACAGACTCGATGCATGTCTACAATTTACTCAGCTATCCAGATCGACACCCCAAGTGGAACAAGCCCACGCCGGCTCAACACCTCAAGCTCAAAGAAGAGAAAGGTGCTCTGGACAAGATGAGAGTGCAGCTTTCTTTGGAAATGCTGGCACTGAGGGATATCCTCGATCTCCGCGCCATGCTTGAGCAAGGGGGTTATATCTGGAATAGTGCGGACACGAAGACAATTCTGCAAGAAGAAGAATTGCAGTATCGCGCGGCTCTGAAAGTACGTTGTTTATCCTGCTCGTTTCTGGCCAGTTAAGCTAACTGCATCTTTGCAGGGAGAAACCATCCAGCAGATGATTATAAGAACTCAGCAGGAGATCAACGTGAAAGAGAGAGAGCTCCAGATCAAGATTGTAAGACAAAGACTCTAACTTTAACACCTGTTCCAAACGCATAGGGTATTTGGCTAATATCAAGCAGATCGCACAGCAAGCAAGCTCGCTAATTTCCGATCGCACATCGCCCTTCATGAGACTTCTCAGCTTGTCTAGGATTGAGTTCGCGACCGGAATGCCTGCTTCTGAGTTTTCTGGGCACTGGTCTTTTCCTCAAGAAGATGATGACACGGAAGAGAGCATGGAATGATAGAGGCACAGAGGATCCGAACATGATTGTTCCGTCAGTGGCTATGAGACCAGGATATCGTTTGACAACACTTGAGCAATGCGAGACGAGGACATCGTTGGACAGCACTTGAGGAATACAAGGAGGACCGAAGAAGCGTCAAGCACTATGCAAGCCAAGTCGTTAATAGCAAAAATAAGACTTCATTGAGCAGGATAACGCCGTCACATGTGATTCTTATGTTCTTACACAATGCATCTTCGCCCGTCCTTTCCGGCGGAGCGAGAGAACCTTGATGCCCCCACCGTATCTTACACCCCTCGATTCGACATGTCGGTGTGGTAGTAGTTTTTTGATCCCCACACCGATCCAGCCATGGTTGCATTATATCCCCTTTCATCCCATTCGAAAACCCTCTTACAACCTGCCATGATACCGTCAGCAAAGCATCCGAGTAAGGGATTCCAGATGTCCTGTGGAAAGCGACGTACGCTGGCAACAGAACATCGCTCCAGCTGCTCGTGAAGAAAGCGACGCTAAGCTACAAAGCAAGGTCAGCTCAAATGCCATGATTAACAAACATCAGACAATTCTTACTCCGAACATAGCAACACTTCTGATAACACTGGCGTTCTCTGGGGAGGTCAAGGACTCGTATGTCTTGGCAACAAAGCCCTTTGGCGCAGCAGCGCGGCGGCCGACTGCACGCTCAACATAGACCTTTTGCGGCTTTGGTGACATTATGATGTTTCGGATATGAGGATTTCTTGCTTAAAATGGGGAGAGAGAGGGCGGCTGTCGTGGAGGCTCGTCCGTGAGTGATGCTTGCTATGATGATGATGATGTTCCTGAAATTTTGGCGAGTGTCGTTCTGTGGCCACAGTCTAACCCAGAATGGCAGCATGCGGATTATATTAGGCCCGCGCGCGAACGAGTCGGCTTGGACCGGGTGCACGTTTCCGCAGCACGGATCACCAACAGGGGTAATGGTGGTACTTCGTAGGTATGTAATATGCACTACCGACGTCCGCTTTCAGGGTCGATTACGGGGAGACTGGAGAAAGATTCTCTTGACGCAATTATTCACCCCGCCGCCACCACAACCGCGGACCTTCTCGGAGCTAACGTGATGCCGTGCGCCTTCGCCTTTGCCTTCGCCTTTGCCGCCTTTGCCTCCTTCATATATTCCCCGACGGTAGCAAGCACGCTCGGTTGCTTTCTTACATACAGTACGTACATGTCGATATCCAAGATTCTCATTGCAACGACATTTCGCACAAATTGCCCGCTCATTTCCATCCGATCGGTTCATGCGACGCATCCCTCGATAATCAATACGGCTGAGGAGTATACGGACTTGATCTGAATACTCCTTGCGTCTGGAAATTATCCCGCGTCTTCCAACTCGACCTGTCTGCGTGACATACGACCTTCCCATCCAACTTCTTGGATATGTTCCCTCCTCTCCCCGTCCTGAGCGACTACGGAATCTCGCCCGAAAATGGCTTTTTACCTGATCGCCTCCCGCTCAAGCATCTGCCGGATCCCTATTACAACAAGTGGGAAGCCATTGTTGCAAACCTCCAGGCTCTCATCTTGAGCAAGCGCCTTCGCGGCGTGATCGATCGTCTGAATGTTCTCTCCACTGCCGGCCTGGAAGATGAGTCGGAGTGGCGCAGGGCATATATGATGTTGGCCTTCATGGCGCATGGATATATCTGGGGTGGTGATACACCTGCAGACGTGAGTTTCAACTGTCCACGATGAAAATCCTCTTCTTGTTTACTAACTTCGAACAGCGTCTTCCGCCGCCAATTGCCGTACCCCTCTTAGCAATTGCTGAGCATCTCGACATCCCACCAGTCGCTACATATGCCGCAGTGTGCCTCTGGAATTTCAAGCCTCTGTTCAAAGACGAAGGCATTGATACTCTCGAGAATCTTTCCACTCTGATCACCTTCACGGGATCCCTTGACGAATCATGGTTCTATCTGACCTCGGTTGCGATTGAAGCTCGCGGAGGACCGATTATACCATTAATGCTCACCGCAATCTCTGCGGCGCGAGCCAAAGATGCTATGGTTGTTACGCTCTGTCTTAGGTCTTTTGCTGAGAGGCTCGATGATCTAGGCAACTTGCTTCAACGCATGCATGAAAATTGCGATCCCCACGTTTTCTATCACCACATCCGTCCTTTTCTCGCTGGTAGTAAGAACATGGCCGAAGCCGGTCTTCCGAATGGCGTCATTTACGACACCGGCACAGGGAATCAGACATACAGTCAATGGAGCGGCGGCAGCAACGCTCAGAGCTCGCTGATCCAATTCTTTGACATCGTTCTCGGCATTCAGCATCGTCCAACCGGCCAAAAGCCTGATCCCGGGTCAGACCGGGAAGGAAGCGCGCCACCACCAAAGCACAACTTCATCCACGAAATGCGGAAGTACATGCCAGGCGCCCATCGCCGTTTCTTGGAGCACCTCTCCATGTGCGCGAACATTCGCCAATTTGTCGAAGAGCGTACTACTGATCGGGAGCTCTGTACCGCGTACGATGCGTGTCTTGCGATGCTGCAGGCATTCCGGGACAAGCACATTGCTGTTGTTACACGATATGTCGTCATGAAGTCTCGCGAGACTCCTCCCTGGACTCGTGATGAGAGTATCAAGTACCGCCAAAACCTTGCTCTTGCGTCGAAGGACAAGAAAGGCAAGAATAATCTCAGAGGCACGGGTGGAACCGCGCTTTTGCCTTTTTTGAAACAAGCCCGTGATGAGACGAGCGAACCTGCGATTACGCCTTGGGCTAAGAAGTTGACTCGTAAGAGCGCTGAGCGTGCCGACAAGGACGAACTCTTGGAGAAAATCGCAGAAGTTCACCGCAACAATGGCGAACCTGATCCAGAATTGGAAGTCAACGGACTGGCTGGATCTTGGGCGGCGGATGTTGAAAGTGGAGGTGGCGGGCTCTGTCATTATTAACTTGATGACGCTACGAGTCTACGAAAAGTTATGGATATTTTGTTAGAGTTGTATATTGATTCGCGACACGATGATGATCTGGTTATGATCCTAGATACTGCGGCAACGCGTCATGACTCCAGCGGCTGGTTGGATATCTAGGCAGTATTACTCTGCACTTGCCTCCAAGGGCTGGCGGGGAGAGAAAAATTAAGCATAAGCAAATTGCAAATTCTCATCAAGCATATCATGAGTGCATATTACTCAAATTGCCCGTGATCTGCGTATTCCATGTGCCCATCTCTGCGGGGGTGGGAATCAAATGTGGCTACATAAAAACATGAAAACCCTCCTTCCAAGTTCCGAGAAACTCAGGTATTTTTGATGCAGATCAATATGATCATTGCTGCTTTCTTTGGCCTGGTAGGTATGCTTAATGTTATGATCATCCTGTTCTGTCTAACAACCACTCTTCCTTATGATCTACCGATGTCGGCTGGATTTCTGCAAAACACGACTTTCCAGCCCCTGTGTACGACCGCCGTCCCGTCACCCGGGTTTCACGGCATCTCTTCCTCCGCAAATATTCTACGATGCGAACCACCCATCATCTCGGAAGTAGGAGGGGCGGCAGTACAGCATTGTTACAGTAAGAATCACAATACGATGATGATCGGCTTCGTGGAGAAAGATCCAATTGACCACCCACGTTGCCAGTAATTGACAGATGGGTTTTGGTGGGGTTTGGCCAGGGACCATGTCAGACAGGGAGAGGACATGACGATAACGGCTTTACCCCTCATTTTCCCAATGTACATTGTATGGATATTGCGTGCGACATGTAAAGGGTTGCGTGCGAGGATATAAAACTCCTTAACTTTTATTTTTATTTTTCCCTCTCTCTACTAAAAACTGCAATAATTGCTCTCATACATATACGTGTTTCGTTACGAGTCCATTGATTCCCCTGGGATTTACAAGAAGAGGAAGAACTGCAGCTGCCCATCATGGCTGCAACAGACGCACCAAAAGATCTCCCAAAGATGGAGTATCGCTTTCTCGGCCGCTCAGGACTCCAGGTCTCAGCCATCTCCCTGGGAGGCTGGCTCACCTACGGCGGGCACGTCGAGGATGGTCCGTCCGCCCCTCTCCCCACGTCTTACAATTCCCAGCTATGCCTCTCCACTAACACCCCGTCCAGAGAAGACTTTCGCCTGCATGAAAGCCGCCTACGACGCCGGCATCAACTTCTTCGACTGCGCCGAGGGCTATTCCGCAGGCCAGTCTGAGCGGTCGATGGGTGCCGCGATCCGCAAGTTCGGGTGGAAGCGCAACGACCTCGTCATCTCGACGAAGATCTACTGGGGCGCCGCCTACGGCTCCAACGCCGTGAACAACACTGGATTGAGCCGGAAGCACATCATCGAGGGCGTGAATCAGGCCTTGGAGAGGCTGGGGCTGGACTATGTGGATCTGATCTATGCGCATAGGCCGGATAGGAATACGCCGATGGAGGAGACGGTGAGGGCGTTTAACCAGGTTATTAGCTCGGGCAAGGCATTCTATTGGGGGACTTCGGAGTGGACGGCTTCGGAGATTGCGACGGCGTGGAGACATGCGGATCGCTTGGGGCTTATTGGGCCGCTGATGGAGCAGCCGGGCTACTCGATGCTCGTGAGGCAGAAGGTTGAGGGCGAGTTCGACCACCTGTACGAGGAGTACGGCACGGGTCTGACGATCTTCAGCCCGCTGAAGACGGGAATCCTGACGGGCAAATACAATGATGGCATTCCAAAGGACTCGCGGTACTCCGAAGCAGGGAACGATCCGTTTATCAAGAGGATGGTGCAGGAGTTTGGAGACGGGAAGTGGGAGGACAATTTGAAGAAGGTCAGAGGCCTGAAGCCGATCGCTGATAAGCTCGGCATCTCGCAAGCCCAGCTGGCCTATGCGTGGGTTCTGCGGAATAAGAATGTAAGCAGCGCCATTACGGGTGCGAGCAGACCGGAGCAGATCTATGAGGCGGTGGGCAGTCTGGATAAGGTCAAGCTGCTGACCGATGAGGTGATTGAGGAGATTGAGAAGGTGTTGCAGAATAAGCCGACAGTGAATCCAAGGAGATATTAGACTTGAGCTCTGTAGTCCTGATGCAATGGGCATAGATGGTTTGTACATAGTAATGCAAGGACAAAGTATATGAGCAAAAGGCTCAATGGCACTTTGGCACTTTTATTCGATTTTGCAAACTCCACTCTGATGCAAGAGGGCCACGATGTAAAACATCAAAAAGTGTCTTCAAGCAGATCAAAATGCGAATTCCGTCCAACAATAGCACTCCAAAGTAACCTGCCCATGATGTAATTCACCATGCAGTATAACGTGTTTGAGCCCCAGTGCACCACCATCTTATGCTCAACATCTGCCCATTTTCAAGAAATAGTTGCGTCCCTTCCCCCAAACCCCTCGGAATGTACATTCTCCAGCTCAAACGACCATTCTCATCACTTTCTGATTCCATTCTTCAATGGTTTATTTTGCCTTCTCAGTGCCCAGTTTAAACGGGCCCAACACCCTCCATACCCTTATCCCATTCAAGTCTTCAAAGGCCACTCGATCCGACCGTTTGCTTCCGCTCTGGTATCGTTTATTTCCGGATTTAAGGGCTATTGAGAGTGCATGAGGTGCCCGATCTGCACGTGGAGTATTTATCCCGCAGCTTTTCCTCCACCGAGACGGCCACGAGTTTATGAGAGCAAGAGAAGCATTGATGAGCTATCTGCTACGTCTTGGAAACTGCGAAACTAGCTATGTTGCTTTGACAGGCTATCAGGAGGCACTCGGTCACTTGGTGATCTCCCTGCAAAACATATTTCTTTCTCTTTTCCCACTTTACATAATGTTAACTGAGACGCCTGGGTTTCTATTTTTCATATTCGATGCTTGGCTTCTTTCATCTCCTAGACTCAAATTCAGTTTCAAATGTTAGAGGTTTCTTATATCGCTCGCACGGCTTTATATTTCTCACATAATCTCGAGGAACTTGCATGTAGTGCATGAAGATCAAGTTCGTGTTGCCATTCAAGGTTGCGAGTGGCTAGAACAGAATAAGAGTCACAGCGGTATCATGGATATGAAAGAGCCATTGCTTAAGAGGAGGCAATGATTTTTGGCCTCCTCAACTCTTGAATGTACATTCAGATGCGAATCAGGGGCTCGAAGACAGGATACTAGAAATGCATTCCTGGATACCGCCGAAAATACCTAGGCCATACTCATTGTCGTTGACCATGCGCCTATACTCCGTCGACTCTGCCTCAGTACACTCTCCAAACTTCTCATAGCCTTTTTCTTGTGTTCCTTGGCCCGTATCTCCATTCATCAGCTGTCCTTATATGGGTTCCATACCACTCACCCTATTGCATAAACGGCCCATTTATAAGCCACCTCCTCCTAATCGAAGGGGAAGGTATAATAGGGCTTAGCATATTTAATGAAAATTCTATAGAACTTTATGTGTCTGCTTAAGTTCTAGCTTAACCATTTCATAGAGACGCTAGGTATGCCAATGTGGGATGTTAGGCAATGCTGAATATAGCCGCGACGGATCAGTGCACAGTTGATTACATTGGCCGGCATCCACATCTCTGTGTGGGCATGGTGAAACGCTTGGGAATGGCCGTGGGGTGATGAAGACGCCGTTACTTATTGAGGAAGGAAATAGACAGAACAGTGACTAGAGAAGTATTTACAGGCAACGGGCAACTTGCGTTCTGCTTTGGCGAGTGTGAATTTTAGCGCGCAAAAACATTGCTCTAAGGTATTCACTTCGCATTAAACAGACATATTGCTTAAGGCATTTTAACGCTAGGCTAGTCACTAGGAATTTCGCGCATCTTCTTTTAGGGCTTTGAGTGTTTTTCAGACAAGTCTTAGGCATCATGAAGAGTCAATTCAAGATACATTGTTTAATTTCCTACAGCACCTATCCTGCTTTGAAGAAGGTGAAAGAATTTTCTATTATTATTATTCTTTGTGCAGCTTTAGGTGTCTTGGACGTACACAATGTATTTGTTAAAGCAGCTGAAGCTGATGCTCTTTGCCCACCCACTTTCTCTTTAAAGCCTCGTCTACGTCTTCTCCCACATTGTCCTTGCCAGCTCCTCTCAAAGCCAATTATCTTCAAATGTGTCCCGTCTCTCCATGTATAACAATTAGCATAGTTATTTCACTTGCAATCTCTTGGTTCGTCGAGCACTTGAATAGGTGTATGAGCACTCTAAAACGGCCATTCCCAGTGCCTCTTCAGAGACGTCATTAAGAAACAGGATGTTGGCGTTCTTTGTAATGCCTGTCTTTGGTTATTATAACTCTATAAGAGTGCTGCCAATTAAGAGTCTTAGGCATCTAAGTGAATGGAGTCAAATGTGGGGTTAGAGCTTAATTATCATTAACAGCACCAGGAGTTGTGGGCTCTAGGATGGGAGCGATATAATTGCTTTTCAGTTTGAAGAGCTCAAAATGACTCATTTTGAATAAAAAGCATAGATAAACAGCACATATGTTCTGAGTCACAAGGGCAATACACTTTAGTGTACTTAGAGGATCAGTCTTAGACTGTGCTTTTCCTTCTTCAGCTTAGAGCACCACCCATAGGCAAAAGAAAGCTGACCTCTACTATTAAATTCATTCCTTGTTGCACTTTAGTCCTTAAGCCTCTAGTCTCTTTTCCTCCATCTCTAAGCCCACTTTCTCCTCCTTCTTTTCTTCCACCCTCGTTTGTTTGCTCTCATTCCATTTCATTTCGATCTTCTCCCCTAAGGTGGGCTTCCTAGGTCCTTGAACCAGCGCATCTCTAACATCCACAGCCCTAGCTCTCTTCTTCTCCATCTTCTGCACAATTAATTAGCATAAATGCTCCTAAATCACAATTTCAAACTATTGAACACCTAAGGATAAATCTTACCTCCATTTCCTTAACAGCCTGCTAATACTGATACTGTTCCTGCCTCTCCTGTGACAATGTTATTAAAATTTGCTCCGTAATTAAAGCGTTGTTCCGCTCAAGCTGTCTCATGGCCTTCAATGTTCTTTAGAGGAAGAATGCCTCATGATCATGTCTGGCGACCTAAAGATCGTATAGATGTGGCGGAACAATGCTGTTGCGAATGGCTTGTCTAGAGGGAATAACATGATAATTGGAAAACCAGGGAAGGATTCTGGTGGTGCTAGGAGTTCGCACAGCTCGAGCTAGCGAGTCCCTCTTTCCTCTATGCTTGTAGGCAAAACGTGTTGTTTGGATCCCTTTTAGAGAAGATTTAACGACTGTGTTGTTGTTGACGAGTTCATGGGTTTACGGGTTTGAAGCTGGAAGTGTAACGGAACGTCGTAGAGGTGGAACTGAAAAACGTCTAATATTAGCATGTGAGGATATGCACCTTACCAATACCAGTTTCAAAAGAGAGTAAACTTCCACAATGCAATTAGAAAACTCTGTTGTTTTATGAAAACAGATTGTCCTTGCAAATCTAGTTCTCGAGGTTTCTCCAACTCCAATCCATTCAACAATACAGTCACTAGCCACTCTAGGTAGCCCAGACCAGCCCGGGCCCTAACGATTTAAGATAAATGCTGAGCATTTTGGCCACGGCTTTTCGTAGCTATGCACTTGATACACAATTCCCATCGTTAGGGCTCGAAGGCAGACCGACAAGGTAGACATGAATCATCATCGTAACAGAACGCGTGGTTCATTTTCGCTGGCCAGTGACTGTACCACTGACTGCCATTGCCATTGCCTTTACCGCAGAGTTCTGTCTTTATTCCAGTGTGATATCTTGAAATGAAAGTCGCCTCCAACAGATTAAGCAGTCTTCAGCACATCATCCATCTCGACGTCGACACTCTCCTGCTCCTTCGACGCCGTCTCATCCTCCTTGACCTTCTTGACCTCACCACCCAAGTGCTCTTCCTCCGCCTTCCTCTTTCTGCCCGTCTCCTCCTCACCCTTCTCCCCAGCCTTCTCCTCAGCCTGAGTAGCCACATCGACCAACTATCAAAACGGTCAGCGCCTCCTCTCATCCCATTCTCAGAACAGGACTTCTGTATACTTACGTCGAACACGAGTCTGTGCATCAGAGCCTCACCATCCCCGGCACGAGGATCCTCGGGGCGCCCTCTTGCCACATCGCCATCCTGCCTCGTCGGACTCGGGCCAGGATCTTGCCGATGTCGTCCGAGTCGTTGGAGGACATGGCTGCATGCGGAGCAGTTAGCTGATAGTGGGAGTCCGTGAAGTCGGAAAACATACTTGGGTCTTTGAATGACAAGACTTTGAGCGTGAGAGGGGGAGGATGTGATGGTAGTGCTGATGCTTTTTTTTGTAGAGACTACGTGTCTGGTATCGTTCGTTGATGTTGTCGGATTTACATATGCCACTTTCGTTTTCTTGGCATGAAAGCGCAGGAGCACAAAACTAGCTATCCTCAAGCATAAATAGAGTAGCTAAGAGTAGAACTCTTCTCTCTATACATTTGCAATAGTATTCATTCAACTTCATCAGTGCCGTTGAATTGCATTCTGCCCGGGGGTGATTTCCCCATCTCCTCACTCCTGACATACCGCCAAAAACTCAAGCTCAAGCTTGCATTTCTTGCTTAATTATCTCCCATCCCAAGCCTTCCCAACCTGTCCACCGCCTCTTTCATATCCCCACACTGCTGAACTGTGTATCCATCCCGTCGTGCCGTCAGATACAAAACTATCATAGAATACCGAAGGAATTATCTTCCTACGTTATCCCTGACTGCAAGGTAATATCGAACTGCCTCTTGCAAGTGGGGAGACCCATCTCATGTACATTGACAGGCGTATGCGGCTGCTCTCCCCCTCTAGGAGGGAGGCTTAGGCCGTTGCGCTGTGTTGTGGAGAACACTGGCATCCATCCATCCATCCGTTGATATTGGGAGATGTGAAGACAGGTCGAGCAGGAGACCAAGGCCTAGAATGCGGCCGCAAGCAGATGCTACACCGTTGCCTTGAAGTTGAGAGTGGTAACTACACATGTGTCTGGGGTATTTGTGGCCATCTTTGGAGTGATGGGTTTGATGTGGATGCGAATAGTGAGGATGAAGTTGTTTAAAGACGGAATTATATAAGCAGAAACATCCTTAACTGAAAGTTCTTAGCACAATTTGAAGCGTTATTAAGCCCTTCATCTTAAAGCCTTGAGGTTTCAGATCAACCTCCTAGATCCCATTGGCCATATCAATACTGTCAAATCCCTGTTTAATTCGCATCTTTTCAGCACGTGCTGGCCAAGTTCAAGAAGGAGTTTTTGCAATAGATGCTGAGTGCTAAAAGGCCACATATGAGGCAGGAATTAGGACAGGTTCAATGAGTCGAAAAATTCTTTATTTGAGAGCTGTGGCCACTGCTGTGGCAATTTTCCTTGACCATCGTAACGCTAAATTGAGAAGGCCTGCTTGCTTTGAATTCATCTTCCGTAGCTCAACTTGAAGACCAAGTATCAATAAAGCAACCATGAGAATGACGCTGTTTTCTCTCGTGTTGTGAAGCGACCCTTTCCTTCTCATCATGTTCATAATCTACTTCCAGTTCTCCAGCATCTGTTGCCACTATCAAGCAGTTAGCAAAGCTTTGCAACAAAAGCTTATCTCGTACCATAGTGGTCAACAGGTACTGCAGACTCTCTTCTCTCTCAGGGGAAAGATCCGCTCTCGGTAGTGAATAGCGGCAAATTGGTTCCAGCATCTGATGGATGTTATCTTGACCAAGCGGACGGCGGTCCTTGAATTCTGTGAGCGCTTTTTCGAAACCTGTGTCGGGATCTGAGTAGAAGATCTCTAGGATATCATCGATCTCGAAGGGTTGTGCTGGGGCTTGATCCATCTTGTAGGAATTGGCCGATCTTATCGATGTCGAGGGTCGCGGTGATGCTGTGTTTCGTTTGTAGTGACTGTGTATGTTTTTGTGATGGAAGGCAACTCTTCCAGTATGGTTGAGGTCCCTGTTGCGATACACTCCACTGCAAGGCTTCAAGTCTCTAGAACACCGGCAATTCGATCTCTCATACATACCTCATTCCGAAGACTGTTTCGCCCCTAATAGGCCTCCTTTGATCGTCTTCTTGAGCTCCTCGTCGACAGCTTCCAGGGCGGCATACTGCGATCGAGCAGTGAGCAACAGCATATTGATGCTATGGAGGCTTATTACCCACAGTTTCCACTAATCTATACTGCGCTGCCTCCTCGCTCGATGGCGACAGACCAGCGTTGCTGATCTTTTTGTAGTGTATGTGCAGAGCGTCTTTCCAGGGAATGCAGGTATGTTTTGCTGGCGCTGGAGATCCATCGTATCGGACAGATGCAGCCATAGCTTCATGGACGGCGTCCATGACTTCGTGTCTGATGGCCGCTTGGTTTAGAGGTAGAGCAGCGAAATGAGTAGCGATATTGGCAGCAGGCTGGGCAGTCATGTTGGATGCATGTTGTGTAAGGGTTTTGGGTTTTAGGAAGTTGCGTGTGGAAAATGTTGTGTAAGTTTTAGGTTTTATTAAAGTAAAGTAGAAGATCACAGCATTTATACAGGCGAGGTGACCCAGGCACTGAATCACAAGTTTGCTCAAAAGTGCAGCTGCGACTGTGATTGAAATTCCTCATGTCCTTTGTGACTTTGTCTAAATACAGAGCATTGAGCAAGCAAGAGTCTAGAATTCTCACAGACATAATTCTACTGCTGTTCCATCCTTCCGCACCTTCTCTGCTAATCTCTGGCTCCGACGTACAGCCCTTTCCTTCTGGTTCTTGTTTGCTTTCTGCTTGGACGTCTACACTTTTCTGTAAGGTTGGTTTGCTGCCTCTCTCTTCAACTTGTTTTCCACAGCCTAAAAAGCATCAGCAACAGCCTCCGAATTATTGTTGAAGGACAGCTCCAGTAGAGAATACATAGAATACACACCTCCATTGCCCAGACAGCGAAGTTACACCTAAGTGCCTTCTTTTTCTCAGGATATAGCGGTTGTAGCTTTTATAGTTGCCATAAAGCGCAGTTGATCAATGGCTTTCACAGCCTTCATGCGCTATGACGATAGTGCTACATTGGACCTGGAGATGCTGCTTCAGGTGCTGAAGCACGAGTTTGAGTAGACGTGCCCATTCGGATTGTGAGATATTGGTTATTGAAATTGTTATTGAAATTGTGATTTAAATGTGCGGTTTAAATGAGTGAAGAAGCTCAGCAATATCAAGATTGGAGGACATACTGTCACATACACATCATACATGCTAAAAGCGAATATATATATATATATATATATATATACACAGCAACCATTAGGGGTTAATGAGTAAATTTATGAAATGAATGGCCTTGACTTAAAATGGAAGAATAAAGACGAAGGAAGAGCACTGGTAGGAATATAAGATCACGTGTTGAAATGGCGGACAGCAACGAAATATGGCCGATGGACTGCTCCATGTATGATGATGTCAATGGGCACAGCGGCATCAGCGCAAACTACACAGCGAAGAGTCCCGAGAATCAACTCAAACCATGATCAAATTGAAGGCACAAAGATGGGGATAACTGAGGGAATAACTTGAGATAAATGAGATAAGAGATGAATGAGATCTAAGTTCGGCCCTTTGCCACGGCTTCAATCGCACCTTTAGGCTAGAGTAAGCATTCTCCCATTCTCCCATTCTTCGAGAACGCCATCTCAATGTCACCCAACAGCGTTCAGCAAGATCCTAACATGGGCAGTGTTGCTTATCGCGCAGAGACCCGAGAGGTCATCGTGAATCGTGAATCGTGAATCGTGGATCGTGGAAGGTGGAAGGTGTATCGGTACTTAAGGACGGGTACAGACTACAGGCTACCAGGCGCCAAGAGCTGCATCATGCAAAGCAAAGGATGCATCCTTTTGACAGTCTGCAAGGGACAGGATTCAGCAGCACACACACTAGAAGATCTGATCCGCTGTTGAGGGCTTGAAGGGAATGGAATGGCAGTGGAAGAGGGGTTTCACCGAGAGGGGCGCATCGAACGATGGAGACGGGAGGGACCTATACGTTGTACGGATACGCTACACTCGTAAAGGGATGTACGGCGGCTTTCAATCGCCGTATTCGAGCTATGTATGTACAGTATGTCCGGGTGACAGAACGACTCAAATACTCTGATTGACGTTTTCAACACCATCCACGGCAAGCATCCGACTCTGAGACATTTCTTCGTGCTAACAACATCCGTCGAACGGGATTCTAGTAGTATACGTGTATACTCCGTACGACGTTTGCCATGCCTCGATTGCAATTGACAGCTCACTCACTCTCCTGAAGTTCGTTTGTCAAGCCATCAAGCTCAACCTCAAGCTCAACCTCGAAATCTTGGCTGGTCTGGTCATGCCATCTCCCCCTCTAATGAGACAAGCTTCAAGTATCCACACGTACGTGGCCGGGGCTGTGCGCATGGCAGCTTGACTACCCTGACTACCCTGACTAGATTCGCTGGAGATGGGACGGATCACCGCACCACTGGTCCGACCATGTTGAAGAAAAGCGACGTCTCCTTGCTAAGTCGCTAACCTGGAAGTCCGTCGTCGACCTTCTCCAGAATCGGCGTCCGTGAATCTCGATGGCCTTGGTATTCAGGAGTGAGCACCTCACTTTTAGACCCTCCGCTTTCTTGGTAGACCAGAAGGGACGTTAGCCCCTCAAAGGGGGCCCCCGCGAGTCTCGATTCTCCTGTTCTCGAAAGGCTATTCTCGACCAAAGATTTGAGGATGAGGATTTACAGGGAATACGTACTCATACAGAGAGAGTACTCACGAGGGTCACACTACTACCATCATCACCCATTTTGCGCCCGCCGGATTGACAAACTCCTGCAAATCTTATGGTTGATTGGTGGCTTTGGCATTTTAATTCTCGTCGCTTGGCAAAGGTCCCAGCAGAGGTCCCAATTCAACGTGCCATCCATGCTTGCCTGATCCAGCGCTTTCCCTCCCCTTTGATCCAGCGTGCGACAATGAGTGTGGCGTGCAGAGACGCATAGAGACAGACGGATAGAGAGACAGACGGGCATGGGACACGGCAATAATATTGGTGGCTCCCTGCTCCCTGCAGCCAAACGAGCCGCCGTTGCTGCCAATATTGGGTCTTCAGCTGTTGAACTTTGGTAGATCATTGAAAGATTGTCCTTTCCTCTCCCGTACGGATGTTAAGACTTGACTTGTATCTTGTCTACCGCGTCACAGGAGGAGAATCCACGTATGCATTTCAAATTCAAGCAAGATCATTTCTGTGAGACGTCTACTAAGGAGTCCACTAAGGATCTACTAAGGAGTCCGTTCCAGAAGAAGGAGACCCGTCCGTCCGCTTTAGAGTAAAGTAGTGGAGCCCCTGGGGGTGCACACTACCTACCTGTCCACCGTAGCGATGGGGATGGGACTGGAGTGGGAGCGATCTGTGAGCGGAATTGGCGAGATTGGCACGGTATCAAGGTACATAACATACTGATTGCAGATACCTTCATACAGAGGGAAAAGAGAACATCCTCTCCTTTCAACCTTCCTCACAATTCCAATAATTAATTCTACCAACATCTGGACATTTACTTCTTGTCATCTTCGATCGGTCCACTGCTTAGCTGTCTGTGGAATTGGAGAGTCGAATTGATTCACGCTTCACGCCTGCTCGCCGACGGAGTGGACACTGCAACATCACAACAACACCTGGCATATCACGGCATTCATACATTCCTGACATTCAATTTCGATAGCCCGGGGCCGATCAGCATACATACTTGTCATTCCACACACCATTCGACCATACTACTGTCTCGCTTTATCTGACGAGGCTTTCCCCCATTCTTCCCATTCAAATTTTAAATCCATTTGCGCAGTATTCTTTAGCACCAGCTCCCAGCACCAACTCCCCACATCCGGCCAACGACACCCAACCTCCCTTCAAACCTCACAACCAACAACAACAATAACAACAACCATGTCTCTCGCCGACGAGAAAAACAAAAACATCGGCCTAACCGTCACCATCGACCGTCCGCTCCACCCCCGCTCCAAGATGGAAACCATCGAAGACGTCGAATCCCTCAACTCCATCAGCCCAACGCAAACCCGCCCAGCAGACAACTCCTCCTCGCCCTTCTCCCCCTTCTACGACCACGCCGAAGCGCCCACCACGCTTTCGCTCTCCGACCCGCAACACCCGAAGTCGAGCGCCGCCGTGTACGAGTCCGACGTCGAGGCGTGCCTCACCGAGTCCAAGTCGAACATCCTGTCGCAGAAGAAGACGACGAACAAGGACTGCACGGTGTGGCCGGGGCAGCGCGCGCTGAAGCAGGCGAAGAAGGCCGAGAGGCGACGCGGCGAGTGCTGGAATCCCATGAGGGGCCTGGATAAGCGCACCAAGTTCTGGGTCAAGGTGCTGATTGCCGCGGTCATCGTGGGCGTTGCCGTCGCTGTGGGACTGGGCATCAGCAAGGCCGTGGGAGGCGGGATTTGGAAACAGCCGAGTTGAGGAGACGGGATGCTTGGTGGATGAATCGTCGTCGTGTGTAGGCCGCCTCTGCTCTTGCCGTGAAGATCTTGAGACTGACTACCCCATCTCGCAGTCGATACTCCATCACGAACTCCAGGATTCGACCGCCCTCGACGCTGCGTGCTCAACAGCTCCAGCCTTTTCATTGTATAAATTTTTGTTCCGGCGTTCTCGGCCATCCACGGCGTCTCGGGTCTTCTTTCGACGTCGCCGTCTGCGCCGTCTGCGCCATCTCGTTGCTTGTTTGCTTGCTCGGTCTCTGTCTCTGCTGCGTTGGACCACGGCATCGGGTGCTGAGGATATAACTGTCGTTATTGTGCATATAGTGCAGGCTCTGTCTATTGCGTTGCGGTATAGCATTCTTGGAGCTTGTGTCATATATAGGGGGATGTGAGTTGCATAGGACAAGACGGAGTAGGAGTAGGAAAGCCCCCTCTGGGACTGAGGGAGATAATGATTGAAATGAAATACCTATCCTTACCGCATGGCCGCTGGGCATGCACACCGATGTGATCTCGGTCTTGTCTGCGCAGCGCCATATCCTACCTGTGTCCTCGGTGACGCCATCTTGCCCGTATCGAAGCGGATGTGAAAATCGTCTGGTCGCTGACGCTTCGCTGTTCTCCGCCTCGACGTTCCCAGCCCTGACGTCCGTCCGCACAGCGACTCTCCCCTCCTCATCCACGCAACCAGACCGCCATCGTCTCCCCATGCCCGTTCCTCGACCTCGCCGCAGCCTCCCTCCCATCTGGGCGTTGCTCGCGCGAACCGCCCGCCTCCAGCGCGTCCGTCAGGCATTTCGTTTCTGTTCCCCTCCCATTCTCGCGGCCCACAGCGGCGTGGTTTTGCTCTTGTGCGTCACTTCGAACATCGAGCATAGCCTCTTCCCTCTCTCTCCGTATCCGCACTCCATTCTTTCTCACATGCCTCGTAATCCCCACGGCATCCGAATCCAGCCCAACCGAAACCAAACACTCGCCTCTCCATCCACTCGCCATGCCATGCCACCTCCCCCAAATGCGCAGTCGCAGCCTCCGTCGCAGCCTCCGTCGCAGCCTCCGTCGTAGCCTCAACCCCTCCCTCCCTCCTCCCTCCTCAAACCCTCCCTCCCTCACGCACCCACCACAAACCCCAATCCCTCATCTCACCACGAAAAACCTCAAAACCCGCAGTTCAGAAGAAGAACAAAAAACCAAAGAGAAAGAAAAACGCAACCCCATCCCCCAGCCCGGAAACGTCGGCACACCCACCTACCCACTCACCCACCTTTTCCCTCCCGCCGTGCCCGCTGCTTACTTCGGCATCCGCGGACCTTTCGGAGGGGGGTTGTGGCTTGTGCAGGGAGTTGTGCGTGCATTGCGGGGTGCATAATTTGTGAGCCGGGGGGGGGGGGGGGGGGGTGGGTTTGTTTTTTTTTTTGTTTTGGGGGGGGGGGGCACGGGGGGGGGAGGGGGAGGGGGGGGGGGGGGAGGGGGATAG
>Ga0123337_10000608_pt1 | contig 57370 bp, 51 predicted proteins | sample frozenSSSSmetaG_FD_89792 | JGI IMG/M metagenome (GOLD analysis project Ga0123337, IMG submission 89792) | Glacier valley bacterial and archeal communities from Borup Fiord, Nunavut, Canada, to study Microbial Dark Matter (Phase II) -... | ecosystem: Environmental > Aquatic > Freshwater > Ice >... | reverse complement strand
GCAGGCTGAGCGAAATAAAAAAACCAAGTCCTGAAAGACTTGGTTTTTTTATACAGCGAAGAATGCCTGAGCGTAGCGAAGCTGGCTTTTGATTCCCTTCACGGGTTAGGAGATGATCAGCGTAAGCTAATCCCTCCGGCTCCACTTGATGATCAAATGCCAGGCCGCAGACTGAGCGAAATAAAAAAACCAAGTCCTGAAAGGCTTGGTTTTTTTATACAGCGAAGAATGCCTGAGCGTAGCGAAGCTGGCTTTTGATTCCTTTCACGGGTTAGGAGATGATCAGCGTAAGCTAATCCCTCCGGCTCCACCACAGAAGCAGAAAAAGCTATCCTTATTGGATAGCTTTTTCGCTTAGTGGTGTTCCACAGCGATGGAGGCACGACATCTGCTGTAGGAACTCTACACCATTCAATCAATTTTGTAAATTTATGAATGATACAAGCCCTGCCATATTGTATATATGTACTTTTTAGCGAAAAAGATGCAATGCTTTATGTTGGATATTCTTCAAATCTCGAAAACCGAATATTAAATCACAATGCCGGAGGAACGAAAAGTACAGCGTCAAGAAGACCTCTTAAACTAATCTTATGCGAATTTTATTTGTTTGAAAAGATGCCAGAAATCGTGAAAAGTATTTAAAAATTACAGCAGGTAAAAAAACAATAAAACTAATGCTTCGATCAACACTCTAGGCTATGCTGAAAAAGTATCTTTTATTTTTGCCGATGAAGATGAGAAAGATGTCTAATAATTGGCTGATTTCTTCTGAAGGTCCGCCGAAGCGACCTACGGCGGATACTTCCACCGCAGTGTTGCGAAGGAGACCACCCGATTAAAACCAGGCCCAAAAGGTTTGGTTTTTTTATGTGATAATTTTCAGGAGGGATGAGAACCCGGGCAGGGTTCGAAATTTCTCCTGAGCGGGTTAGTGTCAGGACTTAATGAACAATCATTAGTTGTCTGTTTGGAGTGGCGCTGTCGACTTTTAGGCTTAATGGTAACGTTTTGCAGATTTGCGAAGGCAGGAGGTTAATAACCCCCGCCGCTAAACTAGCATTAAAAGTACTTAACAGAACTGAACTTTCATACCTCACTGCTACCCCCGCTTGCGCAAAACCGTTGTTATCTGCTCCTCTGCTATCAACTTAGCAAGGGCTCGATAGTATTACACTTTATCAGACTTGCTAAAAAAACCTTAGATTTGCTATTGCAATGAACATACTATCAACCTATTCGAATGAAGTTAAACAGCTTTGTGATACTCACGAGGTAAGGAGCCTGTTTGCTTTTGGTTCAGTAACCACGGAACGGTTCAATGCAAATAGTGACATTGATTTCGTCGTCGATATTGCTGATAATGATCCTCTTTCTTATTCCGACAAGTATTTCGATTTAAAGTCGCGGCTGGAAGAGCTATTCAAGCGGAAGATCGATCTTCTCGAACAGAAAACCATTAGCAATCCATATTTGAAGGCCCGGATTGATCAGACCAAGGTGCTAGTCTATGGAAAATGAAGTTAAGACCTGGCTGACCGACATACTCCAGGCTATCCATGAAATAAATCTCTTTCTGCCTGATAAAAAGGACTTCTTCAAGTTCCGGAATGATCTGAAAACCAAAAGAGCAATCGAACGAAACATCGAAATCATTGGCGAGGCTATCGGCAGAATCCTTAAAGTCCAGCCAGATTTGCATATAAGCAACGCCCGAAAGATAGTCGACACACGAAACAGAATAAGTCATGGGTATGATAGTGTTTCTGATGATATTATTTGGGCTATTGTTGTCCGGGACATATCAACACTGGAGATGGAAGTATCTCAGCTTCTCGCGGAGTGAAATTGCACAGGATCCCAGTAGTCATTGTTAGTAGAATCTTTTAGGGTTGCAGATAACGGTTTGCAGGTTTAAGAATTTGCGGTTTTACATGCAGAAACTTTGTTATCCTGCAATAAAATTTAATAAAAAGTGATGAAGGAAGTGAAAGCTCTTCGCCCGCAATTTTTTAAACCTGTTGTTAGGTGCTGCTTTTTTCGACTGATTCAATTTTAACAGTTTTGTTCGTATAAACTACTATTAACATACCTATTAGAATTGTTATTCCAGTTGTCAAATAGTGTTGCATATTCATGTTATCAAAACCTTCGGCGAGGTCTTGTAATAGTCTGCCTACAAATTGTAAGCCGTTGGCTATTACCAAAAATACTATTGCCCAAATCTTTATTCTCATTTTAGCATATTCGTGTTTTATAAATATTAAGGTCAACAAAGCACATTGAATTACAATTGGCAACAATCCAATTAGTTTTGAGTGAATAATTGTCTAGTAAAGGTTCCAAACTAATAGCCCACAGAGAAAGGAAATTATTATCCAATAGTAAGTTCGATTCGTAAATGTCGATTTTTTCATGTTTTTCTTTTTAAAGTTGCACCTAACTCGTTAATAATGATAACAAAACCACCACAAGCCCCCTAAATCCAGTGGTATTGGGCATTACTATCATCCATAATAAATATCATTAATCCAAAAAGAATATCCAAAAAAAAATATTAAAGCTTAGTTTTCTTCAAAGCCTTTTTAATAAATTTCTATAGTCATAAGGAAACGATTCCTGTGTTATAATACCTGTAGCCTCCTGTTTGGTTGCTTTTGCATCAATTCAGACTTCTTGTACAACATAGACAAATTCTATACTATCATAAACATAATCAATAAGATTTATAATGTATATTGATTAGCTTTGAATTGGTAATCTTAATTAAATACCCATAACTTTAACATACTCTATAAAATCTTTAATAAAATGGAAAATATTACATCTGAGGGAAAGTGCCCATTTGGACATGGTTCATCAAAACCAAGTTCAGTTGGCACAAGCAACCGCGACTGGTGGCCAAATCAGTTAAAACTGAACATTCTGCGTCAGAACTCGACCCTATCTAACCCAATGGGTGATAGATTCAATTATGCAGAGGAGTTTAAAAGTCTGGATCTGGATGCTGTAAAAAAAGATATTTTCGAATTAATGACCACCTCACAGGACTGGTGGCCGGCTGATTATGGTCATTACGGTCCATTCTTCATCCGTATGGCATGGCATAGTGCAGGAACTTACCGTGTCCAGGATGGTCGTGGTGGAGCTGGCTCTGGCACTCAGCGTTTTGCCCCCCTGAACAGCTGGCCTGATAACGCGAATCTTGACAAAGCGCGTTTGCTGCTTTGGCCAGTTAAACAAAAATATGGCAGGAAAATTTCATGGGCAGATCTGATGATCTTAACCGGTAATTGTGCGCTTGAGTCGATGGGCTTTGAAACATTCGGTTTTGGTGGCGGACGTGAAGATGTTTGGGAACCTGAAGAACACATTTATTGGGGTTCTGAAAAGGAATGGTTAGCTGACCAAAGGTATTCTGGCGACCGTGAACTGGAGAATCCTCTGGCTGCAGTTCAAATGGGCTTGATTTATGTAAATCCTGAAGGACCCAACGGAAATCCCGATCCTCTGGCATCAGCTCGTGATATCCGCGAAACCTTCAAACGTATGGCAATGAACGATGAAGAAACTGTGGCTTTGATTGCTGGCGGACACACCTTCGGTAAAACACATGGTGCTGCCGATCCGGGTCAGTATGTAACCAAAGAACCTGCAGCTGCCGGCATTGAAGAAATGGGGCTTGGCTGGAAAAATACTTATGGCAGCGGCAACGCTGGCGATACAATTACCAGTGGACTTGAAGGTGCATGGACCACCACTCCTACCAGATGGAGTAACAACTTTTTCTGGAACCTTTTTGGGTACGATTGGGAATTGTCTAAAAGTCCGGCAGGCGCACATCAGTGGAAGCCAAAGCATGGAATGGGCTCTGATTCAGTGCCTGATGCACATGATCCTTCCAGGCGTCACGCGCCAACGATGTTAACTACTGACCTGGCCCTGAAAGTAGATCCTGCCTACGAAAAAATTTCAAGAAGATTTCATGAGAATCCTGAACAGTTTGCGGATGCGTTTGCTCGTGCGTGGTTCAAACTTACTCACCGTGATATGGGCCCTATTGCCCGCTATTTGGGTCCTGAAGTACCTGCAGAAGAACTAATCTGGCAAGATCCAATTCCGGCACCGGTATACAAGTTAATTGACTTTCAGGATATAGAAACATTAAAAGGCAAAATAATTGCTTCGGGATTATCTGTTTCACAGCTTGTTTCTACAGCCTGGGCATCAGCATCTAGTTTCCGTGGTTCTGATAAACGTGGCGGTGCAAACGGCGGACGCCTTCGTCTGGCTCCGCAAAAGTATTGGGAAGTCAATAATCCGGCACAACTATCTCAGGTGTTGGAAACCCTTGAAGGTATACAAAAAGAGTTTAACAGTGCCCAGACTGATAATAAAGGAGTATCTATAGCCGACCTTATTGTTCTGGGTGGCTGTGCAGCAATCGAAAAGGCAGCAAAAAATGCAGGCCATCATTTGCCGGTTCCATTTACGCCCGGCCGTACCGACGCTTCTCAGGAGCAAACAGACGTAGAATCATTTGCGGCCATGGAGCCGCTTGCTGATGGATTCCGCAACTACCAGAAAAACAAAGCGAACTCTACTGCAGAAGAAATGCTGATCGATAAAGCACAATTGCTTACCCTTACAGCACCGGAAATGACAGTTCTTGTAGGTGGTATGCGTGTGTTAAACACGAACTTCGATCAGTCACCGCACGGTGTCTTCACAAAAAATACAGAAGCCCTTAGCAACGATTTCTTTGTAAACCTGCTTGATATGGGTACTACCTGGAGAGCAATTTCCGAATCGCAGCAAGCATTTGAGGGCCGCGACCGTGCTACAGGTGAAATTAAATGGACCGCTACCCGTGCCGATCTGATCTTCGGATCAAACTCTGAACTACGTGCAATTGCTGAAGTTTATGGCTGTGAAGATGCAAAAGATAAGTTCGTTCAGGACTTCGTTGCAGCATGGACTAAAGTGATGAATCTTGACCGATTTGATCTGGCCTGATTTGATAGCTAAAATTTAATAAAAAAGGTGGTCAGGTAATGGACCACCTTTTTTATGCACTATTTGTTTCGCTTATTATTAATACCCTTAGATTTAATCTTACTAAAATTTTATGCAACTAAAATATAGTTGCAATTTCAAATTACCTTATATAGATTTGTAATAGCCGTTAAATAATTCAATGGCATAATCAATACCTGCTTATAAATATATTGGTTCAGTTCATAAACTGTTCCATAATGTCGAGACTTAAAAAGCTACAAAGAAGATTTTTATCAGTACCTAAGGATTTTACATGGGAAGAACTGGTGAAGATTCTTTCTGCCTTTGGTTATGAAGAAATCATAGGCGGAAAAACGGGTGGATCGAGAAGGAAATTCAAAGACATTAAAAATAATATCATCTCCCTTCATAAACCTCATCCGTCTAACAAATAAAAGAATACACTATCTCTGATGTAATTAATCATCTAAAAATAAATGGGCATATTAAATATGAATGATATCTTAAATTATAAAGAATACTATGCATCGGTACACTTCAGTGCTGCTGATGAGGTATTTGCTGGAAAAGTTTTAGGCATTAACGATCTGATAAATTTCGAAGGGACTTCTGTTTCAGAACTAAAAAAAGCTTTCAAAGAGGCTGTAGATGACTATCTGCAGACCTGTTCAAAGATTGGAAAAACACCAGAAAAGACCTATAAAGGCAGTTTCAATGTTCGTGTTTCTCCTCAACTTCATCAGGAAGCTTCTACCTTTGCAGCCATTCATAATATTACTTTAAATGAGTTTGTTAAAAAAGCACTTTCATATGCATTGAAGCAAAAAGAAAATGTTGGCCAAATTCTGGAAGAAAATAACAATAAGCTGGAAACCGCATAAGCGCCTTAAAAATATTAAATTATTTAAAAATGATACAAAAACTCATCAGCCAATACAATTTACTCCCCCATCCCGAAGGAGGCTATTTTAAAGAGACTTATCGATCAAAAGAATGTATTCCGGCGAGCGGATTACCATTAAGATTTCCCGGCGAGCGGGCTTTCAGCACCGCCATTTATTTTCTCTTATTAAAAAATTTATTTTCAGCTTTCCACCGCATTCAAAGTGATGAATGCTGGCATTTTTATGAGGGCGACATCTTACATGTGCATGTACTACATCTTGACGGAACTTACGAACTCATCCGTCTGGGTAGAAATCGTGAAGAAGGAGAAGTTTATCAGGCCATAGTACCCGCTGGTGCATGGTTTGCATCAGAAACAAGCGGAGAATACTCCTTTGTTGGATGTACCGTATCTCCGGGCTTTGACTTCTTAGATTTTGAACTTGCGAAAGCTGCTGAACTGAAATCAGAATATCCTGAATCTTCCAGCTTAATTGAAAGGCTTTGTCGCCAGTAAAAATTCTTTAAATTACTTAAAATTAAGTCACTGATTACATTCATGAGAATTCTGTCAATTATACTGGCTGCACTTATACTTCCTACGAGTATAATTGCTCAAAAAAACATTCCGCTTCCTAAAAAAAATCAGCAAGTCTGGCAGGATGCAGAACTTACGGCACTAATCTCTTATGATCTGCATGTTTTCGACGGTAAAAGGTACAATCAGGCAGTAAACAGGATCACTCCGATTGCCGATTATAATATTTTTAATCCCACAAAGCTGGATACAGATCAATGGATCAGGTCTGTGAAAGATATGGGAGGCAAGATTGCGATACTGACGGTAACACACGAAACCGGATTCGCACTTTACCAGTCTGATGTGAACCCATATTCCATGAAGGCTCTTAAATTTCAGGATGGGAAAGGTGACATAGTACGGGATTTTGTCGCCTCCTGCCGTAAATACGGGGTTTTGCCCGGACTCTATATCGGGATACGCTGGAATTCCAATTATGGAGTATATGATTTCATGGTTCACAATGACAATACACCATTCGCAAAAAACAGGCAGCAACATTATAACAAGCTTTGTGTACAAATGACCGAAGAACTGATGTCAAGATATGGGGAACTTGCCATGGTCTGGTTTGATGGAGGAGCTCATGGACCCGAATTAGGCGGGCCAGATATCCTGCCCATCGTAGAGAAATACCAGCCAAACATAATTTTCTATCACAATACACAAAGGGCTGATATCCGCTGGGGCGGAAGTGAAAGCGGAAAGGTCAATTACCCTTGCTGGGGTACATTTCCTTTCCCATATTCACACTCCACAAACCAAAAAGAGATCTTCAAAAATGATTTTCAACTCCTCAAAGAGGGCGATCCGGAAGGAGAATATTATATGCCGGCAATGAGCGATGCCCCATTGCGCGGCCACAAGGATCGCCATGAATGGTTCTGGGAACCTGGTGATGAAGAATATATCGAGCCACTTGAAAGTTTGATGGATATGTATTATGGTTCTGTCGGAAGAAATTCAACACTTATTCTGGGCATAACGCCAGATGCAGAAGGCCTTATTCCAGAACCTGATGTCAATCGCATGAAAGAATTTGGGATGGAGATCAATAAACGTTTTGCAAAAGCTTTGGCCAGGGTTTCGGGAACTGGCTCGAAGCATGAAATAAAATTAAAACCATACCAAAAGATCGATCACATAGTCCTTATGGAAGATATTGTCCATGGTGAACGGGTCAGGGAATTTAGTATTGAAGCTAAAACCAGAAATGGCTGGATTTTGATCAGCAAGGGATCAGTAGTAGGTCATAAGTTCATAGCCCGCTTCAAGAGGATAGAAGTTTCTGCCTTGAGGTTAAATATCAGCAAAAGTATTGCTGAGCCTATTATCAAAGACTTTTCAGTTTATAAATCATCCGGCAATCTTTAATTATAAGCAGAGTATACTATTTTTTATAGGTTCATTGACGATTTTCAGGTGATTTTAATCATCTATTTTGGGAAATGTGCTGTTGTGCATTTTTTAATGCTCGTCCCGCTTTCCGCTCATACTCCACAGGCCTTAATCACAGGCCGGTATCCGCTACAATCGGGTTTAAGAACATCCTACATCAAATTAAACCTGATTTAAACCCAGTTTTATCAGACTGAGCTGATTTTTTGTTATATAATTCGATGATTTTACTTTGCTTTCACCTGATTAACCAGAAAATGTAAAATTCTGCAGGCATTACCCTTGCTCTTACCATTCTTCTCCGAAAGAGTTCTGATAGTCAATGTATGCTTTTTATCATCTAATTCATCATTCAGCATGATATACCATGGAAGATGAAGTCCCCCGCTCCACTCAGTATACAGATCTGTCTTTTTAAAAGCAGCTCCATCAATGCTGTATTCGATCATACCTGCATCCGGACCTGAAGCAATACAAATTCCAATAGTCTTCCCGGTAAAGTCAAGCTTCATTTCAGCACCAGACACTTCTGCAATAATTGCCGGAATGTCCACATAACGCTTTCTTGTTGAAACACCATCCTTTGGCGACCATCTCTCAATAAAATTCCAGTTGCTGACATTGACCGCCTGCTTAACAGGCAGGTAATGTCCGGAAGTATAGCTGAAATCATCCAGCGCTTTTGGCAATGATCTGGCTGCAGGTCCGGCATCGTAAGAAGCAACCTTTGCGAAAGCATCGTCCAAAAATGTACTGATGGAGCGGGCATATATCTCATGTCCAAAATTTGAGGGATGAAGATCTTTAAAATCATCTTTCCAGTTAAACTCATTGGCAACAATCCGATCACTGATCTCCCTGGCAAGATGTATACTGTTCACTTTATAATGCTCAGCTACCTTTTCATGGTTAAGTATTACCTCAGGAACTCCTCCCTTTTTATAAATTTCGAGTTTGGGGGGATCGATAAAATGCAACATCACCACATCCATTTTTGGGTAGCGCCTTAATGCATGACCGATTATGCCTTCCATCCCTCTTAACTGCGATTTCCCATCAAAGCCATTCACTTCATCATTTACAGCTGCTTCTTCGAAAAACAAATCAATTGGACCTTTAGACAAAACATCCTGCTCCAGTCTGAATGCACCCGGAGTACTGCCCGTTGAACTGATACCGGCATTGATGAATTCAAAATCAGTGTCCGGAAAGCGGCTTTTCAGATAATTTTCTATTTTCCCACGCCAGGCGCCATGCTCGGTAATTGATCCGCCCATGAAAGCTACTCTTCCCTTTTTCTCATGACTGAACTTAATGTAACTGTTTTGCAGGCTCTGCCGATGAATATGGTATTTGGATGGCGGGATAAAATTATTTGAAGCCGTATTCTGCTTTCCCGGAGGCTGAATAACTTGCTGATGCCTTAAGGAATCTGAAATATGTTCATACAATTCATCAGGCCATGGAATCTGCTTTCCGGTTTTTTTGTAAGTTGGCATTAAAGCTCCCCTATTTTTAAGCTCAGTGGTCAAAAGACCCGCCATCTCTTTCAACTTTTTAGCTTGCAGTATTGAAAGATCATTTTTCTCAGCAATATCAGCCTCAAGGTCGTATAGTTCAAGTTTGGCAGCTTTATGGAAATAAATAAGTTTCCAATTCCCTTTTCGTATAGCTGAGGCCCAGGAAATTCCTTTCAGGTTGATGGTTGTCCAGTTATTCGGATAATGCCATAAAAGTACCTTCTCATTATCTGTTTTTTTGGAATCAAACAGAAAAGGGCTGATACTTTTACCGTCTACTTGCTGGATAGTATTGTACTTTTTTACTCCGGCCAATTCTAAAACAGTTGGGAAAATGTCATCTATACCTACATATTGATTGCTGGTGCTGGCTTTAGTGATTCCCGGGCCAGCTGCGATCATTGGAATGCGTATTCCTCCTTCATACAAAGATCCTTTCCCCATCCTCAATGGTAAATTCTGGGTATGTGCCATTCCGCCCCGCTGTGGTGTCGTTGTCAGTCCACCATTATCAGAAAGGAATAGAATATAAGTATCATCCGATAGTCCTACTTTATCCAGATAATCCATCAGATCACCCAAACTTTTATCCATACCTTCAACTAAGGCGGCATAACGGGCTTCTGTATCAGACAATCCTTTGTCAATATAGGACTGATAAAAACGATCGTCTTTACTAAAAGGCAGATGCACCGCATAATGCGACATATACAGAAAGAATGGCTTTTTACTTTTCTTTTGTGATTCTAAAGTTGCAATGGCTTCTCTGGTCAATGCCACCGTTAGATTTAAGCCCTGATCTGCATATTTGTCCAATCCTCTGACACCCCAGGTCGTGTCATTTGGGCTGTTACGGTAACGGTCTTCAGCCAGAAAGCTTCCGGGATGACCGGCTGCAGTTCCGGCAATGTTCACATCAAAACCAATTTTTAAAGGATCTGAAGCAGGCGTTCCATAAGGTGCAAAATGGGCCTTTCCGCAATGAATATTAAAATATCCAGCCTGCTTTAATAGCAGAGGCAAGGGCGTAGCTGTAATGGTATTATTAATACCCTGGGCTATTGCAAGTCCGTTATGGTTCCAAACCGGAGGAATCAATAAACTATCCGGATAATCGGTAGGCGTATTTTTCTTCACATTGGTCCAGTTTGTCACTCCATGCCTGGCTACATTCATTCCGGTAAACAGACTAACCCGGGTTGGTGTGCATACTGAATTGGCATATGCATTACTGAATTTCATCCCACGGCTGGCCAGGCGCTCCATATTGGGAGTACGATAGATTGCATTCAAACCGGTTGATTTATACCAGAAAGGAACTGAAGTATCTTGCCAGCCCATATCATCAACCAGAAATACGATGATATTCTTTTTTTTCTGCTGGGTAAAGGCTTGCATCGAAATTGCTGATAGCAAAGCGATTATAAGGGAGTACCTGATTTTAAGCATGTGACTAAATTAAATAATAAAAACAAATGATAGTGTGCATTTAATAAATTGTCCGATTGAAAACTGGAGACGAACCATTTTCAAAGCAAGGAGATATTGACTAAAAAGCGAATACAATTTTTCTATCTTGTCGTTCATATTCAATTCCTGTAAGGTTCAAATTGATCTTGCTACTGACATATAATTGTAAAGCGGGAACATTATCATCCTCATATCCTTGATTAGAAATTTATTGACCAAAAAAATTAACAAAAACTAAGCATATTAGATTCAAATTATACGTCTAAAACATGAAGTATCGCTTTTTACTATTATTTATGATTCTGGCTGTAGAATCATTCGCACAAAAACCTAATGTAATTCTCATTTATGCCGATGATCTGGGTTATGGTGATCTGAGTTGCTATGGTGCCAGGGCTATAAAAACACCTAATATTGACAAATTAGCGAAACAAGGGACAAGATTCACCAGGAGCTACAGTACTTCAGCAACCTGCACGCCATCCCGATATTCCTTGCTGACTGGTCGCTATGCATTTCGTAGAAATGACACCGGGATAGCCCCGGGAAATGCTTCTGCATTAATTAAAGGCGGGCAGCAGAGCGTTGCTACTGTCTTCGGGCAAGCAGGTTATCAATCGGCAGTTGTTGGTAAATGGCATTTGGGCCTTGGTGGTGCTGAAGGACCTAACTGGAATGAAAAAATAACTAATGGGCCATTAGACATCGGATTTAATTATGCCTTTCTTATCCCAGCAACAGGCGACCGTGTGCCTTGTGTTTATGTTGAAAATGACCGAGTAATAAATCTTGATCCCAAAGACCCGATTCAGGTGAATTATGTAAATAAAATAGGTAATTGGCCAACCGGAAAGGAGAATCCCGAACTTCTGAGAATGAAACATTCGGATGGACATGATAACACAATCGTAAATGGTATAGGACGCATCGGTTACATGACCGGAGGAACCAGCGCCTTATGGAAAGATGAAGATATTGCCCAAAGAATTACAGACAAAGCCAAAGAATTTATTTCCAGAAACACCAAAAACCCATTCTTTCTGTTTTTCTCTACGCATGATATCCATGTTCCGAGAGTTCCTCATTCCCGATTCCTTGGGAAAAGTGGTTTGGGAAACAGAGGCGATGCCATTTTGCAGTTCGATGATTCAGTTGGCCAGCTGATGAAACTACTCGACTCACTTCAATTGAGTTCAAATACGATGGTTATTCTAACCAGCGATAACGGACCAGTTGTGGATGATGGTTATCATGATGGATCAAAAGAGAATATCGGAAAACATAAGCCTGCCGCAGGTTTAAGAGGAGGCAAATACAGTGCTTTTGAAGCAGGTACGAGGGTGCCATTTATTGTGCGGCATCCTTCAGTGAAAGCAGACGAAAGCTCAGGTGCCCTGGTATCACAGGTAGATTTTTTGGCAACAATGGCGGGTTTAACCAACCAGAAATATGATGTAGCCTCAGCTTCGGATAGTCAGAATCAGCTAAAATCCTGGTTAGGTGCAGATACCAAAGGAAGAACGCATCTTATTGAACAGTCCGGGACTTTAAGTATTGTACAAGGGAACTGGAAGTATATCAAACCAAATAAAGGCCCGGCTTACAATCCTAAAATCGATATCGAATATGGTAATGATGAAGCAGAACAACTTTACGATCTTAGCCGCGATCCCTTTGAGCGCTATAATCTCTCAGCTTCCGTTCCGGCAAAATTAAACGAATTGAAAGGTCTGCTTCAAAACGAGCTATTGAAGAAATAAAATATCTATTTGATCAATCAGATTTTCATTAGGCTTAAATATTATAACCATAATCCTGTAAAAAGAAATAATTTATCTAATTTAGAAATACTGCAAGAATATTAATGACAGAATTTGGAGTTATTAAACTGCAATTAATGAACATTAAAACATGTTAAATTCTTGCACTAAAGTCAGGAAATTAAAAATACCATATTATGGAAATACAGGAAAATGATGATGAAAGTGATAAGCGCTTTTACAAAAAAACTCAATTCAACAATGAAATCAATATAGACACTTCAAAAATTAAAAAAATTCTATATTGGGCATTTTTAATACAGTTAATTTTAGATCTTGTAGTAGTCCTTTTAACTGAAGCTGGCCAAACCAATTTTTATGGTTTTAAGAAGTTCCTCTTTGATGATGAAGAAACTATACCCACTTATTTTTCAGCAATTAACCTGCTTTTCGCAAGCATTTTATTATCCTTAATTGCAAATTTTAAGTCAAAGGTAAATGATTCATTTACTGTGCACTGGAGGATACTTTCAATTCTATTTTTGCTCTTATCGGTTGATGAAATTGCAGGGCTGCATGAAATGACTATCGACCCCATGGTAAGGGTTTATCATCTTAGCGGTTATTTAAGATTTCCCTGGGTAATTTTGGGAATAATATTCATGGCTGGTTTTTCCCTGTACTATTTAAAATTTCTGAAAGCATTACCAAAACCTTTTATGAAAGGCTTCTTTTACTCTTGTTTAATTTTTTTAATCGGTTCAATAGGCCTGGAAACGATTAGTGCAAAAATATTTATCAGTCTGGAGCAAAGTCCTAAAGACCTGATTTATAATTTAGTGACCACTTTGGAAGAAAGCTGTGAAATGCTTGGAATAATTATGTTCATCAATGTTCTGCTTTCATATTTAAAGTCAATGAATATCGCCACTAATTTTCTTTTTATATATAATGAAAATCACTAAATCACTTTGCAGAATTAGTATTCTCCAAAAAAAACTGATCACTAAAATTGACCAGAAACAGCTCCTTATTTGAGCGTGTTACACCGGTATAAAGCCATCTTAAGAATTCAGTATTCAGCATTTCATCTGTGAGATAACCCTGATCAATAAAAACAGCAGGCCATTGTCCGCCCTGAGCCTTATGACAGGTGACTGCAAAAGCAAATTTAATCTGTAGGGCATTGTAAAAAGGATCCTTTTTTAACTCTTCCATCCTTAGCTTCTTGTTTTCAATGTGCATATAATCCTGCAGAACAGCTTCATAAAAGCGCTTATTGTCGGCATTTGACAGGCTTGGTGTTTCAGAATATAAGGTGTCCAGCATTACCTTGCAACTTAACGGTTCTTCATCTGGAAAATCCAGTAACTCAATAACAAGATCGGCAAAGCGAAAACCATATTGATCTTCAATTCTTCTTACCTTTCGTATCCTTGCAATATCTCCGTTTGCAATGAAATCACCGCTGTTATCTTCCGGTTTCAACCAGAAATAATTATTACGAACAACCATAATATGGTCGCCACCAGTCAATTCCTCCTCCCTGTATAAAATTCGGTTACGGATGTTTTGATTATAGGCATTTGCATTCTTGTTAGAACGGCAGATCACGATGGTATTTTCCATTCCATACTTATCATAGGCATAATTCAGTCCTTCAACAAGACGTTCCCCGGTCATCCTGAAAATATCCTTATATCCCCTGATCTGAAATTTTGGAAAGACCTCCTCCCCCTTTCGAACCAATTCACGGAGTTTCGTCGCATTAAACAGTATTCCTGATTCCTTTTCCTGTCGAACAACATCAGTAAGTTCATAAGTAAAAACACTCAGGCGAAACTGGTCGGATACAAATTGCTTGTTCAGTGCCGGGCTTATCGCCGAACCTACCGGAGGTAATTGTGCAGTATCACCTACCAGCAGCAGTTTACAGTTTTTACCATTGTAAACGTAGGAGATCAGATCCTGCAAGAGGCTCTGGCGACTGTAATCATGTACCTGATCGGAGATCATAGAAGCCTCATCAACAATGAATAAAGTGTTCTCCATGATATTGTCGCCTAGTACGAAATTCATTTCCGGACTTGCAGCAATCTTCTTACGGTAAATTTTTTTATGAATGGTAAAGGCTTTTTTACCAGAATAATTACTGATTACTTTCGCTGCCCGGCCAGTAGGTGCAAGCAAAACTGATCTCAACTTTAACTTAGGAAGCACCTTGACCAGTGCACTGATCAGTGTTGTTTTACCGGTTCCGGCATAGCCTTTCAGAATGAAACAACCTTCAGCGTTTGATGCAGAAAGAAATTTCTCAAGCATTGCAAAAACTTCCCGCTGTTGGGCGGTAGGTGTATTGCCAAATTTTTGCTCAATAAGGTCCCGGATATTCATTCCCGCAAATTGCAAATAATGAATCTATTTTTTTTCGATAGAAAGAAATGCCTTGAAAATAATTGATGGGTAAATCAGCTGGATGGGTAAAATATTGCAGAGAAACTATATTTTTGTTATTGATGATCAAATTACTACACTTAGTTGAGAACAGCTTACAATCTCAAACGGCAGCCAAGTGCGATCTTTTGATCCATATTGGTATCGGAACATTTCAGTACGCAATTATTGATAAGGTAAGAGATGAACTTAAAGCTCTGGCAGAATATGAATTGCCCGAAAAGAGTAATCTGACTGATCTGATACTTGCGATTGAAAAGCTTCCTGAAGCTAACCGCGAATTTAAATACCCTTTCAGTAAAATCCGGGTTTCATTCGACTCCTACAAGTTCACTTTCATTCCTGAAGAATTATATGAAAATGAGAATGAGCAGGAATATGCAAAATTTATCAACCCGTATGCATCAGATTTGATTCTCACGAACAGGATCAGAACTTCAAAAATCAGGAATATTTTCGCAATCGATTCGAATTTCAATAGCGCTCTGAATCAAATTTTTCAGAAACCGCGTATCTATAATCAGGCTGGTCCATTTATTGAAGGAATAAAAAAAACCAACCCCGATAGAAATGGTGTCTGCTTATTCATCGATATCCATCAGGATCATATCCAGATCGCTTGTCTGAAAAAATCTGAACTCGTATTATATAATATGCTCGAATGTTTCAATGCAGATGAATTTAATTACTTTTTGCTGAATACAATGGATTCCTTAGATCTTGATACATCAAGCACTAAGGTGATTTTGTCGGGAAATGTGACATCTGAAAAGGATGAAAATTATCAGAGAATTCTGAAATATTTTAAAGCACCGGTGTTTGCCGACAGCAGATTAAAAGTCCATCATCCCGAATTGTTTAATAATGTACTTTCTCATACCTATTTTTCACTAATCAGCCTGGACGAATGCGAATAATAGGCGGTAAGTTAAAAGGCCTGCGTTTAAATCCTCCCGCGAAATTACCCGTCAGACCAACAACTGATGTTGCAAAAGAAGCCCTCTTTAATATCCTTTTTAACCAAATTGATTTCGAAAAAATCAGGGTTTTGGATCTTTTTAGCGGAACAGGAAATATTTCAATGGAATTTGCCTCACGTGGAGTCACTGACATCTGTTCGGTAGACCGCGACTTTGGATGCTATACTTATCTTAAAACTCTGGTAAAACAATACGATCTTCCTGCAATAAAACCAGTCAGGGCTGATGTGTTCAAATTTCTGGAAGCTGAAACTGAAAAATATGACCTGATATTTGCTGACCCACCTTATGATCTCCCTCAGATCAATATAATTGCATCAAAAATTTTTGATCATAAATTATTAAAACCTGAAGGATATCTGATTATTGAACATCCAAGTATGAAAAAGCTGGATAATCATCCGAATTATATTGAACAACGAAAGTATGGTTCATCTTCATTCAGTTTCTTTCGGGAAAAGCTAAGTGAAAATGAAAAAGATTTAATTCAATAATCATTAACTTTAAACAAAAGGCTCAGATAACATTTTGCTAACACATACAGATCAATTTTAATTAATCAATCCGCTCCCGGCGGAAAACAAAAAAATCCTATGAAGATCGCCCTTTTTCCAGGCTCATTTGACCCGGTTACAAAAGCTCATGTAGATATACTTAAACGGTCTTTACCGCTTTTTGATAAAGTTATTATCGGTATTGGCTTAAACAGTACCAAAGCCCCATTCCTCAGTATTGATGTCCGAAAGGCAATGCTCAGGGCCGTATTTGCAAAGGAGCCTAAGGTAGAGGTACAAACTTATGAAGGACTAACAGTTGAATTTTGTAAAAAGATCAATGCCTCCCACATGATAAGAGGCATTAGAACCGTTTCAGATTTTGAATATGAAAAGGCAATAGCCCAAATGAATCATGCACTTGTACCTGAAATTGAAAGCATTTTTATTGTCAGTAAACCCGGATATTCTTCAATAAGTTCAACAATTGTTCGTGATATCATGAGGAATAATGGAGATGTTAAGCAGTTTATCCCGCAGGAAGCCTTTGATTTACTTTAATACTGAAAATCAGAACTCCGAATTCAACAAATCCCCGATCAGCGGATATGTATTCTGTCTGATCATCATAAAATCGCCCGGATCAAGCCAGCGGACATCCGTGATCCCTTCGACAAGCTGAGGGATCAGGACATTTTGATTAACAGCGCTCATTCTGTACCAGGAAGTTTTCTTTAATATTCGCTCCTTATTTATTTCATAAATATGGTAAGTATTACAGATTTTATCTTTCAGGCTACTGATATGGATTCCACATTCCTCTTCCACTTCACGAACTGCTGCCTCTCTATTGGTTTCTCCTCTGTCCAGCTTTCCTTTAGGTAAATCCCACTTACCATTTCTGAAAATAAACAGATAGTGCATTTCTTCATTACTCACTAGTCCTCCTGCAGCCTTTATCATTCTCATTGATTGTTTAATCTTTTTAAAATACGACTTAAAATTTTTACTCAAAAGTAGAAATACTTTAGGTCTGTCAAGTTCCCTAACCTGTTCATAAAAAATTGAAAAATTAAATTCTGAGGCTTTAATTTTTTGATAATCCTGAATATCAGAAGGTTGTGAATCTGTAAGGATTAAAGCTACTTCGTTGATATAAATTTTATAAATTTGGGCCATGACTAATAAGAGTGAGATTGAACAAAAAGTAGCTGAATTTTTGCTACAAATTAAAGCAATTAAATTACAACCCAACAATCCATTTACATGGGCTTCTGGTTGGAAATCCCCTATTTACTGCGACAATCGCATCACTTTATCACATCCATCTATCCGTACCTATATTCGTCAAAAACTTTCTACCCTTATTCAGGAAGAATTTGGCTCTGTCTCTGTAATTGCAGGGGTAGCAACTGCCGGTATACCACAGGGGGTTCTTGTAGCACAGGAACTAGGTTTACCATTCATTTATGTTAGAGCAAAAGCCAAAGAGCATGGCAGAGGAAACCTGATTGAAGGTGAGTTTTCACCCGGACAAAGAGTTGTTGTTGTCGAGGATCTTATTTCGACTGGAAACAGCAGTTTACAAGCTGTTCATGCACTTCGGGAGGCTGGCTGCGAAGTTGCTGGCCTTGTAGGAATTTTTAACTATGGCTTTGATGCTGCCGATGAAAATTTTAAAAAAGCAAAATGTCGCTTCTTAACTCTTTCTAATTATAACGCTTTGATTAACTATGCCGCTGAACACAGTTTTGTTTCAGCAGAAGATCTGAAATTATTAAGAACATGGCGTGAAGATCCTCAAAACTGGGGAAATACCTTAGACAGCTAAAACTATTCTTATGACGAACATTGAAAGCACAGTATCTATTGACAGACCGGTTAATGAGGTATTCAAATTTCTTGAAGATCTGAATAATCATCAGCAACTGATGCCTGAGAATATTTACAATTGGTCGTCAACAAAAGATGAGGCACGCTTTACCATACAAAATATGGCAAAATTGGCTTTAAAGGTCTCTTCAATCATAAAGGACAAAGAAATTATCGTCAAACCATCAGAAGCTGCACCTTTCGAGATGGAATTAAAATGGACTCTCAATGATCTTGGTGATGGTAAAACAGAAGCAATACATACCATTTCTGCAGACCTGAATATGATGATGAAAATGATTGTTTCCGGTCCGCTGCAAAAACTTGTAGATCATGAAACAGCCCGACTTAAAGCCCTTTTGTCATTATAAATTAATCAAACTCTTCGTTTCAGTCGTTTAAGACATCAGATTACTTTATTCCGATACTCTGATTTGTTTTCAATTAGACAATCTATCTGTTTAATAGACTAACTTACAGACATTTAGTCAGCAATAACTGAAGTTGAACTGACAAAATATCAGTTTAGCTAATTTATCACAAAATGGCAATCAATTTGAGCTTAGTTTGATACTATGAATCTAAACAACTTCACAATCAAAGCACAGGAGGCAATTCAGAAAGCTTCCGAAATAGCAGGCGGCAATCAGCAGCAGGCTATAGAAACTGCACACATACTGAAAGGATTATTAAGTGTTGATGAGAATGTGATCAGTTACCTTCTGAAAAAACTAAATATCAATATTAACCGGATTTCGGAAGTGATTGATGCTCAGATCCAAAGCTTTCCAAAGGTCAGCGGCTCTGAGATCTATCTATCTTCAGGAGCCAATTCAGCGCTACAGAAGGCGGCTTCTTATTTAAAAGAATTCAAAGATGAATTTGTTTCTGTAGAGCATGTCCTTTTAGGATTGCTTGAAACAGGTGATAAGGTGAGTTCAATTTTAAAAGACGCCGGTGTAAACCAGAAGGATTTGAAAAAAGCCATTCTTGAGCTTCGGGGCAATACCAGAGTCACAGATCAGAATGCAGAAGCAACCTATAATGCCCTGAATAAATATGCCCGTAATCTGAATGAATATGCTGAATCTGGTAAGCTTGACCCTGTCATTGGACGTGACGAGGAGATCAGAAGGGTAATTCAAATTCTTTCCAGACGTACAAAGAATAATCCGATCCTGATTGGAGAGCCGGGGGTTGGTAAAACTGCAATAGCAGAAGGAATTGCATTTAGAGTCATACAGGGGGATGTGCCCGAAAATCTGAAAAGCAAAACGGTTTACTCATTAGATATGGGATCCCTGATTGCAGGAGCAAAATATAAAGGTGAGTTTGAAGAACGTTTGAAAGCAGTGATCAAGGAAGTAACGCAAAGTGACGGAGAGATCATACTCTTCATTGATGAGATCCACACACTTGTGGGTGCAGGAGGCGGAGAAGGTGCGATGGATGCTGCCAATATTCTTAAGCCTGCACTGGCTCGCGGAGAATTACGTGCTATCGGAGCAACTACGCTTAACGAGTATCAGAAATATTTCGAAAAAGACAAAGCTTTAGAGCGTCGCTTCCAAAAAGTGATGGTTGAAGAACCAAACACACAGGATGCGATCTCTATCCTGAGAGGTTTAAAAGAAAGATATGAGACTCACCACAAGGTAAGAATACGGGATGAAGCCATTATTGCCGCAGTAGAATTATCGCAACGTTATATTTCAGACCGTTTCCTTCCCGACAAAGCTATTGACCTGATGGACGAAGCTGCTTCCAAACTTCGTTTAGAAATGGACTCGGTGCCAGAAGCTGTAGATGAACTGGATCGTAAGATCATGCAGTTAGAGATTGAACGCGAGGCAATCAAGAGAGAAAATGACGAGAAAAAAGTCAAGGAACTTTCCGGGGAGATTGCCAACCTTTCGAGTGAACGCGATTCGCTCAAGGCTCGATGGAAGGCAGAAAAAGACCTTGTAGATGCAATTAATAACCAGGGCGAACAGATAGAAACCTTTAAGCTGGAGGCAGATCAGGCCGAACGTGCCGGAGATTATGGCAAGGTTGCCGAACTTAGATATGGCAAGATCAAAGAAGCACAGGATAAGGTTGAGCAATTAAAGCAACAACTGGCCGAAACTCAGGTTGATAATCGTATGCTGAAGGAAGAAGTAACTTCAGAAGATATTGCGGGAGTTGTATCACGCTGGACCGGCGTTCCGGTAACCAAAATGATTCAGAGCGAACGCGAAAAGCTGCTCCATATGGAAGTCGAACTTCATAAACGTGTTGCAGGTCAGGATGAAGCAATTGAAGCAATTTCAGACGCTATTCGTCGCTCCCGTGCCGGATTGCAGGATAAGCGGAAGCCAATTGGCTCGTTTATTTTCCTTGGAACCACAGGTGTAGGTAAAACTGAGCTTGCTAAAGCATTGGCAGATTATTTGTTCAATGATGAGCATGCAATGATTCGCATTGATATGAGTGAATATCAGGAACGTCATTCAGTTTCTCGACTGATTGGTGCGCCTCCGGGATATGTTGGATATGATGAAGGCGGTCAATTAACAGAAGCGGTAAGAAGAAAACCTTATTCTGTGATTCTGCTTGATGAAATAGAAAAAGCGCATCCTGATGTATTTAATATCTTATTGCAGGTATTGGATGATGGCAGGCTAACTGATAATAAAGGACGTTTGGTTGATTTTAAAAATACAATCATCATTATGACCTCTAATATTGGATCACACCTGATACAGGATAATTTTAAAGATCTGAACGAAATAAACAGGGATGAAATTATCGCCAAAACAAAAACTGAATTGTTTGAATTATTAAAGCAAACCATCAGACCTGAATTCTTAAACCGGATCGACGAACTGATTATGTTTACTCCGCTCAACCGGAATGAACTAAGGGATATTGTAACACTTCAATTCAAAGGCGTTCAAAACACATTAGCTGAAATGGGCATTGAAATTGAAGCTTCTGAAGAAGCGCTCGACTGGCTTGCACAACTAGGATATGATCCTCAATTTGGAGCACGTCCTTTGAAAAGAGTCATTCAGAAGAGAATATTGAATGAATTATCGAAAGAGATCCTTTCGGGTAAAATAGATAAAGAGAGCAGGATTAAACTGGATGTGTTTGACAATCACTTTGTATTTTTGAATGCAGATAAGATCTAAACCTGAATTTAAAATGCGAAAAACCGTGTAGATTTGTATCTGCACGGTTTTTTTAGGATGTAATATCCGATTGCAATGAAATAATAGTTTATGCAAGTCTTACATTAACTGCGCTTAAGCCTTTTTTACCTTCTTCTACATCGAACTCTACTTTATCATTTTGTCTTATATCCTGTTTCAGTCCGCTTACGTGAACAAAAATTTCTTTGCCATCCTCTTGGGTAATAAATCCGAATCCTTTGGACTCGTTGAAAAATTTTACTGTACCGGTTTCCATTAATAAATAGTTTAGTTGTTTAATTTTGTTAAGTGTTATTGCAAATTACTTATTTATTTGCAATAAATAAATATATAAAAAACAAAATTAATATCAGCTAATTAAATTTTTCATTAGTATTCAATGTTTTTTAGTCCAGCAATTGCGGTATTACATGATCTGATTGAAGTCGTTTTGGGAGCGAAAAGCTGATTCATTTTCCATTATCAGGACTAAAACCAAACCATATCTATAAGACAAAGGAAGCCTAAACAGCTTTTTGATTGTCTTTTAAACACTTATTTACGATACCCACTAAAATTTTCTCCTTTTCAAAGAATTCAGCTAATAATTTGAACTGGTTTCTTGTCCGATCGAGGTTTTGCTCAGGATAAGAGATCGGATAGTAAATGCTTCCGTTCAAATAATCACTTAAAAACCTGATTGCCTGCATATAAATGAGGTACTTTCCTGAAAATAAGATCAGATCCTTTTCAACATCAGTCAGAATTGTGCCCATTTCATCCAGATATCCTCTGATTATAGCCTCAAAATATTCAATACGAATGAAGATCTTATCTGTATCAGGTTCATTCTCTGAAAAGGCACAGAGATAGGTCCGCATCATATCACCCAGGTCAGAAATAAACTTTCCCGACATCATCGTATCCAGATCAATCACACAGATACCCTTCATCGAATCCTTGTCGAATAGCATATTACTGATTTTGGTATCATGATGCATCGCACGGTTAGGGAAATCAGGGGAATTCTTAAATGAATTAAAATAGTCGAGAATAAAGGAATAATGTTTAGCCTTTTGAATCTCAGTTTCAGCCATTTGTTTAAATGATATCGAAGTATTCTCCAGCGCCTCAGCAAACTGCCTGTAGCGCAATCCAAGATCGTGAAAACCAGGAATAGTTTCTTTCAGCTGAGAGGCATCAAAATCAGCCAGTAACCTGTTTAATCTTCCAAACTGCATGGCGGCTTGATAAGCCTGTTCAGGATCGCTCAGGGTATCGAATGAAACCGAATTTTCAATGAAGTCAGTCAACCTCCAGTAGATATCCCCCACAAAGGCCATTTCGCTCCCATTCTGAGTTGGAATAGCGCCTACAAAAAGATAATCAGGATTATGTTTTTTAAGATAATCGGATAATAGCTTTACATTGGCCGCAATAATTTCAGGATCCTTAAATACATTTCTGTTGATACTTTGTAAGATGAACTGTTTTGAACTATTCTGAACACTAACTAACCAGGTAGAATTGATGTGACCAGTCCCAAAAGGCTTATAATTCACCTGATCTGGCTGAAATCCGTATTCAATAAGAACTTGTTCGATAAGTTGTTTATCCATTTTTGATTTAAATTTCTTTGTTAATATTCAGTGCCTGGCTTATTTAAAACCAGCGATTTATATTTTGCATTAAAGTAAATAAATGAAAAGACTGTCAGACCAAGACCGGCTATTGATAGTCCTATAACACTATTGGAGAAGAAGGTTACCCAATTCAGCTGAACTTTAAAAATCTCTTTACTAAGCATAACCCCAACACTCCCAACATACCCAAAAGAATCTGCAAGATAGATCAGAAAACCTACATTTCCGGTATGTTTAAAACTAGCGATCATACGTTCAAAAAACACAGAATTAAACGGAATATAGACCATATACAAGCCAAGCCCCACGAGTGTCATCCACCAGACAGGTGCCAGCACACCATTCATAAAAAGGTAGGAACATACTCCTGCTAGTCCAAATCCCATACCAATGAAAATATGGGAAAGCATGAAAGCTTTAAAACTATCCTTAATGAGCACCATACTTCCGATAAGTACAAGAATAATTATGGTTATTGGCGTTTCTGTCCTTGCAAAGAGATCGGGTTTATCAAAAAAGCCCATTTCTTTCCACATTTCAGCACTGAAATTATCCCGCATATCTCTGAATATAGTTGCGAAGGTATAGATCAGAATACAGGCTGCAAGTCCGGGTAAAAACATCCTGACAAACTTCTTCCGGTCTGCGGCTAACATCGGAACCCTGTTCATCCGGTAAACGATATCTTTATCATCAGGTGCCGGAATCTTTTCAATAAGGTAAACAAATAATAGTAATGGGGCTGCAAAGACTAATCCGGTATAAAAAGGTACCCAAAATTCTGTAATGTTAAAGGTCAGCATTAGCCAGGCCCCAACAGTTTTGACAAATCCGGAAGCAAAGATGAAACTTACGGCCAGGGTGGCACCTATAAAATCAGTGCTCCTTCTGCCTTCAACATAGGAGAAAACAACCCCCCATAACATCCCTAAAGGGAAGCCATTAACGAACAGAAACAGGATATTATAAGGAGCAGGTATTACAGCAAAAAACAGCCAGCTCAGCCAGGCTATGAGCGTTAAAACAATAATGATCTTTCCCCGACCATGTCGTTTTAATTCAGAAATATATTTAATTCCGTAGAACTTCGCAAGCATATAACCTAACATCTGGGAAATCACCAGTACAGTTTTATAACTATAGCCTGCAATTGTCATCCCATCGAAAGTAGCAACAGTAAATGATTTCCTGAACCCAAAAACCATCGTATAAGTCAGAAACACAGTAATAGCTGCATATAAACCTATCTGAAGGGAATTACCCTTAATATGTGCGGGTTTGAATAAACTCATTACATTGCCATGCTATCAATTGCATTTCATTAAGGCAGGAAGGTAATAAAACCTTTGACAATGCAAAAATCTGATCATAGAATTAGTCTGATAAATGTTGTATTACCAGTAAGGAAACGGTACAGTCTGAAAATGATTAAAAATTTTCAATTCAGGATGAATTGTATATCTTCATTTTAACATATATACTCCGGACTTATGAAATTAAGATTTTTAACACTTTTATTTCTATTATTCCTTGTTTCCATATCATTGCTTGCACAGGAAAAGCCACTTCAGATCATTATGATTGGGGCACACCCTGACGATTGTGATATCAAATCAGGAGGAACTGCCGCACTTTTTGTAGCAATGGGACACAAAGTGAAATTTTTATCAGTCACTAATGGGGATGCCGGTCATATGAAAGAGGGCGGTGGAATGCTCGCCCAGAGGAGACTGGAAGAAACAAAAGAAGTTTCAAAAAGATTAGGAGTTACTTATGAAGTCCTGGACAACCATGATGGAGAATTGCTACCTACTTTAGCCATCCGCATGGAAGTCATCAAAAGGATCAGAGAATGGAATGCAGATGTGGTTATTGCACCCAGATCAAATGACTATCATCCAGATCACCGTTATACCGGAATATTAGTGCAGGATGCTGCATTTATGGTAGGAGTTCCAAATATTGCACCAGATACTCCTCCCCTGAGGAAGAACCCGGTATTCCTGTATTTTCAGGATAATTTCAAAAAACCTAATCCTTTTCAACCAGATATTGCATTAGACATTACGAGCGTAATTGATAAAAAAGTATATAGTCTGGATTCCCATCAATCCCAATTTTATGAGTGGCTACCATGGATTGGAAACTATGAAAACCTGGTTCCAAAAGGAAAAGCAGAACGATTGGAATGGCTAAAAAAATTAAGAGGAAGTGGCATCAATCCTGCGGTTAAAAGCAGTCTTGAAAAATGGTATGGATCAGCAAAAGCAGGACAGGTGAGCTTTGCCGAATCTTTTGAAATTTGCGAATATGGAAGTCGTCCAAGCGATGAGGACATCAAAAGATTATTTCCTATGTTAGGAAAATAATCTTTCAAGGCATTATTCCGGTTTCGGACCGCGTTTGTAAATAATCAGTCCGTTGAGGAAATTCCGAAGAATCTGATCGCCGCAGGGCTTAAAATTCTCATGCTCCTTATTCCTGAAGATCGCTCCTAACTCGGCCCGGGTAATGGAGAAATCAACCAGTTTAAGTATATCAACAATTTCCTGATCGTTTAGCTTAAGGGCTACCCGAAGCTTTTTCATAATGTCATTATTACTCATATCAATTATCTGGAAACTTCAATTTTAATTTTTTTGTTTTTAATCTTTTCCATTTTCAGCAGTCTTACTACCGCATCAATTTTATTGCGTTTTACTGCAGCATAGGATGAAAAGTCCTGAACCTCTATCAATCCCAGTTCATCTTTATCCAATTGACCCTTTTTCATTAAAAGGCCAGCAATATCAATCTTATTAATTTTATCCTTTCTGCCTGCTCCAAGATACAAAGTTGCCCATTCAGTATTCGCAGGAATGACGTCCCTTTCAGGTAATTTCTCTACTTCTATATTTTCCGAAAGAAAAGATGGATTTTCGGATTCAGTAAGAATTACGTAAGCAGTACCGCTTGAATGCATCCTGGCAGTACGTCCATTTCTATGCAGAAAAGCCTCTTCATTATGAGGTAATTGATAGTGTATAACATAATCAATTTCAGGTATATCCAGGCCTCTGGATGCAAGATCAGTAGTGATCAGGAATCTGTAACTGCCATTTCTGAATTTCAATAAAGCCTTTTCACGATCCTCCTGTTCCATACCGCCATGAAAAACCCCATGATCGAGGCCCATATCCCACAGCAGAGCGCTGATCCTGTCAACCGATTCTCTGTGGTTACAAAAAACCAAAGCTGAACCATTTTCAATTTTGCAGATCAGAGAGAATAAGGTCTCCAGCTTATCAGCAGCATCAGAAATCACCGATCTTATTTTTAAGTTAGGCAGACTGTTTGAATCTTTTAAGAAATTAACCTCAAGTGGTTTTACAAGTCCGGTAAAAAGCGGTATTCCCTCCATCTTTGTTGCAGAAGTCAGAATTCTTCTTTTGACATTTTTCAGCCGGCTGATTATAAAGCTCATATCCTCTTCAAAACCAAATTCCAATGCCTTATCGAATTCATCAAGTACCAGAGTATGGATTTCATCCGGACTAAAATTCTCATGGCGAATATGATAGGCAATTCTGCCCGGAGTGCCTATTAAAACAGCCGGTGCCTGGGTCAGGTTATTCTTCTCGGTCCTGACCGGATGCCCGCCATAAAAACAATTGACTTTAAAGCCTGTCACCATGGCTTTAAAAACCTGTTCTATTTGCATAGCCAATTCCCTGGATGGAACGAGAATCATTGCCTGTACCCCCTGCTTTGAATCATCCAGACGCTTTAACAAGGGAAATAAGAAAGCAATAGTTTTCCCTGAGCCTGTAGGCGATAAAATAACTGTATCCTTATTCTCTGCCGCATCAATCGCAACGCGCTGCATCTCGTTTAGGGATGCTATTTTTAAATTCTTTAATACCTTTTCAGTCATCTGGCTTTTCAAAATGCAAAGGTAATGCAAATATCTTCAATCGATTTAGCCCTTCGGACTAAGTTCTATACAAATACTTCATAGCCGATTCTATAGATCAGCCTATTTTCCATATTTTTGTGAACAATTAAACTAATTCTCAAGCCTATCTATATTCAAATGATAAATAAAAAATTAATCCCAATTTATGTAATTGTTCTAAGTATTTTTCTGGCTTCATGCCAATCAAATTCAAAAACACTGGCATCAGGTTCGGTTGACAGCATTTCCGCTATGCAAAATATTGAGGGAAGTAGCTCAGATGAACCGGAAAAGGCGGAACCGGAACTATCAGGTGGTAAAAAGGCCAGTGCAGCAGAGATTCTTGCCCGGCCTCAGGTGCCTATACTTTGTTATCACCAGATAAGAAACTGGGTTTCAACCGACGGCAAAATGGGGAAAGATTATATTGTACCTATTGCGGAATTCAAATCACAGATGAAAATGCTTGCCGACAGTGGCTATCAGACTATTTTGCCTGATCAGCTTTATAATTATCTGGTTTATGGAGCCAAGCTACCAAAGAAGCCAATCATGTTAACTTTCGATGACACTAAACTGGATCAGTACACCAATGCGCTCCCGGAATTGAAAAAATATGGTTTTAAAGGTGTATTTTATATTATGACTGTTTCATTAGGTAAGCCCAATTATATGAGCAAAGCACAGGTTAAAGAACTTTCGGATGCAGGACATATTATTGGTTCACATACTTATGATCATCAAAATGTAAAGAAATATCAGGGTGAAGATTGGATCACCCAGATTGAGAAACCGACTAAAACACTTAAAGATATAACCGGAAAGGATGTGAAGTATTTTGCTTATCCTTTTGGATTGTGGAATAAGGAAGCCATTCCTGAATTAAAGAAAAGAGGATTCACTTCTGCGTTTATTCTTGCAGAAAAAAGGGATGAAAATGATCCATTATTTACCATTAGAAGGATAATTGCGAGTGGATACTGGAATACCCGCACACTGCATAACAGTATTGTCAAAAGTTTTTAACCTGATTTTTACAATTAAATTTTTCCTAATCGATATATTTATAAATCATAAAAAAATAAAATCATGAAAAAATTATTTCTATTAACCCTGGTTACCGGACTGTTTTTAAGTCTTAATACCTCCGCACAACAGGATAAAAGTAAAAGACCAAGTCCGCCTGCAAAAGTTTCGAAAACTCTTTCTTCAGGTGCTGAAATTTCGGTTGATTATAGCCAGCCATCTTTAAAAGGAAGATCACTATCTACACTTGCACCTGTTGGAAAAGTTTGGCGTACCGGCGCGAATGAGGCAACTGTTTTTGAAACAAGCAAGGATGTTAAAATTGAAGGCAAAACCTTACCAGCGGGTAAATATGGCCTTTATACTATTCCCGGAGATGATGAATGGACTATAATTTTCAACAAGAGCTGGAAACAATGGGGAACAGTGTACAAAGACAGTGAAGATGCATTACGCGTAAATGTTAAAGCCGGAAAATCCTCAGAAAATACAGAAGTATTCACTTTTGATATTGCCGACAATGGGAATGTGTCTATGATGTGGGCAGACACAAAAGTTGTTTTTAAAGTTCGATAAAAAAGTTTCTTATATTAGAAGGGCTTATGTTAAACAACATAAGCCCTTTTTTGTGTTCATTTATTTAGCTTGAGATTATCCCTAAGCCCCTTATGAAGATTCTTTACTCATTTAGCTTATTGTGTTTAGTATCACTTACTCTTCTAACTTCCTGTCAATCGGGCGATAAAACTAACCTAAAGAAGAGAAGTACTGATTATCTTCAAAATGATTTCAAACCGGATGAATTCTATCCGGCCGGGCAGGTTGAATTACAAATAAAATCAGATGGTTCAACAATGTATGGATTTGCTTACACTGCCGATGGTAAAGGGCCTCACCCTACTGTAGTTTTGCTGCACGGATTGCCAGGCAATGAACGAAGCCATGACCTTGCCCAAAACTTAAGACGTGCGGGATACAATACCATTTATTTTAATTACCGGGGAGCATGGGGCAGCAAGGGTACATTCGGATTTCAGAATGCAATTGACGATGCGAGTGCTGTAGTTGATTTTCTAACTGATAGCGTGAACAGAGAAACATTAAGGGTCGATACAACAAAAATAGCTTTCGCTGGCCACAGTATGGGAGCGGGAATAGCACTGCTTGCAGGATTAAAAGATCCAAGGGTTAAGTCAATTGTTGGAGTTTCGGTATTTAATCCTTATACTTTGTTACAGGGCGACGATGCAGCAGGTAATTTGATCGGACTTAAGGAATACCTATTAACCCTGGGTATGCTAAACTGTGATCCTAATAAATTTCTGGATGATATTCTGGCCAAACTTGATTCTTATGATATAGAAACACAGGTTTCCAAATCCAATAAGGCAATCCTGGTTTTGGATGAACATCAGAACAATACCTATTTCTCAAAATTTAATCCGAGGAAAAATTTCGACTACAAAATCTGGAACACAGACCACGCTTTTACAAACAAACGTATTGCACTGGCTAAAGAAATTATTAACTGGTTTGATGAAACGATGGTTGATAAACCTAAAGTTAAGTAAAACCTATTACTGAATATCTTCTATTTTAAAGGTCTTACCATTAAAGTCAAATTCAAAGCCTATTTTCTGCCTCATTAATTTTGTCCCAATTGGCGAAGCTGCAGAAATAGCGAAATAGTTTACCCCATCAATCTGCAACTGCCCCCTGCTGATTGCGATATAAAATTTACCGTAATTTGTAATAACCAGGCTTCCATTTTGAACAATATCATAATGCTTTTGATGTTCAATTTGCTGCAGACTTAATTTTTGTCTTTTAGCTTCTTCCATTTGTTTCCTGTTTCTATCAATTTCCTGCTGCATCATCTCCCTCCCTGTTTCATATTTATCACCGGCACTGCTCTTGGTATCATCATTTGAAGATTCAATTGCAGCATTTATAGCCTGCTGAGCAGTATCAATACAATCCTGAACATAATTCAAGCACTCTTTATAAAGTTCTTCTTTTATCCGAAGCATATGTGCAAAGAAGCATAATTTTTCAGGATTCGCGAAGTTCTAAGCACAATTGTATAACGATATTTATGAACAATTTGTAGCAATCAAATAGCAATTGATCAGAATTTCAATTTCTTCAAAATCAGTTTGCCGCGACTTTGAACCGCGGCCGAACCATCCTTAAGCATGAACTGAACCTGTGAACGGAGTTCCTCATTGATCCAGGCCTGCTCTTTACCAAAATGAAGTAAAATATCCATACAATTAACTTGCACGGCCACTGGTGTTTGCGGATCGATCAGCCAATCAAAAGTAATCTCTATAATCTGCTCCTGATATTCATTTAAAAGAGGCTTGATTTCTTTTTGAGAACCAGCCTCAGTTAAATACATCATAATTTTAGTAAAATGTCGCTGACAACTGGGATTCTTCTGAATGAGATATCCAGTTATAAATTCAGGTATTAATGAAATAAGATCTTCCCATCTGCAATAAAGAAACTGCTCCAATACCCAGGATGCCCTGAATGCAATTTCATTATGAGGGTATAAACTTAAAGAAATCAAATCGCCCGGCATACATGATTTGTCAAGAGCAATCTTAACAGCATCAGCCTTGCTCAGGCTTTTAGAAAGTCTTTTAAACAATTTATCCTTGTCCATAAAAATAACAATGAAAATTAGCCATTTTCACAGGTACTCATTCGCATATGTCTAAAATTCAGCATTAAATCCGTACCTTTGCAATTTATTTTAAATACATGATTACAGTATCTAATCTTTCACTTCGTTACGGAAAACGAACTCTTTTTGAAGAAGTAAATTTAAAATTTACGCCCGGAAATTGTTATGGTATAATAGGTGCCAATGGTGCCGGAAAATCAACTTTCCTTAAAATACTTTCTAAAGAGATCGACCCAAGCAGTGGCTCAGTTTCCTTCACTCCGGGTGAAAGAATGGCTGTTCTAACCCAGAATCACTATGCATTTGATGAGTTCCCTGTCATTGAGACTGTAATGATTGGCCACAAGGAGTTATACAGTATCATGAAAGAGAAGGATTCACTTTATGCCAAAGAAGATTTTTCTGAGGCAGATGGTGAACGGGCAGGTGAACTTGAGAATATCTTTGCCGAGATGGATGGATGGAACGCCGAGAATAATGCAGCCACCATGCTGAGCAATCTGGGCATTAAAGAAGAATTCCATTATAAATTATTGAAAGATCTTGATGGTAACCAGAAGGTACGGGTGCTTCTAGCTCAGGCCTTATTTGGAAAACCTGATATTCTGTTACTGGATGAGCCTACCAACGATCTTGATATTCAAACCATTGCCTGGCTGGAAGATTTCCTGGCATCTTATGAAGGAATAATCCTGGTTGTATCTCACGACAGACACTTTTTGGACACCGTGTGTACTCATGTAGTCGACATTGATTTCAGTAAAATGAATATCTACACCGGTAATTATTCATTCTGGTATGAATCAAGTCAACTGGCATTAAAACAACGTTCTGACCAGAATAAAAAGACTGAGGAAAGGGTTAAAGAACTTCAGGAATTTATCCGTCGTTTCAGTGCCAATGCCTCCAAATCCAAGCAGGCAACTAGTCGTAAAAAAGCATTGGATAAAATCAACATTGATGAGATCAAACCATCTAATCGTAAATACCCGGCTATTCTGTTTAATCATCAGGGACGTGAAGCTGGTGACCAGATCCTGCAGATTGAAAATCTGAAAAAGGAATTAAATGGGGAAGTACTCTTCTCGGGCATCAACCTGATGGTTAACAAAGGCGATAAAATAGCGGTGCTTTCTGAAAACAGCTTGGCGACCACTGCATTTTATGATGTTTTAACAGGAAGAGACAAAGATTACAAAGGTTCATTTAAATGGGGTGTGACGATTAATATTGCGGATATTCCGAATGATAACTCAGGATATTTTAAAGGTAAAGATACAAACCTGGTCGACTGGCTGCGTGAATATTCTGAAGCAGATAAGGACGAACAATTTATCAGAGGATTTTTAGGCAGAATGTTATTTTCAGGTGAGGAAGTTTTAAAACAATCTTCTGTTCTGTCGGGTGGAGAAAAAATGCGCTGTATGTTTTCAAGAATGATGCTTCAGCAAGCTAATCTTTTGTTATTCGATGAGCCAACAAATCACCTGGATCTTGAATCGATCACCGCTCTGAACAATGGAATGAAAGATTTTAAAGGGGTTATTTTATTTACTTCGCGAGATCATGAGCTGACAGAAACTGTTGCAAACCGTATCATTGAGTTAACTCCCGGTGGAATCATCGATAAATTGATGAGCTATGATGAATACATTAACAGTGATGTTGTTAAACAACAAAGGGAAGATCTGTATTCTTTAGTATAATGTTATAAAAAGAAAATATCAGCCGGCGAATTAGTATTCACCGGCTTTTTTATTCTACAATCTTGCCCGTTTCCTTAATTCAGCAATCGGCATAGTCAGCATTCGGCCTACAGCTTCCTTACCTCGATAAGTTATAACTTTCAATTGCTTGGCGTCAATAGGTGCAGTCAATGTACTCATGTATTTTGGGTAATATCTGTCGGGGAATGAATTATCAAATGAATAATAGATGTCAAGACCCTCAACTTCCGTACTCAGATCGATCGTTAGTTTGTTATCAGCAGTTTTACCAGCCTTAAATACAGGATCATATACTGCAGGAGAATATTTAGTTTCAGAGATATCAAGTCGGCCAAAATGCTGCTCAACCCTGCCAAAGAAATCCGGCCAGTTTTTCTGTTGATTTGGCGACCATACTGATTCTGCAATTGCAAACCCTCTTGGCCAGGTCATATATTCTGCCTGCCGGATATTGTAAACCTGTTCGGTCCATAAATTAGCCTGACCCCCTTTGATATATTGCGGATCAACTCCCGCAGGAACGGGCTCGAATTCATAAGATTTACTGAGACGTAATGAAGCATACACTCTGGGTTCTGATATCTCGTCAGATTGCATATAATCAAGGTAAGCAAAAGTTGTAGGGCTCATCACAACCTGATGTTTATTTTGTGCTGCCTCTATCCCATATTTCATCCCTCGCCAGCTCATCACTGCCGTAGACGGACTTACACCACCCTCCAAAACCTCATCCCATGCCATCATTTTCTTACCTTTCGATTCAACGATCTGTTCAACCCTTTTTGTAAAATAACCCTGCACCTGTTTGATGTCTTTAATCCCCTCACGCAGCATTAAGGCCTTGATCTTTTCATTCTTCTGCCAGTAATTTATTGGTGCTTCATCACCACCCAGGTGTATATACTCAAAGGGGAATAGTTCTGCTAATTGTGTAATGACAGTATCCATAAAACTATAGACCAGTTCATTGGCGGGGCAAAGTGTATTATCCAATAATGCAATTGGCGGCGCCCCCCTCGACCAGTCCATGATCTTCTCTCCTGATCTAACTTTGTACTTATTGGCTTCCGGAGTACAGGATAGTTCAGGATATGAAGCAATGGCTGCAAGACTATGACCCGGAACATCCACCTCAGGCATAATATTTATAAAATGATCTTTTGCAAACCGCACCAGCTCCCGGATATCTTCCTGTGTATAAAAACCGCCGTAATCACGTGGCTCATCAGCTTTTGGAGGGATAAAATCACCAAACTCTCCTACCCTTTTAACATTCCATGCTCCAACCTCTGTTAGCTTAGGAAAACCCTTAATTTCTATTCTCCAGCCTTCATCATCTGTAAGATGAAGATGAAGCACATTATACTTATATCGGGACATTGCAGTAATGTATTGTTTAACCTCATCCTTTGTAAAAAAATGTCTGGCAACATCAAACATTAATCCCCGCCATCCAAGCTTTGGATAGTCAGTAATTTCAACGGAAGGAATCAACCAACTGACGTTCTTTGACAGCGATTTGCTTTCTATTTCTTTTGGCAATAGTTGCAGCAATGTTTGTACCCCATAAAATATTCCTGCCGGTTGATTTGCTCGGATAATAACATGTGAAGTGCTTACAGACAGATGATAACCTTCTGATCCCAATTTATTATCAGCAACTGAATTGATTAATAATTTAACCGAAGCACTTTCCTGACTACTTACTGAAGAAATGTGAAAACCAGTTGGTATACTCAGCCGCTCCTTTAAGAATTTAAGGGTTTGCGCTAATTCAGGTGCAGGGCTGGAATAGATAACCAGATTTCTGGGCAAATTAAAATGACCTGTACCTTTATGCATTTCGACAGGTTTAGGAATTATCGAAATTTCCGGATTCATTACCTGGCTGAATGTCCTAACTGAAATGAAAAAACAAAATAAAAATTGAACAGTAAACTTCATTAGATTATACTTTTTTTTAATTGAATAAGCGTTTGAAATCCTTATTCCTATGTTTAATAACCGATTATTTCTGATTTAATTATCCTGGAGGCAATTTATGTAAATAATAATGAACCATATTAAATGATTAGAAATCCGAATCTATTTTAAATAATGAAGGCCATCCAGTAAAATAAAAAAGGCCGCATCCATGTTAGGAAGCGGCCTTTACAAGCTAATTAAAGAGAAATTAACGGATAGTTACAGCCTTTACAAATATCCCGTTAGCATCAAAATAGATTGCATATTTGGTCAGGTTCGCATCAATCATAACCAGGTAGCCTTTTAATACTCCATTCACTTTGAGCTCAAATGCTTTTTTGAATACATAATTAGGATAGGTAGTATTAAGGTATGATGCAGCATTTGAAGGCAATGCTGTAGCCTCAATAGATCTTCCCTTAGCATTTCCGGCAGGCAACTGAATACGTTTTATGAATGCATTTGCTGAAGTAAATGAAGTAGCATAAAATTCAACGTTTTTACTGATCAAAACGATACTCTGATCTTTATTTACAAAGGCATATACAAGGGTATCAGCAGAGTAAGTTGAAGACATATAGGTTTTAATTGCTGATGGAATAGCGCTAATGGCAAGGGTATCACGTTGCTTACCATCCCTGTTATCAAAGCATCCGCCTGCATGCCAGCCGCCTTTACCTTTCATATTTCGTCCTTCTCTTAATTCAAGCACTTTTACAAAGTTCCCGCCTGAATCAAATTTTATGGCTACAGGTTTATCATTAAATTGAACAACGACTACATAACTTTCTAAAGCAGAAGTAGATTGATTTGCAATTTGATATGCCTTCTGAAAGGTATTACCCGCATAATTCGCACTTAAATAAGTTGTAACTGATGCGGGCAGTGAACTTTGCTCAATCTGAGTTTTTTTATTTCCTTTTTTACATGCCTCCATTGCAAATAAGGAATCAGTTGTGCTTCCAGAACCTTTAATTGCTGTGGTGCTGCTAATGGTGATGGCTTCAAGTTTTGCAAATTGAAGCTCTTCATCAAGAGCAGGTCCATTATCCTTTTTACATGAGCTTAGACTCAAAATAGCCATACTGACTACCAGTATAGCACTTTTAATGTGTGTGTATCTTTTCATATCTGTGTTTTTATATGTAAACCTAGAAACACAAGATGAAGAACAGATGATTTTTGATTTTTTTTAAACTTTAAAGAAAAATATTTCCGGCTGATCCCAAAAGGGTTTAAACAATTAGGTATACCCTGATTAACCCAGATCATTTTAAACAAAAAAAAAGCATTGCCAATGGCAATGCCCTTTTTTAATGTATACTGAATTAATGACCTGCGTGTCCGTCTGCACCATGAGGATGACCATGTGCAAGTTCTTCATCTGTGGCAGCACGTACCGAAATTATCTTACCGATAAAATGAAGATCCTGGCCGGCCATTGGGTGGTTCAGATCTACAACTACAGCCGATTCGGTCACTTCATTTACTTTTGCTCTGAACTGATTGCCTTCATTATCCTGTAATGGAAGAACTGATCCGATCTCAGGCATTTCCATATCTCCAAACATATCTAAGGGGAGCTCTGTGATTGCATTTTCATCCTTTATCCCATAAGCATCCTCTGCAATAAGATGGAAATCATACAGATCGCCGATGTTCAAACCAGCCAGATTCTCTTCGAACTTTGGAAGCATCATCCCTACTCCGTATAAAAACACCAATGGGTTTTGCTCGTCAGCTTTTTCTACAAATACTTCCTGATCATTTTCTTTAGTGTAAAGATCATAGGTTAGCGCTACAACGCTGTTTGATTGAATTGTCATTTTAATTGATTTAAGTAATAGCAGGTATGGGATTCTTAGTCCTGGCCCCCCGGCCTTGTACCTGAGTTATCGATTTGTTTAATTGCTTCAGCTGCCTCTTTTACAGGCATAAGACAAGTCTTATTACGGCATACATATATTTTTGCTTCTGCTGCCTGCTTGTCTGCCAGCAAAGGTAATGTTCCTGAACTTCCTCCCAAAAGTATTTTGTTAGGAATGTAATATTTTTCTAATTCTTTACGCTTTTCATCTGCCTCTGCGCCGGTAATTGCAATCTCATATATTCCAAAAACATTATTTAACAATAAAATAGCCCAGTTTGAATAAGATGAGCCGTAAGATTTGATATGAGGATAGATAGTTCGCAGCATTCTAAGAGAAATTTCCAGATAGCTCTGCTGATCAAAGAAATGACCAAGTTTATACAGATTATTTGCCATTACAGAATTAGAAGAAGGTATTACATTATCCATAATTTCCTGTTTTCTGGCAATAAGTTGTTCAGCTGTATCTGGTGTATAAAAGAACATCCCGTTTACGGTATCATAAAAATCTGAAATTGTATAATCTGCCAATTGTTTTGCTTTATGCAAATAGGCCTCATCAAAGCTGGCTTCGTACAAACCAATCAAACCATCTATTACAAGGGCATAATCATCCAGAAAGGCACCGGTCCATTCATCAGGGGAATTATTTGAAGAAAATACTCTCCTGATTTCGTTTCCAGATATTAGTTTATCCTGTATAAAAGCAGCACTTAATTTTGCTTTTTCAAGAAATTCGGGCTCTTCAAAAACACGATAGGCATCTGTATAAGCCTTCAACATCATACCATTCCAGGAGGCCAGGATCTTATTATCAAGTCCCGGACGAATACGCTTTGCTCTGTTGGCAAGTAATTTATTCTTTGCTTCTGAAATTTTATCCCTAAGGTCCTTTTCACTTATTCCAAGCTGTGAAGCCAATTCAGAATCTTCTGAATTTCTCATCAGGATATTTGTACCCTCCTCCTCCCAGTTGCCCTCATCAGTAATCTGATAATAAATGTTAAACAGATCTTCATCTTCCTTTAAAACGGCTTTTATTTCATCCTTTGTAAAAGTGTAAAATTTACCTTCAACACCTTCACTATCTGCATCAAGAGCCGAATAAAAGCCATAGTCAGCTGAGGTTAATTCCCGCTGAATAAAATCCAGACTTTGATATACGACATCCCTGTATATCGGATCAGGAGTATATTGATAGGCTTCAGAATAAAGTGAAATTAACTGAGCATTGTCATATAGCATTTTTTCAAAATGAGGCACATGCCATTTTCCATCAACAGAATAACGGGCAAATCCCCCGCCTAACTGATCATAAATTCCTCCAAATGCCATTTTTTGAAGGGTAATCCTGACTGCAGCATGAGCCGCATCATCTTTCATTAAATGGGCATATCTCAGCATAAATTGCCAGTTGTTAGGAAGCGGGAATTTAGGGGCACGATTATATCCTCCATCAATCAAATCAAAAGTTCGTTTCCATGGGATAAATATGGCTTCCAGGTCCTTAAGGGTAAAAACGGTGTCTTCTTTAACCGGAATAAGTTGTTCCATTTGATTCACACCCTCCGTTAGCCTGACTGCATAGGCTACAGCTTCATCAGGCTTTTCTCTCCAGAAGCCGGCAAGATTATTTAATAAACTTTTCCAATCATTTTTGCGGAAATAGGTACCGCCATATATAGGTCTTTGATCAGGAAGACAGAAACAATTTAGTGGCCATCCACCACTTCCTGTCATTAACTGTACGGCCTCCATATAAATCTGATCAATATCCGGACGTACCTCGCGGTCTATCTTGATACAGACAAAATGCCTGTTCATTATTTCAGCAACCTCTGAATCTTCAAAGCTTTCATGTTCCATAACATGGCACCAATGACAGGCAGAATAACCTATACTTACCAGTATAAGTTTATTTTCTGTCCTCGCTTTTTCAAGAGCTTCCTCACCCCAAGGATACCAATCAACAGGATTTTCTGCGTGTTGCAGTAAATAGGGTGAACTCTGATTCTTTAATCTATTTGCCATAATCTGATATAATTACGTAAAAATAAGAAAGGCATGATCAATTAAGGATATCTTTCAATTTAATGACCTCTTCATGTTGAATTTCCCATTTTTGCTGACCAAATCTCTTTTGTTCATCTACTATTGAATTTTAAATAAATATCATTCAGTGTAAACTGAAAGCTTTAAATTTCGCCATGAAAATTACTCATACAGATATATACAGATTTAGCATCCCCATGGAGCCCTTTACAATCGCTACCGGCACCATGGATTTTGCACAAAATGTTTTTATTAGAATTTTTACGGATAGCGATCATTATGGGGTTGGTGAGTGCTCTGCATTTCCAATGATTGTTGGAGAAACACAGGAAACCTGCCTGGCAATGGCTAAAGATTTTGCAGGAATGATCAAAGGAAAAGATCCACTTGCAATAGAAGATCGGCTTCAGGATCTTCATAATTTCACTGCACATAACTCAACTATAAAAAGTGCATTTGATATCGCACTTTATGACATTGCCGCTAAAAATGATGGTCAAGCTCTTTACAGGTACCTAGGTGGAGAAAAACGGGTAATTGAAACCGACATCACCATAGGAATAGCTGAACCTGAGGAGATGGCTGAAACTGCCATAAAATATCAGCAACAGGGAGCCCGGATTCTGAAAATAAAATTGGGTAAAGATCCTGATATGGATCTGCGGCGAATCAGAGAGATAAGGAAAAAGATTGGTGAGCAAATAATTCTTAGAATTGATGCAAATCAGGGCTGGAGTTTTGATGATGCAGTGAGGTGTTTAAATAGTATGCAGGAACTTAATATTGAGTTTTGTGAACAACCAATGCGCAGCTGGTATGATGACAAACTTTCTGAATTAATACAAAAGACAAATATAAAAATCATGGCAGATGAAAGTTGTTATAATCATCACGATGCAAGGAAGCTTATAAATTCGGGATCCTGTGATTATATCAATATAAAATTCGCAAAGTCTGGAGGCATTAATGAAGGTCTTAAAATTCATCAAATAGCAAGTGAATCAGGTATTCCATGTATGATTGGAAGTATGCTGGAAAGCCGAATTGCCCTTAGCGCAAACTTACATTTTGCATACGCCTGTCCGGGTATTAAATATTTTGATCTGGATACCTGCCTGCTTGGGCATCTTGTGGATCCTGTTAGCGGAGGGCTTAGCTATAATGGATTTTTCCTGGATATCCCTGAAACTCCTGGTATTGGAGCAGATGCTGATGAAGAATTTCTCAAATCCTGCGAAAAGTGGAGTATTTAGTTAAACTGAGCTCGATATAAAGAAGGGTAAAAGAATAGGGTCATAATTTGTCAGATAAGGCTCTGGATTCCCAAAGATTAGATTTTGGAAATCAATACCTGTGTGTTACAGGCTGGTTCAGCCCTTTCCTCCGGAGTAGTTCCGGCAAGAATTATCCTTATTATTTAAACGCACATTAGCCGGCAGCCACCTCCTCCGGCAAGGTTTATTTTACCCGTGCCTGTATTTCATTGGGACGGGCAGCCCTGCGTTGCTATTGCACCTGCCACGAGTTCCAGAAATTAAATAAGAAATAGACACGCGCACTAGCAAGTGGACTGGCACAAACGAAAAGGCAGAGACCCTGCTTTCTAAAACAAGAGATAATTGTCCAATTTGAAATACCCAAGCAAGATTTTATATCGAACTCAATTTGAATAAAAAAGGCCGGAAAATTCCGGCCTTTGATGCTTAAAATTTATCTTCTGATTATTTACTGAGTTCAGCAAAATACTTATGAAATAATGGTATCGTCTCAATTCCCTTGTAGAAGTTGGCAATATCAAATTTTTCATTCGGAGAATGAAGATTATCACTGTCCAGACCAAAACCCATTAAGACGGTTTTGATTCCCAACTCCTTCTCAAATAGAGCAACAATTGGAATACTTCCTCCGCCTCTGGTTGGAATTGGTTCCTTACCAAATGATTCAAGGATGGCTTTTTGTGCTGCCTTATAAGCTATACTATCAGTGGGCGTTACCACTGGTTCACCTCCGTGGTGTGGTGTCACTTTAACTTTTACGCTTTTGGGGGCAATTCTTTCAAAATGTTCTTTAAAAAGCTTAGTAATCTTATCAGATTGCTGGTTTGGAACCAGACGCATAGAAATTTTTGCAAATGCTTTAGATGGCAGTACGGTTTTGGCTCCTTCGCCGATATATCCACCCCATATACCATTCACATCCAGAGTAGGGCGGGTACCTGTACGTTCAAGAGTAGTATAGCCTTTTTCCCCCCATAACTCATCTACCTTCAGATCGAGCTTATATTCAGACTCATTGTAAGGTGCTTTGTTGAGCATCTCCCTTTCTTTCTCACTTAACTCCATCACATCATCATAAAAGCCGGGAATTGTAATATGATTATTTTCGTCGTGCATGGAGGCAATTAACTTAGCCAGAATCGTAGCCGGATTTGCAACGGCACCACCATAAACTCCTGAATGTAAATCACGGTCTGGTCCGGCAACTTCAACTTCTACATAGGATAGGCCACGCAAACCAGTTTCGAGTGAAGGATGCTCCAAACTTATCATGGATGTATCTGATATTAAAACCACATCGGCCTTTAAGCGTTCCTTGTTCTGACTAACAAAAATCCCCAGGTTACTCGAGCCAACTTCTTCCTCCCCTTCAATCATGAATTTAATATTACATGGAAGTGAGTTGGTACTCATCATTAACTCAAAAGCCTTCACATGCATATAAAACTGACCTTTATCATCGCAGGAACCACGGGCATAGATCTTTTCATCCCGGATTGTCGGTTCAAAGGGCGGAGTATGCCATAAATCAAGCGGATCTGGTGGCTGAACATCATAATGTCCATAGACCAAAACCGTAGGAAGCGAGCTATCAATTATTTTTTCGCCATAAACTATTGGATAGCCGGCTGTTTGACATATTTCAACAGTATCAGCACCAGCAGATTTTAACTTTTCAGCCACATACTCCGCAGTTTTAAGCATATCAGCTTTAAACTTTGGATCAGCACTTACTGATGGAAATCTCAATAACTCAAATAATTCATCCAGAAAGCGCTGTTTATTTTCGCTCACATACCGTCTAATATCTTGCATACAATAGGTTTTTATGCAAAGATATGAATCTATGCTTAGCCATTATTCATAGTCGAAAAAATTCAGTTGGAGAAAAAGCTAAACCTCATCTACTCCGATTTCCAAACGCAGATCCATGAGTGAATTTTTATCGATTAAATCGAAATCAATCCCAACTTGCAAGGCGTTTGTCGCTGAAATCAATTGACGCGTTGAACTGCTCGGAAGAATTATTTTGCTCAATTTTTACATGCTCGTCTCTGGAACTTGAAGTATTTCCAACAACTGTAAAACCTAATGATATAAATCCTGCTACTGATAAAGAAATGATTATTTTTTTCATGATAATTAATTTTTGTCCCTGAAATTTATCAGGTCTGTTGAATAATATTTTAATGTTAAGTTTTTTTGATCTTTGAAACATCTTGCATTTCAGTTTCCCTGATCCATGATTTTTGATTTAATCCTGCTTACCTAAAAGTTTAGTACCTTAAAATGCGGTAGTGGCAGAACGGTAAAATTATGGGTTGGTTGGCGACACAGGCACTTCAATATCCCAATCACCACAACCACGGCATCCAACACCTTTTTCTGCCTGGATCACTGATTTTTCAGCTGGCACTACCAGTTCATCTTTTTCACAAGCACTAAATAATAAGGTTCCTAAAACAACTGCTGCTAATAATAACTTTTTCATAATTATGGGTTTTTTTGTTTATAAATAATTTTGTATTGTTAATAGTATCTCATTAAGATCAGGTTCAAATAAATATTAAACGCTGCCATTAATTGCTTATTTTTTTTTAAACTTACTCCTAAATATGGTGATGAAAATATTGAAACTGATATTAATATTTATAAGCTTTTTTACTTATACTCACGGTATCCAAAAAAGTTCGGTAAATATTGAAATAATTTCTGACACCAATACTGTTATCCAGCTTAATAATCAGGCCTTTAGATCCCGATTAACAAACCCGGATATCACAATTTCTAGAGGTAAAAAAGCACTTGAATTAGCTCTGAAAATCGATTATATTAATGGAATTGCAGAATCCTATCGTGTAATCGGAGTTGGAAACAGCTATAAAAATTCTATCGACACTGCGATTGAAAACTATTTGAATGCCCTTAGCTATTTTAAAAGCAATAAAAATCTGGAAGGAGAAGCAAAAGTTTATAATAACATTGGAAATCTTTATCGTGACATTGACTATGATAAATCTTTAGAAAATTTTCAAAAATCATTAAGAATAGCGACAAAACTTAATATAAAGGATTTAATTGCAGGTCTGAATTTAAACATTGGAACTGCATATCAACAAAGAAAAAATTATCCAAAAGCATTAACTTATTACCAGGAAAGTCTGTCCATGTTTGAAAGCCTGGATAATAAGATAGGAATTGTTCAAAGTCATCAAAATCTGGGGGTACTGTATTTAAATCTTAGAGACTTTAAAAATGCAGAAGGCCACCTTATTAATGCACTAAAGAAAGCCAAGGAAGAAAAATTAAACAACTCAATTGCGGCAATTAATTCAACACTGAGTTCTGTTCATATTGCACAAAGCAGGTTTGAAGAAGCCGAAAAAACGATAGCAGAGGGCTTAAAATATGCCGAACTCCTTCAGGATTCTAAACAGGTACGAAACTATACCCTGACCTCATTTGAGCTTGAAAATAAACGCAAAAACTATTTTCGGGCTTTGACTTATTTAAGAAAAGCCTATCGGGGAGATAGTGCCAGATACGTAAATAATATTTCTGACAAAATTAGTCTCCTGGAATCACAACATATTCAACTTGAAAAGCAAAAGGAAAATGAACTAACTATTGCCAGACAAAAAAACACCCAATTGTTTCTATGGGCAAGTATTGCCATCGCAGTTATGGCTTTCTTTGTCATATTCTTATTGGTTAAAATTGTGCGCAAGTCGGCGGAAAATAACAGAGTATTAAGTCGGCTGAATCTTGAAATTTTAAAACAAAAAGATGATTTGGACATGATCAATCAGAATCTCGAAGAAATAATTGAAACACGGACCAAGGACCTGAAAATCAAGAATATTAAATTATCTGAATATTCCTCCCACCTGTCTCATCAGATCAGAAGCCCTGTCGCAACATTGAAAGGTCTGATGCTCTTAGAAAAGGATGATTTAATAGAAAAGGACGAACTGGTTGAGCAAATCGGTAAATGTATTTATGATCTGGATGATAAAATCATCAATATCAATGAGAACCTGAATAATCCTCTCAAGTCAAGTTTGATGAGCGACGATTAAATCAGTGTTTTCGTCTCTTACATCCAGCAATAAACCTTTAGTTTCAATTCTTGATTTAGGCATTAGTATTCAAACCCAGTCCATAATCTCAATTCTCTTTCTTAATTTAGCAGGCAAAAACCAGGAGTACATTTTGAATTATTTAGACGGACTAAATCCTTCTCAGCGGGCGGCAGTTGAACAGATAGAAGGACCAGTGATGATTGTTGCCGGAGCAGGATCGGGCAAAACACGGGTAATTACTTACCGTGTGGCTCACCTGATCAGAAAGGGAGTTGACCCATTCAATATTCTGGTCTTAACATTTACAAACAAGGCTGCAAAAGAAATGCGGGAACGTATCATGAAGGTAGTCGGTCCGGAAGCTAAAAATATCTGGATGGGCACCTTTCACTCGGTTTTTGCAAAACTCCTCCGAGTTGAAGCTTTAAAAATTGGTTATCCTGCAAATTTTACAATCTACGATACTGATGATAGCAAGAGCCTTATAAGAACAATCATCAGGGAAAAACAATTAGATGATAAATTATATAATGCCAATTTCGTCTACAACAGGATATCTTCCTCTAAAAACAATCTTATTTCACCTGCAGAATATCTCCAGAATGAACATATTCAGGCTGAAGACTTTTCAACCGGCCGCGGAAATTTAGGAGAAATTTACCAGATATATGCTCAGCGCTGTTTTAAGGCTGGTGCAATGGATTTTGATGATCTTCTTTTTAAGACCAATGTTCTGTTACGAGAGCATCCTGAAGTGCTCTATAAATACCAGAATAAATTTAAATACTTAATGGTAGATGAGTATCAGGATACTAATTTCTCTCAGTATCTGATCGTTAAAAAACTTGCTGCAAACAATGAAAATATCTGTGTTGTAGGAGATGATGCCCAGAGTATTTATGCATTTCGGGGAGCAAATATTCAAAACATACTCAATTTTGAAAAAGATTATCCCGACCTGAAAGTTTTTAAACTCGAACAAAACTACCGCTCCACCCAAAATATAGTAAGTGTTGCAAATAGTATTATCGCTAATAATAAAAATCAACTCAAAAAATCAGTCTTTTCTGAAAATGAAGAAGGAGATAAAATCAAAGTTTCGAGGGCTTTTAGTGATAATGAAGAGGGTAAAATTGTAGCGGAGGCAATTGTACAGGAACAGGCACAAAAAGGATCAAAATATCATGACTTTGCTATCCTCTATCGCACAAATGCTCAATCAAGGGCGATGGAAGAAGCGCTCCGGAAATTAAATGTCCCATACAAAATTTATGGAGGACTCTCATTTTACCAGCGTAAAGAGATAAAAGACCTGATTGCTTATTTCAGGCTTACGTTCAACCCTAATGATGAAGAGGCCCTCAAACGGGTGATCAATTATCCACGCCGCGGGATTGGAGACACTTCAATCGAGCGAATCATGATTGCAGCCGATCAGCATGATCTGACCATGTGGGAAATTATTTGTGAAGCTCCTAAATACCTGGATTCAAGAAGTTCCGCTTCTGTTTCAAACTTCGCTTCTTTGATTCAAAGTTTTCAGGTGATGACAAAAACGCATTCTGCCTATGATACAGCACTGCATATTGCTCAGCACTCCACCCTTTTGAAAGACCTTTATTCTGACAAATCTGTTGAAGGTTTAAGCAGATATGAAAATATTCAGGAACTGCTAAACGGAATAAAAGAGTTCAGTGAACGTGAGGATATTGAAGAAAAAGGGCTTGATATATTTATGCAGGATATTGCCTTACTTACCAATGATGATAACGATAAGAACCCGGATGCAGATACAGTATCCTTAATGACAATCCATTCGGCAAAAGGACTGGAATTCGATAATGTTTTTGTTGTTGGATTGGAAGAGAACCTGTTCCCTTCTCAGATGTCATTAAGCTCACGTACCGATCTGGAAGAGGAGCGCAGACTTTTTTATGTTGCAATAACCAGAGCAGGCAAAAAGCTAATGCTCTCATATGCAACATCGCGCTACCGTTGGGGAACACTCACCAGTTGTGAACCCAGCAGGTTTATTGAAGAGATTGATGCCAGATATCTTGAACTCGACTTTAAAGCTCAGGCAAAAAATACAGGATCTTCACTTTTTGATGATGAGAGATCGGCATGGCAACAAAAAGAGACTTTCAGCAAACCAAAACCTTCCTCCATTCCGAAGACGAGCTCCATCCTTCCTAAAGCACACGTGCCGAGCGAAGGATTCGCTCCATCGGATACTTCCGGTTTACAAATGGGCATGGAAGTTGAACATGAACGCTTTGGATTTGGTAAAGTAATCCATTTAGAAGGCAATAAACCCGATATTAAAGCAACTATATTTTTTAAAGATTTGGGACAGAAGCAATTATTGCTAAAATTTGCTAAATTGAAAATTATAAAATAAATTCAAAATCGCGATTTAGAGCTTAAAAAACCGCATATTTAACTCCGCGCCAACATTAATTACAATGACATTTGATTATAATACCACCAGGAAAAAGTTAATTCTTGCCGAATATGGGCGTAATGTCCAGAATATGGTTAAATATATTGTTGATCTGCCAACGAAAGATGAGCGTAACCGATATGCTCAGGTAGTGATAGATCTTATGGGTTTTTTAAACCCACACTTACGTGATGTTGCCGATTTCAAACATAAATTATGGGATCATTTACATATCATCTCTGATTTTAAAATCGATGTGGATTCACCTTACCCGAAACCATCTGAAGATGCCATACGTTTTAAACCGGCGCCATTGTCTTATCCGCAGCAAAGGATAAAATATAAGCATTACGGCAAAACTGTAGAGCTCATGATAAGCCGGGCTAAAAGTATTGAAGATCCTGAACGCAAGCAGGCTATGGTTCAATCCATTGCCAATTTCATGAAAATGGCCTATGTTACCTGGAACAAAGACAGCGTTGCTGATGAGACCATTATCAAAGACTTACGCGAAATGTCAAATGGTGCTTTGCAATTAGAAGAAAATGTTAACCTGCAACGTGTAGAAGTTAGACAAGCACCAAGCGCTGGCAGACAAAGAAATACGAACCAGAATAAAGGCAGACAGAACAGCAGTAACAGAAATAATTCAGGTTCAAACCGGCAGAGGAGTAATAACCCCGGTGGAAAAAGATATTAACCAGATAAGAAATATTCAGGTTCAGATTCATCTTATTAATTGTTTCCACGATCAATTCAGAACAATCTGAAGAGTATATTGGAGAATAATATATTTTTCTGATAATAATTTAACCAATTCAATAATACTTTAATTAAGCAAGGAAGGCTGGTTTTTGTAAATTAGCTTTTTCGCCTTATATTAATCCATTAAAAACCTTTCCCGAAAAGATGAATGCATTTGAAATTGTTGGTGGTAAACCTTTAAAAGGAGAAATTATACCTCAGGGAGCAAAAAATGAAGCTTTACAAATCATTTCCGCTGTTCTATTAACTGAAGAAAAAATTACAATCAGCAATATTCCGGATATTAAGGATGTCAATAAACTGATCGAACTGGTTTCTGATCTGGGAGTTAAAGTTGAACGCATCAATCAGGACACCTATACTTTCGAAGCGGCAAAGATCAATCTTGATTTTTTTCTGTCTGATGCATTCAGAGCAAAGGGCGGCAGTTTAAGAGGTTCAATCATGATTGTGGGTCCTCTATTGGCGCGATTCGGAAAAGCTGCTATACCAAAACCGGGTGGTGACAAAATTGGAAGAAGACGTCTTGATACTCACTTTCTTGGATTTGAAAAGCTAGGTGCCAAATTTATTTACGACAAAAAAACAAATTTTTTTAACGTTGATGCCAGCAACCTGAAAGGTGCCTATATCTTGCTGGATGAGGCTTCAGTTACAGGAACTGCCAATGTGGTGATGGCTGCTGTACTTGCAAAAGGCGAAACAACAATTTACAATGCTGCCTGCGAGCCTTATCTTCAGCAGTTATGTAAAATGCTCAACCGGATGGGCGCAAAAATTACCGGTATTGGCTCCAACCTCCTGAAAATCGAAGGAGTCAAAAAACTAGGTGGCACTGAGCACCGGCTTTTGCCCGATATGATTGAAATTGGCTCATTCATCGGATTGGCAGCTATGACTGAATCCGAAATTACCATCAAAAATGTCCATTTTGAGGAATTAGGTATGATTCCGGAAGTATTCCGGAAACTGGGTATTAAATTTGAATTAAGAGGTGACGATATATTCATCCCATCTCAAAAGCATTACGAAGTTGATACCTTTATTGATGGTTCAATTATGACCATTGCAGACGCACCATGGCCAGGATTTACTCCGGATTTGCTCAGTATCATGCTCGTAATAGCAACCCAGGCGAAAGGGAATGTTCTGATCCATCAAAAAATGTTTGAAAGCCGACTTTTCTTTGTCGATAAACTGATAGACATGGGCGCCCAAATCATATTATGCGATCCACACCGGGCAACAGTAATTGGTCTGGATAAAAAAGTAAAACTTCGCGGTATTGAAATGACTTCTCCTGATATCAGAGCAGGTGTTTCTTTACTCATAGCAGCCCTTTCTGCAGAGGGAACATCCATAATATATAATATCGAACAGATCGAGCGTGGCTACCAAAACATTGATGTTCGACTCAAGGCATTGGGAGCGGATATAAAGCGGATTACTGTGACTAATAAAGCAGCACATTAAGCAACTAATGTAGGCAAAACAGCACATTCCATCTTAATTAAATTCATTAATGAAGATTGTCATTGTCGGGAATGGTATTACAGGAATTACCTGCGCTCGGAATATCAGGAAGCTGGATTCCAATGCTTCCATTAATGTAATCTCGGGAGAAACTGAGCATTTCTTTTCCCGCACTGCCCTGATGTATATCTACATGGGACACATGAAGTTTGAACACACCAAACCTTATGAGGACTGGTTTTGGAATAAAAACAGAATAAACCTCATCAGGGCATATGTCAAAACCCTGAACGCAAAAAATAAAATACTCCTTCTCGAAAATGGCGAATCAATTGCATACGACAAATTGATCTTAGCAACTGGTTCAAAACCTAATAAATTTGGCTGGCCGGGAGAAGACCTTGTTGGAGTTCAGGGTCTTTACAGTATCCAGGACCTCGAACAAATGGAGGCAAATACCAAAAACATTTCATCTGCAGTGATTGTTGGTGGCGGGCTTATTGGTATTGAAATGGCTGAAATGCTTCACAGCAGGAAGATAAATGTTACTATGCTTGTGCGAGAGGATTTATACTGGAGCAATATCTTACCCAGGGAAGAAGCACAACTGATTGGTAAACATGTAGCCGGACATGGAATCGATCTTCGATTTAAAACTGAGCTTAAAGAGATTGTTTCAAATAATCAGGGACGTGTTGCAGGGGTTCTTACCCATTCAGGCGAAAAAGTAGAATGTCAGTTTGTTGGCCTTACAGCAGGGGTAAAACCCAACATCGGTTTTCTGGATAATAATGAATTAGAAACTGACAAGGGAATTCTCATAAATGAATATTTTGAGACCAGTATTCCTGATATATATGCTGCCGGGGATTGTGCTCAGTTTCGTATACCAAAACAGGGAGAACCAGCCATTGAACAATTATGGTATACCGGAAAAATGCAGGCAGAAACACTGGCCAAAACAATTTGTGGAGATAGATCTGTCTACAACAGGGGAATTTGGTTTAATTCAGCTAAATTTTATGATTTAGAATATCAAACATATGGGCAGCTGCCCCCTGAAACCAATCCGGAACAGAAAAGTTTTTACTGGGAACACCCAAATGGACGACATGCTTTCAGGGCAAATTACAGTAGTACAGATGAAAGCATACAAGGGTTTAATTTCATAGGTATCAGATTCAGACAAATTATTGCAGAAGAGTGGATCAGGGAGCGCAAAACTATTGATTTTGTGATTCAAAATTTGAAAAAGGGTTGGTTTGATCCTGAATTTTCGAAGGCTTTCTACATGGATATCTCCTATTCCTATTTAAATCGTTAAAAAGCAAATAAGGTTTTAAAATAAATGAAGGATATTTCACTCTCAATCGCCAGTCCATCAGCAGCTAAGCCTCTACAAAAAATCGGTGCTACTCTAACTGCTTGCGCAATATTGTGCTCAATAATTGCTGCATACGGAGCCGGAAAGACTCATCCTCTGCTCTTTTTTTTCCTGATCACCGCTTTATTCATTTCTGCTGGTATACTTTATTCAATCCCCTATTTTAAGGCCAGGGCAGGAATCAAAAATGATGGAATAATGCAAAATTCCCTGAGTAACCGGGGCGCAATTGCCTGGGGCATTGCAATCCTGATGACCGGGTTTTACATCATTCTATACTGGTTTCCTTATTTCCTGGAAGGTCTGATCAGGACAATGGATCCATTGAGTATGATGTTAAGAGATAAAGCAGCTGATCAATGGTTTTTGTACGGTACATTTTATACCCTGGCAGTGCTCATCATGGGAATGCGCTTTATCGCAAAGTATAAATTCAGTCGCTATCACGTTATAAGAACTATTTCTGTGATGTTTTTTCAGCTGGGCTTTGCATTCTTACTACCTGCATTTCTACTAAAATTAAACCAGCCAGAATTTTATTTTTCCTATTTCTGGCCCTTGAAGTACTCCTACCTATTCCCTAATGATATAGATTATCTGATCAGTTCAGGAAATCTGGGAGTGTTTATGGTATTCTGGGGTTTGGTGATGACATTCATCGCAACCCCTGTTCTAACCTATAATTTCGGTAAACGCTGGTACTGTTCATGGGTTTGCGGTTGTGGTGCGCTTGCAGAAACCTTAGGCGATCCATACAGGCAGAATTCGGATAAAACTTTGAAAGCATGGAAGATTGAACGCTGGATGGTTCACTCGGTCCTTGTATTTATTGTACTCACGACAACGCTGCTATGGCTGAATTCCTGGAAAAGCGGGACAATTTTAGGGGATGCCTCAGGCTTATTTTCACAGTGGTATGGTTTCCTGATAGGATCTGTATTTTCAGGGGTTATTGGAACCGGATTTTATCCAATTATGGGATCAAGAGTGTGGTGCCGTTTTGGATGCCCAATGGCAGCTATTCTGGGATTATTCCAAAGATTCAAATCAAAATTCAGAATTACTACAAATGGTGGACAGTGTATTTCCTGTGGCAATTGTTCAACGTATTGTGAAATGGGAATTGATGTGAGAGCCTATGCTCAAAAAGGCGAGAACATTATCCGGGCATCTTGTGTAGGTTGCGGTGTTTGCTCCTCTGTTTGTCCGCGAGGTGTTCTAAAGTTAGAAAATCTGGAAGAGGAGGGTCGGTTTATCCCATATATCCGTCATGAAGACAAAAAATGAATCAGGAAAAGCAAAAACCATTAATTTATGTAATCATACCTGCATTCAATGAAAGCCAATCAATAGGAAAGGTTATTGCTGATATCCCGGATATGGTTAGTGAGATTATTGTTGTTGATAATGCTTCGACAGATCAAACGGGGGAATTCGCTAAAGAACAAGGTGCCACAGTATTAAGGGAAGACAGAAAAGGATATGGATATAGCTGCCTAAAAGGTATGGAATATATCAGTAAAAAAGCCAAACAGAATGATATCATTGTCTTTTTGGATGGCGACTATTCTGACTACCCCGCTGAAATTGGAATGCTGACCACTCCAATTATGACCTCAGGTTTTGATATGGTAATTGGCTCGAGAGTCTTGGGAGATAGGCAAAAAGGTTCCATGCTTTTTCAGCAAATTGCCGGAAACTGGCTGGCTACTACATTGATCAAATTATTTTACAAAGCTCATTTTACCGATCTGGGGCCATTCAGGGCAATAACCTGGAATGCGCTGCAGCAAATAAAAATGAAGGATAAAACCTTTGGCTGGACTGTAGAAATGCAGGTAAAAGCAGCCAGGCTTAAACTGAAGTTCACTGAAATTCCGGTTAGTTACCGAAAAAGAATTGGTGTAAGCAAAGTCTCCGGGACAATTAAAGGCACAATTTTAGCAGGTTATAAAATATTACTTACCATTTTTAAAAATCTTTAATTTTATTAAGCAGAATTTATGTTTGAACAAGGTATCGTAATACTTTATTGCTTTTTCTTTTTTTTCATAATTCTATTTAGTATTGGGCAATTAGCTTTATTAGTCACCTTTCTTCTTAACAGAAAAAAAGAAATTATACTCAATAAAAGAATTGATTTACCATTACTTACGATTCAATTGCCAATTTTTAATGAACGTTATGTAATAGAACGATTACTGGATGCAGTCGAACGATTAAATTACCCAAAATACTTATTAGAGATTCAGTTACTTGATGATTCAACTGATGATACATGCACAATTGCTGCAAAAAGGGTAGAAAAATTAAAAACTCTTGGTTTCAACATTCAACATATTCGTCGATCAAACCGGGAGGGCTACAAAGCAGGTGCACTACAAAACGGACTAATCAGTGCCTCTGGTGAGTATTTAGCGATATTTGATGCGGACTTTATTCCGTATCCTGATTTTTTGATCGATACATTGTCTTATTTCACTGATCAGCATATTGGAATGGTTCAAACACGCTGGGGACATCTTAATGCAATGCAATCTTTACTGACCAGGGCGCAGGCAACTGGCCTGAATAACCATTTTATAATTGATCAGGAAGGCAGAAACAAAGGTGGATATTTTATCAATTTTAATGGAACTGCCGGAATTTGGAAAAAAGAATGCATCATTGATGCCGGTGGCTGGAAATCGGACACCCTCACCGAAGATCTTGACCTAAGTTATCGTGCCCAGATTAAGGGCTGGAAATTCAATTATTGTCCTGAATTAATAATACCTGCAGAATTACCCGATCGGATAAGCGCGGTGCGTACACAACAATTTCGCTGGACTAAAGGTGGTGTTGAAGCCTCCAAAAAGCTTTTAGGCAAGCTTTGGAAAGCTAAACTTGGAATAGATGTGAAATTATTCGGAAGTTTTCACCTCCTCAATAATTTCATCTATGCATTTATTTTCATCAGCGCATTAATAAGTGTTCCATTGATGTTTGTTAAAAATACTTCAACTGAATTTAGTGAGCTTTTTGAATGGAATGCTCTGATTATTACTGTAATGCTGATCAACTTCCTGTATTGTTTTATCGCAATACTGGTTGATAAAAAGAAATTAATTGCAGCATTGGTAGAAGTAGCAACTGCATTCCCAATTGCTGTGATACTTTCTTTAGGTATGTCATACCATAATACCAGAGCAATATTAGAGGGAATTACCGGAAAAAAGACAGCTTTTATAAGAACCCCAAAATTCAGTGAGTCGAGCGAAAATAATCCCTATTTAAAGAGGCATGGTTATAAAGAATATGCGCCCGAATTTCTGCTTTTTCTTTACTTTTCATTTGCTGCTGCAGCAAGTATATACTTTAAAGATTTTGGTTTTCTGATCTATCATTTACTGATGCTTTCAGGCTTAGGTTTTATTCTATACAGTGCATGGTCCGAAAATCTGCAGTTTAATCCGATCAGGCAGATATCGCATTAATAATGTCATACTGGGTAATGATCTCGATTTCACCTGTTTCACCCTCAACCAGAACAGCCATATTATCTTTATTAATTATGGATGTAATCTTATCAATAGAAGTATTCAGATCAATAAATGGAAATGAGGATGTCATGATATCCTTTACGCAACCTGATCTAAGTGCAGGATTCTCCAGAACAGAACTCAGAATATCACTCTCTGTAATTTTACCTACAATCATTCCCTTCTGTGTAACCGGAATCTGTGAAATATTCAGTGATTTAATTGTGTTGATAGCCTGAAGAACAGACTGTTCACAATCAATCGTTACAATTTCTTGTCTGCCGCGCTTAATTAAAATAGACTTGGCTGTAAGTTTTTCATCGGCAAGAAAACCTCTTTCCCTGAGCCAGTCTTCATTGTACATTTTGCCCATGTATCTGGAACCGTGATCATGAAATATGACAACAACCACATCAGATCCCTTCAGCTCATCCTTAAGCTGCATTAAACCGGCAAGAGCCGATCCGGCAGAGTTCCCGGCAAATATGCCCTCTTTTCGGGCAATCTCCCTGGTCATTAAAGCGGCGTCCTTGTCTGTTACCTTCTCAAAACGGTCAATGATATTGAAGTCAACATTTTGGGGAAGAAAATCTTCACCTATTCCTTCAGTAATATATGGATAGATCTCATTTTTGTCGAGAATACCAGTTTCTTTATACTTCTTAAAAACCGAACCATAGGTATCAATTCCCCAAACCTTAATAGCCGGGTTCTGTTCCTTAAGGTATTTTCCGGTACCAGATATTGTACCTCCGGTGCCAACCCCTACTACCAGGTGAGTGATCTTCCCCTCTGTTTGTTTCCAGATCTCAGGACCTGTTTGCTCATAATGAGCCATAGAATTAGAGAGATTATCATATTGATTAGGTTTCCATGAATTTGGAACCTCGCGCTCCAGACGTGAAGAAACTGAATAATATGAGCGTGGATCTTCCGGATCAACATTCGTCGGACATACAATCACCTCGGCACCAAATGCACGTAATGCATCAACCTTCTCCTTCGATTGTTTATCAGTGGTTGTAAAAATACACTTATAACCCTTGATGATTGCTGCCATTGCCAATCCCATTCCGGTATTTCCCGAAGTTCCTTCAATAATAGTCCCTCCCGGCTTCAGTTTCCCTTCCCTTTCAGCATCTTCAATCATTTTAACCGCCATACGGTCTTTAATTGAGTTCCCCGGATTGGTAGTTTCAATTTTTGCTAAGACCGTAGCCTTTACATCTTTTGTAATCGAATTTAATTTTACCAGAGGGGTGTTACCAATGGTTTCGAGAATGTTGTTATACCACATGATGCAAAAATAAGCATTTAAGCCAGAAGCAACAGAATAAATGCCGGAATGGGATGGAATCAAAATAATATTTTAATTAAATCACCTGGACAAAACAATATACTATAAGACTACCATTTAGGTAGTCTTATCAGTTGGAAATTCGGATAAAAACAGAAGAATAATAATACTGAAATTAAGGAATCAATAATATGCGTCCAAAATCAATCAGAATTTCAAATGTTTCACTGTTAAACCATTATTGATTAATTGCTTTAATGAATCAACGCCGATTCTGAGGTGGTTCTCAACAAATTTCTCAGTGACCAGCGAATCACTCTCAGCTGTTTTGACACCTTCAGGGATCATGGGCTGATCGGATACTAATAGTAAGGCTCCGGTTGGGATCTTATTTGCAAATCCGGTAGTGAAAATAGTTGCAGTTTCCATATCAACGGCCATAGCACGCAAGGTTTTAAGATATTTCTTAAAAGTCTTGTCATGTTCCCATACTCTTCTGTTTGTAGTATAGACTGTACCTGTCCAATAATCTAAGGAATGGTCACGAATTGTTGTAGAAATTGCCTTTTGCAGCGCAAATGCAGGCAATGCCGGAACTTCGGGCGGTAAATAATCATTAGATGTCCCCTCTCCCCTGATAGCAGCTATTGGAAGTATAAGATCACCTATTTTATTTTTTTTCTTTAATCCACCGCATTTACCTAAAAATAAGACTGCTTTGGGCTTAATTGCAGTAAGAAGATCCATCATGGTTGCTGCCATTGGACTACCCATTCCGAAATTAATCAGTGTGATGCCATTAGCCGAAACACTTTGCATTGGCTTGTCAAGGCCCATTATAGGGGCATTGTCATTCCATTCTGAAAAAAGGTTAAGGTATCTGGAAAAGTTTGTTAACAAAATAAAATTGCTGAATTCGGCAAGTGGTCTGCCAGTGTAGCGTGGCAACCAATTGGCGACAATATCATCTTTGATCTTCAAACCCGACTTTACAGGTGTTTCCAGTTCATTATTCCTCTTAACAGAAGAGGCAGTTTCAGATTTAAGGTCCTTCTTTTCCATGATAAATTAATATCAAAGTAAACAAAAAACCCCGGATTATGTCCGGGGCTTATTTTATGCAACTTTTAATTTTTTCAGATCTGATTTCTCAAATTTATCTTTAGCATATTCGAGTGTAATGAACAACTCCTTTCCACTTTTCCCTGATGGTGTCTCGTACATTGCATCGATCATAATTGCTTCGCAGATGGAACGTAAACCACGGGCTCCAAGTTTGAATTCCATCGCTTTATCCACAATAAATGCCATTACCTCCTTATCAAATTCAAGCTTTACATTCTCGTATTCAAATAGCTTTTTGTACTGTTTGACCAATGAATTTCTCGGCTCCTCCAAAATGCTCAGCAGGGTTTCCCTGTCTAGGGGATTCAGATGGGTAATCACCGGTAATCGTCCAATTAGTTCAGGAATAAGCCCAAATGACTTCAGATCCTGAGGGGTAATATATTTATAGAGATTTTTAAGATCAATATTTAATTCATCCTTATCAACCTTATAACCAACAGTTTGCGTACGAAGCCTGTTGGCTATCTTTTTTTCAATTCCATCGAATGCACCACCACAAATGAACAGGATATTATTCGTGTTTACCGGGATCATCTTTTGATCAGGATGTTTTCTGCCACCTTGAGGTGGAACATTGACAATGGTTCCCTCCAGAATCTTCAATAAGGCTTGTTGGACACCTTCTCCGGATACATCACGTGTAATCGATGGATTATCACTCTTACGGGCTATTTTATCAACCTCATCAATGTAAACAATACCGCGCTCTGCTGCAGTTACATCATAATCGGCTGCCTGAAGTAAGCGGGTCAATATGCTTTCTACATCCTCACCTACATAACCTGCTTCAGTTAACACCGTAGCATCACAAATACAAAAAGGTACATTTAAAACTTTGGCAATTGTCTTTGCAAGAAGGGTTTTTCCTGTTCCTGTTTCCCCAACCATGATGATATTTGACTTCTCAATCTCAACCTCATCCTTACCAATCTTTTGATTCAAACGTTTGTAGTGATTATAAACAGCTACAGAAAGTATTTTTTTTGCCTGATCCTGTCCGATGACATACTGATCAAGGTGATTTTTTATCTCAATGGGCTTCAGAAGGGTTTCGAAGGTCTGAGTAGATTTGGTTTTACGGACATTAAGTTCCTCGGCCAATATCTGATTCGCTTGCGTTACACATTTATCACAAATATGTGCATCAAGTCCAGCGATCAGCATCAGTGTATCCTGCTTGCCCGAGCCGCAGAATGAACATTTAATGTCCTTATTTCCCTTACTCATTATTTTTTATCTCCGGTTCCAACTAAAACTTCATCAATCATGCCAAATTCTTTCGCTTCGTTTGCGATCATCCAATAATCACGGTCAGAAGCCCTTTCCACCCATTCATATGTTTGACCTGAATGCTTGGCGATGATATCGTAAAGTTCTTTCTTAAGTTTGAGCATCTCACGCAGGTTGATCTCCATATCAGATGCAACACCCTGAGCGCCTCCAGAAGGCTGATGAATCATCACCCTAGAATGTGGCAAAGCCG
>Ga0123337_10000605_pt1 | contig 57499 bp, 56 predicted proteins | sample frozenSSSSmetaG_FD_89792 | JGI IMG/M metagenome (GOLD analysis project Ga0123337, IMG submission 89792) | Glacier valley bacterial and archeal communities from Borup Fiord, Nunavut, Canada, to study Microbial Dark Matter (Phase II) -... | ecosystem: Environmental > Aquatic > Freshwater > Ice >... | reverse complement strand
GAGGCCACTGAATGTGGGGGGCTTGTATTTTCAGGAAGAAAAGATAGTAGTGGAAAATATTTTGCATCAGGGCATTTTTCTTTTGACCAATACAATCAAAATCAGGTTCTGTATTTACAATATATTGATGATAACGGGGACAGGAAAACAGGTTTATATGTAGATGATTGGCATAACAGTCCACCTTACCCCGAGTTTCGTCGTACATATAAGGAAACAGAAAAATTACCAAATGGCCCCGAGAGAGATGCTAAACTCAGGCAACTACTGGAGCCTGTTAATGGTGAGCCTGCCTTTGCCCATCGGGTTTTTATTGGTAAAGACGCAGACAAATCAGCATTAATAAACTTAGCAGATAAAAAAGGCAAGACAAGGATTCAGCTTATTGTTGATTCTGTGGGAGAAGCAAAAATAAAGTTTCTCGACTCTACAGGCAAAGTTATTTATAGTTTACCCAATAAAGAGAATCACTAAAAAACAGCAGGCAACAAAAGTCACTTTACACAACCACCGTTTCGATAGAATAATAAGACAAAAAATATAAAATGAGTATTTCAAAATCAGATACACCAGCACTAAAACATATATGAAAACATTCATCGTTGACGCATTCACAAATATTGCTTTTAAAGGAAATCCAGCTGGAGTTTGCATTTTAGAAGAACCCATTAGTGACGAAAAAATGTTTTTAATTGCCAAGGAACTGAATTTGTCAGAAACGGCATTTGTCATAAAACTGGAAAAAAGTAATACTTTCTCCATTCGGTATTTTTCTCCAAAAATGGAAATGGATCTTTGTGGACACGCCACATTGGCTTCGTCCAAAGTTGTTTTCGAGAATTATGACCTAGATGAAATTCATTTTATTACCCATCAAAATCTGGATTTATTAATTAAAAGCTCAGAGGATCAAATAATAATGGAATTTCCGGTTTATGAGGTAGAACCCGCTGTTGTGCCGCAAGTTTTATTAACAGCTTTGGGAATTAAGGAGATTGTAAACGCTGTTTATAATGCAGAATATAAGATTTTAGTTATCGAAATAGCAAGCGCTAAAAAATTATCAACTTTAAAACCCAACTATGCTACTTTGATCCAGACGCATAATGGTATAAACGGGGTTTCAGTGACAGCGCTTTCGGATAAAGATAATTTTGATTTTGAGTCTAGATATTTTTGGCCTTGGAGCGGTACAGATGAGGATCCGGTTACTGGCGGAACTCATACTTTTTTGGCAAATTATTGGAGTAAAAAATTGAATAAGAAAAAAATGAGATCTTTTCAATCTTCTGAAAGAACAGGTTGGATGGAAGTGGAATTAATTGATGAAACTAAACTTTTAATCAAAAGTAACGCAGTTATTGTTTTTGAAGGAAAATCGAATGTCTTGTAAGAAATAAAACTGGCGTACAAACATATTTGGCTTAGTAACGACATGGAAACTGAGTTACGCCTCAAGTAAGGCATCCACTAAAATTCTAAGCCACCTGTAAACTAAAACCGTTGTGCATCACTTTAAATGACAACTTTACAGCTGTAACAACATAAATAAAAATATAAAATGAGTATTTCAAGATCAGACAAACCAGCACTAATATTAATTGATATCCAAAAAGCCTTTGATAATTTACAATATTGGGGAGGACAACGAAACAACCCCGAAGCTGAAAATAATGCGGGCGAACTATTAAAACTATGGAGAAATAAAAAACTTCCTGTTTTTCATATCAAACATTGTTCTTCAATTAGAACTTCCTTGCTTAACGAGTTAAACGCAGGAAATGAATTTAAAGACATTGTAAAACCAATTGACGGCGAGCCGATAATTAAAAAAAATGTAAACAGTGCTTTTATCGGAACAGACTTAAAGGAACGCCTTGACAATGAAAAAATTTCTAAACTTGTAATTGTAGGTTTAACTACTGACCATTGTGTTTCGACAACTGCAAGAATGGCAGGTAATTTTGGCTATGACACTTTTGTTGTTTCAGATGCAACAGCAACTTTTAACAAAAAAGGAGTTGATGGACAGAACTATTCAGCAGAACTAATACATGAGACAGCATTGGCAAGTTTAAATGAAGAATTTGCAACCATTATTACGACAGACATTTTAAAACAAAATATTTAAAAAACCAAAAGAGAAGAAACGGACGCACAACAAGGATATTATGCAAGTGGAAAGAAGGAATTCTATTCTGCTAAGCCAAATTAAATGCACAACCTGAATAAAGACCCTGCTATTGTGCAACAGCTTATTTTACACTCTGGACAAAAGATATATCAGAAAAAAATGAAAATCCATTTAGAAACAGAAAGACTTATTTTGCGAGACCTAGTATCTACTGATGTAGACGGGCTTTTTGAATTAGACTAAATCCAAAAGTCCATATTTATTTGGGAAATAAACCTGTCGAAAATATCGACCAGATTAGAGAGGTCATCAAAGCAATACAACAACAATATAGAGAGAATGGAATTGGACGTTGGGCCATTATTGACAAAGAAACAAACGATTTTATTGGATGGACAGGACTAAAATTGGTTACTGAGAAAATAAATAGTCATATTGGATTTTATGATTTAGGCTATAGACTTATTGAAAAATATTGGGGAAAAGGAATTGCAACAGAGACCGCAAACGCCACTTTGGAATACGCTTTTAGAAAGCTAAACCTAGCAGAGGTTTACGCCATGTGTGAAATCGAAAATATCGGTTCAAAAAATGTCCTGGAAAAAGCTGGTTTATCATTTATAGAGTCTTTTGACCACAACGGAATTGAACATAATTGGTTTAAAATTACCAAAGTTGAGTGGAGCAGAAAACAAATCCTTAACGCGAAACTTTAGCGGTAATTTTATCGGAACTCACGATAGTAAAATTGAATGTCAATGAAGTCATTAAAGAATTAAATGATTTTATACCAGCGTTCCGAAAAATAGTACTTAACGAAGAAATAGGGTGAAAAAAAAGTAAATGATGATAGAATTAAGACAAATGATTTCAAATGATTGGGAAAATGTTGCCAGAATATATTTTGAAGGTATTCAGACAGGGAACGCAACTTTTCAACTCGATAAACCTAGTTACGAAGAATGGGATTTTGCGCATCTTAAATATTGCAGAATAGTTGCCATTGCAAATAACCAAATTGTAGGATGGGCCGCATTAACACCCGTTTCTGGTCGTTGTGTTTATGCTGGTGTTGCAGAAGTTAGTATTTATGTGTCTGACAACCATCGTGGTCATAAAGTTGGAGCTGCACTATTAAATAAACTTATTTTAGAAAGTGAAATTGAAAAACTGTGGACTTTACAAGCGGGGATTTTTCCTGAAAACATTCCTAGTATAAAACTACACGAAAGACTAGGATTTAGAAAAGTTGGCTATAGAGAAAAAATCGGGAAAATGAATGGCTTATGGCGGGATTCTCTGATTTTTGAGCGAAGAAGTGAAAGTGTTGGGATTGATTAATAAGTATAAAGTTGAAAATTAAAAAAATATACAAAAAAATGGAACGAGAAAAAATAATACTCAAGATCAACGAAAATCATCAATCATTTATAGATTATGTTTCAAACCTGTCAAAGAACGAATTTGAATTTATTAAGGACGATAAATGGTCTGCGGGTCAACAATTAGCACATATCGTTCTTTGCATAAAGGCAACTCTGAATGTGTTTAGTATGGACAAATCGATAATAGAACAAAATTTCGGAAAAACAGGCAGACAAAATCGTACTTATGAAGAGTTGCAAAGTGATTATCAACTGAAAGCAATCGAAGGTGTAAAAGCCCCAGACCGCTTTATTCCCGAAGCAATTGCAATCGATCAGGCACAAAACTTAATTGAAAATTTAATCTTTTTGGTCGAAGAATTTGGGCAGCAAATACGAACATTCAGTGAACAAGAACTCAACAATTTACTTATTCCACATCCTTCATTAGGTAGAGTAACATTAAGAGAAATGCTTTATAACGTTGCCTACCACGTTGAACATCATCATTTAAAAACGATAGCAAACTTCAAGTAAAAATCTAAATCTATTATTGAAAACCATAAATTAATCAACTCATTTTTTGAAAACAACAAAACTCAATAATGCAAAAAACAGAACAGCAATTAATTTATTGGCTTGGCTTAATTATAAGAAGATTAATTTGGGTAAGTAATTTTATCTTAATAAAAAAGGTACTGATTTCAATTTCTCCAATCAAAGTTTCTGGTTTGCGAATGAAAGTACAGATGGAGACAATTTCTATTTTTTATCAAAAAGATGGTTTTTCGATAAACTCTATGAACAAGGAAGGATTTTCATTGTTCAAAGAGAGAACCTGTTACCTCCTGTGACTTCTGGTGGCCAAAGTTTCCGACAAGTCCAATGGATGCTTATGACATAGCCCTTTAGACAAAACCCAAAAAGGGGTATATACACACCTTTTCCATTTTTTGTCTACGACAACAAAGACTTCAACTACTTTATTATTAATAATCTCCACAAATTTATGCTTATAATCTCAATACGCTGAAAGAAATTCCGGCATAAACCCACTATACAACCCACACATCCATTTATTCCGTTGCTTCTTTGCTTAATTGAGCTTAAAGCATGACTGAGTTCCATATTAATCAAATAAAAAAATATGGAAACTAAAAACAATTTAAAAGTAGCTGAAGTACAAGTAAGCTATAAAACGACAGTTAAAGCGGGTGATAGACCTAAAATCAGCTCTTCTACTGAAACATTTCAGGTACTCCAGAGTAATTGGAACTTTGATATAATAGAGTTCATAGAAGAGTTTAAAATCATTCTCATGAATCGGGCACATCGGGTTTTGGGAATTGTACCTATCAGTGTAGGTGGAACAGCAGGAACAATAGCAGATCCAAAGGTGATATTCGTTTCAGCACTCAAATGCAATGCAGCATCAGTGATTTTAGTCCATAATCATCCTAGTGGCAACCTCAAGCCTAGTCAAGCAGATATAGAGCTTACAAGGAAATTGAAGGCAGCAGGACAATTCCTCGACCTTCCAATACTAAATCATATAATCCTGACAAAAGAAGCATATTTTGGCTTTGCAGATGAAGGATTAATCTAGCTTAAAATCATTTTGAAATTTCTTCAAGATTTAGCCTTGAATACCTATAAACTACTATATTTGCACACAATTTCACGGTTTACTCACGGACAGCTCACAGACAGATGAGCATTAAATAGTGTCAAAATACGAGGAAAAAGCATTGCCCGGATGGCGAAATTGGTAAACGTTGCGGTCTCAGAAGCCGTTGGAGTACAATCCTTGAGAGTTCGAGTCTCTCTTCGGGCACGAGTAAATATGTTATCTGTTTTCGGTTATCTGTTATCAGTAAATTACCGCTGAGAACAAACTACCGGTAACTGACAACAGTTAACTGATAACAATAAAAATGCCCAGGTGGCGAAATTGGTAGACGCACCACTTTGAGGGGGTGGCGCCCTAACGGGTGTGGCAGTTCGAATCTGCTCCTGGGCACAAAAAAGGATATTATCTGTTGTCGGTTGGCTGTTACCTGGCTAGCGACAGAGAGGCGAGATTTAAATTGAAATTTCTACTAATCTTCAGGAGATCCCTCTCAGCGAAGGGCTGATCGGGATGACGGTCTCTAATGGCGGATTCATTCTCCACTCTCAATTCTCAACTGTCAACTATCAATTGTCAAGCAGTTCCTTTTAAAATCTTATTCCAATATAGCCAAGGCAAGATCTTAGTTTTTAAAATCCACATGGTCCAGCGTGGTTTTGTCTGGTCAAAAGGGAAGGTCATTGTCGGTTTGTTCGTATAATCAAACTCTGCCAACATTAATTTGCCGTATTCTGTAGGTATTGGGCAGGCACTATAACCGGTATATTCAGCAGTCATTTGCTGATTAGCCAATACAGCCAAAACATTTTGCACAACCACAGGCGCTTGTTTACGAATGGCTGCACCGGTTTTACTGCAAGGTGCATTGGTACAATCACCTAATGCAAATATATTAGGATAGAGGCTATGCTGCAGCGTGGTTTTATTTACTTCTATATAGCCATAAGGATTAGTGGTATCTGCCAGTGGACTGCTCTTTATAAAATCAGGTGCCGACTGTGGTGGTACGGCATGGCAAATATCAAATTTCATTTCCTTCTTTAGAACAAGTCCTTCAGCGTTCTTCTCTTCAAAATGTACCGTTTTATTAGGGCCGTCCAGTTCAGTAACATTCACACCAAAATGGGGTTTTATATTATAGCTCCGAACTACTTCAGTTAAGGTGTCTGCATACTCTTTTACAGCAAATATTGAACCTGCTCCTGATAAATAATGCACATCACATTTATCCAGTATGCCCTGTTTTCTCCAATAGTCACATGCCAGATACATTATTTTATGAGGAGCACCACCACATTTTATCGGACTAACCGGATTGGTAAATATCGCAGTACCTCCTTTAAAGTTCTTTATCAGTTCCCAGGTATAGGGCGCAAAATCAAATAAGTAATTACTGCTCACCTCATTCTTACCCAATGTTTCTTTAAAGCCTTCTATTTTTTGCCAGTCTAATTGTATTCCCGGACAAACAATAAGTGCATCGTAATCGTAGGATGCACCACTTTTACAAACTACCTTGTTCTCTTCCGGAGAAAATATTTCTACCGCATCTTTAATCCATTTGGTTCCATCAGGAATATAGTCAGCCTGGTTCCTGACGGTTTTCTGAATGTCGAAAATCCCCGCACCCACCAGCGTCCATGCAGGTTGATAATAGTGCTTTAATGAAGGGTCAATGATACTTATCTGAAGGCTTTTATCTTTTTTTAAAAGCTGTGCAGCAACTGAAAGTCCGGCATTGCCGCCTCCAACAATAACTATTTTTTTAGCAGACATATCGTTTAATTTAATTAATAAACAAGGTAGCTATTGTGTATTGTCATGAGCGTAACTTTTGTTACATAGCACTGATTTACTGGGGAATAGCAAAGATATTGGGGTGGTTCTTAGTCTTAGCTTTCCGAATTTGGATTCATCTGGGCGAGTGGAAAGTTTAATTTTGCTTCATTTGAGGAGATTCCTCTCTGCAAAGGGCGGATCGGCCTGCCTACCGCAGGCAAGGATGACGGTCGCTTCGGGCGGATTCACAACTATCCATTTGTCAACTCTCAATTGTCAACCCAATAGCTATCGGGTGTTAACTGTCGATTGCAACAGATCTCTCCTCGCGCAAAAATCATCATAACATAAAATTTATTTTCGCTCGTCGAGATGACGGTCTACCCGATAGCTATCGGGTGAAATCTCCAGTCCATCATACGCCAGAAAAACCCCTTCCGGTAGTTCTTTTGACACTTCGCGATGAGTGCCCATATTATGGCTAATATGTGTGATATAGGTTTTTTTCGCTCCGATCTCGGCTGCGAGTTGCAGGGCTTCATCCAGGGTGAAATGAGAGATATGTTTTGTTTTCTGAAGGGCATTGATTACTAGCAGTTTTGTGCCGTTTATTTTTAGCTTTTCCTCTTCTGAAATTGAATTAGCATCGGTGATATAGGTAAAATCACCAATACGGAAGCCCAAAACAGGTAATTTGAAATGCATTACAGATATCGGCATCACAGAAATTCCGGAAACATTAAAGGTCTGATGTTCCGTTATGGTGTTCAGCTTTAAACGGGGAATTCCTGGGTAGTTGTTCCCTGAGAAAATATAATGAAACTCTTTCCTCAGCGCCTCCTGCACTCTGGGATGGGCATAAATATCAATTTCGGATTGCTGTTTATGATTAAAGGCGCGTACATCATCAAGTCCGGCCACATGATCTTTATGTTCATGTGTAAACAGAATTGCATCCAGTCGCCTCACCCCTGCCCGTAGCATCTGGTAACGGAAGTCAGGACCTGCATCGATCACCAGTGTTTTTCCATGATCTTCAATCAGAACAGATACCCTCAAACGCTTATCATGCTTGCTGGTCGAGGTACAGACCTCGCAATCGCAGGCTATGACCGGTACGCCCTGGGATGTTCCTGTTCCTAAAAATGTGATCTTCAAAACTCTATTTTTGTTTGTTTCAATACGTAAAGAAATGCTTTTTGCTTTTCATCAAGCAGATTGTCGTCGGTTTCTGATCGCTGAAGCAGATCAGCCAATGAATTGATTTTACTCTCCAGGTTCGAGAATTTATTCACAATCACAATCCGGTCACTCTCCAGAACACAGGATCCGGTCTTAAAGTTGCCCTTTTCATAACGCAGCTTAAATCCAAGAGTTTTGATCAGGACTTCGAGCTTATCAAGTGTATGCTGGGTGTAGCTTAAGGACATTACATTTCAAAAATAACAAAAAAGGCTTCAAACATTAATAGTTTGAAGCCTTTAAAGATTTTTTATGATCCTTATCTCAGATCTACCACTTCTACCCCGGGATAAAGCTTTGAATCAAACGCAAAAGTAGACTCAGGCACCTTGATGTTAGGGATAAAACTCTTGATGCTATAAGTATAACGGTTACCATTTTTATCAAAAATTACTGCATTTACAATTTGCTTGCTCAGCTTATCGATCTGTAGTTTTACTTTAAAAAAGTTGCGCTTGGTATCTGTAGGACTTAAATCAATGTTATGCACTATTTTACCGTTCACTTTGGTATCATTCGTATAAAGCGATTTGAAGCCCTTTTCGTAGATCGTAAATAATTTTGCAGGATTTAATGCATCTGCCGAATTATCAACCTCACTTACCTGTACCTCTTTGTCAGCTTTAAGATAGGTCCACTGATTTTTACCATCACTAATCAGCTCCTGCCCTTTCAATACAACCTTGTACTTGTTCACTTTTGATTTAACAAACAAGATTCCGCTCTGAGTTTCTTTGATCTTTGCTTCAGGATTTTCAAGGGTGTAAGAAAATTCAGTTTTAATCACGTCATAACTGCGGTACTTTTTGGAAACTTCTGCCAAAATTGCCTTTGCCTTCACTTCACTTTGCGCCATCACACTTATTCCGGAACCTAAAACAAGTAACACTGCTATAAATAACTTCTTCATTTGATTTTTTCTTTTATTAATCATTCTTATCTAATGTATTCAAGAACTGTTCCAAAGAATATTCGTCAGGTATCAGAACCTCTCTGGCCTTGCTCCCTTCAAATGGTCCGACGATATGGGCGGCCTCCAGTTGATCAATAATACGACCTGCCCTATTGTACCCTAATTTCAGCTTTCGCTGGATTAAGGAGGTGGAACCCTGCTGATGCATCACAATCAGCCTTGCAGCTTCTTCAAACATTGGATCACGGTCTGAGGCATCAAAGTCTTTTGCCGCTGAATCTGCGTTTTCATCCAGATATTCAGGCAACATCCATGCAGAAGGATATCCGCGCTGTGAACCGATAAATTCTGACACTTTTTCCACTTCCGGAGTGTCTACAAAGGCACATTGTATCCTGATCAGGTCACTTCCGGTAGATAGAAGCATGTCACCACGGCCAATCAACTGATCTGCACCACCGCTGTCAAGTATTGTTCTTGAGTCAATTTTAGATAAAACCCTGAAAGCCAGTCGGGCCGGGAAATTCGCTTTGATAGTACCGGTAATAATGTTTACTGAAGGACGCTGGGTAGCAATTACAAGGTGAATACCAACAGCACGGGCCAATTGTGCAATTCTTGCAATCGGTGTTTCCACTTCCTTACCGGCTGTCATCATCAAATCGGCAAACTCATCAATGATCAAGACAATGAAGGGAAGAAAGCGATGACCTTCATTAGGATTAAGCTTCCTGCTGATGAATTTCTGATTGTATTCCTTCAGATTGCGGACATGTCCGTTTTTCAACAGGTCATACCGCAGATCCATTTCAATACACAATGAATTTAAGGTGGTGATCACCTTTTTAGTATCTGTTATGATCGCATCTGCTTCACCTGGTAATTTGGCAAGGAAATGCCTTTCAATCTTCCTGAAAAGCGTCAATTCTACTTTTTTAGGATCAACCAGCACAAACTTTAATTGCGATGGATGCATTTTGTACAACAAAGAGATCAGTATCGCATTGATTCCAACCGATTTTCCCTGTCCGGTAGCACCTGCGACCAGCAAATGCGGCATTTTTGACAAATCGGCAATATAAACCTCATTTGAAATCGTTTTGCCCAATGCGATAGGCAGATCCATCGTGGTATTCTGGAACTTCTCGGTTGCCAGAACAGAACGCATTGATACCATCTCAGGATGCTGATTCGGAACCTCAATCCCAATTGTCCCCTTTCCGGGCATAGGGGCAATGATACGAATACCTAATGCGGCAAGACTCAGGGCAATATCATCTTCCAGATTTTTAATCTTCGAGATCCTGACTCCCGGTGCAGGAATAATTTCATATAAGGTTACCGTCGGACCAATTGTGGCCTTGATCTTATCAATCTCAATGTTATAATGGTTGAGTGTCTCAACAATTTTATTTTTATTGGCTTCAAGCTCTTCAGAATTAACAGCAATCTTGTTAGAGCCATAATTTTCGAGAAGGTCAAGGGTTGGGTATTTATAACTTGACAAATCAAGTGTTGGATCATACATACCAAACTGCTCAACAAGCTCATTCGATTTCTTCTCCTCATCTGTTTTCTCGATAATAAGCGGTGGTGATTCATTCAGTTCATTTGATACTGCCAGAGAGGTTTCGAAAGGCACATTTTTAGCAGGACTAAGCACAACAGGCCGATGCTCCTCAGGTTCAGGTACTTCTGAAACTTCAACAGGCGGAAGATTCTGACTTAGCTTTTGTGTATTTCCGTTCGTAGTTTCCTGTCCGGTACGGTTGGGTAAATTAAATTCTACCGGTGGATACAAGATTTCATCCTCCAGTTCAACCTCATCGCTGGTTTCAGGAACAATATATTTAGGTTTCGGGCTGCGTGCCGGGAGTTTAAAATCAATATTATATGCAATGATCAGAACGCTTAAACCAGCAAATGCAAGTAAACCGGCAGTACCGGCATCTCCAATCTGCGCATGAAGCAGTCGATTGGTCCAGAACCCGAACTCGCCTTCCAGAAAATGCGGGTAATCGTTGATGAAAGCATGGAAAAAGGCAAGCGTTATTGAAGTAAATATCAGTAAAAAGAAGGAATAAGCTAATGTCTTTGAAATGGATAAAACCTTGATTTTAAATAGCATACGGTATCCGATAATAAAAAAGACGCCGATAAAGAGAAAAGAAGCGACACCAAACCACTCATAAATGAATTGATGTGACAAAAGTGCCCCTAATTTACCAAGCCAGTTTTGAACTGCAGGCTGGTTAAGCCCCATTTCAGTCAATTCCTGCTGCGTTTTCAATAAATTACTCCAGCCCCCGTTAGCATCGATCACATAACTCTGATCATCCTCCCAGGTGAACAGATAAGAGGTAAAGGCTACCATAAAATAAAGGGAAACGATCAGAAAGAAGAGACCGATTATCTTTATTAACCGGTCGTCATTCAATTTGAACTTCGGCAGATCCTCATTTGTATCTTTCGGGACCCGCTGCTTTGGGGCAGGCTTAGACTTCGGCTCATCGCGAAAAGAATTGGCACTCCTGAATTGGTTTCCTTTTAATAAGGGCATTCGAAATTTTGCTAAATATTGACAAATATAATGTTATAAAGAATATCTGAGATAGCCTAAATCTGCTGCATTTTTTATTTAATTTTCTTAATATTGATAAACAGATGTTTAGTTCATTTAATACTTAATAAAATGGATCAGGATTTACTGGAGGAATACATTGTAACTGGCAATGCCATCGAATTATATGCGTTGCTAAACTCTAATCCTAAACTTGCCATTCTAACAACAAGTCATCAGATCACCCCTTTGTTGCTCTGTTGTTACTATAAAAAGCCTGAACTGGCTGAAATTATCATAAAACATGTTCCCAAAATCAGCATTTTCGAAGCTGCTGCATTAGGAAAGAATGATCAGATTACAAAAGAGATTGCCGAAAATCCGGATATCATTCATGAATTTTCGGAAGATGGGTTTACACCGCTTAGTCTGGCAGCCTATTTCGGAAACGAAGATGTGATCAGGACCCTGCTCCTGGCTGGAGCCGATCCGAATGTCCCTTCAAAAAATGGGTTTAGCGTATACCCTATACACTCTGCTGTGGCCTCAAATTTTACAATGATTGCTAAAATGCTGCTTGAAGCAGGTGCCGATATCAATGTGATACAAAAATCGGGAGCAACCCCGCTTCATTCTGCTGCACATAACGGCAACATCGAATTGCTGATAGTTTTACTTGAAGCAGGTGCTATTGTTGATGCTAAAATGGAAGATGGTAAAACTGCTGCCGACAAAGCTTATGAAAAGGGTTTTGTTGAAATTGCAAAGATTCTTTCCTGATAACCTGCTTTTTTTTGTCAGAAAGCAACCAAACGCAATGTATATACGTAGGTAGTTTAAAATCAATTAAACTATTTATGAAAAAGTCCTTACTCCTTGGTTCTATCAAAACAATTTCACTTATCATGTTGTCTGTAATTGTACTTTCAGGTTGCAAAAAAGATAAAGTTGAAGAACCTGTCAGCCTTATTAAAAAGGTTAATGTGACATTGAGTGGTGCTCAGGAAGTTCCCGCAGTTAATACTACTGGGACAGGCACCGCAGAGATCTCTTACGATCCGACATTGAAAATGATCACTTACAAAATTACCTGGCAATTAGGAAGTGCATCTGCAACAACAACGAATATGCATTTTCATGGTTCTGATACCGGCAGTGATGCGGTGAGTTCAGGTGTTGCGATCGGTATAACCGGCTTTTCAACAGGCAGCAGTGGCACGTTGAGCGGAATGACAGTTGCCCTGACCAGTGCTCAGGAAGCCCAGTTATTGGCAGGAAAATGGTACGTGAATATTCACAGTTCCACAGTAGGATCTGGTGAATTAAGAGGAAATATCAAGTTCTAAAAAAGGTTATTCACCCCTGGCTTGATCCCAATGTAATTATTTAAGGATTACGATCCTGACTTTCGTCAGGATCGTAATCCATTATTAAAAAAATGCATTGTCAACCGATAGCTATCGGTTCTGTCGAATGCCAGAACCTCCTGACCTTAACTTATTGACCCGGGGTAAATCTGAAGGGCAAGAAATCTTTAATTAAAGATCGGAAGGTTCCAGCTTTCGCTGGAATCGGTCGATTATTAATATTCATTCTGAAAAATACTTATGGTGAAACTTAAGTATTATCCTGGCTTAATCCGCTGTCACCCCGGACTTGATCCGCTGTCACCCCGGACTTGATCCGGGGTTAAAAATCCCAAACACTACTGGTTCTGATCCGTTTGATATAATGCCTAACATCCAGAACAATGGCTGCAAAGACATAAAATATCAATGGAAAGCCTACAGCAAGAAAGGATGAGTAAATAAAAAATAGTCTGATTTTGGAAATTGATATATTAAACCGCTCTCCTAGATAGGTACATACCCCAAAGGATCGTTTTTCAAAAAATGTAAGAAACTGCTGAAACATTTTAATTGTTCATAAATTTGATTCCAATACTGCAAGATAAGCATTTTTTTTGATCACAATATGATTTTTTTAATTGTATAAGTGCCTGGCTTATTGATGAATCAGATGAATTTACCCCAATCTCATTGAATCTTCTGATAATTGCGTTTCGTTCGGGTTTGAGGCTTTCCAGAAGCGTTATCGCCCTTTCCTTGTGTATCAGGCTTCCTGTTCTGAGACCAAATGCGAACAAAAAAACTGAAACTGAATTAATCAGAATATTATTAATAGTCTCCTCTCCTATTGAAACGGCCGAATGTTTACATTCCTGGTCAAAACGATAATGGGTCTTCCAGTATTCATTGGGCTCTAACTTATTAAACATAGCAGTAAGTAAATTAATATCCTTTTCATCAATTATTTTAGAGAATAAATGGTTGGAACGGATAATCAGGGATGCAAACTGAGCGAGCCGGACTGATGGAAAATTACAGGGTCTTAATCGCATATATTTCCACAAATATTTATCTATAGACTTTAGATGATGCTTTTTACTCAAAAATAGATATTCATTTCTAAGTAATTGTGGATAGGTATCTTTAAGCTTAGTTTCAAGAAATCCCGCCTGTCCGAAAATCAGGGCCTCAATCTGAAGGGGACGATCTTTGTATCTTGCAAGTAAAGACTGAGGCAGGGATCGGGCAAGCATCTCAAAGGGTAAAGCATTGGTTTTGAACCCAAAATTCCGGGCCAGGCTTATATAAAAAGCATCGTCCCAGCTGCCTTTTACCTCCGTAAGTAGTGAATCAATCAGTTCACTTTTTGCCTCCAGACGTTCTATCAAAACCCTTGTCAGACAAGTATTTATAAAATTTCCATCAAGCTGTTTGATTTTATTTTCACAGGGAATCCAGTTCAAACTGGCCATAAGCTCCTCATAATTATGAGCGATATCTTCAGGAATCAGGTTGCCGATTTCCAGAACAGCGATCTCTGTCCCATCAGTTCTGAAAATGCTTTGGTCGTGATAAGCGACTACATGCAGAATGACATTATCATAGGCCCTGTCGTACTGATGCTGATGGCGGAACCAATCGGAAGAACGAATATGAATCTCCACATTCCCTGCCCATAAGGTTTCTCCGATCCGGATTTTCGAATTGGAAAAATCAGGACCGGCATTATGGTTATGCTGACCTGGACGAATGATATCGAGGCTTTCTCCGGAAGTGCTTTTAAGACCTTGCAGTTGGTAAAGTCTGAACTTCCAGATATAATGCAGCAAATCTTCATTCTGAATCATGAATTAATATGCCAATAATAATTCCTGCAGTGAAAAAATATGATTAAACGGTATTAGGGATTGTTTAAGTGGTTGAATTAAAAAATTCTGCTTTCGAATGTTGTTGTACTATGATTTTTAGGATTTTAGGATCTTTAGGATTTTCTAAATCATACTAAATAAATCACCGGAATCACGGTTCACACAAACAGAATAATGTCTGGATTAGGATTATTAGGATTTTAGGATGGGTAGGATTTTATAAATTATAGTAATCAAGTCAATCACCTTAATCATGGTTCAGACAAACAATGCATAATGTCCGAACTGTGATTTTTATGATTAATCTGATTGTGGTGATTGCATCCATAATCCTAAAATCCTTGAATCCTTAAATCCTAATTCTGACAATGGGCAGCATATTCCCAATCAAAACCCGATACCCTGAAGCAATTCTTCCATTTCTAATTGAAGTTTCTTTGCTTCTTCTCTTGCCCGTTCTGCAAAATCATCACCAGATGAGGCATAGATAATTGATCTGGAGGAATTTACTATCAATCCACAGCTCGGGGATAAGCCGTATTTACAAACTTCCTGCAGGCTGCCTCCCTGCGCCCCGACTCCCGGTACGAGCAAAAAGTGATCTGGTGCATATTTACGAATATTCAGGAATTCTTCTCCACGGGTGGCACCTACCACATACATCAGACGGTTGCTGCCGGCCCAGGTATTGGCCTTTTGAATTACATTTTCAAACAAACGGCCGTTTTCGGTTTCTATAAATTGAAAGTCCTTTCCGCCCTCATTGGATGTTAATGCGAGTAAAATGATCCATTTGTCCTGAAATTCGAGAAATGGTTTCACCGAATCACTTCCCATATAAGGAGCAATGGTGATCGCATCAAAATTCATCCCTGAAGAAGAAGGATCAAAAAAGGCTTTGGCATACATCGAAGAGGTGTTCCCAATATCCCCACGTTTAGCATCAATTATCCCGAGACAAGTAGAAGGTATAAGTTTCGAAGTTTCGATTAAACTTTGCCAGCCTGCCATACCCCGGCTTTCGTAAAAAGCACTATTTGGCTTATAAGCAACACAAAGATCATGAGTGGCTTCAATAATTCGCTTATTAAATTCGAGAACAGGATCATCAAAATCCAGTAAAAACTTGGGAATGAGTGTTATATCAGTATCCAGTCCGATACAAAGGAATGATTTCTTAATTTTTATCTGCTCAATTAATTCTTCTCTGTTCATTGTTTCCTGCAATATTGGAGCGAAAATAATTAAAGATGAGCTCAGGGCATTAAAAAAAAAATTAAATTTTTGTTTTATTTGATATAATTGCATAGAATTGTGTCATAATCTCAATTTATCCCTGAATTCAGGAAATCACAAAAATTCTATCAAAGCTTTTCTTTTGCAAGAATTCTTGTGTCGTCGATTTCCAGGATAGAATTATTGAACTAAAATCCCAAAAAACATAAACCATATTTAATGCTGGATAGTAATAAATTGAACGATAAGCTCGTTTCTGAGCTACGTGAAATTGCTCAAACCTTAGGTGTACAGGATACTGATACCCTACGCAAACAGGATCTGATATCCAAAATTCTTGAATTTGCAGAAACCTCCCCTGCGGGCGAAAATAATGAAGCAGTAAGAGAGAGTGTTGAAGCAGCTGAATCATCTGATTCCGGCAAACCTCGGAAGCGTCTTCGCAGCACCAAACCTGTTTCAGAAAGCAAACAGCATAAAGAAGTGCCGCTGGATAATACCCGCACATTCGATTTTCCGGAAGATGACGATATCCCAGTAAATGATCCTGTTCAAAATTTAAGTATTTCTGAAATCCCTGCTGAAACAATTCAGGAAATTAAGGATATAAAACCATCTGAACAGGCAGAGCCAAGAAAGTTTGAACGCAGGCAAAACCAAAATCAAAACCAAAATCCAAGATCTCAGGAAGCTCCTGTAATTAATATGGATTTTGATAATGTTATTGTTAACGAAGGAATTTTAGAAATAATGCCGGATGGTTATGGTTTTTTAAGATCATCTGATTATAACTATCTGTCATCACCCGATGATATCTATGTTTCTCAATCACAAATAAAGCTATTCGGACTTAAAACCGGAGATACCGTAAGAGGCAGTATCCGTCCGCCAAAAGAAGGTGAGAAATATTTTCCTTTAGTTAGGGTTGAAGCTATCAATGGCCGTATTCCTGCAGAGGTACGCGACAGAGTACCATTTGATTACCTTACCCCATTATTTCCAACAGAAAAACTAAACCTTTTTGTAGATACAGCAAATCACTCCACAAGAATTATCGATTTGTTTACTCCTATTGGTAAAGGACAACGTGGATTGATCGTAGCGCAGCCTAAAACAGGTAAAACCATGCTCCTTAAGGATGTTGCGAATGCGATCGCTAAAAACCATCCTGAAGTTTATCTGATCATTTTGCTGATCGATGAACGTCCTGAAGAGGTTACAGATATGGCCAGAAGTGTACGTGCTGAGGTAGTTTCTTCTACCTTCGACGAACCTGCTGAACGCCATGTTAAAATAGCGAACATCGTTCTCGAAAAAGCCAAGCGTATGGTCGAGTGCGGACATGATGTGGTTATTCTTCTTGATTCGATTACCCGTCTCGCCAGAGCATACAATACTGTAGCACCAGCATCTGGTAAAATATTATCTGGTGGTGTTGATGCCAATGCTTTACACAAGCCAAAGCGCTTTTTCGGTGCAGCCAGAAACATTGAGGATGGTGGTTCATTAACTATCCTGGCAACGGCTCTTACTGAAACCGGTTCTAAAATGGATGAAGTTATCTTTGAAGAATTTAAAGGAACAGGTAACATGGAACTCCAATTAGACAGGAAACTATCAAATAAGCGTATTTTCCCTGCAATCGACCTGACCGCATCAAGTACACGTCGTGATGATCTGCTGCTTGATAAAGATACCCTGCAAAGGATCTGGATTTTGCGTAATCACCTTGCGGATATGAATTCTCAGGAATCGATGGAGTTTTTGCAATCACAAATGCGTGGTACTAAAACGAATGAAGAATTCCTGATTTCTATGAACTCCTGATCTGCATAGATCCTTGTTCATATTCTAGGATTAGAAGCATCGGCCTGCACCAAATTTAATTTCTGATGAAGAAGCACATCCCAAACTCCGTAACTTGTCTGAATCTGTTCAGTGGCTGCCTTGGGATTGTTTTTGCCTTTCAGGGAAATCTGACCTGGGCTTCTTATGCGATAGTAATTGCAGCAATTTTAGATTTTTTTGACGGACTGCTGGCAAGGTTATTAAAAGCCTATTCAGATATCGGTAAGGAATTGGATTCTCTCGCAGATATGGTAAGTTTTGGAGTCTTACCTTCTGTAATAATCTACCAACTATTTGCACTTTCTCCGCAGATAAATTTTGGAGCTGCCTGGTTAAGCTTTTCTGCATTCATTATTGCAATCTTCTCGGCCTTAAGACTCGCTAAGTTTAACATAGACACAAGGCAATCTGAGAATTTTATTGGCCTTCCCACTCCGGCTAATGCACTTTTAATTGCTTCTTTTCCTGTAATTATTGCAGAGAATAATACCTTTTTCGCCGATTATATCCTGAATCCATGGTTTCTGGTCATTTTCAGTTTGATTATGAGCATGCTTCTGGTAGCAGAAGTTCCATTAATTTCATTGAAATTTAAATCCTTAAATTTTAGGGAAAATTTGCTTCGTTATGTTTTGATCTTTTCTTCAGTGCTGCTATTATTGTTTTTAAAATTTGAAGCAGTTCCGATCATTATTATCATTTACTTTCTGATATCCTTGATTCAGTTCAGAACAGGAGACAAAGATCTATCGGGGAAATAAACAGTATTTCAGTAGATTAATAAACTGAATTAAGGAGATAAAAAATCACTAGTGCCAGGATAAATTTTTTATTCTTCGACCCCGACGGCGGTCGTATGTTTATAGAAATAGAATAAAACCCATTTCCCGACCCTGAAGGGCAATGTCATTAAGTTAAGGGAAAAAGGATAAAAAAGGCCATAAAGAAGATTGCAGTAAGTAGTTTTGAATTATCTAGAAACAAAACAAAACCGCAATCCTTATGGCCGACGTAAAAGTAGGAGTAAAAATCATATCTGAGTTAAAGAATTTTGTCAATCAGGTTATTAGTCAAGAAGGTGTAATTGACTGTTTCCGAAACTCTGCCAAGGATTTTACACGAAATCGAAAGCTACCGTTTGATCGGCTGGTTTTACTGATAGCAAAGCTATGTAAGAAGACGTTAAGCATCGAGCTCGAAGGTTTTTTCCATGAATTAGGTGTAGATAATGGCTGTTCAGTAAGTGCTTTTACGCAACAGCGAATCAAGCTCAAGGCATCCTTTTTTTACTGGTGGAATCAAGTTCTTTGGCAAAGTTATTATCATTATAGTGGGGAAAGTGCTCATCGGTGGAATGGCTTAAGAATTATTGCGGCGGATGGCTCCAATATCAGTTTATTGAACACACCTGCCCTGACCAAACACTTTGGTGGCCAATCCAATCATCATGCGAGTTTTACACAGGCTAAGACATTTTACTATTACGATGTGCTGAACGAACTGGTGCTTTTCCCCCGGATCGAACCCTACCGCTATGGAGAAGTACAAATGGCCTATGAAGGAATCAACCAGCTTACTGCGGATATGCTGGTAATCTATGACCGTTATTTCTGTAGTTATAAGATGTTCGCCCTGCATCTTTGGGCCGAACAGCAGATTCCTTTTGTTATTCGGGGGAATGAGAATCAAAAAATGGTTAAGAAATTCATAGCCAGCGGAAAGCGATCGGATATCGTACAGCTTACTCCTTCAGCTGCCGCCATTACCGGTCTAAAAGAAAGCGGTTATATAATCAACAGAGAAACCCTGGTGGAGGTCAGACTTATCCGGGTAGAACTGGAAAAAACGATTGAAGTTCTGGTGACTAACCTATCCGAGTCGGACGGCTACAGTGATGATCAGTTCAAAGCGCTTTATTTCCTGAGATGGGGAGTGGAAACCAACATATCCATACAAAAGAACATTATGCAACTGGAGTCTTTCAGTGGGCTAACAGTCGAATCGGTCGAACAAGACTTTTACGCTACCGTTTTTATGGCTAATCTTCATTCGGTGCTCATAAAGGATGCGCAATCGACTGTAAATCAACTTTTTCAAAACAAGAAGTACCCCATGAAGGTAAACCGGAATAAATCGTTCGGAAAGCTTAAATCCAGTCTTATAACGCTCTTTATTCAGCATGATCCCCAAGAGATACTTTTAATACTACACGGGCACTTTATAAGGGACACTTTGCCAGTACGAAAAAACAGATCCTTTCCCAGAATCAGGAAAAATAAGCCCGGAAGAAGCAAACACAGAACTTTCTCTAACTATAAACCAGCATGTTAATCCTTAACTTAATGACATTGCCCAAAGGGGTCAGTAGATATAAATCCAAGCTGGATGTCACGAAACCTGGTATGTAATTTTAAGAAGGATTCTGCAAACTGGCTTTCACCTCTGCTAGTTGTTTGTAAAGCTGTACAGACATTTCCTTTAGTATTTGAAATGCCGGGGATACAGTTTCGAGGTTTGTTAGATTTCGGGCATTCTGTTCAATTTCAGCCATACTTTCTCTGGCCGAGTCGACACCCATAAATGCCAGCGTAGGTTTAATTTTGTGAGCAATATCAGCCACTTTAGACCAGTTTCCTTCACTAATAAACTGCTCTAACTGCTCAAAATACGTGGGCGTTTGATCAAGGAACAGATCAATCATGTCAATCATAAATTCATCGCTGCCACTTGCAACATCTTTTAGGTATGATAAATCTATCTTGAAACCAGCATTATCCATGTTTAATCTTTAATTTTTAGTTTAAAAAACAATTATCTAAGATAGCCTTTTTACAATTAAGTCATCAGACAATTCCAATAGCAATTCCTGTATCGTTTTTTTCAGTACCGGATGAATGAATTCAGGAACAATTTCACATAATGGCATCAGACAAAATCTTCTGAAAGCTAAGTAAGGATGAGGTATAATCAGCTCAGGTTCATTAATTATTTTATCCTCAAACAACAAAATATCGATATCAATGACCCTGGAACCCCATTTTTCAATCCGTTTACGGCCCAAATCAGCTTCAATACTCAGTATTCCCGACAATAAATCCTGAGGTTTCTGATGCGTTTTAAGTTCAATTACCTGATTTAAAAAATCAGGCTGATCGTGCTTTCCCCAGGAGGCTGTCTGATAAAGGGATGAACTCTTTGTTATGCTTCCAAGCTTTGATTCAATTTCAGAAATAGCCGATGCAATGTATTTTCTCCTGTTACCAAGATTACTTCCAAGTAATAAATAGGTGATATGCATCTAATTAAGTAATTCCATGTAACAAATAGCCAAATTCTGTATCTGTAATTTGTATACTTGCATAGATAATATATTTGTTTCTGAATATGAAAGAGTTTTTCAAATTTGTTTTCGCTTCAATGGTAGGTTTTATCCTGTCATTTTTCCTTGTTTTCATACTTCTGATTGCCCTGGTTGTTGGAATGGTCTCTTCGGCAGGCAGTGATGGTAAAGTTACCCCAACATCCAACAGTATCATGCATATCAGTCTGGATTATCCAATCAAAGAGCGGACGGATAAGAATCCATTTTCTGAAATCAGTTTCATGGGTTTTGACAACAAAAAAACGATCGGTCTTAATGAGATCCTTTTGAGTCTGGAAGAGGCGAAGAAGGATAAGCATATTGAAGGAATATATCTTGATGTGTCGTCCTTAAATGCTGGTTTTGCAACAATTGAAGAGATCAGAAATGCACTGATCGATTTCAAAAAAAGCGGAAAGTTCATTTTAGCCTATAGTGAAGTCTATACTCAGGGTGCTTATTACCTTGCCTCTGTTGCTGATAAAGTCTACCTCAATCCTGAGGGAATGATTGATTTCAGGGGATTGAGTTCAGAAATGATGTTTTTTAAGGGTTCGCTTGAGAAACTTGAAATTGAAGCACAGATCATTAAGGTTGGAACCTTTAAAAGTGCTGTTGAACCATTCATTCTGGATAAGATGAGTGAACCCAACCGCCTGCAGGTAAATTCTTTCCTTGGATCTATGTATGACCATTTCCTTACAGAAATATCAAAAAGCAGAAAAATTCCGAAAAGCACACTTTTCTCTCTCGCAGACAGTGCAAAAGTCAGAAATCCAGCAGACGCATTGGTTTATAAAATGATCGATGGGCTTAAATATAAGGACGAAGTGCTTGATGAGTTAAAATCCCGTACAGGAATTGACAAGAATAAAGACCTCAAATCGGTAAGTATTGAAGAATATGCTCCGGAACCGGATGAAAGGAAAGCGTCTTCATCAGATCGGATTGCTGTGATATATGCCAATGGTGATATCATCAGCGGAGAAGGAAATGATCAATCTATTGGCTCCGACAGGATCTCAAGGGCTATCCGTAAAGCAAGGATGGATACTAAAGTTAAGGCGATAGTACTCAGGGTAAATTCTCCCGGTGGCAGCGCCCTTGCATCTGACGTTATTTGGCGGGAAGTAGTCCTATCAAAAAAGTCTAAACCGGTAATCGTTTCTATGGGAGATGTTGCAGCCTCAGGAGGTTATTATATTGCCTGTGCAGCAGATTCAATTTTTGCCCAGCCCAATACAATCACAGGTTCTATTGGTGTTTTTGGAATTATTCCCAATATGCAGAATTTCTTTAAAAACAAGCTGGGAATCACTTTTGATGGTGTTAAAACAGGCAAATATGCAGATCTGGGTACAGTAAGTCGCCCTTTAACGGATGCAGAAAGAATTATCATTCAACAGGAAGTAAATAAGGTTTACAATACATTTACACAAAAGGTGGCCGACGGACGTAAAAAATCTCAGACTTATATTGACAGTATCGGTCAGGGAAGAGTATGGAGTGGTACTGAAGCCCTAAAGAATGGCCTGGTAGACCGGCTTGGAAATATTGATGACGCGATAGCTTCGGCAGCAAAAAAAGCGAAAATCACTGATTACAAGATCGTAAGCTACCCTGATCAGGTTGACCCAATCAAATCACTGTTTGAACATAGCGGAGATAAAGTAAAAACCTATTTCATGAAACAGGAATTAGGTGACCAATTTATTTATTATGAACAAATTAAGGCTGCAATACAGCTTTCGGGAGTTCAGGCCCGGATTCCTTATAATATTCAGGTGAAATAAAGCATCGAAAACAAAATCTCTTTGAAAAATATCAAACCCTTCATTTTCAGTGAAGGGTTGTTTATTTTTGAGCTTTTAGCTTTATGGAAAACAAAACAATCGCACGGACTTTAAGACTTTTAAGTCAATTGATGGAGCTTCATGATGAAAATCCATTCAAAGTCAGATCCGTTGCGAATGCTGCGTTTAAAGTTGATAAACTTCCTTTTCCAATAGCATCGAAAACATTGGGTGAAATGGAAGCGGTTGATGGTCTTGGAAAAAGTATTGCATCCAAAATCTGGGAACTTGTTCATTCAAATACTCTGGTGGATCTCAGCGATTTGCTCATGCAAACTCCCCAAGGAATAGTGGAAATGATGAAAATTAAAGGTCTTGGACCGAAAAAGATCCTGGTTATCTGGAAGGAACTTGGGATTGAAAGCGTTGGAGAACTATACTATGCCTGTAATGAAAATCGCCTGATTGAAGCTAAGGGTTTTGGTCTAAAAACTCAGGAAGAAATCAAGAAAACTATCGAATTTAATATGGCCAGCAATGGCCGGTTTCTCTATGCACAGGTTGAGAGCTTCGCAGAAGCGCTTTTAGAACAAATTAAAGTTGAAATTCATCCTTTATTGGCCTGTCTGACAGGACAATACCGCAGAAGATGTGAGATCATTGATAGTATTGATTTCCTTCTTGTAAAAGAATTTGACAATTCTGTTTTACCAAAACTGGAAAGCTGGAACCTGACAGAACTGAAAGTACTTGATAATCAGATAAATTGCCAGAGTGAACAGGGCATAAAAATTAATTTATATTTTATCAAACAAGCTGAACTTGGATGGGAATTGATCTCTAAAACAGGGAATCCAGGGCATGTCGATTCAGTGAAGACTATTCTTCAAGGAGCTGATGTGTCAGGTAAGTCAGAATCAGAAATCTATAAACTGGCCGGTCTCCCCTTCATTGAACCTGAATTAAGGGAAGGAAAACATGAATTTAAACTTGCAGCAGCAAATTCATTACCGGAATTAATTCAATATGCTGACCTCAAAGGAAGCCTGCACAATCATAGTACCTGGAGTGATGGAATACATACACTGGAAGAAATGGCGCTTTTCTGCAAGAATGACCTGAACCTTGAGTATTTTGGGATCTGCGATCATTCGAAATCAGCTTTTTATGCAAATGGCCTCAATGAAATAAGACTTGCGGCCCAGCAACGAGAGATTGACGAATTGAATAAAAAGCTTATCCCATTCCGAATTTTTAAAGGAATAGAATCTGATATCTTATACGATGGCTCTTTGGATTACTCCAATGAGGTTCTTGCCATCTTTGATTTTGTTGTCGCATCTGTGCACTCCGTTTTGAACATGAATGAGGAAAAAGCGACTGAACGTTTGATAAAAGCGATTGAAAACCCATTTACGACGATTCTGGGACATCCAACCGGCAGGTTATTGCTGAGCAGAAGCGGATATCCTATAGATCATAAAAAGGTTATCGATGCCTGTGCTGAAAATGAGGTAATCATCGAAATTAATGCCAATCCTTTCAGGCTTGATCTGGACTGGAGATGGCATCAATATGCGATATCAAAGGGTGTACTTTTGTCGATAAACCCGGATGCTCACCGAAAAGAAGGATTTAATGATATGAAATATGGGACCCTTGTCGCAAGAAAAGGAGGATTAAGTAAAGAAAATTGCCTTAATGCGATGAATCTTGATCAAATCACCCTTCTTTTTGAACAAAAAAGAAAGAAACAGCAGCTTTGAACGACAAAGATTTGAAAATACTGATCATACGCTTTAGTTCAATTGGGGATATTGTACTCACCAGTCCGGTAATCAGATGCCTGAAAGAGCAGCTGGAGGGCCTGGAGCTGCATTACTTAACAAAGAGATCCTATGAAACTGTATTAGCTGGTAATCCCCACATCGATAAAATACATTACCTTGAGCATTCTCTTCCGGAATGTATAACAGAATTACGAAATGAAAATTTTGACTTTGTAATTGATCTTCATCATAATCTCAGAACATTCTGGATCAAGACAAAATTGGGTGTACGTTCCAGCTCTTTTGATAAATTAAACCGGCAAAAGTGGCTTTTGGTTAATTTTAAATTGAATATCCTCCCTCCTGTTCATATAGTTGACCGTTATCTTCAAACTGTTAAATTCCTTGGTGTAAAAAACGACGATAAAGGGCTTGATTACTTTTTACTGAAGCCCTATGACCTCAATGAACTGTTGCCTGGTTCACATCAGGGGTTCATTGCAGTAGTTATTGGAGCCCAGCATGCAACAAAACGCCTTCCTGTTCATAAATTGATAGAACTTTGCAGCAAAATTCAAGGTTCTGTGGTCCTGCTTGGCGGGCCAGAGGACAAAGAACGTGCTGAAGAAATTGCTTATGCGGCAGGGGCTCATATATTTAATGGCTGTGGACGTTTTAAGCTTGATGAATCTGCATTTCTGATCAGCAAGGCTCAGAAAGTAGTGACACATGATACAGGACTTATGCATATTGCCGCAGCCTTCAATAAGCCAATAATATCGGTCTGGGGCAATACGGTGCCTGAGTTTGGGATGTATCCTTACAAAACAAAATATTCGCAAATCATTCAGGTTAAGGATTTAAGCTGCCGTCCATGTTCAAAAATTGGATATAATAAATGTCCAAAAGGTCATTTTAAATGCATGAATCTTATAAATCTGGATCAAATTATTAAAGAAAGCAATGCCTAAACAATTACTGATAGTTCGCCATGCAAAAGCAGAAGAAGCCGATTTCAAAAAATCAGATTTCAAAAGAGCTTTAAGCCCCAGGGGTGAAAAAAATGCTCAGGAAATGGCAAAACGATTAAAAATAAAAAATTTAATTCCTCAAAAACTATACAGTAGTCCAGCATTACGTGCAATCTCAACAGCAAGGTATTTTGCTGATGGATTAGGAATAGCACAATCAGAAATTATTGAGGATCCCGAAATATATGATGCGCTGACCCATGAATTGCTTGAATGTATTAGCAGAATGGATGAACATGCCGATTTTGTTGCTCTGTTTGGCCATAATCCTTCGATAACTGATCTCGTCAATAAACTCTGCGGAGCAAATATTTTCAATATTCCTACCTGCGGCCTTGCATTAATTGAATTCCCTTTTGACAGCTGGAAAATGCTCAGTGATGGAACTGGAGAATTGATGTTATATGATTATCCGAAGAAGGAGTTTTAAGACATTTTATAAACCTTTCCGGGCAATGAAATGATATTTCCCTGCATTTCCATGCCCAGAATGATCATGACCAGTTTACTTTGCTGGAAACCAGTTAAAATAGCAAGATCATCAACTCCAAGACTTCCTTTGGCATAAAGTATATCAGCAATGATCTGCTCATCATCTGTTAAGTTGATGGGTAAACTAAGTTGAGATTTTACAGAAGATACCTTTTCAGTGGTCCAACCCATAAGATACTCGAGGTCAGCTACCCTGGTTATCAGATTTGCTCTGTTTGTCTTGATCAGAAAATTACAACCCCGACTAAACTCATCGTTGATCCTCCCCGGATAAGCAAACACGTCTCTGTTATAGGAATTAGCAAGTTCAGCAGTGATTAAAGCTCCTCCTTTAATATTAGCCTCCACTACTATTGTAAGGTCGGCCAAACCGGCAATAATCCGGTTTCGTTTAGGAAAATTCTCACGGTCGGGAATTGTACCCGACATAAACTCGGTGATGAGTCCGCCACAATCCAGTATTTTCTCAGCCATTGACCGATGTTGAGCCGGATAAATACGGTCGAGCCCATGTGCAAGAACAGCAATATTTGGGATATTATTTTTCAGGGCTTCTTTGTGTGCAGCGCCATCTATCCCATAAGCTAGTCCACTGATAATCAAGGGTTGATGAACCTTTAAGTCCTCTATCAAGGTTCTACAAATCTCTCTCCCATAATCTGTTGCATTTCTGGTACCTACAATACTGACAACTTTGCCGGCATTCAGGTCGGTATTCCCTTTAAAATATACAATTACAGGTGCATCAGCACAATTTCTCAGGCGTTTGGGGTAATCATCATCCGTAAGAAAAAAGGCTTTGATCTTGAACTTATCAATAAATTTGAGCTCCTGTTCGGCCCTCTTCAAGGCAGAATGCTCCTTTAAAAATTCGAGAGTTTTAGGGCCTATACCCGGTATTTGGGCAAGATTCTTAGTTTTAGCTTTAAACACTTCTTCGGCATCTCCACAATAACTTAGGAGATTTCGGGCAAGTACAGAGCCTATACCGGGAATACATGATAATGCCAACTGATGAAGTAATGCCATAATTAAGAATTTTAACGAAAGAATAATATAGAGCAAAACAAATGAAGAGACATTTGGGGATGTCACATTCAATTGGAAATATATTATAACCTATTGTGGTATGTATACCACAAACTTAGTATCAAAATAATCTTCTTTAAAAAAATTTGAAAGAGGTATAAGTTCTGTTTTTAAGCCTGATTCTTTAATTTCCTCAGCCAGATCACCACCTTTAAGGTACAATATACCATTTTGAAGCGTGTTCATTGACTTTTTCTCAAATTTTCCCTTTACCCAGGGATAAAATTCAGACAGACGGGTTACAGCTCTTGAAACCACAAAATGGAATTTTTCATCAATCTGTTCAGCTCTTGCATGGCTTGCGCGCACATTTGTCAATCCACAACCTGAAGCAACCTCCTGGACTACCTTTATCTTCTTTCCAATAGAGTCGACCAGATGAAAATCAGTTTCCGGAAACATGATAGCCAATGGAATTCCCGGGAATCCCCCACCGGTACCAACATCCAGCACTTTTTCACCGGGCAAAAATGAAATAAGCTTTGCAATAGCCAGTGAGTGAAGTATATGATGAAGATACAGCATATCAATATCCTTCCTTGAAATAAGATTGATGCGGGCATTCCAGAAACGGTAGAGCTCATCCAACTCGGCAAACTGCTCCTTTTGTTTCGGACTCAGGTCCGGGAAATAATATGATATGATCTCAGAAGTCACTTCTCAAATTTTTCTTTCTACGGTTCATTATATTCGACATCAGGTCTCTTGCGCGGAAAAGCTGTGCTTTTACAGTGCCCAAAGGCAGATCCAGCTGCTGTGCAATCTCTTCATAGGATTGTTCATCGTAATACCTCAAAATAATGAGGGTTCTGTATCGTTGAGGTAACTGCTCTACAATACTCTTTAGTTTCTCACTTTCCTGCTTTTTAATTGATGTCTGTTCCGGATTTAAGGTATCAGAGGCAATCTGCAATTGCTTATCCTCCGTATCATCCTCAGAAAGAGATTGAAGTGAAACCACATTTAACCTCTTCTTCCTTATGAAATCTATACAATTATTCGTTGCTATTCTGAACAACCAGGTACTAAAAGCGAACTCAGGTTTGTACTTCTCGATGTTTTCAAATGCCTTTCCAAAGGTCTCAACTGTAAGATCCATTGCATCGTCCCGGTTGTTGACCATTTTAAGAGCCATAAAGTAAATGGAATCCTTATACCGCTGCATTAATTCGGCATAGGCCTTCTGATCCCCATCCTTTGCTCTAATGACCAGCATAAAGTCATTTTTGGCATTTGCCGAAAAGTTGGGATTTATTTCCATTCAACCTTCTTCCTGAATAAGGCTATAAAATTAATAAGCACTATATAAATGTAATAAATGAAATCAAATACCGGTACCCACCAAATCAGATCAATATACTTTAATTTCTTTAAAACAGGGATATAAACCAGAATCTGCGCCAATAGCCTGATTGAATAAAATGATACGGGAATCCACCAATCGGCCCTTATTACAATTAAAGCAATTAGAAATACATAGAACAAAAAACCTGATAAAGCCTGTATGCTCAACATTTTTTTATGGCTGCTTTTGTATGCTTTACCGGCACCCTGATGGCGAAACTTTTGAGTAAAATAGCTGGAAAGTGAATTTTTGGGTTCCGACCAGATATGAGAATCAAAATCTATTTCTATCCTGGTATTCGTGCTGTTGGCATTCTGGTTTACAAACAGATCATCATCCCCGGATAAAATATGCATATGTGATGCAAATCCCTTTCCTTTAAAAAACAAGGATTTCTTGTAAGCCATATTTCTCCCTACTCCCATATAAGGATTGCCAATCAAAGCATAGGATAGAAAATTAAGAGCATTAATAAAGGTCTCATAACGGATAAAGCGATTCAGCAAACCTCCTTTAAATTCATATGGTGAATATCCCAAAACAATTTCAGTACGCTCATTGAAATTTCGCTGAATACATTTTAGCCATTGGTTTGATGTGGGTCTGCAATCTGCATCCGTAAAGACCAGAATTTCATTTTTTGCTGCCTTTATTCCGAGAGTTACTGCAAACTTCTTTCCGTGCTTAAAACGGGGATGATCGTTAATTGTAACGACCTTGAGGTTATTATGCTGAAGGGATAAGTCCCGTAAAAACCAGTCGGACCCGTCATTTGAACAATCATTTACAATAATCAGCTCAAAATCAGGATAATCCTGTTCCAGAAATGGCAATAGATTCTGCTTTAAATTCTCCAGCTCATTTTTTGCACAAATGATAACAGAAATGGGCTCTAAATCCTGGTTATCTCCATCATATCCCTTATAAACAGCTAATTTTCTATGAATTGCAAGCGTATAATATAACTGAAGGACCAAACAAATCAGAAGGGAAATTGAAATCGAAATAACTAAATAATCCACGCGTTAGAATAAGCTTTAAACAGGGGTAAATTTCTGATTTTTCAGTTAACTATTGTCATTTTTAAAAAATAAAAGAAATAATCCCGCCATATTTAAGGCTCTCACCGCCTGCAGTTTATATTTTGCTATTTTTGCGGCTATTATTTTCAACTTAATGAAATTTAAATTAGAGGCTTCAGATAAATCTTCAAAAGCAAGGGCAGGCGAGATCACCACTGATCATGGCATCATTAAAACCCCCATATTTATGCCTGTAGGCACTGCAGGTTCAGTTAAAGCAGTACATCAGCATGAACTTGCGGAAGATATTAAGGCTCAGATCATTCTTGGTAACACCTATCATTTATATCTCAGGCCGGGTCTTCAAACTCTTCAACTCGCAGGTGGTTTACATAAATTTAATGGCTGGAATAAACCATTGCTGACCGATAGTGGTGGGTACCAGGTTTATTCCTTATCGGGTGTACGCAAAATTAAGGAGGAAGGTGTGACCTTCCGCTCCCATATTGACGGTTCAAAACACTTATTTACCCCTGAATCTGTAATGGATACCCAGAGAGTTATTGGAGCTGATATTATCATGGCCTTTGATGAATGCACACCCTATCCCTGTGAATATGGCTATGCCCGTCGATCTATGGAAATGACACATCGCTGGCTGAAACGCTGCTGTGAGCGCTTTGATTCGACTCAGCCGATTTATGGATTTGACCAAACCTTGTTTCCTATAGTTCAGGGCTCAGTATATAAGGATCTTCGGAAGCAATCTGCTGAGGTTATTGCTTCCTTCGATAGGGAGGGAAATGCAATTGGAGGACTTTCAGTTGGAGAGCCTGCTGAAGAGATGTATGAAATGACTGATATCGTTACCGATATACTCCCAAAAGATAAACCACGTTATCTTATGGGGGTAGGAACTCCTGTCAATATCCTCGAAAATATCGCTTTGGGAATAGATATGTTCGACTGCGTAATGCCGACCCGAAATGCCAGAAACGGGATGCTATTCACTAAAAATGGGATCATTAATATCAGAAATGAACGCTGGAAGAACGATTTCTCCCCATTGGAAGAAGATAGTGATCTTTTTGCAGACAGAAATTATTCAAAGGCGTATCTTAGACATCTGGCTCATTCAAAAGAGATACTTGGTGCTCAGATAGCAACCTTACATAACCTGCACTTTTACTTATGGCTGGTGAATGAGGCCAGAGAGAAAATTATTGCCGGTGATTTTTGCGACTGGAAGAACAATATGGTCGTTCAATTATCACAGCGCTTATAGAATTAGAATATGATCGGAATTATCGACTGGTACATCATAAAGAAATATCTGGGCACATTTGCTTTTACCCTGACAATTTTCACTGTGATTATTGTAATTTTCGATTTTTCAGAAAAACTGGATGATTTTTTAAGGCATCAGGCACCTGTTAAAGAGATCATTTTCAGTTATTATGCCGGTTTTATTCCATTTTACCTGAATTTTCTATCTCCCTTAATAAATTTCATAGCTGTAATTTTCTTTACAGCCAAGATGGCCGACCAAACAGAAATTGTGCCAATACTAAGTAGTGGGGTCAGTTTTAAACGATTTTTATGGCCGTACCTGATCTCATCTACAGTCATTTTTCTCGTTACTCTGATCTTTAATCTATTCATTATACCCGAAACTAACCGGCTTAAGATTGATTTTGAGAATGTTTATGTGAATCCGAAATCAGACAATTCGAAGATGTATACGCATATGCAGATTGATAAAAACACTTTGGTATATATTGAAAATTTCGATAATAACTTAAAAACCGGTTATAAATTCACACTGGAAAAGTTCTCAGGGATGGATTTGAAAGAAAAGCTCGTTGCCGACAGAATCAGCTGGGATTCAGTGAAAACAAAATGGAAAATTGAAAACTATTCGATCAGGAAAATTGATGGATTGAAAGAGTCAATGACTGCAGGTTTACAATTGGATACTACCCTTGATATGCGCCCTAAAGACTTCGAGATCTATGACAATATTTATCAGGCTATGGATATGGGTGAGCTGGATGACCGCATTAAGAAAGAAGAAATACGTGGAACCGGGGTTATGGCGGATTTAAAACTTGAAAAATACCAGCGTTATGTGTACCCCCTATCAGCATACGTGCTAACCTTGATGGGTGTGTCCCTCTCATCACGAAAGGTGCGCGGTGGTGTTGGACTTCCGCTTGGAATTGGTATATTTCTAAGCTTCACTTACATCCTTTTTATCAGATTCTCCAGCATGTTTGCCTTAAAAGGTGGATTACCACCTCTTATAGCCGTTTTGATCCCTAACATAGTTTTTGGAATACTAGGCATCTACTTATTGATGAAAGCACCAAAATAAACCCTCATGCCTGTTCAAAAACCTGCGGTCAGTAAAAATCTGATCATTCTTCACATTACAGTCTTTGTATGGGGATTTACAGGCATCCTGGGGGCTTTGATCTCTATCGACGCCACACACCTGGTATGGTACAGGGTTCTGATTGCCTTTATTAGCTTGTATGGGTATTTCCTTTTTAAGAAGATATCAATCCGTGTATCTAAAGAAACATTTTTGAAATTATTCTTTACAGGAGCCATTGTGGCGACACACTGGATTTTGTTCTTTCAATCAATCAAACTGTCAACTGTCTCTGTAGCTCTGGTCAGTCTTTCTTCCCTAACCCTGTTCACCGCGATATTAGAACCTCTGTTGAAAAGACAAAAAATATCAAAGCTTGAAATATTCACAGGATTGTTGATAATCTCCGGAATCTATATGATTTTTAAGTTTGAATCGCGGTATTCTGCAGGAATAATAAGCGGCTTGTTGAGTGCTTTATGTGCCAGCATCTTCTCTATCATCAATTCAAAACAAATCCAAAATCGCCCTGCACCGATTATAAGCTTCTATGAGCTCATTGGGGCATGGGTGTGGGTTTCTATTTATTTATTGATTTCGGAGGGCCTGAAGGCTCCTGTTAGCCTCAATCCTTCAGATTTGTTCTTTTTACTGATCCTTGGAACCGTTTGTACCTCACTTGCCTACGTTGCAGGAGTTGCTGTGATGAAAGAATTATCCGCGTTCAGGGTAGCACTTATTACAAATCTGGAACCTGTATATGGCATTATTCTGGCCTTTATGTTCTTTGGAAAGAAGGAACAAATGACACCGGGTTTTTATGCCGGAGCAATAATTGTACTCGGTACTATCTTTCTTTATCCCTATCTAAAAAACATAAAACGAAAGCCAATTCCTAAAACTCCTATCGGGTAGGGGAGGAGTTTTTTACACTAAGTGTCTTTTTGAACCTTAGCATAATATTGAAAATGATGGTACTCTGATCCAGGATCAGAACAAAAATATTTTCAGGGTTTCACAAGGTTTTCGGAGCTAAGATCAACCAGAGTATGCAGGCAATTATCTGTTAGGTAAACTTTATTTAAAGAGCCTGTATAATTGCAAAAATAATACGAGATTAACGACTGAAATTAGAACCTTCTGAATAGAGCAGATTCAACTGTCAAACATATAAAATTGACAGCTTCTTGATATCTTAAAAACCACTGATCATTATGTTTAATAAAACAGACAATCTAACTTCAGCTTATCTTAATTTTAAGCAAACCTTTGAGTGAAACCCGTAAGCGATTTATTATCGTAAATCATACCAAAGGAATTCTCTAATTTCAATTTCGACCGAAAAACAAAAATTATTTCAATTATGTCAAAATCGTAAGAAAGGGGTATTTTAATTAGATAATTTTTAAATTTTTATGAATAAAGTAAAAAAAATATAAATCATAAGTATCTAATAATCAGAATTTAATATCATTTTATTTAAGTATAGATTTAAGTATAAATTGACAAAAAACAATAGTAAAACTAAAATCATTAGCAAAGCATATAATAGATGAAAATATCAATACATAAACTACTATTTATCAGTGCTTTTATCTCAATCATATTATGTATAAATTCAATAAAGACTTTTGCCCAGATTTTTGATGCAGAACAGAACCCTCCCGGTATAAAATGGAGGCAGATCCGGACAGAAAACTTTCAGATCATTTACTCCGGAGAACTGGAAGCTGAAGCTCAGAGAATGTCAAATACACTTGAACATCTTGTAAGTGGGGTTAGCAATTCCCTGAATAAGAAACCCCGGCCGATTACTATTATCCTCCAAAACCAAGGTGTGATCTCGAATGGTTTTGTCCAGCTTGCACCCCGGCGATCGGAGTTCTATACCACCCCACCCCAGAACCTTGACTTCCAGGATTGGCTCGATGGAATGGCAATTCATGAACTCAGACATGTGGTTCAATTTGATAAACTTAGTGGCGGTCTTAAAGCTCCATTATTTGAAGAATTAGCACTTGCTATTTTCGGGATTACGCTTCCGCCCTGGTTCTATGAAGGGGATGCTGTGGGCATCGAAACAGCCCTTAGTCATGCTGGTCGGGGAAGGCTACCAGACTGGGAGTTAATTTTCAAAACAAATACACTAAGTACCCAACCTTACTCCTACTCGAAGAATTATTTCGGCTCACTCAGGGATCTGACTCCGGGCTATTACCAGTTGGGTTATTTTTTGACCACAAAACTAAAAAGGGATTACGGGAAAGGAATTATCGATAGCATCATGACAAGGATTAAGCAAAATCCGCTTAGACCTTATAGCCTCACCAATTCCATTAAAAAATTTACCGGACTTAACAGCAGAATGCTGCATGACTCAACCATTGCTGAATTGAAGTTACTCTGGCAAAAACAATCTGCTGGTCTGATGCGCGTAAATTATACTCCTGTTAACAAAAGAAGGGATTCAATACCTGCCGATTATTTGTTACCGGTAAGCACAAAAAATGGTGAAATTATTGCCCTCAGGCAAAATCTGACTCATATGCCTGCATTAGTGCTTATCGATTCTGAAGGCAGAGAGCGTACACTTCAAAAAATTGGCTTTCAAACGGAATATAATTTCAGGTACGCCGCTGGAAAAATTGTCTGGGATGAGATCAGATTTGATAAACGGTATAGAAAGCGCTCTTACAATGTGATCAACATCTATGATATAGCAACTGACCGGGTTAAGCAAATCAGCCACAAGAGCCGTCTGTTCTCCCCCAGCCTTTCGGCCGATGCAAAAAAAATCGTGGCAGTAAAAATAAGCGGATCCAACCTGTTCTCCTTGATTGAGCTGGATGCTGAAACTGGCAGCCTGATCAGGGAATATCCGGTCAGGGAAGGTTTCAGCTTACAAAATCCATCGTATAATGAGCTGGGAGATCAAATAATCTGTGTGGTAATGAGTCAGGATGGTGCTGCTCTGATTGAATTCAATCAAGCGAACAGAAGCCAAAAAATCATTACCCCATTTGAAAGGCAACAGATTATGCGTCCTGTTTACGCCGGCAATAACATTTTGTTCAGGGCACATTACAATGGTTTGAATAATATTTACTGCCTTACACCTGAAAGGCAGACCATAACGCTTACATCAGCTCCCTACGGGGCCTCAAATCCATCGTATGACAAAGAAAGGGGCAGGCTGCTTTTCAACAATTATCAGCTCAAGGGTCATGACATTGTCAGCATACCCTTTGATTTACGCAGGGATAAACGGGAACTCGCTAACACATTCATTGATTACGCAACACCCCTGGTAAGTCAGGAGGCCAACGCTAACATTCTTGACTCAATACCTCAAAAAATATACCCATCAAAATCTTACAGGGAGTTTAATAATCTGCTTAATTTTCATAGTTTATCACCTATTGCCGAAAACGATGACACTAACGATGATCTGAGCATTGGTTTAAAGTTCAAATCAAACAACCAGCTAAATACGCTCGATCTGTATGGAGGCTATCAATTTAATTCAGGACTGAGAAAAAGTGAGTACCTGGCAGGATTAAGTTATAAGCGCTTCTATCCTATTTTGGATCTTACTTATGCAAACAGGGCTAATTTAATTTATTCCCGACAAAACAATCGTCTTGTCCCTGTAAGCTGGCGAGAGAATATTACCGAAGCTGCAATAAGCGTCCCATTTACATTTAATCGCCTGAATAAGAGTTACAGCACCGGTTTCAGAAGTTCAAGCAGCTTCACTTCCAGGTATGAGATTCAGAATAAGCCGGGTAATTTCATTGAAAAATTGAAATTTCCGATGAAGTATCAGTTCTACTTTAGCCGGAATACTCAGCGCAGTGCCAGAGATCTTGCGCCTGGCTGGGGACAAAATTTTTCCTTAACCTATTTTCATCTTCCCTTCCAGAATACACTGGATGGTACCCTTCTTTCATTCAGAAGTGTCTTTTACACTCCCGGAATTTTAAGCAATCATTCCTTTCAGGCTAGTTTCAATTATCAAAAAAGCAGCGGTGTTTATGATTTTAGTATAGAGATTCCCAGAATCAGCGGATACAGAAATTTAAGTTTAAATACACGGCTTAGAAACACTTTGTTGCTTGATTATCGTTTTCCACTGTTCTATCCAGATGCAGAACTGGGTCCTATTGCTTATGTTAAAAGAGTTAAGGGTGGTTTTTTCGCTGATTTTGAGAATATTGGAAAAGGAAACTCATTCCAGCCCCGCACATTCGGAATGGAACTAAGTACAGATATGAATCTTATGAGGTTTATGCTGCCGAATTTTCAACTTGCCGGTAAACTGATCTTTGCGAGAGAAAAAACACTCAGCAAGCCAATGTTTGAGATTGGATTTGTATACGATTTCTAGTTAATTGGAGAAGATTATCCGACCAATCAAAAATACTGGTATAAATTTTGGAATAAAATTAAACCAGAGATTATTATCAAAACAGCAAGACAGAGATTATTTTATTAATTTCACATTACAATTCAATATTCATAGCATAAAAAAATATTCACAGTATGACATTTAAAACCATTTTTATAATCGTCGTCACGGTACTTGTGACTATCATACTCATGAAAAATACCGATGAAGTTAACTTTTGGATTTTTGGGGATATGAGATTATCTAAACTTGCTGTTCTTGGGGTAATGTTCGGATTGGGCCTGATCATAGGATTTCTGGCCGGAAGACCCCGGAAGAAAACCCATGCTGTTTCCTTCAACACTGCAGAACCTCTGCATGATAAAGATACTGATTATATCAAAAATGATTCTGACCACTTGAGCGATGAAGATCGTGACTATATCCGATAGAAGCATAACGCTTTTTTCAGATAAGCCATCTCCCTCCTTATTCCTTACTTCAACATTGCCTGTTGTCAGTTATTTTTGTTTCCAGGCTTATATCTATTGTCATCTGTCAATTGTCAACTGTCAACTCTTTAGATAATAAACCTTATTATCCTTCTCCAGTTCCGGAAATTTCAATGGATCCCTGAATATTCCATAAACTGATGATCCGCTGCCGCTCATAGAGGCGTAAAGGGCACCGGCATCATATAAAGTAGCCTTTATTTTGGCAATTACAGGATATTTTGAAAAGACTGAAGGTTCAAAGTCATTTTTGATATGTAATTTCCAGTCCGCTACAGGAAGTTTGATTAGCTCAGTTAAGGAAACAGAAACCGGGGCAGTAATAACATCCTGATAAGCTTCTGCAGTCGATACCTGCACATCCGGCATTACCAATACAACGAAATAAATGCTCAGATCCAGATCCAGAGAACTCAGCTGATCTCCCTTTTCAATTGCATAAGCCGGCTTATTCTGAATAAAAAAAGCGCAATCAGAACCAATTTTTGATGCATACTGTTCCATTTGAGAATTTTCCATGCCCAGGCTGAACTTTTGATTCAACAGCCTGATGAAAAATGAAGCATCAGCAGACCCACCTCCCAGTCCGGCACCGATGGGAATATGTTTATGTAAATGTATCTTCACAGAAGGAAGCTTCGTAAAATCTTTTTTCAGCAAATGATAGGCCTTCAGACAAAGATTATCATTGGCATTGCCCGGTATAACTATTCCTGATGAACTAAATTGCAGTTTATCAGCCTCAACTACCTCCAGGGCATCCTTAATTGCAATCGGATAAAAGATAGATTCCAGATTATGGTAACCATCAGGACGCTTACTGACAATATTTAAACCTATATTGATCTTGGCATTCGGAAAAAGAATCATATTGTGAACATACTGGTATATTTATGAACAATTTTAGGATGCCAAAATTACATTTATTTTATTTGCACCGGGGTTGTAAGTATTAAGTTGTAAAAGTAATAAACTTTATAACTGGCTACAGATAACTGACAACAGATAACAGGTAACAGGAAACAGGTAACACATAACCCAATTATGAAACAATATCACGAGTTGATGCAGCATGTTCTGCAAAACGGTACCCAAAAGCACGATCGCACAGGAACTGGTACGATCAGCGTATTTGGCTACCAGATGCGTTTCAATCTTCAGGAAGGGTTTCCGCTCGTGACCACCAAGAAAGTGCACCTGAGGTCTATTATTCACGAATTGATCTGGTTTTTGAAGGGTGAAACGAATATTAAATACTTAAAGGATAATGGGGTTAGTATCTGGGATGAATGGGCAGATGAAAAGGGCGAGCTCGGACCTGTATATGGTTCTCAATGGCGGTCATGGCCTGGTCCTGATGGCGGGCATATTGATCAGATCACACAAGTCATTAAACAGATCCGCAATAATCCCGATTCAAGACGGCTGATTGTATCTGCATGGAATGTTGCAGAGATTGAAAACATGGCGCTTCCCCCCTGCCATAGTTTCTTTCAATTTTATGTTGCAGATCGTAAATTAAGCTGCCAGCTTTATCAGCGCAGTGCCGATATCTTTTTGGGGGTACCCTTTAATATTGCCTCTTATGCCCTGCTGACTTTGATGGTTGCTCAGGTTTGCGGCTTGGAAGCAGGAGATTTTGTACACACCTTCGGAGATGCACATCTTTACAATAACCATTTGGAGCAAACCAGGTTACAACTAAGCCGGGAATGCAAACCACTTCCCACAATGAAACTAAATCCGGAAATTAAGGATATTTTTGATTTTAAGTTTGAAGACTTCATTCTGGAAAACTATGACCCGCATCCACATATAAAAGGAGCAGTAGCCATCTAATTTAAGCTTATGAACATTAATCTGATTGTTGCCATCGACGAAAAGAACGGAATTGGTAAAAACAATCTCCTACCCTGGCATCTTCCGGCAGATCTCAAACATTTTAAAACGCTTACAACAGGCCATCCGATCATTATGGGTAGAAAAACCTTTGATTCTATCGGGAAAGCCCTTCCCAATAGAAGAAATATCGTAATCAGCAGACAATCAGGATTTGTAAGCCCCGGAGCAGAATCATGCAGTTCACTGAATAATGCTATTGATCTATGTAAGGACGAAAAAGATGTATTTGTTATTGGAGGCGCGCAAATATTCGAACAGGCACTTCCAATTGCCAATATTCTTTACCTTACTATCATTCATGAGGATTTTAATGCCGATGTATTTTTTCCCCGGATTAAGCTGAATGAATGGACAGAGGAAGAAAAAATTCTTCATCAGCCTGATGAAAAGAACTTATATTCTTATAGTTTTATCAAATACAAAAAAGCATGAATTTCTGCTGTAATTTTCTGTGTTAAAGAATTATTCCAAAAAACAAAAATTTAGTTAGCTTTGGCGTCTTAACCAAAATAGGCTTAAATCAACATTAATAGACAATTAAAAAAAAATGCAAGGTAAAGGATTAGTAAAATTCGCAGCAATAGCGCTCACAATCGCGTGTTTGTATTCCCTCTCGTTTACGTGGATAGCGAATAAAGTTGAAAAAGATGCACAGGAATTTGCTAAAGGCAATGCTGTAAAAGAGAAAGTTTATCTTGATTCAGTAGCCTCATTGCCAGTGTATAGCAGCCTGAGTTATATTACCTATCAATATGCCAAGGAACGCGAAATTCCGCTAGGTCTTGATCTTGAGGGGGGTATGAACGTAACCATGGAAATCTCTTTGAGCGATATGGTTCGTAACCTTGCGAATAATAGTACAGATGCAAATTTTAATGCAGCTATCCGGAACGCTGAGGCTGCTATGGCAACAGGCGAAAGTGATTTTATAGGCGTCTTTGGAAAAGAGTTTGAAAAAATTAGTCCGAACAGCAAATTGTCACCATTATTTGCAACAAAAGAAAATTCAGCAAACCTGAAGATTGATGCAAGCAATCAGGATGTTTTAACTTTCCTTAGAAAATCTGCTGATGGTGCGATCGACCTGTCCTTCAATATTCTTCGTACCCGTATTGATAAATTTGGAGTAACCTCTCCAAACATTCAAAAACAACAGGGAACCAACCGAATTCTGATTGAACTTCCAGGTGTAACAGATCCGGATCGTGTACGCAAATTACTTCAGGGCTCAGCAAAATTGGAATTTTGGGAAACATATGATAATGCGGAGATCTTCAGTTTACTTCAGAATGTGAACAGTATTCTGGCATCAACCATCAAATCAACAGATACTACAAATGCATCTGTTGCTCAGGATACAAGCAAAAGTAAACTTGCAGCTTTGGGTAAGAAAGACAGTTCTGATGTTGACAGCGCAGCTGTCATTAGTAAAGTGCAGGCAGAGCAGGCAAAACAAAATCCATTATTCGCTGTTTTAAACCCAGCTACTTACCAGGGTCAGGATGGTCAGGTTAATTTACGCCCGGGCCCGGTTGTTGGCTATGCAGCTTTAAAAGATACTGCAAAAGTAAATTCCTACCTTTCTTCAGCAGCTGTAAAAGCTGTTATACCACAAAATATCAGATTATACTGGGGAGTTAAGCCCATGTCAGCAGACAGCAAAGTTTTTGAACTTTATGCTCTTAAGACCAGCAATCTAGGCGGCGGACCTGCTCTTGAGGGAGATGTAATTTCTGATGCCCGTTCTGATTACGATCAGAAAGGTAATCCGGAAGTTGTAATGGTTATGAATGCAGATGGTGCACGTGCCTGGCGTTCATTAACTGCTGCTGCATCCGCTGATCCAAACAATAAAAAAAGTGTCGCAATTGTTCTCGACAATCTGGTTTATTCTGCTCCTACAGTTCAGGGAGAAATTCCAAACGGAATCTCTTCAATAAGTGGAAGCTTTAAAGTTGAAGACACCCAGGATCTTGCAAACGTTTTGAAAGCAGGAAGATTACCTGCTCCTGCAAAAATTGTTAGTGATTATGTTGTTGGTCCATCCTTAGGAGCAGCTTCAATATCAGCAGGTTTAATTTCTACGATTGCAGGTATAATCTTTATTCTCCTGTTTATGGGGATGTATTACAGTACTGCCGGATTGGTTGCAAACATCGCCTTATTAGTGAACTTGTTCTTCCTGATGGGTGTGCTAGCATCTTTAGGTGCTGTATTAACCTTACCGGGTATTGCAGGTATAGTTCTTTCTCTGGGTATGTCTGTTGATGCAAACGTTCTGATCTATGAAAGGATCAGGGAAGAGCTCGCAGAAGGTAAATCTGCCAGATTAGCGATTACTGAAGGTTTCAAAAAAGCAATGCCTTCCATACTTGACTCCAACATAACCACTTTCTTAACAGGGGTAATTCTTTATATCTTCGGACAGGGACCTATTGTCGGTTTTGCTACCACACTGATGATCGGTATTATTACTTCACTGTTTGCAGCAATTTTCATCTCAAGACTGGTATTCGAATGGTTACTTGACAGAAAAAAGCCTATCAGCTTCTCAATTAAAGCAACACAAAATTTATTTAAAGATTCGAAGTTTGACTTCATCACAGGCAGAAAGCGTTTCTATATCCTTTCAGCAGCGATAATCGTTGCCGGAATCATCTCTGCCTTTACTCAGGGATTTAGCCTTGGAGTAGATTTCCAGGGTGGAAGAGCTTATTTTGTGGCATTTGACAAACCGGTTGAAGTTGAAAATGTTCGTTCTGTTTTGGTTAAAGAATTTGGAACAGCAGTTGAAGTAAAGACCTTTGGTTCTTCCAATCAGGTTAAAATCACTACAGCCTACTTAATTAACGATAACTCAGATCAGGCTAATGAACAGGTCAACACAAAACTGGCATCCGGACTTAAGAAAATAAATCCAGTATACGAGATAAAGGATTCACAAAAAGTGACCCCTACAATAGCTGAAGACATAAAAACCTCAGCTATATACGCAACGATTTTTGCAATACTGGGAATCTTCCTGTACATATTAGCGCGATTCAGGCGAATGGCATTTGGATTTGCAGCGATTCTGGCACTGGTTCATGATGTACTGGTATTACTTGCAATCTTTACCATATTTAATGGCTGGTTACCTTTCTCACTTGACATCGACCAGGCATTTATAGCAGCTATATTAACTGTGATGGGCTATTCAATTAACGATACTGTGGTTGTATTTGACCGTGTACGTGAATATATCGGTCAGCATCATTCTAAAAACGAAGATCTGCCTTCAGTAATTAATAATGCACTAAACAGTACATTAAGCCGTACTGTGATCACTGGTATTTGTACAATCGCAGTATTATTGATCATCTTCATTTTTGGTGGTGAAATATTGAGAGGATTCTCTTTTGCAATGTTAATTGGTGTAATCTTCGGAACTTATTCTTCCCTCTTCGTTGCAACACCATTTGTTGTAGAATTCATTAAAGAAAAAGATAAAACAAAAGCTTAATTATTTTCTTCTGAAATAAAATTTAAAGCATTCGCCCAGGGGCGGATGCTTTTTTTTGTTTAATAATTAATTTATTCGGATATTTGTCATACGAACAATAAGCATGGCAACAGAATTATTCAGTACCTACTCCTATCTGCTCGATCGCACAGCTCGGAAAGTGAAGCAATTTGCTCAACGACGCTTTAATGCTGCAAACTACGATATCACTGTTGATCAATGGTTAATCATAAAAAGCCTGTACAACAATAACGATATGAATCAGAGCCAGTTAGCCGAAATTACAGGCAAGGATCATCCTACCTTAACCCGTATCATTGATCTCTTATGCAAGAAGGTCCTGACAGAAAGAAAGATCCAGCCCAATGACAGGAGATGCTTTACCATACACCTAACTGAACTGGGGACACAAAGGGTTGCTGAGTGGAGTCCTAAAATGGCTGAGATCAGAATGAAAGCATGGCAGAATCTTACAGAAGATGACTATAAGAATCTGAAGCGGATTCTGGACACAATCTATTCGAATCTGGATGAACAGGAAAAACTTTTACCCGAATTATAGACAAAAATTAGCATAATACACATTAAAATGATTTCAACAGACATTTGTATAATCGGAGCGGGCCCTGTGGGACTATTTGCCGTATTTGAAGCCGGACTACTTAAAATGAGATGCCATCTCATTGATACACTGCCGCAAATTGGCGGTCAATTATCAGAGATTTACCCTCAAAAGCCCATTTATGATATACCAGGATATCCGGAAATTAAGGCACAGGAACTGGTTGAGCGTCTGATGGAACAGATTGCACCCTTTGATCCCGGATTTACTTTGGGAGAACGAGTTGAATCTCTGGAAAAGCAGGATGATGGTTCCTTTATTGTTGGAACAAATGATGGAACAAAAGTACATTGCCAGGTTGTGGTCATCGCCGGCGGCTTAGGTTGTTTTGAGCCACGCAAACCAGAAATTCAGGGATTACTTGACTTTGAAGGAAAAGGAGTTGAATACATGGTGAAGAAACCGGAAAACTTCAGAGATAAACGGGTTGTTTTGGCGGGTGGCGGTGATTCTGCGCTGGATTGGACCATTTTTTTAGCGGATATCGCCGAGAGAGTAACCCTGATTCATCGTGGTGACACCTTCAGGGGAGCACCAGATTCAGCAGAAAAAGTCCATGAACTAGCCAGTCAGGGTAAGATAGATCTGATCCTGCAGTCAAACCTATTGAGTGTAGGTGGGAATGGCAGTCTGAAAGAAGTATCCTTTGTTGGTCGCGATCAGGTTACCAGAACACTACAGACGGATTATTTGATCCCTTTATTTGGTTTAAGTCCGAAACTGGGGCCGATAGCTGGCTGGGGACTGAATATTGACAAATCTGCAATTCTGGTTGATACCCTTGACTATTCCACCAATGTGGAACGTATTTATGCTATCGGAGATATAAACACTTACCCTGGAAAATTAAAGCTTATTCTCTGCGGTTTCCATGAAGCTGCATTAATGGTACAAAGCGCTTTTAAATATGTATATCCCGACCAGAAATTAAGTTTTAAATACACCACAGTTTACGGTGTGAACGCATTCTAAAATGATTAACATTACAATAGAAGACAGAAACGGTGAGCAGCAAGCCATTGAGATTCCTGAAGAAATAAGCCTGAGTTTAATGGAGGTTTTGAAGGCCTCAGACTATAATATCCTGGCAACTTGTGGGGGGATGGCTTTATGTGCAACCTGCCATGTGCAGGTACTCAAAGGCCTGGAAGCTCTTCCGCAAGCCGGAAATGAAGAGATGGACATGCTGGATACCCTACCTGATGCAGGATTTGACAGCAGACTTGCCTGTCAGATCAGAATGACTGAAAATCTTAATGGCATGATTTTTCGAATCAGGGGTGATGAACTTTAAATCAGCTAATTAATTAAAATACAAAAGCGTTGCTATGGAACAAGCTATGAAAAAATCGACTGCATTTCCCAGGGTAATAATTATAGGCGGTGGATTTGGCGGAATTGAAATAGCCAAACGTTTAAAAGACAAAGAAGTTGAAATCATTATGCTCGACAGGCATAATTACCATACTTTTCAGCCCCTGCTTTATCAGGTGGCTACGGGTGGACTTGAAGCAGATTCCATTGCATTTCCTTTGAGAAAAATATTCAAGAATCAGAAAAATTTTACTTTTAGAGTAACTGAAGTGGAAAGTATTGACTCTGAAAAGAAAATAGTCTATTCAACGATTGGCGAAATCGGATATGATTTCCTGATCATTGCGACCGGTTCTGACACGAATTACTTTGGTCAGAAAGAAATTGAGCATTATTCAATGCCGATGAAAACGATCCCTGAAGCATTAAATCTCAGAAGTATGATTCTACAGAATCTGGAGGAGGCATTAATCGAATCCGATCCTGTAAAAAAGAGTGCTCTTTTACAATTTGTAGTCGTTGGGGGTGGTCCTACAGGTGTGGAGTTATCAGGTGCCCTGGCAGAATTAAAAAAGCACGTACTTCCAACAGATTATCCGGAATTGCGGGTTGAGGATATTAAAGTATATCTGATTGAAGGGTCCCCTGAATTATTAGGCTCCATGTCAAGCCAGGCTTCCGGAAAAGCAAAAGATTTTCTGCAGAAACTTGGGGTTGAGGTATTTACAGATCTGAGAGTGCAGAGTTATGATGGAAAAGTCATATCACTTTCTAATGGTCAGACAATTGATACTAAAAATGTTCTCTGGTCGGCCGGCGTTAAAGGTGCAACACCCGGAGGATTGAAAGAAGAGTCAATAACCCGTGGAAACCGAATACTTGTAGATGAATTTAACAAAGTGATTGCTGAAGAGTACATCTTTGCGATTGGGGATGTTGCTGCCTGCATTAATCCCGAAAAGCCGAATGGATTACCCGGAGTTGCACCTGTGGCTATTCAACAGGGTACTCAACTGGCAAAAAACATCATCCATATCATTAATAAGGAAGCTCCGGAGCCATTTAAATACTTTGATAAAGGCTCAATGGCCACTGTGGGCCGTAATCTTGCGGTAGTCGACATTGGTAAAATCCGCTTTCAGGGAATTTTCGCCTGGTTTGTCTGGATGTTTGTGCATCTGATGTCACTGGTTGGATTTCGGAATAAAGTTGTGACCTTTGTAAACTGGGTTTGGAGTTATTTCAGTTACGACCGTGGAACACGGCTGATCATTCGTAAGTTTAGCAGGGAATCAATGACTGAGGACACTTTTTCTAAGTGATTCCTTCCGGATCAAGTCCGGAATGACATGTTCCGGATCAAGTCCGGAATGACGAATTCCGGATCAAGTTTGAAATGACAAATTGTGCCTGGATGATAAGTTTCCGCATTAGTAAGGAATTGACAAAATTATGCTAAAAGGACGTTTAAAGAAGATAAACATTCAATGACAAAACTGATCGAATGTCCGCGTGATGCCATGCAGGGAATTCATGAATTTATTCCTACGGAAATCAAGGCCGAATATATCAATCTGCTCTTGAAGGTAGGTTTCGATACGATCGACTTTGGGAGTTTTGTATCAGAGAAGGCGATACCGCAACTAAAAGATACCTATGCAGTTTTGAATAAACTGGATCTCAGTAAGGGAAACACAAAGCTGTTGGCAATTGTTGCTAATTTAAGAGGGCTTGAAGAGGCCATTAAACATCCTCAGATCACTTATTTGGGATTCCCATTTTCAGTTTCAGAAACATTCCAGCAGCGAAATACAAACTCCGGAATTGAAAAATCTTTGGAAACAGTAGAAAAATTACTTAATCACTGTGACAGATCAAATAAACAAGCGGTTATCTATCTTTCTATGGGCTTTGGAAATCCTTATGGCGATCCATGGAGTAATGAGATCGTAGAACATTGGGCTAGTGAACTTGTAAAAAGAGGAGCCGGGATTCTATCACTTGCCGATACAACAGGCGTTTCGAGTCCTGAAAAGATCAGTTATTTGTATCCACACCTTGTAACATGCTTCCCTGAAATCGAATTTGGGCTTCATCTTCACAGCACCCCATCTACATGGCATGAAAAAATTGAGGCAGCCTGGGAAAGCGGCTGCAGACGATTCGACAGCTCACTCAGAGGCTATGGAGGTTGCCCTATGGCATCTGATAAACTTACCGGAAACATTGCAACTGAGAGCCTTATTTCGTTCCTGGAAGCCAAAGGAGAAGACCATAGGCTTGATCTGGAGAAATGGAATGAAGCACTTACCTTTTCCAGTCGAATATTCTGATAATGGTTATCAGTTATCTGTTGCCTGCAATTCCTTCTAAATTAAACAGTTTAGACATATCTGGTAACTGGCAACCGCTAACTGGTAACTGAGTTCACTCAAGGATCATTTTAAAATGCTGTATTCCCGCCTCCTCAAACTGTTCGCCTGCCTTTTCAAATCCGAATTTGGCATATAATGGCATTGCGTCAAGTTGAGCATGCAAATAAACATATTCTGCGTCAGGAGGAAGGTCCTTTAATACTGTTGCCACGAGTGTCTGTCCCATTCCTTTTCCCCGGAATTCTTTCAATACGGCAAAACGCTCAAGTTTAAATCCCTTTTCAGTTTTACGCCAGCGTGAAGCACCCGCAGGAACTCCATTTAACTTACCCAGAAAATGTACGGACTCATCTTCGAACTCCCATTCCAGCTCAGGCGGGCAATTCTGCTCATCAACAAATACTTTTCTGCGGATTGCAAAAACCTGCTGAAGATCAGCCTCATTAGCAACCCGTTCAACTTTGATTTGGTCTTCCATTTACCTGATATATTTTGAAAAGTTAAAGGGCCTTTCTATTAAGAAAAGCCCTTTAAAATAGTTTAAAGTCTTTCGTTGACATTAATACAATTGAGGTCTTCAAAAGCCTTAGTCAGTCTTTTAACAAAATTATCCTCCCCTTTTCTAAGCCATACCCGAGGATCATAATATTTCTTATTGGGTGAATCCTCTCCTTCCGGATTACCGATCTGACTTTGGAGGTATGCCTCTTTTGATTGGTAATAATCTTTTATCCCTTCCCAGAATGCCCATTGCATGTCTGTGTCAATATTCATTTTAATGGCACCATAGGATATCGCCTCACGAATTTCCTCCTGAGTCGATCCTGAGCCACCATGAAATACGAAATTTACAGGTTTTTCTACACTGATATTAAACTCAGAACGAACAAAATCCTGAGAATTTTTAAGAATAACAGGTTGCAATTTCACATTCCCTGGCTTATAAACACCATGCACATTACCAAAAGCAGCAGCAATGGTAAATTTCTCACTGATAGTGCTTAGTTCCTTAAAAGCGTAGGCTACTTCCGAAGGCTGGGTATATAATTTTGAGCTATCAACATCACTGTTATCGACACCATCCTCTTCTCCTCCGGTTACCCCAAGTTCAATTTCCAAAGTCATACCCAAGCCCTTCATCCGGCTTAAATACTTTTTACTGATTTCAATATTTTCTTCAATCGGTTCTTCAGACAGATCGAGCATGTGTGAAGAATATAGTGGTTTACCATATTGAGCAAAAAAACGTTCACCATGATCCATTAATCCATCAATCCAGGGTAATAGTTTCTTGGCTGCATGGTCTGTGTGCAAAATCACAGCTACTCCATAATGTTCAGCCAGAAGATGGATATGCTGGGCAGCTGATACGCCTCCCAAGATACAGGCATTTAAATTATCGTTATTCAGGGACTTGCCGGCATAGAATTGAGCCCCTCCGTTTGAAAGCTGAATAATTACCGGTGAATTAACAGACCTGGCAGTCTCCATTACCGCATTGATTGAATTTGTACCAATTACATTCACTGCCGGGAGGGCAAACTGATGTTTTTTGGCTACTTCGAATAATTCCTGGACTGCATCACCATGCAAAACCCCCTTAAATTCTTTTAAATTCATGATTTTAGTTTTTTATAAGATGTCCGAAATTATGAAAAATAGCCTCAAAATCAAGCAATAAGCATAATTAATCTCTCCTGTAAGGGATATTTTATTTGAATCATTTTGTTGGGCATTGCTTTCTCAAAATTTTTGTTTCTTTGTAGGCTATACATACATCCGAAATGGCCTGGTTTAAGAGAGAAAAAAAGGGGATTATAACTTCCACAGAGGAAAAAAAAGAAACACCTGATGGGTTGTGGAATAAATGTCCCTCCTGTAAGAAACCTCTGCATTATGCAGAACAGGTTGAGAATAAATACGTTTGCCAATACTGTGCCTACCATTTGCGCATAGGATCTAAAGAATATTTTGAAATTCTTTTTGACAATAGCGAATTCACAGAACTTTTTCCCAACATTCGGTCTGCTGACCCACTGAATTTTACGGATACTAAAAAATATACCGACAGACTCGAAGAGAGTTATGAGAAAACGGGTTTAAGTGACGCTATTCGCTCTGCCACTGGTCAATTAGCCGGTCAGGATCTGGTAATTGCCTGTATGGACTTTAATTTTATTGGCGGATCAATGGGTTCGGTGGTTGGTGAGAAGATCGCCCGTTCCATTGATTTCAGCATCAAAAATAAGATCCCATTCATGATGATCTCAAAATCTGGTGGGGCTAGAATGATGGAAGCTGCATTTTCACTAATGCAGATGGCCAAAACCTCTGCTAAGTTAGCGCTGTTGAGCAAAGCTAAGATCCCATACATATCCTTACTGACTGATCCTACAACCGGTGGAGTTACGGCCTCTTATGCCATGTTAGGTGACATTAATATCTCAGAACCCGGTGCATTAATTGGCTTTGCAGGACCAAGGGTTATTAAAGAAACCATCAAAAAAGACCTACCTAAAGGATTCCAAACTTCCGAATTTGTTCTGGAGCATGGTTTTCTGGACTTTATTGTAGACAGAAGGCAAATGAAGGAAAAGCTTGGAACTTTTTTAAAAATGCTTAAGCCATAACTCTTTATAGTTTCCGCAACATCATTGCTGCCTTATTTTCAAACATCATTTGCCATTCGGGGGCTAGATTAGTATCTGAATCTTCCTGTGCTTCTCCCGTATTTCTCAGTTGTTCGGCAGTTGGTGCGTAATAAATATATCCATTCGTATAAGCCGCAACGAAAGTATTCTTATGCGGAGCATTTTTTTTAATATTGAGTCCTAGTTCGACAGTCAGTTCTCCGGGAAAAGTAATTAAACGCATATTTCCAATTTTAACACCTAGAATTTCAACTTTTATCGTTTCGGCGCCGGCCGATTTAAGCTGATGCATTTTAACCAGGGATAAATTTTCTCGAATTCTGGTTAAGCGCTCCATCATATAAATATTGGATCGATAATTTTCCATGTCTCTTCTATTCACAGAATCCATTCGGATCATATCAATTCTATCCTGCTTTTTGTCCTGCATGTATCTTTGTCTGTAAAACGAAGGATAGTCAGAGGAGTAATTATGCTTTGTGGTCAAATCGATAAATGTTTTCAGGTTTATATTTGTGCCTTTCAGTGAATTCAATATCCTGTTTTGTTCAGCTTCTAAAGTGGTGATTCGAGCAGCGAAATTCGCTCTCGGAAGTTCCAGATACTCATTAAACACTTTTATTTCTGTGTCATTTACCGTTTTAATGTTGTGTAATGCCTTGAGGATACTTAAACCAAGCATATTCCCCAGTGGCTCTGCATCTGCAGGATTATCTACCCCCTTATAGTTGACCGGGTTAATGTCTCCGCCGCAGCCCTGTAAAAAAAGAGCCATCGAACCTTTTAAGTTATCCTCAATTACCTTAGAAGCAAAACCAATGATATCTGCCGTATTGCCGCCATTTGGAACACCCTGAATCGGGTGAACAGCAAAATTATAGAGTACAGCGAGGGTTTCTCCATTTAGTTTATTCAACCGAAAAATTCCTATTTCCGGATCAGTTGGGCCAATTTCTGCAAGCTCATGATCGGGTGGAAGCGAATAGGCACGCCGTGCATCAGTCTGAGATCCATCCTTCATTTTATACCTACGGTTTTCCATGATTCGGTTCTCATACCCTGTGCCGGATCCCACATCAACAGGCAGCAAATTTTTGAAGGCTTCCTTTACTGCCAGTACTGTCAAACTATCCGTATCAGCCCGTACAATTCCGTGGCAATGACTCGCATTAATAAGAATGTTTGAGGCTTGTATATTCAATTCCTTCTGTATCTGTGATCGAACTTTTAATAGATAACCATCCTTAATTGGGCCAATTTCTTCAAGTGCGACCACATCCAGCGTGATAATTACCATTTTAGTCAGGCCATTATCCAATACCAATGCTTTAACATAAAGTGGATCATTTACCAAACCTGCAGACCGCTCAGTAATATCTATTTTAGCTACTCCTGCCCTGATTTTAGCATTTGCGTCCTGAGAAATTGTCAAAAAACTCAAAATAGAAATGAAAGCGACAGTGTCGAATAATGACTTAATAAGAATTTTGCGAAGTGAACTTAAATTACTAGTATTCAGCATAGCGTCTAAGAGAATATGAAAATCAGATTATTTAAATTTTACATTTGAAAACAATTAAGCGCAACCAAAAAGTGTTCAGATGGTAAACTAACTGCCCATAGTTAACTCCTCAAAGGCTGCAGTCAGGCTTCTTTGTATTCCCTGCCCCTGAAAATCCTCTGCACCAGGAATGCTTTGCGCTTTTAAGATATCTTCCTTAGATTTTCCAGCTTTCATCTCATTTTTTACAAACAAAAGCAGCTTTTCAAGGTAGTTTTGCATGGACCTGATTTCCACTTTTCCTCCTGTAACTTTTAAAGGATCAGCAGAATGACCGAAAACAAATAAGGTATCCTTATCGAATTTAGCAATAGTTTTATCCAGAACATTTACCCAGCTTTGAATATTCGCACCCCCAGGTCTGTCAATGAAGGGAAACCTTTTATTAAACATCAGATCTCCCATATGGGCAATGTTTGCATGCTCAAAATGTACAATGATATCACCATTGGTATGTCCTGCTCCAAAGTAATGTGCCTTAATCCTTTCTGAACCCACTTTAGCCTTCCATTTATCCTGAAATACCGTATCCGCAAATAGTTGTTTGTCTTCAGACTTTTGTGCAGCTGCAGTTTTTTGATGGTTAGCAAGGCAGTTAACATGGCCAACGACCTTTTCTGCCAATCCTTTAAATGAAAGGTTTCCACCTGTATGATCACCATGATGATGGGTATTGATCAAATATTTCAATGGTTTTGACGATATTTTCTTTAGTTCTGCTATCAAATGAGTTGCCGGATCAACAAATTGGGTGTCGACCACGGCCATGCCCGAATTATTAGATAACCAGGCTATAGTACCACCCTGCTCAGTAAATATCCCAACATCATTTCTCAAAAGAGTGAATTTATAAGCCGGCTGCATTAAGAAATTAGCCAGGGTCTTATTATTTGCGATGGCCAGCATTGCCATTGAAAGCCCTGTGCCTTGTAAAAATTGTCTGCGATGCATCAAAAATCAGATTAAATGAGCATAAATATAAATAAAAAAAAATCCCGCGGCTGCGGGATTCAAAATTTACATCGTTCCGGGCTCATGATTAAATCCGATGGAATGGTGATTAACACGCCCGTGGGAATGCTGACTGAAACTGTATCCCCGAACCAAGCCTGTACTAAAATGCTTTTCATGGATCAGCATTGTCTGCTCATCTTTAGGAATACCTTTTACTGAATTTTTGGGAACATGTTTTTTAGCCATGATTTCCTCCTTTTTCTAAAGTATTTAAACAATTTACGAAAAATCGAATTAAAAAGCAAGATTGATCCGATTTATTGAATCAGGATTCAGCATTATACCTCAGCATGACAAAGTTCCTTTAACTTCAGAACTACATAATCAATCTCTTCCCTTGTATTGTATTTACTAAAGGAAAATCGTACTGCGGGACGATTTGGATCAGCATGAATTCCATTCAAAACATGCGAGCCAATATTAGTTCCGGAGCTGCAAGCACTACCCCCTGATGCAGAAATACCAGAAATATCCAGACTAAAAAGCAGCATTTCTGCCATTTCCATTTCAGGAAAGGAAACATTTAGTACCGTATAAAGACTTTTTTCAGGGTCAGTTTCGCCATTAAACTCAATTCCGGGTATATTTTTGAGCAACTCTTGCATCATGTAAGATTTAAGTCCCTGAATGTATTCATGATGCTCTTCCATATCGGCATAGGCAATTTCAAGCGCTTTTGCCAAACCTGCAATGCCATAAACATTTTCTGTCCCGCCCCGCATATTCCGCTCCTGAGAACCTCCGAAAATCATCGGACTGATCTTAATTTTATGATTAATGTACAGGAAGCCTGCACCTTTCGGGCCATGGAGTTTGTGTGCTGCACAAACCAGAAAATGAACCTTCAGTTTGCTGAGATCATGTGGATAGTGCCCAATACTTTGTACGGTATCACAATGAAATATTGCATTATACTTTTGACATAATTCCCCTACCCTTTCAATATCAGTAAGTGTTCCTAACTCATTGTTGGCATGCATAAGAGAAACAAAACTGCGTTCATTTTGAGTCAAAAGTTCTTCAAGATGCTGATAATCTATAGTTCCCTTATCATCAGTATTGACATAGCTTAACCTGATCAGACCGCAGCTTTCAAGTGCCTGAAGGGTATGTAATACTGCATGATGTTCAATTACACTGGTAATAGCATGTTTGATTCCATAATCAATAATGGCACAACGAATTGCCATATTATCTGCCTCTGTTCCGCCAGAAGTAAAAAAAAACTCTGAGGGTGAAGCATGTAAAAGGGAAGCAACACTCTTTCTCGCCTTTTCAATTAATGTACGTACTTCACGCCCATGAGCATGTATGGAGGATGGATTACCATATTGGCTCTCCATTACTTCATAAATCGTCCTCAGTACCTCTTTGTCTATAGGGGTAGTAGCCGCATTATCCAGGTATACACGCATATTAATAATTATTCAACAGATAAAAGTTTTATATTCCCATTGGTTAAAGCGGGTATAAAACCTGAGAAAATATATTCTTGATTTCATACCTGTTTTTTCGTAAGCTATTAGGTTAAACGTAATATTTCTTTAATGTCAGATATAATTTTTTGCGCAAGGTATTCGGCACCTGTTTCGGAACTGCTTTCAGAATAAATTCTGATGATTGGTTCGGTATTGGATTTCCGAAGATGTACCCATTGCTTATCAAATTCTATTTTTAAGCCATCAATAGTACTGTGGGGTTGATTTTCATACCTCTTTTCAACTTCAGTCAATAGCGCATCAATATCCATTTCAGGAGTCAGGGTGATTTTATTCTTTGAAATGTAATAAGCAGGATAAGTGGCCCTGAGAGCAGATACAGATTGCTTGCTTATTGCAAGATGGGTCAAAAACAAAGCAATCCCAACCAAAGCATCCCTTCCATAATGAGATTCAGGATAAATCACTCCTCCATTCCCCTCTCCGCCAATAATTGCATGGGTTTCTTTCATCTTATTGACAACATTTACTTCACCTACAGCAGCAGCATTATAAGTTCCACCTGCCGATTCAGTAACGTCTCTCAGAGCGCGGGTGGATGATAAATTGGAAACCGTATTTCCCGGGGTATGCTTCAGAACATAATCAGAAACTGCAACAAGTGTATATTCTTCTCCGAACATCGAACCATCTTCACTTACAAAGCATAATCTGTCAACATCAGGATCAACGGCTATACCAAGATCTGCCTTCCTGGAAACTACCAAACGTGAAAGTTCAGTCAGATTTTCAGGTAATGGCTCAGGATTGTGAGGAAATTCGCCATCCGGTTCGCAGTATAGCTCATAAATGTTCTTTACACCCAATGCTTTTAAAAGTGCAGGCACGTATATCCCACCCGAAGAATTTACACAATCAATTGCTATTTTAAAATTAGCATTTCGTACAGCTTCAGCATTCACCAACGGCAATGCCAGCACCTTGTCAATATGCTTTTGTAAATAACTATCATCATAACTAACCTTGCCCAGATCATTAACCTCAGCAAAATCAAAATCACTCTCTTCAGCCATCGAGAGAACTAATTGCCCTTCCTGATCAGAAATAAACTCTCCTTTGTCATTCAGAAGCTTCAAGGCATTCCATTGCTTTGGATTATGACTCGCAGTCAGAATGATTCCTCCACCGGCATTTTCATCAGGCACTGCAACTTCAACAGTTGGTGTGGTTGACAGACCCAGATCAACCACGTCAATTCCTATACTTTGGAGGGTACCAACCACCAGATTACGGACCATTTCGCCCGAAATTCTGGCGTCTCTGCCAATAACCACCTTATTTTTCCCTGTACTTGCTATGACCCAGCGACCATATGCTGAAGTAAATTTTACGATGTCAGTTGGTGTCAAACCATTTCCTGCCAGTCCACCTATTGTACCCCTGATTCCGGAGATCGATTTTATTAAAGCCACGATTTTTAATTATTGAACAAAAATAACAATTACATCCTATTCATAACTGTAAAACAGTAAATGTATATATTTGTCTGTACATCCTGTGATCTGCATATGCCAAAAAAGTGGTTTCAAAACTGGTTTAATTCTCCCTATTATCATATTCTGTATAATCAGCGTAATGATGAAGAGGCTGAATTTTTTATAGATAATCTTTGCGCTTATCTTAAACCAAGGGCACATTCGAATTTGCTTGATATCGCATGCGGACGAGGAAGGCATTCAGCATATCTGACCAAAAAAGGATATAATGTGATAGGAATCGACTTGTCGGTTTCCAATGTGAAGTTCGCTCAGCAGTTTGAAAATGAAAAACTTCAGTTTTATGTGCATGATATGCGATATCCCTTTTACATCAACTACTTTGATATTGCATTTAACCTTTTTACGAGCTTTGGATACTTTGAAACAGAAAAAGATCATATTAATGCCTTAAAAACATTCAGAAAATCATTAAAAAAAGGCGGGATCCTGGTTCTAGATTATTTTAACAGCCATAAGATCATGCATCATCTTACCAATCAGGAAGTGAAACATGTTGATGGCATAGATTTTTACATCAGCAAAAAAATTGCAGATGGCAGGATAATAAAAAGTATTTCCTTTGAGCATAAGAATAAAGACTACTCATTTAAGGAAGAAGTAAAGGCATTTGTTCTGGCGGACTTTAAATATATGTTTGAAAAAAGCGGCTTTACAATTTTAAATTACTTCGGCGATTATTCACTGAACCCATTCAACGAAACAAAATCAGACCGACTGATATTTATTTGCCAAAAAGCCAATGTTTGAACAGATTATTCAGTTTGACCAGAATTTATTCTTTGCAATCAATCAAGGTCTGAGTAATCCCTTCTTCGACTGGCTGATGCCGGCTTTAAGAAACCGTTTTTTCTGGACTCCTCTTTACTTGTTCATTGTAATCTTTTTAGTAAGAAATTACGGAAAAAAAGGCTGGCTTATATTGTTGTTTGCAGTACTAAACTTTGGCCTGACAGATTATTTTTCATCTTCAGTTATAAAACCCGCTGTTGAACGGTTGAGGCCATGCAATGACCTCGAAATTAAAAAAGAAGTCAATAGTCTAATAGCATGTGGTAGTGGTTACAGTTTCCCTTCATCTCATGCAGCTAATCATTTTGGATTGGCTGTCTTTCTGATCTTGATCTTCTATCATAAATGGAAGTTGATTTTGCCAATAGGCTTATTCTGGGCATTCTCCATCAGCTTCGCCCAAATTTATGTCGGTGTCCATTTTCCGCTTGACATAGCCGGAGGAGCTTTCCTGGGCTCAATGATCGGATATATAATGAGTGCAATTTTGCTTGTGAACAAATCATTTCAAAAATGGGGATCTGGGAATTAATATTGCTTTTCAGTAGTTCCATGCTGGGTGGCCTTGGGATCTTTCTTCTAAAGACAGACAACACTAACCGTTTGAAACTGGTATTGTCTTTCAGTGGAGCTTATCTGTTCGCCATTACAATCTTACATCTTATGCCGGATGTTTATCATTCAGGGAACCCTGAGATAGGTTTATATATTCTGGGTGGCTTTCTTCTTCAGATAGTGATGGAACAGTTTTCTGAGGGCATAGAACACGGGCATATTCACAAACACAGTAATCAGCACTACGTTTTTCCGATTGGGATCATGGCAAGTTTATGCCTGCACGCATTTCTGGAAGGAATGCCATTAGCACAAAAGCAGCATAATGAGCTTGTTTTTGGAATCGCAGTTCATCATATACCGGCAGCCTTCGCATTAGGTAGTGTTTTGATGCAGAATAAGTTAGGCAATGTAAAGATTGTTGGATTATTAATACTTTTTGCTGCCATGAGCCCGATGGGGTATTGGTTAAGCTTTGAGATTGGCAGAGGATCCATAGGCAATATTGATGCTTATTTCGATCGGATTATGGGTGTAGTTATTGGTATATTCCTTCATATTTCAACTACCATACTTTTCGAATCCAGCGTAGATCATAAATTTAATCTGAAGAAAATGGCTGCAGTTCTTCTGGGTATTGGGATAGCGCTGATCGGGTTTTATTTACACTAAGGGAGTTGTAAGTAATAGGTTGTAAGTAATAAGTTTTCCAGAAGAAACTTATCAACTAAGCAAAATATTGAAATCTAGTATAAAAGCAGTAATTTCCGTTTCGAGGAAAATTTATTATATTAAGTGCTCATTTTTTCAACTGTCAACTGTCAACCACTGTTGTCCGGGGAAAGTTCTGGTTAAAAATTTAATCGGACAGCCGAATATAAAATCTGCTTCATATTTAGATTTTTCAATTTGATTATCTTAAATATTGAAGCTACAAGAGGTCTAAAAGATAAAAACGCTCTTAAATCAGTAATTTTTACCGGACAGCCGAAAATGATAGTGATTTTTCGTGTTTGCTGAATAAGGGGGGCCTGCTTAAGAAAAGATCGTTAAAATCCTTGTTTACAAACTTTAATAAGCGATTTTGCTTTAGTTTAAATTTTAACCGGACACTAGTG
>Ga0123337_10000602_pt1 | contig 57912 bp, 66 predicted proteins | sample frozenSSSSmetaG_FD_89792 | JGI IMG/M metagenome (GOLD analysis project Ga0123337, IMG submission 89792) | Glacier valley bacterial and archeal communities from Borup Fiord, Nunavut, Canada, to study Microbial Dark Matter (Phase II) -... | ecosystem: Environmental > Aquatic > Freshwater > Ice >... | reverse complement strand
TTTGTGGTATCTTTCTCCCCCGCTCCTCTCCCCGCCATTTGGTGTTGGTGGTGGGGGGGGGGGGGGGGGGGGGGGGGGGGGGAAGCATGGGAGACTATCCTAAAGCTTAGCAGTCCGTTGCTCATTTTATAAGCTAGCTGCTAGCCCTTAAGGATCTAGTCTAGGCCTATGGGTCTCGAATGCCCTAATACATCCTCTTAGCCGTTCATGTCGCCTTTACATTCACTGCTTCCATCTTAGCAGAAGCAGGGATTTACCGCGCGCTAAGCAGGCTGCCACGGCCGAAGCGTGCTTTCTTAAGCCTTTGGTTCTCCATAGGACCCAACGAAGAAGATGGGGAAGAAGTGGAAGAGGAGGATTACGTAGCGCCTACTCTTGATGGTGGCGAGACTATTCCTTTCGTCGATCTCCGCGAAGCCTTTAGCAACAGTGCCATAGACTCCACCCTAGCGCTTTCCATCTTCAACTTAATATCATCTAGTGGCAGCTTAAGGTATCTAAGACTAGGAATTAGTCGGAAGACTGGACAAAATGTACCGGGATATGGCGATGTGCTCTTCTGTGCTATTTTAAGGTAGTTTAACCAGAAATGGGTCTGCAAGCGGGACGCCCGAGTTAGAGTCACTGTGCGGGAGCTTGACAAGAAAGAGACAATTAATACCAGCGAGGACTGGCAATACCTGAGCGAGGAGCCGCAATACAACGGGGAGGAGATTTATCAGGAGGTGTTTAAAGATATATGGCCGCAAAGGACGCCAGAATGGTGGAACGATTGGAAGAGTCTTCCTCTTTCCGACGGTTCGGCATAGCGCCAGACGTTGTATCAGTCGCACGTATGAAGAGGCGTTGTCGTGTCTAACATTGTCGACGGGTATCAGCTTGGCAGAGCATGGCTCTTTCATGTGTAAGATCCTCATAAGGGAGGTTATTTGAAGAGATAGGTCAGATTCAAGGCATCAGACAGACCATATTATGCTCACCCTGCTCACCCTGCTCGCCGTCTTCATCCTTCAAAGCGGTAAGGGGCTTAAATTCGCTATGCCTATTGGCACGATTGAGACAACTATCCAGGTGATTATGGAGCTTATATATGGCAGAGCGGACGGGAGGCCCAGTTATCTTCAGTCTGTGGTCGTACGTGACAGTTAAGCTCTTAGTTATCTTCAAAGCTCATGCCGTCCACTCCCCATTTACTCCCGCAGATAAATGCTGTTTGCCGTTGCCCTGTCAACCTCGGCCGGCGGCCTCGACCCGAAGCTTGACCTGGCGCTAAGAGAATTAAGTGGCGCCACCGCGCCGTCCCGCCGCCTCCCGCTTGCCGAAGGGCGGTCACATTCGGCAGTATCCGAGCCTCGTGCTTGCGCTGACGAGGAGATCATGTCTGTGACTGTGGGGGCTACAGCCTTCCTGGACTTCTTTGCTCATGGATCTATTCGACCCTTCAGCTTTAGCTTCAGCTTCACAGAAACCCCTCCAAACAATACCTCGGCCATCTCACCTCTCGCGCCCAAGATGGCCTCGACAAATTACAATCAAGTCCGCCGCCGTTGATGTTCTAATTGCTGGTACTGGGCTACTGGCCCTGCAGGGCTGATAGCGAATCCGTCCCGCGCCGTCCGACGTAGGGTCGTGCGCAATATTCGAGTTAGGAGGTTACCGCAATGCACGAATTTAGCATATTCATGACCCTCGGAGGCGGGATCACGAAGGCCCTGAGAACTTCCGAGTAGCAGCCAAAGCTGAACTGATCGGCGGCAGATACGACACGGCCTAGTGGCCTGGCGTCGGTGTGACCAATATGAGCAAGACGGAGAATGCTGGCTTTACGGGCTGTTGATGCTATGGAAAAGGAGTGGACGGGCAGAATGCCCATCCTTGCGACTGGTGTTCGTGATATTGGACCAGAGACGGAACATCTGACGAGCAGGCTTTCCTCGTCCATAATCCCACAACGGCACAAGACATTGACGTGGCCAAGGATCTGGGACTGGTGTTGAGCGAGGCCGGTATGGAGCTGAAGACCACTCGGCCGTTTTATGAGACAAACGTAAAGGGTTGCTTTGCGATCGGAGATGCAGATATGCAGGACAAGACTGCCGTCATCCATAGATCTTGCGCAACCCTTTTTCTCGTAACTTACGTATACCACTTTCTAACTTTGCACTTTTGTCTTTTGAGATACATCACATGCGAGCCTTTACGCATTCTAACTTTGATGGAGGACAGCTGCACATGTTGTCTCATATACTCATGCAGATCAAAGCCCATTCAAAGATGATTAGATTGTGCTAAATTTTTCTCCCATCCGCAATCCATCGTGGCTCTTCCACAGTCGCCCAGCTCTAACCGTTAAATGGAAGAAAGATTTACATACCTATTCTTATCTTCATTTCTTTACACAGCTTGGTGCTTGTTGTATCCAATAACAAGTACATCTCTCTTACTTCACCATCCGTTCTCAAAACTCTTGATTTCGCGATAGATGACAAGTACAATCCATCCTCATGTCTGAAAATCTCCTATGATTCCATTTCTTCTTAACAATGGCCTTGAAATGTTCATCCGGTTGAAAGGAGCGCGCTCTTGATGTTGACCTTCCTCATACAAGCCTAACTTATCAAAACCCCCAATAGGCCTGGGGCCGATGCAGGCCAGGATGAGATGCGTCGAATTCTTCTACTGCTTGGTATGCTACTCTTCTTTTCCAATACCTTATTTTGCGTCATCTCTTTCTGGACCCAGGCATATGGACTGATGGATATCTCAATATGTAGGCCCAGCAGTCACAATGTGGCAGCCAAGTCGGCACCGGATGATTTCCCTCGTTTATCCTTTCGCTTCTGAAATTGAACTTTAACTGAGGTCTTCCACGAAATTTCTGTCAGAACCCTTCTCCCAGGGAATCTCAAGCGCATTCTTGTGGGAGCACTGCAGCAATCCGGAGATGTGGGCGCTTCTGCTGCTGCATCGCGGATATCGGCCGCCTGATCCCCTCGCCGATCAGTTCATCCGCGCAATATGGAACCGCATCGCGAATTCCACAGATATCATGGCAGTGCTCGAGCAGTACGGCATGGAGATGAATTCACGCTTTGTGCTTGCCGCGGCTGGGGCAGAAGATGAGGAACTCATGCGCGTGCGCCTGCCCAAGGACCCAGCTGCAATGGAGGTATATAGGGGCTCGAGATTGCTGGGCGAAGCGGTTAAGCCAAAAAATATGCTGATGGTCCGCTTGTTGATTGATGTTGCGGGCTGGGATGCCAACGAGATCCCGACGGAGGGCCCATACACAGGTTCAAGATCGGGGTATGAAAAAAAATGGCGCTGCACTGCATGTTGCGGCTTGGGATCCGAAGATTGAGATATTGCAGCTGCTCTTGGAGAGAGGGGCGAGAACTGATATCAATAATGTGGAGGGTAGGACAGTTGGCGAGGGAAAGGAAACAAAAGATGGTGCCATATTTCTTGGCCAGGCACGATGGAATACGCTCCAGAATGATGGAGTTTGGAAGAACTGTCTTTAAACATATTTTGAAGATGTGAGGAATTGATTTGCCGTTTGATAGTGAACAGAAAATCAGTCATTATTGAGCACTTTCAGGTAGCTGGCTCATTGGGACTGGAAATAATTTCCAGAAAAGAACTGCCATTGGCCACAGGATGGAAAAATAGGGAAACGTGAAATTTGATGTCCATTGCGATGTAAGTGAGGCTATGATGCAGGGACAAATTCGGGAGAGGTGATGGACAAATTTGGAGGAGGTGATGTGATTGCTGTGATGATGGTGATGGTTGGGGAGACGTCTGGAAGCGGAATGGAGTGGAGCGGAGCGGAGGTCTTGGCATTGGCAAAGCACTTCGCCTTTGTTTACGCGGTTGCCAGCAGCAGCGCTCGTCGCGACAAAACTGCACTTCACTTCATTTACATGGCCAATCTAAATAATACAGTATACCCGCCAGCACCATTGCACTGTAACAAAGTAACTATTATCTTATCTCTGCAATCCAATCCATATGCGCAACAACACACATAAACCTCCCAACAACAAGTACCGGTAGAAAACTTGACTGCACCAGGGGCGCAACGCGACCGAGCGATGGCGGACAACCTGCGCACGGCATCGGTGTACGTGAACAACCTGCTGCTGGCACGTGGGCTGCTACGAGATGGGCGGGGGATTGAGTTTGCAGATCCGGCTCGGGGAGAGGGGGGTGTTGAGGGGGAGATGGGGCGGATTATGGGGGTGGTTAATGAGTTGGTTTTGAGACGGGACGTTAGTGACCTCCGTTTTTTTTTGTGCTTTGTTTTTTGAACTTGTTTTGGCTTTGAGAGGTTGGAGAGATTGGAGCACATGAACACAGCTGACTCGATCATACAGCGCGACGCAACCCAGCGCGAGAGCCTGTCGAACACAATAAGGGCGCTTCGCGCGGACGCCTTGCGCCAAACAACGGAGATGGAGCGCCTGCAGAGCAAGTTCGCCGAGGCGCACCGCAGGCTCGGCGTCGCGGACGCGGCGGAGCGGGCGCTGAAGTTGCAGCTGAAAAGCGCGGAGCAGGCGGCAAGGGGACTGAAGGAGGAAGTGGGACGGATGAGGACGCTGGTTGCACAGACGAGGGCGCAGTGCGCGAATGAGGTGCGCAAGCGAGAGAGGGTCGTGGAGGGGCTGAAGAGACATGTGGGAGAGGGGGGGAGGGCAAGGGGGAGCGGAAAGGCCGTTGGGGTCGCGACGATTAGTGTGGTGGCGGGGGTGGGGGGGAGTGAGCCGACGAGCGCGGCAGTGGGGGTGGAAGAGAGCGCATATGATTTGAGGCAGGAGACGAATGAGTTCCTCACGGAGTTGGCGAAGGGGCTAAGTGAGGAGAATGAGAATCTCGGCTCGCTCCTGCGGCGGACGGTGGAGGGTCTGAAAGCGTTGTCGGGATGGGAGAAGGAGGGGCAGCATGAACAGCAGCAGGAGGGCGGACTGGTGGTTAGTATGGATGACGGATATGAAAGTATCGCCGCCGAGCTGGAAGACGTGATAGAGCATCTTCGAAATCTGCTTACGAACCCATCATTCGTCCCGCTGGAGGAGGTGGAGGTGCGCGAGGAGGAGATCCTCAGACTTCGCGAGGGCTGGGAGAGGATGGAGAGTCGCTGGCGTGACGCGGTGAGGCTGATGGATGGGTGGCGGAAGCGGATGGCGAGGAGTGGACAGACTGTGAATCTGGAGGAGCTCAAGGCGGGGTTGAGTCTCAGCCCAGTGAAGGTCCCAGAGGTCGAGGGGGAGCATGATACCCACGATCTGGCAGATGACTACGAAGAAGGTGATACCCAGGCTGATATAGATGCGATGGATGACTCGCAGGTCCCCTGTGGCGATGACCCGACGCCCGACCTAGACGAGCTGAGCGATGCGAGCTCGTTTGAGGAGCCGGAGGAGTTCGATCTAGCCGCACCATCTGCGCCTGCATCAGATGGCGAAGAAGACCCGATTGAGCGCCGCATCCATGAACGCGAGGAGCAGGAGCACAACCACGAGTGGCCGCAGCACTCGCCGCCACGCAGCCTGAAGAAGCGTAAGCTCTCGACATCGGACCGTCCCCCGCCCTCCGCGCATAAATCACCCACTGCTCAGCCTCTCAGCGCGCCTCTCCTCTCCTCCTCGCCCGTCCCAGCACCGCCGCAACTGTCGCCACTGCGTGCCCTCCCCGACGCCAACAACCGGCGCAAGAGCGCGTTCGCGACCATAGTCGAGGAGGACACATGGGACCTGGCGCATCTAGACGATTCCGAGACCCACGAAGAGATCGTGCCGGTCAAGTCGACAGCCTCGCCGGCCAAAACGTCAGGGGGTTCGAGATTGCCACGCCCGAGAGAGGCGCCGCAGAGTCCGCTTACGATGGCGGGCATTGCGGCGAAGTTGGCGGCGACGGAGAGGGAGGCGGATGCTGCGCGTGTTAGGGCCAAACTGAGAGCGGCGAAGATGTCGGCGGCGGCGGCGAAGGCGGGGAGGAGTCTGATGCCGCCTGAGAGGGAGGATGGGGAGGAAAAGGAGCCGGTAAAGGGCGAGGGTGGGGTGAGAAAGAGGACTCAGACTGGGAGAACGGGGAGGCAGAGCCGGAGAAGGAGTACGTTGAGTCCGTGGGAGTTAGAGAGTTTGATTCTTGGCGGTGTTGCGGGGAGTCCTGCGAAGTAGCCAGAGGCGGAAGAGGGGTGGGGAAGGGGGCTTTGTTGGGGCTGCTGGGTTGACGTATGGCATGGCGAGGCGTTTTGTGGAGTTATTGTGTTGTATAATATGGATGATACTAAGCAAATGACCGCGTATCGAGGAGAATGTCAGGATACGGCGCAAGAGGGGCACCTCAGTCTGTCAATCACCATCAAGTAATGAATGGAATGAAATGCAAATCTCTACGTGCAGCTACAGCCAGCTGATAAGCAGCGCATAGCACAGCGCCAGATGTATAGATAAATTGTAAAACGCGGCAATTTGACGAGTTTTTATATTTCCTTTCTCCGATCACAAGGCGAATATCTGGACTTGATATTGCTTTGGGGGATTCTCATTCCATGATGTGAGGCTGTGAGCGTTGGGAGTTTCTGGATTGTGCCCCGGGGTATCACGAAGCATTATCAAAGTAGATATGGAGAGTACAATACAATGCCAGTATTTCCTGGAATTACCACCTTCATGGCTTTGGTACACAGCTTACATAGCTGTTGGTATGAAGTTCTGAAGTTATAGAGTTATAGAGTTGTAGATATCAAGACTCTGGTGTTTTGGGCGAAGGATCAGCCAATAAGGCTATCGAGATTGTGCAGCCAATCACAATCCCCACAACCCCCACAACAGCACAACATATTCTTATCACGTGAGGCTGATTACTCAGCCACAGTAGGTTCGTTAAAGGCGCACTTCCTCGATTTGCCGAGCCTGATTTGCTCGCTCCCTCAGCCTCGTTTAACTCAGCGATCGTGCGGAACAGCTCGAGGCTCTGTAGCCTTCCCATTTCCCCTTCAACAAACCTCATCCAAAGCCTCGTCACCATCAACTCCATATTCGATCTTCTTGTTCTTTTTCATCATTGGAATCGTCTGAATAGACTCGAGTCTTTACGAGATCCTCTGCAATTGCCACGATCTATTATCGGTGCTCCCGTTGCGACGATGGAGCCCTTCACCAAGAAACGTCGCCTCGCGCCCAAGTTGGCCGAAAAGCCAATTCACGAGCAGGTGAGCAGATCGGAGACATCTCAATGATATCCTCGGACTAACAGATCGCAGCAGGCACAGAACCAGCAGCGTTTTGAGTATCAGGGCCAGCCGTCGCTCCAGGACGTGGCTCAGCCTCCCCTTCAGCCTTCAGCCGAGAACACAGACTTCGAGAGATTCGCGCGACATCTTCAGGATGCTCCGTCGATGATAAGCAGCCCAGGCAATCGACTTCCATATAACAGTGCTTCCGTGCTTCTATTGCGCTGGGAAGATGATCTGAGTGTCGCGGATGACCTTTTGGCTCTCCAGAAGTTGTTCCGCGAGCGATACAACTACAGGACGGACTCGTGGACTATCCCGAGTTGCCCGAATCCTACAGCCAAACTCGCCATTCAGCTTGCACAACATGTTGAGGATGCTCGTCCGGGCCATCTACTCGTCATCTACTATGTTGGTTACAGCTATGTTGGCGCAGATAATCAACTGTATTGGGCATGGTAAGGGTTTCAAGACCGTCGGATACTGCATCTACTAATAAGACATCAGCCATCCCAGAGAAGATTCTTCGAAAATTAAATGGGACAATATCAGAAGTATCTTGGACGATGCGCCGTCTGATATTCTGATGCTGCTCGACTGTTGTGCTGTCCCAGACGCACCAGTCAGCGGCACTAACGGAGTAAAGCAAGCAATCGCTGCATTTTCACGAGAGACCGCAGGTCAAGATCCCGGATCCCATTCTTTTACTTATCATCTCATCGATGCACTTCATAAGTTGAGTGCTGGACCACCATTCACCGCGCAACAACTTCACGAAGAGTTAATTGTGTCGCTTCGTCATTACAGGTCGTTAGACCAAAATGGACTCACGAATGGCACAAGCAAGTTGAACGCACCGCTGGAAAGAACACCAGTCTTCTTTTCTCTGACTCCAAGCACACCTCAGAACATTTTATTAACGCCTATTCCCCCTAATCCTCAGATCGCGTCTCCCCTTGGGGTGATTGACCCAGATATTAATGGACGTTTCAGCCATGGAGAGCAACTCTTTCAGGATCTATCGAATCCCGGACTTCTATTCGAGGAGCAAAGAGTTCTTGTCAGTATCCCGTTCCATGGAGAGCCCGATCATGAGATGGCCTCCCTACAACACTGGTTAAACAGCATACCGGCGACTACGGCCAAGGTTACTGTAGAAGGCAGATTCCAAGGACCTCCGACTGTCATGCTCATCTCAATGCCGACTGACACTTACAATGCCATCGCACACGACAGACAGTGCATCTTTCTAGGATACATCAAGTCTCATAACATGGTAAAAGAGCACCAAAATCTTATAGATCTTGCAATGCTCGCCAATCAAGCCTCTTCAAAGCATTTAGAAGATGGCAAGATCCTCCTTGAGGCAGCAGATGCCCTAGCTGCAGCGCAAAGTCCTGGTGTAGCAAGGCACGAAGCACAACCCCTAGCGCCTCCAAACATTGTCTATCTTGCACAACAGTCTCCTCACTCCTTACCAGCGCCACCACCATCGAGCATGCCAGCAGCGCCCGAGCAAATTGCCGTGCCTGAGCATAAAGATCACGTCGAAGATTCAGACGAGATGCACGAAGCAGCCATTCAACTCAAAGCTCTCAGCCACGTCCGTCCCGTCAGCCACGACAGTCAACGCCAAGAGCGCAGCGCCTCGCACATCCCGCCCGAAGACTCCAACTCCCCTCACTTCCAAAGCCCACGCCAAGACTCCATCTCCTCCCAAGACGGCGCCGACTCGGGTCTCGAAGACAACGTCTACTCCTCCGAATACAACTCTCCAGCCTCACGACCCAAGGCGCGCCGCTCGATCCAGAAAGCGGGGCCGAAGCAAGACACGCGCTGCAGCATGTGCAGCCACGCGCCGTTCAAAGATTCCTCGTCGCTGCGCAAGCACGTCGCCGCAGCGCACACGCGCCCGTTCCCCTGCGCCTTCGCGTTCGCAGGGTGCAGCAGCACGTTCGGGTCGAAGAACGAGTGGAAGCGCCACATCGCGTCGCAGCACCTGTGCCTGTCGTACTACCGCTGCAGCAGCTGTCCGCAGAGCACGGCGGAGGGCAAGGGCAACGAGTTCAACCGCAAGGACCTGTTCACGCAGCACCTGCGGCGCATGCACGCGCCGTTCGCCATCAAGAAGGCGATCGCCAAGGGCGACAGCAAGCTGCAGGTGGAGTGGGAGACGCACGTCAAGGAGATGCAGGCGAGTTGTCTGGTGGTGCGGAGGAGTCCGCCGCAGCAGTCCGCGTGTCCCAAGGCCGGGTGCAGTAATGTGTTTGAGGGCGCGGGTAGCTGGGATGATTGGACGGAGCATGTGGGGCGGCATATGGAGAAGGGGGAGGCGGGGCGGTTGGGCGTGGATAGGTTGTTGGCGAGGTGGGCGCTCGAGGAGGGGATTATCGAGCGCAGGGAGGGAGGGGAGTATAGGCTCTGTGGCGGGGAGAGGGGGGAGGGCGGCGCGGGGTATTTCAGTGACGGGAATGGGGCGGGTGTGAGTGGGGGTGCGGGGAATGGGAATGGGACTGGGACGATGGCGGAGGCGGAGGCGGCGAAGAGGGAGATGGGGGAGGCGGAGAGGATGGAGGAGGCGGTTATGATGGCTGATGAAGCGCTGAGGTGATGCGATGCCGATGCGATGCCGATGTCTGAATGCTTGTTTCTATTTCCATCCGCTGCGTCTGTCGATTCTTTTTTGTCTTCTCTGGTTTCGTCTATAGCTTCTGTTTGTTTATGTTTTTCCCCCGGCGCTGGCTGGGCGTCGTGTTCGCGCGAGCCGGAGAATGGAGTTTGGAAAGAGAGGGGGAGGGGGGAGGGGGGCGGGGGTTCATCTGCCATCTCCCGTCATCCGACGCCATCTGCGGCGCAGGACGGGGTGAGCTCTATCTTACACTCCTTGTCTGTTTTGTAGTTTGTCGTTTTGTTACAGCTGTTCGAGTCGAATCCGGTCGAATCGGGTCCTTACTTGTACTTATTCACCTACACCTCCTTCGCGCGAGCTGGTCTGGTTAGGCAGGCTTGGGCTGGGCTGTGGCTGGGGCTGTGGTCGGTAGATAGTCGTGTACGTGCAATGGAAGGAGTCGTGATCGCCTCGTCTCGGGCGCTTGCTTGCACGTGAGTATGGACAGTACGTAAGGGTGATGCGCAGGGGAAGTAGACGGACTGCGGCAACTCATGCATATGCTCGTTCATGAATGACGGACGGATCGACGAACGACGCCGACCATCGGCTATCGGCCCGTGCTTCTATGTGTATGCGGACAGCGGACATGCGACGGGATGTGCGCATGCGCGCCGCTATCTATCCAGGCAGCTTCTCCCTCTCCCTCGCGAGTATCTCATCTGACCCGCTGGCTGTCCAACTACGCACCCCTCAGCCTCCCGCTGATATCCCCACACCACCTTCTCCCACCCCCCTCCCTCTAGAAACACGGTCCCTTCCCCCCCAAGTCTCCCCCAAACCGTCCAAACAGCCCCTCCACCCCCCTCACCCCCACCCCGCCATTTTTCTCAATCCCAATGACCGCGCCCACAAGATCATGGTTCACCGCCTCCCCCACCACGCTGTCGCCCGCGTACCCCTCGTGCCCCTGCACAAACTCCCTGATCCACCGCGCCGCCGTCCACAGCCGCCCGCTCGCCCGTCCCCGCACCAGGTCCACGTACCGCTGCAGCGCGCACCGCGTCGCCACGTCGACGTTGACGCCGTCCAGGTAGCTCTCCACCAGCGTCGCGAGCCCGGGGAAGCCGTCGTCGCCGTCGCCCTCGCGCCCGTTGACGATCTCGTCCACGCTGAGCTGCGCGTACTCGTCGTCGACGGGCCCCACGGGCCCCACGGGCGTCGGCGGGCGGCTCGGCACCGGCGTGCTCGCCCCGGACCCCGGCGCGCTGTGCGGCCGCGGCGGGCGCCGCGGCAGCGGGTTGCGGCGGAACCAGAACTTCTCGGTGAGCACGGCGTCGCGCGCGTGCGCCGTCTCCATGTTCTCGGCGACGCGCGCGATGGGGATGTAGAAGTTGAGGTCGAAGGAGAGGATGGCGCGCGTGATGAGCACCATGAACACCGAGAAGGCCGCGTTCTCGAAGTCCGTGATCTGGATCTCCATCGGCCGGAACTCGACGCGCCAGCCGATGTCGACGCCGGCGGGCGGCGGCTTGAAGCGCATGTGCTGCCAGTTGGTGGACTGCAGGTTCTCGAAGTGGTCGGTGGCGGAGAGGTCGAGCGAGGAGAGGTCTTCGGCGAAGATGACGAGGGGGTCCCGGATGAAGAGGTGGGCGAAGTGCGTCGCGAGGAGGGCGTCCATGCCGCCGTCCATTAGCTTGGTTTTGATGGATTCGTCGATGACGAGGTTTGGGTCGAGGTATTCGGGACGTAGGCGGGGGTCGGTGCTGATGTAGGTGCTGTTGCTGGCGTAGCGGGATTTCGGGATGCGCCAGCGGTCATGTTCGAGAGGCTAGGGGTGGTCAGTCAGGTATTCGACGAAGGGTCTGGATTGCCGGATTGGCTCACCTTCTCGCCCAGTTCTTCGGCGGTGCGGTCGTCTACCGCGGCGCTGATCTGGTTCCATCTCACATCTGTGTCTGCCAGAAATCCCTTGTAGATCGGCGTCGCAGCCGTCAAGGCGAGCAGAATCGGCGCCAGCGGACTCAATTGGTCATACATGCGCCTTCCCTCCGTGATATTCTTCGCCTGGAATGTGATTTGCAGACAGCAGCTGCCCATTCCGAACGCCATCGCGTCCATATGAATGAAGTTATCCGGCGCAGCTCCGTTACGCACATCGTCGTCTTCGGGCCAATTGTGCAGGTCGTAGTTGACTGTCGGGTCTTTCCACGGCCATGGCGTGTTCGTATCTCGAAATATCGGCACGTTGACCTGCACCTTCCGGCCCCGACGGGCGCGGATGTTCGCGGCGAGGGTGGGGAAGCGGATGTGTGGATTTGCGATCTCGTCGGGGACGAATTGGGAGCGCAGTTGAGGGCCAGATGGGGGGTAGTATGGCGTTGTGAATACGCCCGGACAGCCCAGACGTGGGTACGTGGTCAAGGTTATGGGAAATTCTTCGGGGGCCATATGCTCTTTTGCAAGTTTTCGTCTGCTGCGGTCAGTAAGAGCAGATAGGATGTGAGAGGCGCGCATACCGCCATCTCATGTTGGGCTCTACATCAAGCAGATCTTTAAATCCGATTCCCCACGGCTTGCCGGGCGTGGTCTCGAGCATAAATCGGCCGAACTCGGGATGAAACACTGGCAGGGCAGCTCCTCTGGGAAAGGTCAGAATGAGTCCAGAATTGGGCGGGGGAGAGGCCTACTTCTTCGATGAAAGAGTTGAGACATCCTGTAGATCTGGCACGCATCCGCCCTTCGAATTGAGGTCCTCATCCGCAGCCAAGGCCTCTAAGATATCCGCCTGACGCAGCGACAGCGTCACCTTCGGGTCATCCTCCTTGTAGTTGACGACGATGTATTCGACCTATATATATTTCACTCAGCGTCGCTCCCTGGCAGTTCGGCATGTGTGGTATCTCGCACCTCGTCCCCCCACAGCAGCGCATCGCGCTCCTTGCCCTTCGCCTTATTCCAAATAGCGAGCAGTTGCTGGAGATGCGTCAGTCGCTGCCACCGCGCCACGTCTGCGTCTGCGAGGTGTGAGATGCGTACCTTGATGCCCCAGTCGCGAACCTGATCCGCCTTCTCCTTCGCCTCGGGCCACTCCAGCGGGGTCCCCAGGGCACTGTGTGGGAATTAGCCATCCATTGCCTTGTCTGTATGGGGGGTTTCCAAAGTGCGCTCACAGAAGGCCCATCGCGGCGTGCTCTACGTTGCCGTGCTCGTGGGTGCTGGTACTGCGACGCTCGGTTCAAGAAGATTTCGATTTCGATTCTCGGAGCAATAATAATGTTCGTCGCGAGGCTTTTGGTGGGGTTGTTCTTGGCGAGAAGATCCCCGCAATTGCTCGAGGTCGGGATAGCCTTGTAGATAGATGTATGGTTATGCTCGAGATTGGTCGAGGTCGGGATATTGTTGTAGATATATATAGATATATGTGTGTAGATATAGATATAGATATAGATATAGATATAGATATATATATGCTTCTGCTCGAGGGCCCTTGAAGACGAGATGAAGTCGTGGATATGAGGGGATTATGGATATGGATGAAGAGGAAGAGGAAGTGATTACCAATCTGGGTTGTTTTTCTGCAATGGCATGTGGGTCGTTCAGGGTCGTCGAGCTGTCGGATGGGTAGATGCCTATGTGCCTAGACTGGCCGTGTGGGTGTGGGGTGCGATAGACACTACTATGATAGTATGGGAGTATGATAGTATGGGAGTATGGGAGTATGGGAGTATGGGTATAGAACCCCGTTGCTGCCGTTGGTGGTGGTGATATGTGGTGATTCTTGATATCTTGATATATGGTGATATTGATATTGATCGAGGAGGTCCTTCGCTCGTGGGCTGAGGCCTCAGTTATGTACCTTGCCTGCTACCACTGTCTGTGAACCTCCCACAATCCCAAATACGTGTGTATGTCGATCATATGTATGTAGATGTCTCTAAAGTTGGAAACTGACGTCTTCAGCAACCAGTCAGGAAGGTGAATAACATAAGAGGCAAGGGAAAAAGAAAGCATGCTCTCTCCTCTCTCCTCTCTCCTCTCTCCTCTCGAATGAAGGGAAGCAGTTGGCTGTCAATGCAAACCACCAGGTCTCCACGTCAAAAGAATATTCTATAATATTCTATAATATTTTATAATATTTTATAATATTTTATGGAGCGATGATCCCGATAAACATCCCCCCACCAATCCCTTTCTCGCGCCCCGGATAGCACGTACATACATACATAGCACCACGAGTCCACGGCCTCCGATCCTGCCTGCTCTGCTCCCGATCGCGGACTCGGTCTCCGCGCCGTCCCCTCGGAAGCAATACCTAGATATGCACATATGTCCTCCGTAGGCGGAACATCTCGACGGTGGGAGGCTTACTTACCAATCCATCTCTGCCAAAGCCTCTTCCCAGGTAGGTATTTCCGGTCTCTTCTGTATTTTCCGCGCACCGCTGCTGCATTAGCGCAGAAGACGTCATTTTGGCGTGCGCCCACTGGTGGGTGCAGCGAGCTGCTCTGCACTGCGGCCAGCGACACAGCCGCATCGCGTCGGGGGGTCGGCGAGCAGGCGAGACGCGATTCGGAGCCTCAGACATGGACGGACGGACAGACAGACAGACAGACAGACGGCGTCTTGCTTGGAGCTACTGTATTGGTATTTGACGTGGCATCTATTCATATATAGAGAGAGAGATATATCTATATCTATATATCTATATCTATATATCTATTTATACATCGACGATCCTCACACAAACTTAAACCCCATGGCCAATGCACCAAGTAAGTCTAAGGACCGCATCCTCTCTCTCCTCAGCCCTACCCCGCCTACAAGCACGCCAGACAGATAGATACCTAGAGACGCACGTCGAGTCGCCGACCAAAGGAGCCGCCCGTGGAAGGAGAGAGGGAAGATCAAGGCAGAAGACGATGAGAAGACGATGCACGAAAGGATCTTGGACATTTTGCTCTGCTCTGCTCGTCGATTGCATATCTATGAAGCTGCGCGTATGGGGCGGTATATGGCACTTCTCCCTCGATCTGGCCTCCCCCCTCCCCTTTCCCTTTCCCTTTCCCTTTCCCTTTCCTTCAACACCCTTGACTGCCTGACAATTTTGCCTCAGCGCCCTCTCATCCATTTCTCCATTTCTCCATTTCTCCCCCCCTTCCATCCCCCCAAACCCAAAATAAATAAATAAACAAAACCCAACCATCGCCCACTCGCGCCTGCGCTATCGCTCGCCCAGAACGCCCCAAACCCTCTATGCCCTGCCCCCGACCGCCCAGTATTCCTACTCCCCGACGCCTTGCCCTGCGCTGTCTACCAGGATGCCCACCAAAACAGCCTCGGGCTCTACGAGGCAGAGGGAACCAACAAACGAGTTTTATATGCGCGCCCAAAGGGGGGTGTATGGGCAGATATGAGAATCCGAGAGAAGTCCGTCGTCCTCTTCGTGTTCGTGTGGGAATGGAAGAACGATGTTGCTTCCGCCGAGGCCGCGTCGGTGTCTGTCCTTTCTTCATGCGTCCAGTTGTCGTGTTCGGCCGGCCGTGATGGGCGCCGATCCGCATCTGCGGACTGGATGGTGGCTCGTGAGTGCTGGTGACTTGTCCGCCGGGTCCGTCCGGTGTCCCAACTCCTCGCAACGCCTTCGACTTCTGCAACCCGGCAGAGGTCGCATACAATATATATAATAGGTATGTGCGATTTTGTTCCTATCTCTTCTCTGTTATTTTCATTGGTGAATAAACTCGTAGTCGGAAAATGATATTATAATGGTGGTGTGCTGTCCATAGACTTAGGCCGAAGAGATGATCCACCCATGCCGTGGACTTGCTTCGAGCCCATCCTCCGCGTCAATTTGGCATAGTGCAGTCCACAGGCATTACACAACGTGCGAGCACCGTCCGGCCCTCGACGCCATTCCGGCGTCTCGGCTCGGTTGCAGCTATGGCAGCGCCCTGGGGGCGCAGCTCGCTGCTAAACTCGTTAGTCAAAGACCCCTCCATATGCATCGAGAGACACTTACTCCGCGGCGGCTCCTCTTCGTATCGGGGCCATGGAAGCTCTGCTCTTTGTCCGTTCCCCATTGGCCGTCGTCGCCATACTCCGCTCCTTTGCCGTTTTGAGCCCGCAGCCGGTGGTCGTCTAGTTGCCGCTGCTGCTGTGCCATGAAATGCTTGACGTTGTGGAAGGCTTCGTCGAGTTTGCGTTGGCATCCGAGCATGGCGTCGTGGTATCTCATGGCCGGTATGCCAGGAACGTCGGGTTCATGTTGGTGCTGTCGAACAGTATCCAGTATATCGTCGGAGATCTTGCATACTTCGGCGCCGCACTGCTGAAGCTGATGAAGCATTAGTAAGTCGTTAGATCAACTGTGCTTTTAAGACTCACCTCGCGCAATGCGATCTCGAAATCATGATTACCAAGGTTCTGTTGCAATGTTTTTTGGAATACCATTGTTGGGTCTTCCTCACTTTCCGGATCTCCTTTCAAAGATCTGTTTTCCTCACAATTATATACTCCTTGGGCTGTCCAAAACAGAGATTTCGGCCGAGGCAGATATCCAGTCGGGGATCCATTAGTAGAAGAAGTTGGATAGCCATAATATTGATCGTTGTGCCTTAGCGGTGCATGAATTTCAGGCCCACGGTCTATGGATCGTGGATCCGGTTCGTAATGAGTTGGCTCACCCTGATGTGCTGTATAAGGGCTTGTTTGTGGGGGTAATGCGGTGCGTAATGATGGCAATGATTGATGTCTCGGAGCCTCAGGGTTTGGAGCATTATAATGGCTGCTGCCTGAGAATGAGGCAGATGCGTGAATGGGCGGAGGCGGTGATCTTTGTGGGAATTGAGGATGGCTCGTCTGAGGTGCATATGGTGGCCCGTCAATACTATATGATCGAGAGGTAGGCGTCGGTGGCGCTTGTGAGAAAGGGTTCGCGAACGACTGTGGTAATGCAGGAGGCGGTGGTTGGGGAGCACCCTGAGGCCCTGGTCTTAGGTATAGCGCTTCAGATATCGAAGGTAAAGATTGTCGTTGATGTTGAGGGTATTCGTTTGGATCGTCTGATGTTCTCCGTGACTCGGCCCCGTGTGAGGCTGGAGGAGATATCAATCCGGAGATGGAATATGGGCTAGGTAGTGACGTCTGATGCAATGAATATGAAAGCGGTGGCGGCGGATGGTTTGCCGGTGGATGAGTTGAATAGCCCTTTACAGGACTGATAACAGCTGCTGAAGCCATAGCTGGTCTTTGTGTGGTGAAGTCCATAAACTTCGGATCGGAAAGAAAGGATTGTATTCGTCCTATCGTATAATGCGTATAATCTACCGAAGTGAAGCCTTAATCTCTTCCAGAGTGTCGAAAGGGAAGCTGAAACCTTTGTGGCATAAATTTCTATGCTTCCATCGCTGGGTGACTTAGGCTTCTAAAGTCGACGTCAAACAGACGGTTGTGACTAGGTAAAAAAGTATATATCTGAACCTCGTGGACCACCGTTTCGGTATGTATAGCCGTCGTAGCTAGTTCATAAGACCATCTGTGACTTTGGCTTCAGCTTATGTACGTCTTGCGGTCTCAAAAGTCGCCGCTTTTTCACCGGCGTTCTGTGATCGTTGGAGCCGTTCGATGCCCAGATATACTCGGCGGGTATTGAAAAGAAGGAGCAGGATGCTACGACGGAAGAAATAGTAAGCAAGTATGATTCGATAAACGGTGGCGTCGTGCAGCTGTAAGTGGCGATGGTGGTCGTGGAGAAGATCGCTAACTTGATATCTTGCTATGGTGGAGCTACCGTCTTGTATATGTCTATGTCGAAATCCCGTTTGAAGGTTTGTTTGTATTCGCAAAAAAAGTATCGTTTCGAACCAGGCAATGAATGTGTTTTTTTTCTTCTTTCCCGGTTCTGGCTGGAAGGTTTCTGACCCTGTGTTGAGGATGGAGGCGGGGAGGGTTTCGAGGAAGGGGCAGTGTCGAGAACGACGACGACGAGGGATAGGCTGGCTGACAGGCGTGGCTGTGTTTCGTCAATAATGAGATCTGATCTGATCTGATCTGCCTTCGGAGATTCGCCCGGGGCCGATGTCCCCGGGAGAGTTGAGACAAATAAGAATACTGATGATAATAAAGGGAATCGAGCGAAATAGCCACGACGACCTCAATAACTGGGCATTGTATTTATTGTCTAGGGGCCGACGGTACGGGATGGATGGTATGCTCTCTAGACTGAGGGCAGGGCAAGTCAATCTGAGATCGATCGAGTGTTGAACGGATGAGATGAATGAAGTAGGTAGGTAGGTAGGTCGTGAGTGGGTTGATGGATGGATGGATGGATGGATGGATAGATGGATAGACAGATGATGGATCTCGGCCTGGGTCTGGAGTAGTTAGGTATTCGGGGGTCCCTTGGCTCATTGGAAGGGTATTATTGTGTGGAGTACATACATGCATGCATTATAGGTATTATATACAAGCACGGTACAATGACAGCGGAAGGAAGTGGGAGGTGGAGGTGGGAGGTGGAAGTGGGAGGTGGAAGTGGGAGGTGGAAGTGGGAGGTGAGAGGCGGGATGTATTTTAAATGGCGTTGTAGACACCAGATGGCCAAGTACTGTAGCTGGTCAAAGTACACACATTCATATCGGTAGCAACACGCGTAAGTTTTTTTTTTGGTACTTCGCAATTTGGTGCAATAAATAGAAAGATACATAGTTAGGTAGATAATAATGCATACTCGATCTTCGATAGAGTACTTGACTAGGTCGATAGGTACAATACCGAGTAAGCTGTGTGGATCTCAGAACATTCTACAGCGACAGACTAGCGGATGGCGGCTTGTGCGTTGCGCTTCCATTATTACCTATGTACCTAAGTATTGTTATTACCAGCGTCGAGATACCTACCTATCTAGATAATGCCTATTTAATACCTATTTAATACCTATTTAATACCTATCTTTTATTTGTCTCGTCATACAAACAAGCAACTTTCTACAACAACCTGCGACTACTTAAAACTACCTACAACTCCCTACAACTCCCTACATTATTGTATCCTCTCCTCCTCCTCCTCCTCCTCCTCCTCCTCCTCCTCCTCCTCCTCCTCCGAGCAAATAGCTAGACTACATATGGAGTAGGTCAAGATGTCCACAGTTTTTATGTCGTTGATTTGATACCCTGCTAGCAACTCATACGGATACATGGCTAACCCTGCCATGATCCATCATCCCACGGATTGCCTAAACGGGCTGTCAAGTATGGGTCGGACGTTGATCGACCAGCCCGAGCCTGGAGGCAGGTAGAGGTACAGATGTAAGTCACAACGTCATGAAATCCACCCCTGCGAAGAAGAGATCTATGGTTAATGTGCCTGGACCTGCATATCTCTGCCTAAGATACCTACCTATCTAGCTAATAGAAATGCTGTAACCAGAGCGGGTATCGGCCATCGCGGCCATCGCGGCCATCGCAGCCATCACAGCTCAAGTAGTCCCGTCGCGGCGGAGGAACTAGAGAGCAGTTACCAAACTCCACAGGTGGCCATACCATACTTCGTACTGTTTGTCCGTTTGCGATGGCATTCCTCTCCAGCGTTTTGATCTTTCGAGGTGGGAACACTACGGAGGAAACCACAAGGATGAGGCTGTGGAGCATGCAAGGCAAGGACAACCTACTGAGTGATATGATGCATTGATGGGAGATTACTAGGGGGTTTAAATGTTTGATGTTGTGGTCACTCTCTAACAACGCAATACCCTACCGAGTCCGAGTACTTACTGTGTGTGTTGGATGAGCACGTACCTACCCACAGACAGCATCTGTCCTGCACCATTTTCCGATCGAAAGATGCCAAGAAGCCAAGAACACGAGAGGGACTGCATGGGGGGAGCATATGTACATACGAAGTACATGTTGCGATTCTTGCAATTATGTATGTACATACACGAATGGGAGAATCTCCCCTCAAGAGCATCGACGCGGGTGGGAACAGAAGATCGGAGATGGAGATGGCCCACCAGCCACTCTAGCGCCCTGTGGACTGTCTGTGGACTGTGGTAAGAGCGGGGACAAGGGCGAACAAGGCCATCCGGCGACATTTCTGAACCCTCGAACCTTGTTGCTGGAATCATTGGATCATTGCTAAAACGCATTTGGACCAGACGACGCAGGCGATCGTTGTCGTTGTCGAACGTTGTACTCCACACAGCAGAATACATACTGTACATGTATACCTACAACATAGGAAGATCGCGAGTGCGTAACGGGAAAAAAAAAAAGAAGAGCGAGACGGCTGCTCTATCTACCTACAATACAATACCTATTACGAAAGGCGAAATTCAATCTGTTCGACCATTGATTGGCTCTAAGGCAGATGAAAGATATCAAAAAGAGTTAGGCACCAAACATTCTACGCCTCCTTCCTACCAAGGCACTAAAGGCTGAGATCATACGATTATTCTACAACGCGTACGGAATACTCCATGGATCGCCTACAAAACGTGATCGATTCATTGCATCGGGGCACATTCCAGAACCGATTTGTTCGACAGGAACTGGTGGAAAAGGAGAAAGGAGAAAGGAGAAAGGAGCCGTTGTGAGAGGTTCCATTGAATGCTTTTGTTCCTCCTCAGATAGGTCAGTACAGTATATATCTCAACGAGAAGACTTCACGAGAATACCACGACAAGTCCGCGAGTCCGCGAGCTCAGTACTTCTCGCCATTTTTTTTTAGCTGGCAAACGCGCCATAGTCGTACGATATCGCTGTTCTCTGGCAGGGATGCATCAACAGCATAGCATCTAGGCCTCGCCCTAGACACAGCTGCTGTGCATGAGATCGTCAAGCCATATTTTGGCATCACATCACGGCAAAGTCCTTTGAAAGGGGCAACGTCTTCCAGAAATCCAGCAAGATATAGCAAACATCTGCGATCTGAGGCTGCAAGACGTCCAATTGCCTGTCTCAGGAGACGAAATATATGGACTATAGTACAGTACCTAGTCAAGTACTCGGGGTATCGCACGAATCGAACACAGTTAAGTAGTGAGTAGTGAGTGCCCTCTAGAGAAGCACCATGTGGAGCTCTTCTGTGAGAGAAGAGGCAGTATTCGTAGTAGTAGCTCAGCGATGACAACTTCTTGTTGGCTACCTACATACCAAGCATCGTGCACGGGAAGAATCATCGCTCGGCAAATTGTGGGTTCCTCCAAGTCTTGTTTCAAGGTTCAGGTTCCGCGCATACGTATGTACTGTACATCGATCTTGACACCGTGGCACCAACCAACACCAACTAACTGGAATCTGCATTCAGGGAGTACACCTACCTCACCTTACCCCCTCCCCACCCCCGGCAGTGTGTTTGATAGGCAATAATGCCTCTTCCTTGACAGGTGCACGCTTCCGTCGATCGCATCCGAGCGAGGATTAAAGTAATGCTGATCGGCCAGCCAAGACCCACGATCCGTCCTGCCGAAACACGGATCATGCAGAATATCTGCCAAGAAAACATCCAGAAACGACATCGGAGGACGTCGAACCATATTCTACATAGCCTCTTTAATCAACCTTCATATCGTGAGAGTCCATGAGATGCACTCCGCAAATCTCGACAACACCGTGACCTTGGGACATTGGTTTCTAAGATCGTTGTTGTCTATCAGGATAGCAGTGATCGTGTGCCTGATTGACCAGATGCTTAGTTGGCATAGGTGGGTTTCACCGAAATAGATCGTCGGTTTAATTACATGGAGGGACTGTTTCAAAAGCGAGCTTGAGATATCCACAGGCTAGCATTTCTTCAACGATTCTGCTCCGAATCCATCAGGTTCCGTGCTGATCAAATCTGGCATGTCATCGCTGATTGCAGTTCTCGCCGTAGTCGGCGGGGATGAGGAAGCCATTCTCCATTAAGTCTACCACAAGAGAAAAGATTGGTACAGTACATTTATTCAGAACCAATATTCCGACAAGAATGGATTAGGAGTTAATGATGTATGGATAGCCGATCATGACAACTGTACCGCGGACCCAGCCGGACAGCAATTTCCACTTACCACGCGATGGCCACGGGCAAAGAGCCGTGTGAGCTTAACAACGGTTTCATTTGGGATCAATGAAGTGGCGTTGCCTGCCCTCCCTTGTATCTTCCGGGCCTTTAGCCACACGACGGCGCTGCAATTAGTCGGGAGGTAGCTCGATCGGTACGTTGCAAAACTTCAGTCGGTACGTTGCAGGGGGAGTGTATAGGGGGTTTTAAAAACCTGACCGAGCTGTCTCCTCAGTGTATAGGTACCTCAGTCGGTAGGTCCTCGCAAGTATACTTTCTCTGGGAATACCGGGAATATGAGGATGATGACGACTCCTGGATACAACTGGGTTGACATCGTCTGATGGTACACGCCGCCGCCTATGCACTTATGTACTCCATATTCCGCAAGCAGGCTCTTGGAAAAACGGCTGTGGAGGAGCAAGCACCACTGTGGAGAAAGTCGACGAGCCCCCGTCTTTCTGAGAGTCCAAGAGGGGAAATCCGCCCATCAGAACTCTTGGCTTCCGTTGTGAATTCCAACCAGTCAAAAGAAGGTTCATTGCGTGCTTCTCCCGAACCAGCCACGGCCATACCTAGGTATCAACTAATCTATCTCACCTCGTTAGTGCGATCGTTCATTTCCATCCCTTAGCTAAGGTCGTTGAGACCTCGTTTTCCAGCTATATCAGAGGGAATATCATCAGAAATGATGACAACAGGTTGGACCTTTCACTTTACCCACGGAGTATAGCCTTCGATGGACCGGTCTAAACATAGAGCAATGCATGCATACGTCTCTAGACTCCATGCCAGTGAGCATCTACGAACAATATCACAGTGTATGTAAACATGTACATCCAATGGCAGTGCTTGTCACGATTCACATTCACAAGGGCACAAATGCACGCATCTCTAGGGCACCATGGCTCATTTCACTTTCGGTCGCGCTATTTGAATTAGAGCTCAAACCCCCGAGAGATCAGGCGATTTCCTGTGCAACATACTGTACCTATCGACAATCTATATAGCACGGAATGCCGGGTCTGGATTTCGATTCGATTGACTCGATGACTTTGGAGCCAAAGACCCCGTGAATTGAGAGGACCGACCTTGGCCGCTTTAGGCAGGATGTCCGAGTCACTGAACATTTGCTATCTCCACGGTGGCATGTACGTATGCATATACTCCGTAGGTATGCATACATACCCATAGACCGTGGTTACACGGTATTCTATGAGGACAGGGAGACATGGGAGCTCGAGACAAGCTACAGTACAGTACAGCACAGTTGGCATGAATCATCTCCACCAGGCTCACCACTTCCCCGAGTATCCTCGCCTTTCTCCAGTTCCTAGAGCAACGGAGCGGCCTTTGGAACTAATACAATTTGTCCAACTGTTGACGGATATCGTCAATAAAGCTTGTAGGGTCAAGCCTGTAACGGAACAGCAGCGTTGTAGATCTTCTGGCTGTCGAGATCTCCCACTCCGTGTCGGAGTGGCCAAGAAGAACGGATCTGCGGACTAATCCCCGATCATGATTATGCTCATGCCTTGATCCTGGTCAGCCTTGCTAAAGCCAATGAAATAGGGTGTTCGCTTCCAGACGCAGAGATGTCCGATGATTATTAATCTCATCTCATCTCATCTCATCTCATCCATCGCGCTTTTGCAGATGAGATGAGATGAGATGAGATCCTTCGCCGGAACGATGGGCTGGATGCGGAGAGTGAGGCCAGATAGGAGCTCGGGACAATATGGGCTGGTGTGCAGAGCCAGCAAGGTTACTACTGCATATGCATGCATTTATGACACCTGCGCACATCTACTGTTCGATATTACTCATATTAATATGCGATCAGCAGGATCTCCATGGGCTGCAGATACATGCTGTGTATGTACAGAGGTGACAGCTGTATGCTCAGGTATTGGTTCATTATTGGCTTTGCACCTCACAAGTCACAGCGAGCCAAGTCAAGCGAAGCCCATCAAGCATTCCTACCTACCTACCTATGTACATACATGCATACGGTCGCCGTGGACGAATGCTCTCTGCCCCCACACTAACTAGGTGCTATCGAAACAAGCCACATCCCCCAAGTTCGCTGTCACCTCTCCATGCGCCGTCCTCAACGCACGGTAAGTTGGCACGAGAGTCTAATCCCAAGTTGTTTGGAGGCTTGATGATGATCATGGAGTCGACGGAACTCCATACCACTCGCAGCAGCTACCCGTTCAGATTCTGGGAAGTTGGCAAGACAGCGTCGAAGATTCGGCACTTACTGGGGCTTCGCAATTCCTGCCGAGATCATTGGGCTAGATTTTGAAGTAATCGCATCTTGTCGTCACGCCGCGGGCACATGGCTGCGACATGGGAAGGGATGGCTCGTCCCGTAGGTCGCACATACGAGAACTTCTGTTGAAATGTCTTCCTGAGGGGCGGGAATGGAATGGACATACATATGCGCCCAGTACTATTGTGGCATGTCATGCAGCACAGTACATACCGGACGTGTGTTGTACAACAATGCCAGTAATATCGATGAATCGCAGCCGAGCTGGAGGATGCCTGCGAATTCCTAGAACGCCGCGACTCCATCCTATTGGCATCCAGCTGGCCCTTCATCCACAGGCCAGGCGTGCGTCGTCGCGGCATTGAAGTTAGGGAGGGCATGCAGAACGCTAAAGCCATCCCAACATAAGTGACACCAATATCATGCTAAGACCGTTAGACTGTTGGTGTCCTGTAGGTAGAGAGGTAGGCTGTCACCATGGGGGATACAGGTATTATTCTGCAGTGCAGTGATGGCACCGTTTTGACCCGAGCGGCGCAGACTTCAGCCGATGATGGTATGGCTCTCAGCCTTTTAGATGGATCCTTCCCGAGGTGACTCTTAGCTCGCCGTGGGTCTGAATCGAGTCCTCCCTCCTATACTGTACCGCTCAACCATCGCATCGTATATCGTATATCGTATGCCGCATCGCATACCTGACTGCAGATACTCTGTGCTATGTACCATCGGGCTCTCATCTGGCCGCAGTAAGTAGTGCCGAGTGCTAATTCACGCAAACCATGCATTTCAGCCACCGTCCACACAGTATCACTGCCAATACAGTCACTGCTCGATTGCTATTGAATGCTCCGCTGGTAGTCGCACACTACCGTACGTGCAGCCAGCGCTCGGATACACTCGGGAGGTCAATAATAGGAGGTCGATGCCATGCATGGCATGGCATGCATCTGCGCCTTCGAGGCAGAACAGGGCGCTTGGCGCTCAGCAGCCAGGCAATGCAGGCCGCAGAGGAAGGTCCGGGGTTGCACGGGACCGACGGCGAAGCATCAAAGCTGAAGTGACTTACCTATGTACATTGAAAGTACCCAAGACCTGCTGAGCCGAGAACATGGATCGGGTGCAAAGGAGAGGGAGGGGAAGGGGAGGGGAGGGGGGAACGGGCCGAGGAAGATAGTCGGGAGCGGGGAGTCGGGAGCTGGGGGGACGCACGTGCATGATCAAGATCGCGATCGGGATCTCGCAGTTGGTGCAGGTGGGTGCATCAGTCAGGATTGTTGTTGGTGGCTGGCTGATTGAGCAGCTGGAGATTCGACCGCATCTACGCCGTATTGCCTCAATGGAGAGAGAGTTTGGGGGGTGAAGGAACTACAGGGTGGATTATTATCGTTGGATCATCATTTTGGATCATTGCCGCGTGGACTCGTGATAGTGGCTGGCTGTTATGCGCCCAGCATCGCCACAGAGACGGCGCAAGTCCACAGCACAAGACATAACATCCGTTGGATGGAACGATGTGCCTGCCTACTGCACCAACACCACCAGCTGCTTCACTGCTTTGCTGCTACATTCACTCACAAATATGTTTGTCACTTTCTCTCAGAGATATACCTCATCCAGGAAATCCGAAGGTGATCTTAGATCCAACAATATGGCGACCTGCATCAATACCAATCAGCTGCGTCATCCTGCATTTCTGGCTGGGAAACATGCACACAAGACGGCAGATGCGATTCGTGGGATCTGATCTGATGGATGCTTCGATGAGATCGCCTTGCTTTCCCTTGCACCACTTCCAACATCTTGGCTTCAAGGCTCGAGCTTTGGGCTCTGAATAGTCTCTAAGGTAGCGTGTTCAAGCATCATTTTCTTCAGCTCTTCCTTTTCCCCCAATATCCAAGACAGTCCTACAGTCCTTTCCCTTTCTCTCCCTCTCCTTGGCTCTTTTAAGCTCCGTCGCTCTGCTAGAACCTGCATACCATACCATTCACGCATCTCTCTCTCTCTCTCGCGCGCGCGCGCGCATGCCATCTCGCAAGATTTTTACCGTTCAAGACAAACCCATCACTTCCCACGCAGCCTTACTGCCCAATGCATGCCGCGTCCACGTTATCTCATCCAACTCCTGCACCCATCCACCCCTCCGATCGTCGCACAGGCGCCCTCAGCACCTCCCATCGACCCACACGCATATCGGGCAGCGCCATCCGAGCGTGCGTGCGTCTTGCGAGTGTTCCAGCACGCAAGGCGCGCAGCCGACGTAGGTCGCGGTTGGGCCTGCTGTGCCCGTCCTGATCGGAGCTGCAGGACCGCGCGCAGGAGACGATGCGCGGGGATGGGAGATTAGGAATGAGATGCATATGCAGAGCGATCGTGCCGTGCGTGCGATGCGACCGCCCATGCATCGGATGCTGTGCACAGCGGGCTGCCCAATCTGCGCGGCCGATGAGCGAGGTTCCACAGATCGCGCTACGATGGGGATGGGCATGGGGGAGGGCCGGATTGGTTGGGGGCCTCGGAGGGCGATCGTGGGGTCTCTGCAGGTCGTCCTGGGGTTGGTTCACCTGCGTGCGTATGGTATTGCTGGCTGTCGCTCGCTCGCGTGGCACAGGGATCGAGACATGTGCGTGACAACTGATGCTGCGGCGCGATAGGCATGGAGACCTAGACGCCGGATTTGGGAGGATGCAGAGAGGCTGGTTGGTGATGTGTCGGGATTCGAAGGTTCAGAGACACTGTTGAGAGATCCCGAGGAGATGCAAATGCGACGGGCGTGGCTGCGAAGAGAAGATAAGAGCACAAGGGTGAAGAGATGAGAGGAAGCTCTGCGTATGACGAAGAGGCGAGGGCTTTCGGGTGATTGCTGATGGGCTGCGATGGGGGGTTCGGTGAGTGGTTTGGGCATGGGACTTTGGCGATGTATGCTGTCTGGCAAATTGATTGCCTCGAGGCAGACTACAGACGAGGTCTCGAGTGAGCATGGCATGATCTCTGGAGGCGGTCACTGATGACAGTTTCTCTGCAGCTGCCTCTGCCTGCGACTTGCTGCGAGGCTTTACTGAGGGGCCTAGAGGGGGGCTTGCTCATGACAGCATGACAGTGTCTCCAGCACCCTGTACCCGCCTGGCCTGCGACTGCAGCGGCGAAGGTACATAGGGCCTTTAGTGACCAGAGTTCCTGGAGGAAGATTGGCTGATGCTATGCTCTCTCCTGTAGTTACCTGCGTCAGAGACCTGCAGCCGGTTGTTGTCGCTGCGGTGTCTCAGTCACTGACGTAGCACATGTACAGTAAGTCCTGCCAGATCCCAACGTACCAGTTACCTCCTTTTCAGCTGCATTTCTCAGCATGACACAGCAAGCCAACAAGCAATGTCTGGATATGTTTATATTCTCATTCTCACATCGCAGTAATGTAAATGCCAAAGTAAGGAAGATGTCTCTGTGTCAAGTGACTTAAGTCTCAAGCTCTAAACACCAGCACTCCGGATGCATGGTATCTAAGCCGCTCTGTATCTTCGCACACAAGTCTCTACAGTGGTGTCTCTTTTCTCGCATTCCCCGCCTCCTCTCATCAACACAGGTCCTTCATGTCTCTTTCCCATCCTCCTCCTCCATCCTCACCAGGCTCGTTACTATCTCCATATTAGGGTATCGCGTTTTTTTCATCACGGGTTATATGTTTTTAAAGTCTGATGAGGGGGTTAGAAACGGCATTAGGATTGCTGTGTCGCGAGATGAGGCAGTCCCTTGATTTTGAGTGCTCAGCAAACAGCAGAATGCTGGAAACGATCCAGTGGCCTCCGTTACTACCGCAGTGTGTAGGCGATGATCGACTTCCTCTTGTAAGATACTTCAAGCCACATCTGGTGATATTTCCCTACATTCTTGTCGTCTTATCATACAACGAAAGCCAAAGAAAAGTGTGTTGATCATGTGGAGACCGTTTGCGCCTAACCCCAATTCCCTGACCCCTATATCCAAGACCCAACTTCGTCCTGTTTTTCCATCGCGCTCATAACCTAAAACCCCAAAACTTCCCCCTCCCCCTTCCTTTCTCTTCCCCCTTCAAAACCTAAAGGAATCCCACACGATCCTCAACCCAACCTCCACCTCTTCCATGCCCAAATCCACAACCAGCCTCGCAAGCAAGCGCTCAAAGCCTCAAACTGCCAGGCAAAGAGTCCACAGAGCCCAAACATCCCGTCACAGCCCACAATGCTCGAGCTGGCAGCTCAGAGCCGAGGTCTCCAGCATGCCGTGCTGGGGCCAGCCACGACTGAGTGCTGTGCACACATTGTGGGCGAGAGACGTCGGGGTTTCGAAGGGCAGAATCGAAGTCACATCGAGAGCAGTTCTAGAGAGTGAGGCTTGGATTTCGATGTCGGGCAACAACTCGTCCGGAAGTTGGCGATTCGAATGTCTTGCCCTCAGATAGTTGGGGTGGGATCTGCGGTCTGGCGATCAGAAGCTCGGGGTTCCAGGTGTGGATATAGACGTCTGATGGAGGTTTGTGGAGGTCGGTGGAGATAGGGACGACGAGGGCGAGGCGAGGCGGGCTGTGATGTAGAAGATGCCGGTCACGATCGTGACGGTTGTTGAGGCTCTTTCACTGTTGAGCCTCTTTCAAGGCCTTGCTAATGCCCACATGGCTCTTCAGTAGATGCATAAAATAGCCCCTGTTGTCTGCTATCCAAGGTAGATATCCTGAATCAGGAAAGTGGTGGAGACCCCCTTTTGTTGCTATGCGCCTCTCAAATTGCAGTTATACCGGCTTCATCTCCCGCGAAAAATTCTCCCATTCTATGGGCGCGTTACTGATAGCAGTGAGAAAGGTGGTATGCTCCATTTCATTTATTTGAGAGACGCCAGAATTGGGTACGACACCCATCATATTGGCTAAGATGTTCGACACAGATAGGCTGTAACTCAATCTCTGAAGTCTCGCTCGTAATCATCAAACTTGTGCCAGCCATGAACCAGCGTCAATAAGCAAAAGGTCTTGAACAGTTTTCGAGGCCACCATCCGACGGTCTCTTGCCAGCTTTTGAAGAACCTAACTACTCGGATTTCCAGAAACGCGAGTTGCATTTAGAGAACGGAGACAGGTGCATGCTATTCTCGTACTGTTGACGCCGTGTGATCGCTATTACCTTGCCGCTGCGGTATTCAACTGTAACGGGAACAAAAGAAGTGACGAGGCTGCAAAGGCTTGGTTTGCATAACTTGCGACAACACTCATGTACTGAAGGTGAACTAACTGTATCCTCCATAGGTATCTAGCTCTGTTGGCAGCGGCTGGCGCACTCTCAAGCTGGCATATATGTTTCATATGGAACACTAGAAGCTTCGTATCCTGCCATGTCACTCAGCTTTGCATACTGCCGAACTTGAATAAAGATTCGTCACCGGAATTAATGTATATCTGCACCATTGACTCTCAATTCTTAACAAACACACGAGGGGTAAGAATAAAGAACAGCTCGCAACTCCGAAAACATATTGATTCACTTAAAACACAGAGCTACCTCATCCTGCTTTGGCAAATCCCAACTGCTGATCCACAACCTCCCTCACAATCTCTTCAATTCCTCTGAACTTTATCCCCAGCTCCCTCTTCGCCTTCCCCGCATCGGCAAGAGCGGCGGTACCCTTCGTCTCCGCCGTTAACTTGAACGGCAAACTCGGATACTCCCTCTCCAAAATATCCACAATGTCTTTGACCGTTGGCTTAATGATCAACAGATAGCTAGTGCTCCCCGTAATGCTCGGGCTCAAAGCTTTGACATGCGCCTCTGCCACATCACGTACGTGCACACAACCCAGGCGCGCCGCTGGTCCCGCACCAGTCATGATGAAGCTCCAGAGTAGGCCGTTGGTTCCACTCGCAACCTGAGCCGCAGAGGTCTGCATAATGTTATGGCCATAGACGAAGGACGGATGGATGGTTACGAGAGAGAAATGCGCCTTTTCCTCTTCCATAAATCGCCAGCTGGCTTGGTTGGCGAGGATTTTGGATGCGTGGTAGATCTTGAAGGCCGTAGCTTCAGGGGTGGCCTGAGTGAAATCAGCATTTTCATCGACGGTGATGTCCCAGTCGTAGTCCTCTACATGATTGTTAGCTAACTGTGGGGTCCGTTACGACTGCAGTAGATTATTACCTTTGAGCACTCCACCTTGTGGGACTCCAGTAAGTGGTGTGAACGCCGCCTCCGAGCTGGTGATAACCACCCGCTTGACGCTCTTCACCTTCGCCGCCTCTTTCAAGATGGCCAGAGTTCCCTGCACCGCGGCGGGAAAGATCTTTTCTTTATCTGTCGCGTTTGCCAACGGAGACGCGAGGTGGAAGACATAATCGACACCATCGAGTTTACCTGCGAAGGCCGCTTCGTCGGTGATGCTGGGCACAATCACGAACTCAAACTGGCCGACATACTTTGAGAAGACTGCCGAGAGCTTTTCTATCTGTGACTCGTTGCGAATGGCGATGCGGAGGCGGTAGCCGGATTTGAGAGCTTCGTCCGCAGTGGTGCCGCCAATAAAGCCGGTTGCGCCTGTGATGAAGATGAGTTCTGATGCCATGATGTCAACGTTGGCTGCACTTTTGTCGTCGTTAAATAACTTGGATTGATTGAAGCTGTAGATCAAAGAATAGAGAGAGAAAATCTTTCGGCATGGTAACTTCTTGGAACTTTATATGTATCCTTCCTTCATTGCTTCGACCGCTTGCTGATATCGGGATCATCGGGAGATAGAGTGGTATTCAGCTAGCTACACTGCGTGCCATTTCAGAATCCGCTGATCAATCCAGCGTCATGCGGGATTACCAAATTCACAAGAAGTCGTAAAGTGAAGAACTATTACCAACTCTGTTATATGATTAGAATACACTCGTGGATCTTTGCGACTTCTGAGGTGTCTAGTGATGGCGCCAAGGCTCTCAGCGCGTCGATGATTACTGATCTTGGCACGAACCTCAATCACTTCATAATCACTTCGATTAAAGATTACTGATCGCACTACGATGAATCTCACCGAACGTAGACGCAATCCCGCGCCAGTGGATTGGTCATCTATATATCTTGAAATAGTAGGACCCTAGATCTTAGGATAACCCTGCGACGAATCTATAGCCTGGTTCCACCTTTCGAGTAACTATAATAAGTCCCTACTATGGCATCGTAGCACCAACATTAAAATACGAAGCGCTCCGCCAGGAGCCACGCGTAGGCTTGCCGTCCCAACCTCACCCTCACTCAGTTCAAGAGTTTAAGGGGCTTCAGGAAACAGCAGACAATGGCTGAAGCTGCGCACGCGCGTGGCCAGGAGGGAAGTTGCAAGGAGAGCATTTCGAATAGAGGTGAGCACATGAGTCAGATTTGCCCTTAAAGTACTCATCTTGTACAAGTAGCCGTCTTGTCTTGGGTAGTTAGAGGAAACCGGTGACTAGGAATGTCTTAGCCAGGACCCCTTTTTCCGCCGTCCGCTGCCGCCTTGCTTCGAGTTGGAGGTGAGGAGAGAAGAGGCCGGGGGCGGCCCGGTGTGACGGGGAAGGCGGGCCGGCGTCGCATAAACATTCAACCCTTTCTCGGTTGCCTCGATCTTCTCTTCCGACTCGCATGTACTGTACAGTAGAGTATATCCGTGCCAGAACTGATCCACAGATGAGGTAATCTTGGTCAGAAAATCCCGTCAGAATGGTGGAAAGCACTGCAAGATGCGGGATATTATCAGTGAAGAGTAGGGATGTTCGCGATATGTAGCGGTATAGGTTACTGTACCTCTGTACTCTGTACAGACGGCATCGAGCAATATCGACTAACTCTCACCACATTCGAAGACATCACAAAGATATCCATTCGCATCCAGAACTCGGGACAAAAGCGAGCAGAACAGCCAAGGTTATCGCCAAATCTCTAGCCGATACGGGATTCGATGTTCACGAGTCAATTAGGGGTCATGGAGTGGTTGGAGTTCTTTCCAGTGGTTCTGGCGGGCTAACAGTGCTGCTGAGAGCTGGTATGGATGCTTTGCCAATGCAGGAAAAGACGGACAAGCCATACAAGAACACAGCTCTGAATGTGTCGCATGCTTGTGGTCACGACATGCATGTTGCGAGCTTGTCGATTCCGGATCTTATTCTTGGTACTGTACATTGCTTCTTGACATGGTCGCAGTGCTAACCGCCGAAACAGTCCAGCATATGTCGCCAGAGAAGACTGGGATTCTGTCTAGATTCTGTCTATCACTTCGGACACTGTTTTATCAGCGGCGGATTCCTTCGATGTCACTATTCATGGAAGGGGTGGCCATGGAAGTTCACCACAGACTTGCATCGACCCAGTCGCCATCTCAAGCTATATAATAGTCCGGCTACAAAGTATCGTGAGTAGGCTAATTGCGCCGTCTGATTTTGCCGTGGTCACATGTGGAAGCATTCACGGAGGGGAATCAAAGGACGTTGTTCCAGACGAGGTTAGGTTGAAGTTGAACATCAGAACATACGAGACAGAAGCGCGGAAGAGAATAATCGTTTCGATGAAGCAGATTATCAGGTCGGAACCCGAGGCATTCGGAACGCCGCAACCGCCAGATATAACACCAACCTCCTGATTTCCGCTGACGGACAACGATCCACAGATCCAAAAGCTGCAAGAAAGCTTCGAGCCTTTTTTGGTAAAAATTTGTCAGAGCAAGCGAAGCTTGCTGGTGCCAGTGGAGATTTCTCGAATCTCGCAAAACCACATGGTATGCCGTATGCATTTTGGTCATTCGGCGGTACAGGCGCAGAGTAGTGGGATGACGCTGTCAAAAACAACACTGTTAACCTTTTGCCGCATAACCACCACTCTGACTTCGCGCCTGTCATCCAACCTAGTCTGAAGACAGGAACAGGCGCAATGGCATTAGCAGCCTTGACGTTTCTAAACGGACTAATACAATGAAAAACAATTGGTTGTTGCTAGATTAATAGTGCTTCCGTCGCGACTACGGCAGCTGTAGGGTGTGGGGATTGGAGGGTGGACGGTGAAGATGAGAGAGTCGGGGCCGTTGCGGACGCAATAATAATGGCAAAATAAGAGGCGTTATGGTCTCATCGGTGCCAAGATCACGAAATTAACCAGCTTACAAAGGTACTCATGGCTAGTTCTGTCGTGAGTGTAGCATGTCAGGTCTTCGACGATCTACTTTGCGTGCATAGGATATCGGTGGAGGATTGAATGTCTCGTCGCAGGATTTTATAGATACATAAGGGGGGGTCAGGGCCAGTCTTCCATCTCTGTACTGTGTGACCATCATCTCAGCTCCTTAATCCTTCGACGCCAATCGGCCAACCTGGTATTTGGTACCGCCTGCACCACTCTTCGCGACGTCTTCCCTGCCTCCTCTTCCTCAACCCCGGACAAAATGTCGGCCTCACCCAGCACCCTCGAAAAGGAAGAGGTCGGCGGCGACGTCTCACCCTCAAGATCAGACAGTTCCGAGCCACCCGCCACACCCCGCCGGCGTTCCTTCTACCGCAGCACCCTATTCCAAATCCTCGTCGTCGGAATCTGCGCCTTCTCCGCCCCCGGCATCTGGAGCGCCATGAACGGCCTCGGCGTCGGGGGTTCGCAAAGCCCCAACCTCGTCAATGCCGCCAACGCCCTGCTCTACGCCTTCATGACCGTAACCTGCTTCGCCGGCCCCTGGCTCACCAACCTCATCGGCTTCCGCCTGACGCTGGCCGTCGGCGCGGTCGGCTACCCGCTGTACGCCGCGGGGCTATACGTCAACAACCGCTATGGCGACACGTGGTTTGTGTACGTGGGCTCCGTGGCGTGCGGCATCAGCGCCGGCTTCTTCTGGAGCGTCGAGGGCGCCATCGTCACGGGCTACCCGGAGCACCACAAGCGCGGCCGGTACATTGCGACGTGGTTCACCTTCCGCAACTTTGGGAACATCATCGGCGGCGCCATCTCGCTCGCGCTCAACCACAAGACCAATCGCCGTGGTAAGGTCGGCTACCAAACCTACCTCGGCTTCATCGCCATCCAGTGTCTCGGCTTCCCCCTCGGCCTCCTCCTCTCGAACCCCGAGAAGGTCCAGCGCGACGACGGGACACGCATCGAGGCTCCGCGCGGGATCGCCTGGCGCAGCGAGGCGCGCGAGATGTGGAAGTTGGCCCGAAGCAAACCGATTCTCCTCCTGACCCCGCTCTTCTGGTACTTCGGCTGGATCCAGGCGTACCCGGGCACGTACCTGGCCACCTACTTCACGGTGCGGTCGCGCGCGCTCGGCAGCTTCATGTCGGCGGTCGTGGGCACGCTAGCGACGTGGCTGGGCGGCTCGTTGGTGGACATCGCGTGGACCAAGCGCCGGCAGACGCGGGCGCTAGCGACGTTCGGGCTGATCGCGGCGCTGAACAGCGCGACGTGGATATGGGCCGTGTATATCCAGAACGAGTACCATCACACGAAGCCCGTACTGGACTGGGGGGTTCAGAGCACGTTTGGCCGGGGTTTCGGGCTGTACCTGTTTGAGCGCATCAGCCTGGGCATCGTCGAGAATTACATCTACTGGTGCATCAGCAACCTGAGCGACTCGCCCGGCGACCAGATCCGCTACAGCTCGCTGCTGAGGGGGATTGAGACGGCGGCGGTGGCGGTGGGCTTTGGGGTGCAGGCCGTTCCCACCGTGCTCATTGCGACGGCGAGCATAAATCTGGCATTTTGGTTCATCGCGCTGCCATTTGGGTACTATGCCACGCTGCAAGTGGTGCGCAAGTTTGACGAACTCGACGAGCAGCGTAAGGAGACGGAGAATAAGGAGACGGAGAGTCACGAGGCAGTATTAGAAGTGATCCAGGAGACCGTGAGCAGCAAGAAATAGTGGCCTCTGGAGATAACAATGAGCCTCCCCGCAGAACGGGCCAAGGGCATAGCTTGGTTGCTATTATTAGGGCCCAACAGACAGTGTGCAAGAGGAGAGTCCAACGTGAGAATCGAACAGCTTAATTTCTTACACATACAACACAACCTCCCTTACCATTTCTTCCTTCCCCCCTTACGTGTTCAATCACTCTCATCACCACTATCATCACCTATCACCACCATCACCACCATCACCACCACTATCACCACCATCATCATTATCATCATCCCCCTCCCCCTCGTTAGGCGTAATCTGCACTGCCCCCCCGCGACGGCGCAACCGCCGCTCCTGCCAGCGCCGCCCACCCGCCAAACCGCGCGCTCCTTGCCTACCCCAGCCGCGCCGCAAACTCCCCAAACCCACTATCATGGAACCCCAAGATCCCCGCGCTCGATCCCCGTCTCCCGACCGCCGTGCGCGCCAGCGCCCATCCCATCTCCGCGTCCCCCGCCGAGGCCCAGGCTCGCGTCCAGACACCCTTCGCACAGAAACGTGAAGGTCAGGAAGGAGGCGTTGACAGCGGTGCCGGCGGCGGCGATGGGCTTGAGGGCGAAAGGAGCCCGTGACCTCGGGGGATTGTCGTCTTCGTTGCGCGCTGCACTATAACGCAAGCGCGACCACATCGGCTATGACCATCCATCCCATTGAGCAGGCACAACACCATGTATACGGTACCGTACATTGCCATTCCACAAAAGTAATAAAGACAGCAATATATTCCACAGGCTATTGAAAACTAACCTCACATCACAAAAAAAAGTAAAATACATTATAATCTTTCTTCTCCCACCCATTCTTTCTTTCTTTCTTTTCCATTCCTCAACTGAGATACCGCCATCATCAGTATATATGCAACCTGACACTCCTTTCCTATGCCCTGAAAGGGAAGTATCAAAGAAACGAAAAATGCTCCCAGTCCCACTCCCATTTATACAAATACAAGAAGAGAAGCTCAAAACCTATTCTGCCTGCCGTACCTGCTCGCTCGCTATTGTTGAAATCGCCGATGTTGAAATCTTTTCTGTCGTCGTCGTCATATCGTCGTTATATCTGCTTACCGGGCGCATGTTCTTTCCGCCTTATAGCCTGCCAAGCTGGCTGTCAGACCCGCCGCGCCGCCAACATTGAGGACAGGCGCCAGGCTGCCCTCGATGCGACGCTTGGCGTCCGCGCGATCTATCTCAGAGATTTCGGCTTCCGGTTTGCGCATATCCGGCGTGTGCTGGGCCTGTTGCGGGTGGTGGCCGATGGACATGCCCACGCGAACCTGAATTTGAAGATTAGATCTTTCCGCAGCTGAAGGCATGGGAATAGGGCTTACCAATGTCTCCAGAGCACCGTTCGAGTTAGCTGCCAGATCATCGTCGAATCTCATATGGCCAGGCTCGAAAAGCAGGAGCAGTGTGCTGCCGCCGAATTTGAAGTATCCGAGCTCTTCGGCGCGCTTGACGTTCTCCCCGCCTTTGCGGGTTATGACGGTGCTGCCTACCATCATGGCGCCGACGCAGATAACCATCACGCGCCCATGAGCTATGGAGTCGATAGGGATAACCACGCGTACGTTCTCGCCATAGACGTCCAAAGTAGACCTAATGGCCATTGGATTAACGGTGTAATACTCTCCTTCAATCGTCTTGGGAGTTCCCATCACGCCATCAACAGGAACATGGAAGCGATGATAATCCTGTGGTGCAAGGCGGAAAATTCCCAAAGCACCGTTGGTGTACCTCTCCACATCCTCGGGGTATGCATCGCCGAGGAGACGCTTGATAGAGAACTCGCGACCTTTGACCCAGATCTTGGTAGCTGCGTCCATCTGGTTGAAAACCACGGAACGGCAATCAGCTGGAGAAACAATGATGAGTGGATTCTCTGGTGCAGAGCACGGTCTGGCGCCAGGCTTCAGTTCGCGATAGAAAAATTCATTAAAGTTCTTGAATTCTTCGAGAGGACGGAGGACTTCTGACATGTCTAGTTGATGGAAAGCAATGAACTTTGCGATTTCGTTTTTTGACATCGGATCATCATATTTGACGCCTTGCTTGATGCTCAGCCCACGAAGAAGCTTACGAACTGTCTACGTGTTAGCATATGCATAAATCACCTCATAAAGAGAAATGTTCAAGGCTTACTCCTCTTCTTTTCCATTTCCCTCGATTTCAATCCCTTATACAAGAGCCGAATTCCAAGTCGGACATATATACTCATCCGCTCTTCATTGATCTGCCCAGTGATACGGTCTTGCACAAGAATATTGGCCGAATTCGCACCAAGTTTATATCCTCCATAAGAGATCTTTGTGATAACTTTAGAGTACCATTTTCGTTGCGCTTGGCTCGACGTGACAAAGCCCGCCATGACAATATTGTTGACCTGTCGCCAATCTTGGCTTGCACAAGTAGCAATATGCGTGATAATATCGGTATCTGATCTTCTGTTAAGACGGGGTTGATGACAGATAGGACACTCCTTGATCTCGACGACATGCTCTTCGTCTTTGTCATTCAAATCATCTGGCTGAACAAGTTCACTCTCTTCACCAGGGGTTTCCAGCTGCTCTACAGTATCGGAATCATTCAACGTAGTCTCCGAGCCTGCTTGTGTTGCCGCCAACGACAAAGATGATGAAGCAGCGCTGCGACCCAGCCGTTGCTGAAGAACTTCTCGCACTTTATCAGTTGTACTAGTATTCTCCTTGCTCTTCATTTGAAGCTGATCTTCTAAGCAGATTACAGCTTCGTCATAAGTGAGAACGCCCTCTTCACTGTTCAGCATGTGTGGGAAACGCTTGAAGAACTTGTCAATGGTCGAGTCCTTAAGCGTTGAGCCAAGTGTATCAAGCATGGTTGTGAGCTCAATCTTGCTGATGCTACCGCTATCATCCACATCGTACTGCTTCAGCATTGAGCGCCAGAACTGCTGACGAAGTGCTGGATAGGGGACATATTTAGCCTTAAGGTGCAGTTCTGGCTTATGCTTCTCTTCCCATTTCTCCATATTTTTAAGTTTCAGTGGGATGTGGAACGTATGAAGATCTGGATCGCCTCGCTCTTCAGAACCTTCACCTTGATCTACTGCATTCGTCGGAGGAATCGGTTCCGCCGCGAGATTGCCTGAAACTGCCACATGTTGAGGGATACTATCACCAGTTGAGGTTTTTGTGGTTAATGCTGGTCTGCTTTGCTTGCTCAAACTCTGGGACGATGACGAGCGTGACAGGGCGATCTTAAACCTTGATTTGCTCGGTTTTGGCATTGAACCCGAATCTGGCAGTTCTGGCAGATCATAGAGTCCGGTTTCCGGGTCCGCCTTCGGAGCTGTCCTGGTAATATCTTGAAGTGGCACGGATGCAGCACAAATAAAATCATTTCCAGAAAGCTTATCGCGGTCGACGACGGAGAAGGCAATTGAGTAGGCTTGCTCGTGTCGAAGGACTTGGAAGATCATCTTCTCGTTGAAGACAGGATTCAGTTTATGGCGAACAACTCGCGTTCTATAGGTCTTCTTGCCCAGAGATGCAACAACAAACGGATCCATATCGAAAGATGTCCTGGTCATATTCCTTTCTGGAGGCAGGTCTGTGACGCCTGAGATCTCGAGGAATACAATTCCAACGACATCACTTGCCCCAACGAATTCGTATAATTGATGTGCCTTTCTCTTCTTCAGTCCTTTTATTCTCTTCCGTCGCCTCTTCTTTTCCGCCGTTTCCGGCTTTGTGGGATCCTCAGCCTCATCGCTTGGCTCCTCATCCTCGTCTTCGTCTTCGTCCTCTTCGTCGCCTGTGAGCGATGTATCCCTAGGGCCCTTAGTCGGCGTAAGACACTCAGGTTCGTTGCCTGCAATACTCCAGAATTTCTCCATAACTTGTTGTGGTGTTGCTCCTGGAGTTGTAGAGTCGTATAGTGTAAATTGTAATTGGACCTCCCCAGACACATTGCTGGCTTTCTTGTCCTTCTTTTTGCCGCTATTGCGTTTGCTCTTTAGGGGATACCACTTTGCTGGTTGTGCCACCTTTTCGTTTGCGAATATTTCCTCCAGTGCCAACTCGAATTCACCCATATAGTCCTTGCCGATCCTGTCCTTATCCCAGCACACGATGTCGAGCAAGAGATCCTTGACGCTGCTGACGGGCATCTCGCACATGTGGTTCCATTCCGGATTGAGGGTCTTCGGTACATATTGTGTCGTGTCTCTCGACTCGCCAAGTGAGATAACGAGGAACTGCAATTGTCGGTCAGCAACGTTTTTCAATGCCCAGACCGGCTGTATCCCATACCGGATCAGAAGTACCACACTTGTCCTTCGCAGCGAGATCCCTTCCCTGAATGAAGTCAATGTCGTCAGTATAATGCCAGCTCGGCTTCAGAAGACTGGAGCCTTACCCTCAACACCACGATCCTCAGCATAAGCCCATTGACCTTTGTGGCCGCAGAGCCAGGGCTCACCTCACGCTTCTGCATGTTCGATTTAGGGATCGTGTTCCCACTGGAGCTGGCGTTGCTGTTGCTGTTGCTGTGACCGTTTGAATTCCCTCCAGTATAGGACTTCAGGCGGCTGGGTATGATGCGGACCATGGTACTCTAATATGTATGGGATCTTGGCCTCACCGGAGGCCAAGTTACCGACGATCGTAACGAAGGCTGACTGCACACTACTCGTACGTAGCTGGGGTTGGCACACCGAGCTGAGCTGGTTTGGCTGCCGACGGAGCTATTCGCGCATCGGGCACTCAGGAGACATGGCATGATTGGCAGGCTGCGCTAGGGTTGCTGGTAGGTGGTCCGGGTGCGTCAAGGTGGGGTGCGATGGTGGTCTATTCCAGGCTATTTCACGCAGCACTTCTAAGGTATGTATGTACAGTACATATCTATGTACAGTACGGAGTACTCTACTTAGCCACGATATCGTCGTATAATGTATTACTGTGTATTATTGTAGCCAGTCGGTGGGCGTCCTGTATCATCGCTATTCAGACGTGCATGAGCTGAGAAGGCTGAGACTATATCGCTTTACGCTTTACGTATACATACTTTTTTTATACTTTTTTGAGCACTCAGCCGCTATACCTGCCAAGGCACGTGCTTCGTCCCCTCCATATCTTTGCACTGTATCACTGACACTCCGCTTGTGGGTTGCCGATCTGGTTGACGGATACCGACCTCCCCGTATCGGAAGGCTGCCCCTCTGAATGATGCAGTACGAAGTAGTGTCGATATAACGGTACTTTCGAGCTTGCTCTCTAGCTTAGATTCAGGATTGGCCTCGGAAAAGGGTTCCGTCGAAAGAAGCATTGTTTCTTCCCTGGACAGACGGACAGACATATAGGAGCGAACAGCGGCACCTGGGACAATCGTCAGAATCCTTTTTATCGTGCGAAGCGTTTCCCTTACAGATTGCTACTTCGAACGCTTAATCGAAACATCTCCCCCAGAATTAAATCGCGTAGGCTTCCCGACACTCCCCTCCTTCTTCTCTGCTTTTCCCATAGCACCTTCAGTCACCCTCTGAATATCGGTGGACGTGTCAAAGCCAATACACGAAATCTCATTCTCGATACAATGCCCCTCAAGCCACAGGCCTTTCCTTTTAATCACCACACCAGCTTCACGTGCAGCGGGAAGATTGGAGCATTCGTACATGTCCTCTGTAGCCTCCACATAGGGAGAAGCAACTGTAACATACATCTTGCACGTCCTTAAGATGGTTTAAGTGAAAGTTCGACGAAGAAGAAAGGAATCAACATCATATGAGCGTTGATTACGAAATTGAGCTCACCTACCATATATATAATTTCTGAATGACATATCACGATGATGATGGCAACATTATGTTGTTCCGTCTGTCACTGAGCCCTAGACAACCATTTCACAAGGCACGCACAAGTGGATTATGTATCCAGATAGAGAATGGACATCCATGCTTCATAGTGGTAGTAGTATGCGTAGTAACCAACAATATCCGCATTGTCCCAGGCGGTCCGGTGTAGTATAGAGTCGATTGAATAAAGTTTGATTCATTTTATATGCTCCTTAACGCCTGTATTTCGGATCTATCATGCCGCGACCTTTGCCGCAAATTTCGATGCAGCCTTGTTGAACAAATCGCTCTTCTCTTCCACTGCTTTGAGATACGGGTGCTGAGCATCGACACTTTGCAAACTCCTGGCAAGATGTTAGCAATCGATTGATAAGAGTGTGGATTGTTGCTTACTTGACGTAGTCGCTGCTGTCTCTGCCTGACAAAATTGATAAGACAGCCAAATTGGCGATCACGTCTGCGTTTCCTGGGAATTGATTCAATGCCTGGTTCAATGCTGATTCTGCTTCCTCAAAGCGTCCCAGATGGATTTCGGCAATGGCTTGTGACAGGATTGCTAGCGATGAAGCTCCTGAAGGAGCCTGTGCGATCTCCTCGAAGACATAGAATGCTTCTTGATATTTCTCGCCGCCCTGTGTTAAGATGACTATTAGCTTCTGTTCCGAGTGATTAAAGAATCAAGATGGCCTACCACTCTTAGTCCAACCCAAGACTCAGCAATATTGATCAACAGGTTATCTTGCGCCCATTTCTTTGCCGCCGCGACTTCCTTGAGAGCGAGATCTGTCCTGTTTTGTTGTAGGTGTATTTGCACAATGAGGGCGACAGCTTCCACTACAACAGATGTCAGCTTCCGCAAGCAGCTGTAACAAGAAGCTCCACCTACAATTGCCTTGATGTTGCGATAGCAGCGCTAAAGCTTCTTCCGTCTTTCCCTCGTTCTGAAGGACAGTGCCAGCAAGCACTTGCACCGTAGCATTATCCCCGCTGCTCGCAGCAAGCTCTTCCGCCTTCTTCAGGGCACCACTAGTATTTCCGACAGCATATTCGGCATATGCCTTGATCGCCTTGATCTCTGGACCTTCGGGTTCTCCTTGGAGCTCTAGCAAGACCTCCTCGGCCTCTCCAAGGGTGACTTTGGCGCGGAGAGCTAGGATGCGGGCTGGCAGCTTGTTCTCTGGTGACAGAGAGGAGACATCGTAGTTGACGACTTCTTGCCAGCGGCCAGCGGCAAAATGATCGTGCAGGTCGATTAGTTCGACTTCGGAGGAGAAGGGATCCATTGTTGGAGAGTTGTGAGATGTGAGAGACGGTTTGGGATACGTGTTGGGTATGATGGAGTGACAGCGGCAGTTACCGAAGATTAGGAAGGAGGTTCCTGGCGATGGAGCGTCGCGTCAATAACGGCGCGGCTTCTCCTGGGAGAGAACATTCACATCACGACGACGATTCAAAGCACTCAAGTGAAGCAAATAATGGCAACTCGTAGCACTCTTCTTGAAAGTTTTAATCATACTTCAATTGCTGTAGATTAAGACCGTTCAGGTTGGGGCGAGTTGCCAATAAAATAAGCCAATCATCTACTTCCATCATACATTCATGGAAGTCTAGCTCAGAGCTTTTATCAGATCTCCTGGATGCGGATTGCCTTGAAATAAATGCACTGACTGGCATATGCTTTTTATTCATCATCGTCGTCCTCATCTATGCGAAGATAAGCTCGAATACTGTCCCAATACTTCTGTACAACCAGTTCTGAGCGATATCCAGTGGATTTGTCAGTATCCGGCATCTCTGTTTCGCCCAGCAGTCTGTCAAACATCAGCTCGCCGACATATTCATCAATCTCCTTGTTCAAGCTGGCTGTCAGATTATCCTGTTTGTAGAACGTTTGCCAATATTCGAGCCTGTCAGCATCGCGGTTTTGATTCGGAGGTCCAGCCGTCCCCTTTGCTGTCTCTGTTGGTCGGTGTCTCTCATTTTTCGATCTTCGGTTCTTTTGGAATGCAAGAGGCTTTGGAGCGAGCTCTGGATGTTCGAAGAGCAAGTCGCTCCCAAAATCAGAAGGCTCATAATCCGTGGAATGCTTGGCTTGGGTCTCTTGGGCAATATGAGGTTCCGTGCGTGCTCTGCGAAGATATACATGTTGACGTCGCTTGGAATGGCTATTGGCAATACTCTGAATATCGTTTAGACTGTATACGCCAGGTTTCTGGTACAGCTGTTGGCCTTTCTCTTTGTTGTTTGGACTATATACCGTAGATTTTGGGTCCAGCTCTTGACTCTGATCTTTCTTCGGGCTGTATACCGTAGATTGTAGGTACAACTCTTGGCTTTGATCTTTCTTTGGGCTGTATACCGTAGATTGTAGGTATAACTCTTGGCTTCGATCTTTGTTTGGGTTGTACACCGTAGGTTTCAAAAATAGCTCCTCATCACAAGCATCAAGGCCAACTTCCTTTCTCCTTATCAAAGTCTTCGCAGCCGGACTTGTCTGTGGATACCTGTGGAGCGCTGCAGGCTCAGGCCTAATGGTATATTGCAACTGATGTCGTGATTTGTTGTAGAGAGCTCGAACTCCAAGAGGTTCTGCAAATGCTGGCGTCTCTGTGTTGGTGGGCCATGTCTTCGCTCTCTTCGCTTCTTCTGACTCAGATCTCTCGTTATTTATTTTTTGTTTGTTTCTCTTCTCCATGCTTCTCTTTCGCAAAGCTTGAACAAATGCAAAATTTTCCATGTTAGTGTCGGTATTGTTGTTGTTGGACTTACTATGGTCGGCATTTTTAAGGATTTCAACCTCTGTTGGGCCAGTGATTCAATTCATGAGCTCGAGGGGGAAACTGAATTCATGGTATTTCACAAGCACTCTCATTAAGCTCAGAGTCAGTCACTATCAATTGTAAACTAAGATTTCAGTGATTGACAGACTTTTAATCATCGTTTGTTGTTCATGATTTCCTAATCTATAGTGCACATCTTCAATTTTTCCTGCTGGAAACTTACTTCTCATGGGTATTATGAAAGTTTTGAGCTCTTGATTTTAGTTTACCATCTATAACAGTTCAGATTAAATGAAACATCGTTGAAAAAGATAGAGTGTGTATTCTTTAACCTATGGAAGCCGTGCTATAGAATAGCAAGTGTTATTGCTATGCAATCCTCTGATGGCTCAATTAATTTCATTAGGTAGTCAACAATATTTTCCAGACATGTCTCTTCTCAACTTCTTGAGTTTTGCAGTTATTCTATTCACTGGGCGACATAGAGGTCCCACAGTCACTGAAGACACTTCATCAAGTCATATTTACGATTTTCTGAATTAGGATCTAACTCAGTACTGCGTAGATCTTCTAAATTTTCCAACAGATGGGCATGAGATAAATCAGTCAAAATAGTGAAAATAGTGAAAATCTTCTGAGGATTTTTCATTGCTATGAGTTTCCACGTTTGACTTCCGTGATCGTGGTTTGAAAACGTGCACTCCGAATCATTCAAAGCTCAACGGATCCCAAGACTCCACCCAACAAACCCCGCGACGTCACGGAAATTGGGGCCGGATAACACATGGTTCTAATATAGCATGCTGACAGGTAGTATGGCCACTCTGGCTGTTGAGTAGTACTGAATAATCTCATTTTGGCAATTCATATCTGCCTTGGCTAGAGTGAAATCTGTATTTGTGTCTTTGAACCATTAATCGATCGGCCAGAAGTTGTTGAATGCCATTTGAACAGTTTAATTAAACCTTATTTAATTATATTTTGATAGAGCAATATTAACATTGTGTGGATTTAATTTATCTTTATGCTTGATAGTATATCTATCTTTTGCAAGGTGTTTTGAAAGTTCGGAGGAGTGTTGTGGCACTTCAAGTTTGCTCCCTTTTACGTGATATGTCCGATCTTACGCATTGCCAGTCATTTTCGGCAGTCTATCTTCCGAAATGCTGGGGCATAGATCTTTAATCATTCGGATTAACTTATGGGCGCAGATATCGATTTCTCTCATTGTTTGGAATGAGGTTTAATATCTGGGAAGAATAGTGATCAGTGATCACGACCTTTAAGCTCAAAACTAGCAGTGGTGATCAGTAAACAGGTATAATCACAGCCGAGGGCGAATTATCAGATGATCAGTAAACACCAACGCTTTCTTACAGGCCTCACAAGCGTTTGACTCGGCGCTACTTTGCCCAGCCAGCACAGGTTTAATTCTTCTAATCATTATATCTAAGTCGCGAGCTTTTCATTGGTCTCTTTCATGTCCGTATTTGTGCTGGCGCGCAATGGCTCAGGCTCTCAGCCAACACGCTTTCTCCGCACTCCTTTCCCGAGGCCTTACCGCCATGGCTACGCCCCTAGGCACATAGGTAGGTATGTACCTCAGTTCATAAGAGCTTTTTGCCTTGATACATATACACAGTATGACTACTCTCGGAGTACCTGATTGGCCGAGTCAGCATGTCGCGGCTATAATGTCATTTATCTTTTGTCAACAAGTTGCAAAGAGAGGTGCATCTCCATGAGGCTGCATTACCAATATGGCCTTACACGTCTCATACATCCATGAGATCACTCTTACATATTGTTTCTATGCCCTATATATCTCTTTTACTTGCAAGCACAGACGGTGAAGCAAACATATTTTCATATCTCTTCATTCCCTCGTACCCTCCTCAACTCGCTCAACATGTCAGCACCAGTACGAACCTCTCTCGATTCCGGTCAGAGAAGTGCATCAGATTCCGAGAAGAAATTAGAAACTATTCCAGTTGTGCCCTTATCAGATGATGTCGAGAAAGCTCCTCCAACCTCTGTACCAGTAGCAGACTGGAGTGGGCCAGATGATCCCCTGGATCCTCACAACTGGTCTAGAGGGAAGAAAGCCTACCATGTTTTCCCTCCAGCAGTCATCTCCTTCGTTGCGTAAGTTCCTGAATTTCAAAAACTGACCCAGTTCTAATGATTTACAGTACCTTCGCCACTTCCATATACACGCCATCCTACCCCCAAGTTATGGAAAGATTCGGCGTCAGTAGCACAGTTGCTCTGCTCCCACTGAGTTTATACGTACTTGCCCTCGGCTTCGGCCCCATCATTGGCGCACCCCTCTCTGAAACCTACGGACGACATATCGTCTACCTAGGCTCGCCACCAATCGCCGCACTCTTCACCCTCGGCGCTGGCTTCTCCCAGAATTTCGCTTCCTTGGCCATTTGCCGCTTCTTCGCCGGCTTATTCTTCTCTCCCGCCCTCGCCATCGGCGCTGGAAGCAATGCCGACGTCTTCCGTATCCACGAGCGCGCTATCCCAACCGTCTTCTACATCATCAGTCCGTTCCTCGGACCCTCCCTGGGTCCCACCATAGGTGGCTTTGTCACGGTCCGCAAAGGCTGGCAGTGGACGCAATGGACCATCATCTTCTTCGCCATCTTCGGCTGGGCCACCGCCTGGGGCATGTCCGAGACGCACAAAGCCACCATTCTCTCTCGACGTAACAAGTCCCTCGGTATTGCACCTCCTCCTTCACCGTTCAAGAGCACATCTGAGAAGATCCATTTCCTCGTCACCGTCACACTTTTCAGACCGTTGCACATGCTCTTCACCGAGCCTCTCGTCGGCTTCTTCAGTTTGTACACGGCCTTCAACTTCGGCGTCCTCTACACCTTCTTCGCCTCATTCCCCTACGTCTTCGGCTCTGTCTACCACTTCAATGTCGAACAATCTGGCCTTGTATTCCTAGCCATGGGCGTCGGTTCCATCTTGGGACTTCCCACCATCGTCATACTGAACAAATTCTACTACCTACGCGCCCATGCGGTCGCAGAGGCCGAGGGTAGAATCATCGCTCCCGAGCACCGCCTGTATCCTGCCATGATCGGCTCCATTGGCGTGCCTCTCGGTCTCTTCTGGTTCGCCTGGACGGCCCGGTCGGATGTCTCCTGGGTTAGCCCTGTCATGGCTGCTATTCCGTTTGCGTGGGCTAATCTAGTCATCTTAATGGGCTGCGCCACTTATCTCGTGGATACTTACCAGGCGCTGAACGGCGCGTCGGCGCTGGCGGCGAATGGGATATTGCGATACGGGTTTGGGGCAGCATTTCCGCTATTTGCGTTGCAGAGTAAGTTGTGTCTGATGCTTGGCTTGTTGGAAGAGTTGCTAACGATATTGGAATAGTGTACAAAGGTCTCGGCATTGCTTGGGCGACATCCCTTCTCGGCTTCGTCAGTATAGCACTCATGCCCATTCCTTGGGTCTTCTTTAAATATGGGTCAAAGATCCGGTCTTACAGCTCTTATGACACGATCAAGACATGATGATGCAGCGAGATGCTAAAGTGAAGGAGGAGTTGGGATGGAGACATTGACAGGGGTGACAATGAAACGAACTCAACTTCAGCTGTTGGCTTTATAGGACGTTCCGGAGCAGACTGTTCTGTTGTGGTTATAATGAAGTTATGCTCTTTTCTGTACTGAGCAAGCGGGTGTTGGAAGTTGGTCGGAGCATGCACATGCATATAAACATCTTGGATAAAGCATCATTAGATTAAAATTTAAATATATAAATTAAAACACATCAATTTGATCAAAGCTAAATTCAAATACCAATATAACCCTGAATCTCGAATACATTTGCTCTTTTCATTCTACATGCCATTTGTCATAATGAATATATTATCATACCGAAAACCAAAATTAAAATCTTACTCCTCTTTCCTTGTTATCCTACCGCCCTACCCTATATTGTAATTTTTAAAAAGCTTTTATGACACACCAACTATGTTGCTTTCCTGTTCAGATCTACATCTCATCTCAACAGCATCATGCAGGACACCAATGGCCTATTTTAAATATAACGCTTAGTTTTGCTGACAACATCAAGTGATAAACGTTCAAATATTACAACATTCAGTAGATCCGGATTTCAGAACTGCTTGGCGCCGGAAGTCTTCACGGGACCCACACAACAGCACCTCAACATCTCATCACGCTTTACGCGGCTATCGCTGGATTTCCGGAGCCTTACATAATCTCACGTAAGCTATCGCGAATTTGCCATTGATATATGGAGTACTTGTTTGAAAGTCTGCCGTCGCCTTCCTGACATTACTGTAATATTCAGGAAGGCAAAGTGCACTATGCTGCTGCTTTGCTGGAGTACGTAAACTACCTACCTTGCATGTACCTGGGTACTTCAGTACCCGCGGAGAGAATTCCGCAAGTCCCCATTTATCCTTCCCTTTTAGGAATGTAATTGTTCCTCAAGCTCGAGGAGTGGTTATAATCAATGTTATAATCAATGCGGGGGGGAGATCTCACAAACGCTGGCCACTCGATTACCCATGCCTCGGCATTGGTGCGTCGCGTCAGTAGCCCCGCACTGTTTACCCGCCCAGGTCATCCACCTCAGCCTTGGGCCCCTCATCACCCCGCACCGTACCTAACAAGGTTCCCGTTTGACCTTCGTAAGTACAAATTCACATCCATCTGCGCCCGAACACAAAAGCAAAACCTCTTTGCCCTGTATAATTACAAATGTCATAACTAAATCCACGGGGCGGGCTTACCCCAAGTCTTACTATCCCTTCCGCGTCACCGGAATTTCCGGAATTCCGCAAGATTTCCAGCTCAGCTTCGTAGGTCCATATACAGCATTAGATATCCATCGTGTTGGTGCTGAATAAGCCCTTAAGGTCGGAAAGTACAGGGCGTTGATATATAAGTAGCTCTCATAGCCCGTCATCATGATATCAATACCATCAGCCAAAATGTCGACTTTTGAAGAATGGATGCAAAAAGCCGTTGCGCCAGGACAGGAGCGTCTGATTCCTGGTGCCGTTGTGCTGGCTGCGAATAAAGATGGTATTTCCTCCACTCCGTCCCGTCCATATCTTACCCATAAATAGAAGGAGGAAAATGCACATCTCGATCATGTAACTAACAAGCCCCAGGGATCATCTATTCCGGCGCCTTTGGCACTGAATCCCTCAATCCCGAGTCTCCTCTCTCCACCAAGCCCATCTCAGTGGATACAGTAATGTGGATCGCCTCATGCACCAAACTCGTGACGGCCGTCGCAGTCCTCCAGCTCGTCGAGAAAGGCGTCTTGGATCTCGACGCCGATGTCACCACTTGGCTGCCGGAGTGGAAAGATGCGGATATCCTGAAGGGCTTCACGGATGACGACGAGCCAATGTATGAGAAAGCGAAAGAGAATATTACGATCCGCAAGATGATGAGCCATCAGAGCGGAATCGGATATGGGTTTTTGGATGAGAAGTTGATCAAGTTGGGGGAGCTAAAGAAAAATAAGGGGGAGGAGGTGCTTCAGGAGGGTGATATTGTTTGTGCCTCCCATACCCAGTCCTCAACTTTCCATTTTGCTTGCTTGTTTTGTTTTGTTTCTTGGGAGGCCAGGACTGATATAAGAACAGAAATCGCACATCTTGCCCCTCATCTTCGAGCCGGGCACCGCTTGGGCATATGGCGCGAACTTCGAATGGCTCAGCCAAGTCATCGAGCGTGCCACGGGAGCCGCATATCTCGGCGACTACCTGCGAGAAAACATCTGGGAGCCGCTGGGCATCAAAGCGGCAACCTTCCAGGTGCACACCCGCCCTGATATCCTCGAAGCCAGATCCGACATGAGTTTCCGCGTCCCAGACGGCCCACTGGTGCCGTCTCCTACCCGCTTCTTTCCTGAGCATCCCGAATACCATTCCGGCGGTGGCGGACTGCACGCCAGTCCAGCGGAGTATATCAAACTCCTCATCGCTGTCCTGCGGAATGACGGCAAGCTGCTGAAGCCCGAGACCTTGGATCTTCTGTTCGAGCCGCAGTTGACACCTGCGGTGACCGAGACGCTGGAGACAACGCTGTTCGAGAATGGAGGCCAACCAGCGTTGTCCCAAAATTTGCCACGCAGCGCCAGGCCTATTCAGGCATTGGGAGGGGTGGTGTCGAGGAACGATGTCGTAGGGGATGTATTCGGTGGTGAAGGGAAGAGGAGGAATAAGGGCACCTTGACATGGGGAGGATTGCCAAATTTGGTGTGGACAGTGGATAGGAAGGCAGGTATCGTGTTGTTCTACGCGACACAAGTGCTTCCGCCAGGAGATAAAATCAGTCTAGATGCATTTAGAAGATTCGAAGAGGCTATATATAGTGGTGAGATTGGAGGGTCGAAATTGTAGATTTAGCTAGATTGTCGAGGAGGAATTTCAGCATGTCGTTTCAATATACAGATGACTGTCCTACAGCTGCAGGTATTAGTTTGGGACTTAAGTGTTTAAACAGAGTAGTGCACCTAACAGATTCTCGTATTTGGTATTATGTAGAAGCTATATGGACTTCTTTGTTCATTCTCAGGGCGCGGCAAGGCTGCTATTATTATTCTTGAGGTCGACATTTTCTTCTTGTTCTCGCCTTCTGAAGAATGTGGGTGGACGAGATGAGTTTGCATTATGGCATGAATGCCAACATGCCAACAAATGTGGGTGCTTTTCCTTTGTTGTATGAAAGTACAATTATCTATTGTAACAAGAATGTCTCCATGAGTGTGAAGAACGTCGTCTGGTCTGAGATGCTCACAGTAATCCGCTTTGCCTAAAATAGGTAGCGTCTTGGCATAATGCGGTTCCCCCTTCCCCACATTCAGACCTCACCTCAACATATCCAGATGTCTCTTTCTACTTGACAACAGAGAACGATAAAGAACAACTATAGCAGATGCAGAAGCATACTATAACGACCAAATGCATAATGCTTCAGCAAGCTGGATCTCCAGTGGCCATTGTATTCACACATACATACACCTGCGCACATATACACTTCATATATTAACAAATCGTAGAGTTAAAGGTTTCAGTTTCATTATTCATTATCTAATCTATACATTTCAAGAATTTCCCATATTGTCATTATTAGTAGTTCATTATAATCATTATAATTGATCCTACCTTTGTCATTTGTAGAGCAGGCCATTGCCAAAACTATGCAAAGGTGGCAATGCTTAAGGTAGAACAACAATTCATAACAAGAACTAAGGTCTTTATTAGCTAAGGCTCTTCGTAACTAGTTCTCAGACCCTTTGTCTTTGAGACTTGCAATGCTATTTTCTTTGAGGCTCATTTTAGGTTTCAAGTGAAAATACTAAGGAGAACCAACTGCTACCTCAAAGGGAGAGTTGATAAAGGGCTAGCGGCTCTGCATAGTGCCATTGAGCATAAAGATGTAAAATGAGAAGATTGAACCCTTAATACCATGATTTCATTTCACTTGATAAAGTCCTGTTTAAGTTAATGCAGTAGCAGATGCATGTTTTGGACTCATGGGTTGTTAGCCATCTGTATATAAAACTAGTGTTATATTGGATGTTCTTAGCTTCTCTCTAATGAGTTTCATAGAACTTAGTTGGATTGCCATTATCTATTTCAGAAATCTTCACAAATGCAAGCAATTTCTCTATGAGTTAGAGATGTAGATGAATTTCTCTCATAGATATCTAGAGCTCACAACACCTACAACGATACCTCACTGTTTACAGATCAGGCTCAGCTAATAGGGGCTAACCGAGTCTTCGGCATTCGGAGGACATCTATAACTATATCGGGCCGAGTCCTGACCTTCGGAGCCGCACAGCAACTCGGAGATATACAGAACCACCTCTAGGCAGGACAACCGCCTCGGATTAAACGATAAGACAATCCGATAAGGGAAGCATTACGCGCACATTTATTTGTTTACCTTTTCTGTTCCTTCCTTTCCATCGATCTTCCCCTTCTCCATTCTCTCACAACACCCACAAACCTTCAACTTTTTTCTTCTATACACAATACTTGGAGACATCGTGAGTCCTTCACTAGTCTACTAGTATTGTACCTTCTTTTATCACAAGTAAGTCTTTGTTTCCTCTCTATTCCTTTAGATCGATATATCACTGCAAGGTCCATTTTTTTCAGATGTGCATGTCAATGACGTCTGCTAGACCTTATCTAACTTGACCTTGGGTTGTTCAACCTTTAGGACTTGCATACAATAGCTGTTCATGTATGGAGCAATATTTGGTCTAGCATTGCTGTTCCATAGATGGACCTTCATTGAAGCTATCATGGCATTTCAACTTATTGCATCTCAGATTGCTAACCATCTATATGATAGATACTTCATCCCTTGCTAGTGTACAACGCAAAGATGGCCTGGGAGAATGAGGATACTGGTGGTGGCTATGGTGGAGGCAACAATGGCTATGGTGGCAATGGTGGTGGTGCTAACCTTGGTGGCTGTTTCAACTGTGGCGAGGAAGGGTATGTTAAAGTATGTACTGCAAAGGGTGAAAGGCTTACTAATATATCAATAGCCACATGAAGTCAGACTGTCCAAATCCACGTGTTCCGCGTGAGAACAGTGGAGGATGTTATAACTGCGGAGAGATTGGGTAAGTGCCTACAGCATATTACAAAAAGAAGCTTTCCTAACATAGTGCATAGCCATAGCAAGATCGATTGTCCAAACCCAACTGTAGCCGGTGAATTTACTGGCACCTGTCGCCTCTGCAATGAGCAAGGCCATCGTGCTGCGGATTGCCCAACTGCGCCTCCAAAGATGTGCAAGAACTGCTATCAAGAAGGTTTGTCTCATACCTGGATATTAATTGTTGGTTTGAGTACTGACACACACTCCCTAGGCCACACCATCACTGCATGCACCAATCCCCGCAAGATTGACCGTACTGGTATTGAGGTTGTCGAAGTTGAGGCTGCCTGGAACGAGCTTCTTGCTGCTGTTGAGGCTCAGGACAAGGACGATGTTCAAGCTTGTTTCTTAAAATATGTCACCGCCTGTCCAACTGCAACCTACGTGGACATGGAGACGGCCTTTAGGTCTCAGAACATCCCATTGTACATCGTGGCTCTTGAGCATACTACTCTTGCCCCTACTTACACCCACATGGATCTCCAGGGCAATTTGGACAAGACCTATGTGGTGTCGCTTCGTTTGGATCCTAAGCCAAAGCGTCCAAAGGAGGCTCAGGTCTGGCCTGCATCTCCCGCAGATAACCTGGAGCGCCTTATGGATGCTGGCATTACCGTCGAACGTCGTATTCCCAAGTGCAGCAATTGTGATGAGCTTGGTCACATCTCGAAGTCTTGCCCACAGGAGAAGAAGGAGGTCACTGACAGAGCAATTGTTGATTGTGTCAACTGCCTTGAGGCAGGCCACCGTATCCGCGATTGTACGTTGCTCCGGGGTGTCTTTTAGAGATTTGACTAATAGTACGTGACAGGCCCAAAGCCTCGGGAGGATCGCTTTGCTTGCCGTAACTGCAAGTGCGTATTCCCTATCACAACATTATCTTTACCTCAAATTGCTAATCGAATTTCAGGCAATCCGGCCATAACTCCAAGGAGTGTAAGTTATAAGAGTTCTGACGATTTGATTCCCTAATATTAGACGCTGATAATGTTTAGGCCCTGAGCCAAGATCGGCGGAGAGTGTTGAGTGCAACAAGTGTGGCGAAGGTATGTCTACCCACATTTCTCGAATGTCTTCTTGCTAATCTTGTTTATAGTTGGCCACTTCAGAAAGGACTGCCCAACTGCAGGTGGTGGTGGCGGCGGTGGAGGATGCCGTAACTGCGGTCAGGAGGGACATTATGCTAAGGATTGTCAGTAATTCTCCTTAGTTTCTCGATGGCTTTGTCAACTAATGTATGCAGGCACCAATGCGAAGGTTATCATCTGCAAGAATTGCGATGAGGAGGGACATATCTCTAAGGAGTGCCCAAAGCCACGCGATTGTACGTTTTTCTAAAGATCCTCAACAAATACCTACTGACTGTTGACTAGACTCTCGTATTGAATGCTCCAACTGCCATAAGAGTAAGTCTTATCCTTTGCCTATATTGCATATAGCTGACAATCCTTTAGTGGGCCACACCAAAGTTAGATGCAAGGAGCCAATTGCTGAAGAGAATGATGATAATGCTGGCGACGGTGGTTATGGTGGAGATGGCAGAGGCGGCTTCCAGTCTGGAGGCAACAGAGGTGGCTTTCAAGTTGGTGAGAACGATTCTAATGATTTTGGTACCGGCCCATCTGCTCCAGTCAATGGTCCCAACAGAAATGGCATTGGCGGCGGTTCTGCGCCTGAGTTTAAGCCATCGGTTCCATCTGCCTCTTGGGGTAATGGAGACTCCGGTGCTTTTGCAACAGTCAACGGCTCTGCTGGTCGTGGATTTGGTGGTGGTGCTTCCAGCCCAGTCACCACTCCAGCTTGGGGAGGTGGTAGCTCTGTTGCTCCAACCGTAGCTCCGGTCGATACTTATGCTGGTTGGGGTGGTAGATCTGCTGCTCCAATGGCTGCTCCGATTCCGATTCGAGTTGCTGCTCCGGTTCCAATTCGGGTCGCTGCTCCAGTTGCGGCTCCGGTTACTCCTGCAGCTGCAGCTTATGCCGATGATGGATGGTAGATCTCGGAGAGCAAATGGTTGCCCATCCATGCCTGATGCGTATGGTGGACTGTTATTTTGTCATTCCTAAGATCGCTTTCTAGGGCAACCTTGTATCTGGTGGAGATTTGACTTGATCTGGATCGTTTGTTGTCAGCATGTTGACGCATCGATGATGGATCATACCTCGTAGATGTTCGTGGGATCTGCTACATGGACTGTTGTGCATTTCTGATCTTAACTGTGGATGGATTGTGGTAGGTAGTTAAGACAGAATGTACCTTGCAAAAATTCGTCAATAAATAAAAGTTATTTGACAACAAAGAAAAGTCGAAGAAAGGTTCCTCTTGCGTGTGTGCGCATAGGGTATAAATTGACCGTGGCTAAATCTGATCACAGTCGATAAGTGAAGATGGACTCAGATGAACTTTTTTTTTCATGTCTATCATAGATCATCATAAGATACATTGAAAATGTCCATTTCCACAACTTAGGTAGTATTTGCACCTTCTCAAACCTTAATGCTATACCCTATCCAATCAGCCTCCCTAAAAAAGCCCTCATTTATGTACTCCATCCATCCACTTCACGAAAAACTATTCCTATCCCACCTTCTAACTGGAATCTCATCCCTACTTCCAGATGACCCATTATCACTAGCCCTTCTGGCCCTCCTAGCTCCCTCCGTCCATAATTCATCTTCCACATCCTCATTAGTATCCACGCCCTCCCCTCTACTTCTCTGCTCACTTACATCCTCTTCCGCCCTCTCCCCACCCTCTGTTGTACCCCTCCCCTCGCCCATCACCTCCTCATACCCCGGCGGGCGTCCCTCCATCACACCTGTACTCCCCGCAGGCTCCCCCCCTGGCCCCTCCACTCCACCAACCCTCGTCCTCCCCACCCCTCCCTTCCCAATCCCCCCCCCCACCTCATACGGCGGCGGCGGCACCCCGGTCGCGCCAACACCCAAATCCCACTCCTGCTCCTCCCCCGCCTCCGTCCGCCTGCGGCCCAAACTCGGCACCCTAAGCAAGCGTACGAAGCGCCAGCCGCGGCTGGGAGTCTCAGGCAGTGGTATTGAGGGCGAGAGGACGCTTGGGTGGTCGTGCAGGGCTTCGACGTCGGCGGCTAGGTCGCGCGTGTTGGCGAGGCGGAAGGCGTGCAGCCGCGAACGGTGGCGGAGGGTGACCAGGGTCAGGAAGAGGAGGAGGAGGAGCAGGAGGCCGATGAGGAAGGGGAGGATGTAGGGAACGGCAGAGGTGGAGGAGGGTGGGCGGGAGGATTGGGCGTTGCGGGGTGACGGGTAGGTGTCGGGGGAGGAGCCGGGGGTGGTGCTTGACATTGTTGTGCACGGAGTTGAAGTTGTGGAGTGGATGTCTATGTAAAGAGCGGATGGACGGGGATAATGTGGGAAGGTTCAGGGTGCTAGAGGTTGTAGATGCTTGTGTCGAGTTCGAGGTGTTTTAAGACTTGTTATCGAATGGCTGCTGATGCTTCAGATGCTTCAGATGTCGAGATCCTGCTATGAGGGCTCTTCTGCCCTGAAGCCGTCTTTCGTCTTTCGGTGTCTTTCGGTCCCACGGTCACAGTGCTAAGTGGCCTTCTTGTTATCTCGAGTATGGTACCAACGAAGCTTCCATGTGCCACCCAAGTCCATCACACGAGTAAAAGTTAAGTCGTTATGTGTGGAAGTTTGCGGGTCTGGGCGTGAATCTGCTGAGTTTAGTCTATAGAAATGTAAGTGTCATTGATCCCTCTGTAGCTTGTGGGGATCGAGTAACCTAGGGTTCACAGGGCTTTTTACGTACGAAAAGCACTACTACTACTACTAGAATGCTGGTGTCTGGGTTATCACAATAATCAGAGCCGTCTTGAAGGATGTCGGTGGAGTAGCAATGGGACCAGGGAGTTGCGTGGTCTGGGAGAGGAGGATAGAAGGAGAAAGAGAGAGAGAAAGAGAAAGATGTAGAGAATGTGCACAAGGACAGCAGTAAGAATACATACCTATAGAGAACAGGAGAGAGATGGACTCCTCTCCCCTCATCCCCCCCCACGGCCCCACCCAACCATACTGTGTAGAACTAGAGGGCTAGAGGCATAGAGGCATATTGGAAATATCAGAAGATATCAAAAGATACCACAAAAAGGCCATAAGCAGACCACCTCCATCTCCTCACCAGCAAATCCCCAGCTCATCGTCCATGACCTGAGCTCTAGCCTCTCTCTACGTCGTCCATCCCGCAAGCGGCCAAGCCCTCTAGTGCCGGCAACTATGGGACGCTTTAAAGCATGACATCGAGCAGCCTTTGTCGATAAGCTATAAGCGATAAGCGACAGGCGATAAGCGATGAGTCTGTGTGAGAGCTGCCCTGTCGGAGGTCACGGGATGTGCAGTGACTTCGCGGACAACGACAGTCATCTAGAGATCAGGGTCCAGCATATACGCTCGCGTCGCTCTGTGGCGGACTGCAATAGGAAGCGATAGCATAGCTGTCTTCTCCCTCGTCCTTGCAGACTGCAGTCATGCCTCGCGCCATCCGCGGTAAGCTCCTGCTCCCCTCTCCCCTTCCCGTCTCGGCTTCGCTTCGCTCGTTGTGCATTTTAGTTAATGTGTCTAGGCGTCCTGGTCGAGTGCGACCCGTCCATCAAGGCCATCATCGTCAAGATCGACTCTGAGCGCAACGACTTCATCGTCGAGGAGCTGGATGACCAGACGCTGGTTATCAAGGAGGGGATGCTGCAGACGCTGAAGTTGAGGTTGGAGGATGTGAGTACTGCTCTGCTTTGGTTGCTATTATTTGGGCGTTTTCTCGGTATCGAGGTGGATAGACGAGGGAGAGGTGACGGGAGAGAGGGAGGATTGGCTGAGGACTGGACAAAGAGGCTGACACGGCAGTTTTAGGCGCTTAAGGAGACGCAGCAGCCCCCTGATGATTCCGGCTCGGAATGAGAGGCTACCGCGACCAGGTCGTGGAGGTTGTCGTGGATGATGAGGAGCCTAAGAACCGCTGGATGCTCTCCCGTGCTCTCTCGTCATCTCTCTGCAGATGCACCGCACCAGGTTGAGACGCAGACACATTTTATGGGTTCTATTCATGGCTATCTAGACTGGCAATCTACATGTGTGGTCCTTTACCCATGGTGGCTGCTTCAAACCATCTCGATCTACGATATTAGCGCATGAAATTATATGTCCTGTGCCATGTGTGTCGCACCCGGAGTCACTGGCATTGGGGAGAGGATATGAAAAGGCTTTCGGACACACAGCGTCATGCCAATCACACATGGATGGCAAGTAACAAGAAGCATACTTGCGAGACGTAAAATAATGGCTACGCCTTCGTAGAGATTCGCAGAGAACCATCAAAAGCATAAACTTTGGCTCATATGTCCATGCATTCAATCTATAATGCATCCCCGTCTACCTCATGATATCCAATTTTCCCAACCCCCCCCGCCCCCCCCCCCAAATGTGCAAACCTGAAACAAGCCCCCAGATATCCGTCGCTAAATCAGCAATCACGTTTCATAATGCCCGTCATAAGATTCCTTGACTAGTCTCATCTCC
>Ga0123337_10000601_pt1 | contig 57920 bp, 46 predicted proteins | sample frozenSSSSmetaG_FD_89792 | JGI IMG/M metagenome (GOLD analysis project Ga0123337, IMG submission 89792) | Glacier valley bacterial and archeal communities from Borup Fiord, Nunavut, Canada, to study Microbial Dark Matter (Phase II) -... | ecosystem: Environmental > Aquatic > Freshwater > Ice >... | reverse complement strand
GCCAGTTGTAGGTGAACTGAGCATCATTTGGCGTACCGGTCTGGGTTGCTTTGAGCCGGATGGTTGGGTTGTCGATGTAGACCCGGATCGAGTAGGGAGCAGCCGCCAGGGTTGGTTCAATCTCGTTGATGACCACAAACTTGATGGGCTGGCCCGTTAGCCCGGTATACTGGGGGGCAAACGTCAGCCGCCGTTCGGTGGGGGTAATTTTTTCGCAACTCAGCGTTGTCACACCCGTAATGGCAAACGGAGTCACGGGTTCGGGGGTTGGTGGAGTTGTGCCACATGCCGCCAGCCAGTCATAAACAAATACCGCGTCGGTGGGCGTACCGGTCTGGGTAGCCCTGAGCCGGATGGTTGGGTTGTCGATGTACATACGTAAGGTGTAAGGACCGGCAGCCATCGTCGGCTCAATCTCATTGACGACCACAAACTTGATGGGCTGGCCGGTCAACCCGGTGTACTGAGGCATGATGGTCAGACGACGTTCGGTAGCCGTCACGGTCTCGCAGCTTACCGTCGTAACAGCCGTGATGGCAAAGACGTTGGTGGGCGGGGGGGTCGTTACGTCGCAAAGGGCCAGCCAGTTGTAGGTGAACTGAGCATCATTTGGCGTACCGGTCTGAGTTGCTTTGAGCCGGATGGTTGGGTTGTCGATGTAGACCCGGATCGAGTAGGGAGCAGCCGCCAGGGTTGGTTCAATCTCGTTGATGACCACAAACGTGATGGGCTGGCCCGTTAGCCCGGTATACTGGGGGGCAAACGTCAGCCGCCGTTCGGTGGGGGTAATTTTTTCGCAGCTCAGCGTTGTCACGCCCGTGATGGCAAACGGAGCGGAAGAAACCGTTGCACGGTCTTTTATGGTTAGTGTTGTTGTCAATTGATCTGGATCCGGATCATAATCGTCACTATCAAGCAGCGTGATTACGATGGTCTCATCACCTTCAACAATGTCGTCTTCAAGCGGATCCATTTCTTCAATCAGCACGGTCTGCCCCTCGGCAAACGTAACGGAAGTGGGCAGGATTACAAAATCGACTCCATTGGTAGCTGTGCCTTCAATGGCATAGTTAACCACCAGGGTTCCCTGTCCGCTGCTCCGCTCAAACTGAATAAAACCCGGGTCTTCAGCGGCCCGTCGGCCACCTGCAGCCGCTTGCCGACCGCCCCCGCCTGAACCGCCTTCAGTCGCGTTGGGGTCCTCGCTGTTCACTTTCACGATGGGTACAGTCGGAGCGATTGGATTGCTGATAGTGAAGTTCGTGTTCGATATATCGAAGAAGATATTGCCTACAGCCTCCACCCGCAGACGGGCCGTGGACGTAATGACGTTCGGTATCGCAACCACCTCCGAACCATCGTTGGGTGTACTGGCGAGCAGCGTGGTTGGAAAAGTCAATCCCCCGTCGGTCGAGAGCCTGATGGCTACGTTGGCGCAACTGACTGGAGCCTGATTAGTACCCACTACGTTCCAGGTAACCGTCTGTTGCGAATTACCTGCCACTGTCGATGAGTTATCGAACGATGTTAACCGGAAAGCACCCGGCGTATTCACAACCGTTACGACCGTCCCGGCGTCGGCAACTCCACCCCGGCGGTCACGCACCGATACCCGGAAGTTCATCGTGCGGGCAATGGCTGGCAGGCGTTCGCCAATGATGCAGGTTTGGCCCGTTGGGCAGGTAGCCCCCGGTGCACCGGCAGGGTGGATACCTGTGTAAAAAAAGCCCGGCTGATTTTCGCCCGGCGTAGCATTGTTTTGCGGGTTCAGGATAAACGCCGTGCTGGGAAACGTGCGCTGGGAACTGGCAACTGGCGAATAGGCCCGTAATATAGGGCGTGGTACACCATCATCATCAATGTCATAAACACCCGTCGGAGTACCACCAAACCCCGTAGCCCCATTGGCCGGAGCCAGGTCAAACTCTTCCCAGGAATACAACAGGTTCGGTGCATCGCCGGCATCGGCATCGGCCCCGGCAGCGGTCAGCGTGAAGGGCGTCAGACGGGGTATAACAAACGAGTTGCCCGCCGAAACAGTCGGAATAGCATTCGCTCCTCCTGCGGTAGTACCACAACCGGCAACATCTTCAGATACCAGATACGTGGTCGCCTTAGTGATACTGGAAATGTGAAAGGAAGGCAGGGCAAAATCATTGTACTGCTGCAGGTTACGCCCGTCGTTGCAGATACCCACGTAACTCAAAATAGTCGAGCCGGACGCCACCTCGTAGGCTTCGGCGGCCGACCGCGTTGTACAGGCACCGTTCGGGTCGATTACGTTGTAGGTATGGCCCATGCCGAACTGATGGCCCAGCTCATGGGCAAAATAATCAACTACAAACGGGTCGCCGGTATCGGTACCCCGTGCACTATAGCCCTGTGCTTTGGCCCCTGTAGCACAAAGCGAAGGCGACGCAGCCACCCCACCACCACCTGTACCGAACAGATGCCCGACGTCGTAGTTGGCACTTTTCACCTTGTTATCGAGCGTGGTCTGGTTGATAGCCAATTGATCGTTTGGTGCCTTGGCGTTGTCCGTATTGTCATAAGGATCTGTAGCCGGATCGTCAAAAATTATGTTGTCAGGACCATTGGTGTCGGGATTGACAAGTGTGAAGCGACTGGCCAGTTCCCGCTCGTAAATACCGTTTATCCGGTTAACAGAACTTACAATAACGGCCAGTGCGTTGGTTCGCACGGTTGCCAGATTATTCGGCGTTGCCGCATAATTACCTGCATTTCGGGTCCACTCGCCGGTAGTGGCAATGGCAATTCTAAAAATACGAATGGTAGCACCGGTACTAAACTGACTGCCATTTGCAGCGGCTCGTAGTCCTTTGCCATTTTGTTTCAGACCGGGCAACTCCGGCTTGTCGGTGGTGCCGATGGTGCCGCAGTGGTGATCGCCAGCCGGGCTATTAACCGCCCCTACCTTCCTGGCATCGCGGGCGTAGTAGGACTGATATACGTTACTGCCTGATTCGGTGAGCGTTCTGGCGAAGTAAACCGCATCTTTATCGACCCCCCAGATCAGGGCTTCAAAGCCCTTACTTGACAGGCTCATTCGGATAATATACTCCTTGTGAACGGTGCCTTCGCCCTCGTAGGTCTTGATGGTTGGGTTGGCAGCCGCCAGCGCGGGCGACATCACCTGTGTTTCGCGCAACGCAAAGAGTTCAGTGGTGCCATCAGGCAGGGGAATGGCAATCCTGGCGGCTGCTTTGCCGCGTTCATCCTGCTTGGCCGTATTGGCCAGCGCGCTTCTTAGCCCGGCTTCGTTGAGGGTATACAGCTTCGCGTTAGGGATAGAACGGGCGGTTGCCGCAAGGCGGCCCTGAGCCGCTGATACGGGTTCGAAAAAGGATTCCTGAGCCTGCGCAAAAGCAGCTCCTCCCCCGGCCAGCAGCCAGGCGAGTAGTGTAAGCAGGTACCAGCGACGGTTTCTCCGGTCGCGGAAATGATGGGTAGAGTCAAGCATATGTAGATACAGAATTTATTGGTTGAAAATTTGGAAATGAAATAATCTAAAACGGCCTGACGTAGTTATCGTCTGGCCGTTCTGCTTTTTGTTATTGGTCGGGAGCGGGCAGTCGATCATTGAGTTGGGTAAAGTCATTGACCTCTTCCAGCGAATCGGGCTGGATGGGTCGTGTAACAGACGTATTGGCTGGTTCCTGAATGGAGTTCATAGCTAATGAATGGAGTAGTCATAATCGCGCTCAAATAGACAGATAATCTCATGATTTACAATATAATTTAGCTTAAAAAAGTGTGGCCAGATTAACACTATTCGCCCACAGATATAGATCCGTTTTCGTCTTTGTTTTTCTATCGACAAAGGACTCATGCGGTAGGGTCAAAAAAAATACCTCGTACGAGGTATTTTAAGGCACTATTACCACTCTACCCACTCTTTTCAGCCAGTTCGGATTCGTTTACTAACGCACAGGGGCTATTTATAGCGGGAAACGAAACGCACAGGCCTGGATATAAAGTCAGGCTAAGAATCGAAACAATCTGCAACCCCGGGCATTGGCCCAATTCCTGTGCTTTCATTTCCTTCCAGCTAATTTATTTAAAGTAAATAAACGCTGATTCAAGCCTTTCTTAATCAGTAAATTTGAAGCCTATGAACCCCCTTAAACTCACGCTCCAACCAGCTGCGCCAATTGTTCAGCGTGTGCTCATCTTGGCTGGCTCTAAAAAGCCTGCGGGAAGTGCTGGGAGTGCTATGCCAATTGGGCATTAGCCACCAGCGGGCCAGCGTATATGTCCACGCCCCAGACCCCGACAAAGTGGCGGTGAATTGCTTTCCTATTGTGGTCTGTTCAATCCGAAAGGAATCTACGGCCATGCTCTCAAAGGAAACTCGGCGGTTAATTAATTCGTAACTATTTAGTCCACAGGCACGGGCAACAAAAGCGGATGAGTATCCGCAGTCAACCAGTTCGGGATAGAAATCCTGAACAGCGTAATGCCAAACTTTTGACCGATTAGCCTGTTAGAAAGTCAGACTCAATATATTTTCTAAATGAACACTCGTATCCGCCTGGCTCTTGACTGGACGCCTAACACCAACCATACCGGATTTTACGTAGCCGCTGCCAGCAGAGCCTACGAACAGGCCGGTGTGGACGTTGAGTTTATCCTGCCCGACGCCGACAATTACGAGCTAACGCCCGCCAAACGCGTGGCGCAGGGCGACGCTGACCTGGCCATTACGCCCTCCGAAAGTGTGTATAGCTACCAGGCCAACGGGGTACCGCTGGTGGCCGTTGCCGCCGTGCTGGCCCGCGACGCCAGTGCCATTGTAACCCTAAAACAGCGCGGTATTACCCGCCCGCAGCAACTGGATGGTAAGGTTTACGCGTCGTACAAAGCGCGGTACGAAGACGAGATTATCCGGCAACTCATCAGAAACGACGACGGCAAAGGGCAGTTTATCTCGCATCAGCCCGCCCGACTCGATATCTGGAACGCCCTGCTCACCAACGAAGCCGACGCCACCTGGATTTTTCTGCCCTGGGAAGGCGTAGAGGCCGAGGATCGGGGTATCGAACTGAATAAATTTGTCCTGAGCGATTACGAAATCCCCTACGGGTACAGTCCTATTCTGACCGCCCACCGCGACTGGATTACCCAACACCCCGAAGCCCTGCGCCGGTTTCTGATCGCCACAACCGGGGGCTTTCTATTTGCCGCCCATAACCCCGACAAAGCTGCGCAATACCTGATGGAAACGGCCAGCCACCCCACGCTGAGCGACCCCGGTTTTGTGGAGCAAAGCCAGCAACTGGCGTCGGACTATTATCTGGATAATGAGGGGCAGTGGGGCGTCATGCAACCCGGCGTCTGGCTGTCGTTCACCAACTGGCTCATCCGCCACCACCTGCTCACCGATGCCGCCGGCGATGTGGTACAGGGACTGGACCCCACCACGCTCTACACGAATGAGTATTTGCCGGTGCTGTAAACCGATACAGTTTATCCGCTTTGTAATCCGCCAGTTAGCCGCAACAATACTTTCAGGGAAGTGTTGTTGCGGCTTTGTCATTAACGGTATTTCCAGTTTCTTTGGTCATTATATGAACGTGCTTGAAAAGGGTTGGTTTTCAGGCGATATTACGTACACGAAGCGTCAGCATGATGATAGCCGAACTAAAAGGGGCCGGTAAGGAATACAAAACCGGCGACCAGACCATTGTGGCCCTGCAACCGACAACGCTCCAGCTTAACGAGGGCGAACTGTTGCTTATCATCGGGCCGTCGGGGTCGGGCAAGACTACACTGCTGTCGTTGCTGGGCTGCGTAATTTACCCGAGCTACGGCGATTTGTGGGTGGCCGGGCAGCACGTCAACGCCATGAAAGAGAATGCCCTGGCCCGGCTCAGGCTGAGTAGCATTGGGTTCGTGTTCCAGAATTTCAACCTGCTGGCTCCGCTTACGGCAGAAGAGAACGTGATGATGCCACTGCAACTTCAGGGCGTTGGTAGTGCCGAAGCCCGCGACCGTACGCAGCGGGCACTGGAAACCGTGAGCATGACCGACCGACGCAAAAGCCTGCCCAAACAGCTGTCGGGCGGGCAGCAGCAGCGCATTGCCATTGCCCGCGCCCTGGTCACGAATCCTAAGCTGGTGCTGTGCGATGAACCGACGGCCTCGCTGGATAAAGACTCGCTCGGTGTAGTCATGCACGAACTCCGCAACCTGGCCGATGGGGGCAAGTCGGTGGCCGTTGTCACCCACGACCCCCGTCTGAAAGAATACGCCCATCGGATTGTTGAAGTGGACAACGGCAACGTCCGCGAAATCTCAAAACTGGATAATCATGAATAACCGATATGTCAGCGTCTTTCCGCTGATTATGGCCCTTTTTGTCTCGGCCTGTGGGGGTGATAAAAACGAGACCGCCAGCCAGACCGACTCGCTGCAAACGGCTGCTGTTCCGAAAGGCATAAACGAGGTGCTGGGCATTGCGCAGATTGAACCGGCGGGGCGCATCAGCCAGCTTTCGCCGGAAACGGGCGGACTGGTGAAAAAAATCGACGTGGAAATTGGCCAGCAACTCACCAAAGGACAACCGATTCTGACGATGGACAACGCCATTGAAACGGCGCAGCTTCGGCAGGCAAACGTTAAAATTGGCACGCAGCAGGACGCTATTGCGGTGGCCCGCCAAAATAGACAAACCCTGTTGGTACAGCTCCAGAAAGCCCAGGCCGACCTGAAACGCAACGAAACGCTGTTTGCCGGAAAAGCCCTGACCCAGCAGGATTTAGACAACTCACGCTTTACCGTCCTCGATTTGCAGCAGCAGATTCAGGCATCGGAAGCGCAGGTAAAACAGGCCGAAGGGCGCATTACCGAACTCCGTGCCGACATCAGATACGCCAGTACCGTGGCGGGCCTGAAAACCGTGAACGCGCCGGCCAACGGTACGTTACTCAGCCTCGATGCCAAAGTGGGGCAGTACCTGAACAACAACGAATCCATCGGCGATTTTGCCCCCGCGGGTCCGCTGGTGGCCGTCACGGAAATAGATGAACTATTTGCCAGCAAGGTAAAAGTCGGCCAGAAAGCTTATATCAGACTCCAGGGCGGCAGCGAAAAGCTGAGCACCGGCACCGTCATGCTGGCCTCGCCCTACCTGCGTAAAAAATCGCTCTTCGCCGATAACTCCACCAACCTCGAAGACCGGCGCGTTCGGGAGGTTCGGGTGCAACTGGACAACCCCGAAAACGTTCTGATTGGCGCACGGGTGGAGTGCATCATTGATGTAAACTAATCTTTGAGATATTTTTTGGGACACAGAGATGCACGGAGAAGACACAAAGAGACACAAAGGTTTTTTGAGAGCAAAACTCAATGCTTCTCCGTGAAACTCTGTGTCTCCTTCGTGTAACTCTGTGTCCAAAATCCCTCCACCATGCTTCGGACAGCCTTCAAATTTATTCGGTACGATGTGGCCAAGTCATTTGGGGCGTTGGCAGGCATTGTGATTTCGGTGTTTCTGGTGGGGCAGCAGGCGGGTATTTTTATCTTCCTGACCGATGCCATGCGCAGCGTAGTGGATAACAACAGCGGCTACGTTTGGGTAACGGACGAAATCACCACCAACGCCAATCAGCTTAGTTTACTCGACATTCGAAAGGGCTACGAAATTGGGTCGTTGCCGGGCGTAGCGCAGGTTTATCCGGTAGTGATAGCCGGTGCGGGAGCCAAATTTGCCGACGGCACCACAAGCGGCTTTTCGCTGATCGGCGCGCAGGCACCGGCCTTTGTAGGCGGTCCCTGGCGACTCTACACCGCCAAACCGCAGGATATGATTCCCGACGGGGCCATCATCACCGATTTCTACGATGCCAAAGCACTCGGCGACCTCAAACCTGGCGAGTATTTTGAAATAAACGGCAAAAAAGTTTACAACGCCGGACTGACGCGGGGGGCGCGGTCGTTTGGCGGGGGACTGCTGGCGTTCACGACCATCGAGCGCGCCCGCTATTTAGCCAACGTCCCGACCGATAAGGTGTCGTTCTATTTGGTAAAACCCAAAGCGGGCGAACCAGAGTCGGCGGTGATTCGGGATATTAACCGGCGTATCAACGGGGTGCGGGCCTGGCAGGCGCAGGACCTTTCGCAAACGACTGTTAAAACCGTACTGGCCACCAACGGCATTGCGGCTTCGTTTGGGAGCCTGATTGGGTTTGCCATTGTTTCGGGCCTGATTATCATTGGCTTAACACTTTACTCAGCCGCCATCGACCGGATTAAAGACTACGGAACACTCAAGGCTATTGGGGCTACCAACGGCTACGTCAGCCGCCTTATTCTAACCCAGGCATTGCTGTTTGCACTGGTAGGCTACGTTGTGGGTCGGCTGATGGTGGAGGGATTTCGGTTGGGTATTGCGCAGGCTGGTACGCTGTTTTACTTCCCAATCTGGTTCGAGATAGCCCTGTTCGCGGTTACGCTCGTAATCTCGATCGGCGGCTGCGTCTTCGCCATCCGGCGCATCAACTCACTGGAACCGGCAACGGTCTTCCGGGGGTAAGATTTTTTGGTAGTTTTTGGGGAACAGAGATACACGGAAGAGACACAGAGTTTCACAAAGAAAATCTCTTTTTACGCTCAAAAAAGCTCTGTGAAACTCTGTGTCTCCTCCGTGCATCTCTGTGTCCCAACCCTTTTTAAACTATGAAACTCCCCCTCCTTCTTCTCCTCTCCGTTACCTCCTTCGCGCAGACGCCGGTTTCGCTGGAACAGGCCATCCAGCAGGCACAGACCAACCGGCTGGAACTGACCAATCAGCAATTGCAAACGCAGCTTGCCGGGAGCGATGAAGCCCGCCGACGCGCTACCTGGCTGCCGCAGATTACCGCCGGGGCCGATGCGCGGATAAATACCCAAATTCAGCGGAACATTATCAAAAACGCGCCCTTCGCCAACGGGCAGGACGTAGTGCTGCGGTTTGGTACGCGCAGTTCAAACATCCTGAACGTACAGGCCGAACAGAAAATCTATGATGCCCAGAGCCGCATCGACCGGGATATAAACCAACTGCGTGTAGAGAGTCAGCAGGCTTCGCTGGAGAGACTGCGCATCGACCTGCGGCAACAGGTAACGGAAGCGTATTATCAGGCCGTGCTGAACCGCGAAAAAATCCGGCTGTCGGCAGATGCCGTGGCGCGGGCGCAGAGTTACCTCAACGCGGCCCAAACCCGTCTGAACGCCGGTACGCTGCTACCCACCGATTTTGAACGGTTCGTGCTTGACCTCAGCAACGCCACACTAACCGCCAAAAACGACCGGCGCGACTACGCCCTGAGCCTTGATAACCTGCAATACCGTATCAATATACCCCAGCCCGTTACCCCCGCCGACTCACTTACCACGCTGTTTGCTCCCCTTGCCGACACGCTGTCGGGCGAACGTATCGAACTGAAACAGGAAGCGTTGAACCGGCAGGTGAATCTGCTTAACGAGCGTAAAGAAAAAGCCCGGCTGGCCCCGGTCGTATCGGCTTACGGGGCGTACATTACCCAGCAGTTCAATGACGTGTTTAACCCATTTCAGGGCGGTACCTGGTTTCCGTACAATTACGTGGGAGTAAAGCTGGGCGTACCCATTTACGACGGGCGGCAAACGCGCATTAACCGGCAGGACTACGTGACGCGGGCGCAGATTAACCAGAACACCATTCAGCAGTTCAAAAACGACTTTGACTACGAAGCCCGGCAGGCCCGCAACACGCTCACGCAAGCCCGCGACAACCTCGCCGAAACCCGCCGAAACATCGAACAGGCACGGCAGATTCTGGCCGTTGACCGCGTTCGTTTCGATGCGGGTACGCTGCTTTTGGCTGACTTCCGCAACAGCGAATACCTGTTGCAGCAAGCCGAAACCAATTACCTCCGCGCGGTTTATGATGCCCTGCTCGGTCAGTTGCAATTGCGGAAAGCGTTGGGGCAGTTATGAAAAGCGCAGCAGGTAATACTGGCACAGAAACGTCTGACCGAATTCGTGGATGCTTTTCTGATACACAGGTACGAAGCCGTGTCGCTCATAAAACTGCATAAGCACGGGTCGGGTAGCATCGGTTTCCAGTTGAATTTCGTAGACGCCACGCTCCCGGCACCGTTCACGGCAAAAATTCAGTATGTGCGCAAACAAGCCCTGACCGGCAAACTGCCGGCGGATGGCTACTTTATGGACGAACCCCGCCGTGTTGTCCGGTACGTCGGCGTAGTACAGCGGGTCTTTCCATTGCAGCACAAACGTAGCGGCAGGTGTCCCGTCAACAGACATGACGTAGCAGTTATTGCAGGTGTAGTCGTCGAACAGGTTTTCGGCGGTGAGCGTATCGGGCTGCCACATTTCGTGGCCGCTGTCGGTGAGCCACTGGCCTACCTCACCCAGAATGCTCAGAAACTCGTCGGGCTGGTCGTTATGGAAGGTAACGGTCATGGCGTGTTGTAAATAGGCCGATCAGCTATCCACCAATCGTGGCCATTGACTCGGTGATCGGAACGCCGAGCCGGGTGGCGCGGTTCTGCTCGGCTTCGAAGCCGGTGGCAGGACGGTGGGCAAAGGCGCGGAGAAAGGCCGCCGTAAGCTGCTCGTCGGTGTCGCCCCGGCGCAGGAGTTCGCGCACGTCCAGCACCCCGTTGTCGTACAGGCAGGTTTTGAGCGTTCCCTGGGCCGTAAGTCTAATCCGGTTGCAGGTGCCGCAGAACGTCCGGCTGAACGCGGCAATGATGCCAACCGTACCCTGATGGCCGGGAATCTGGTAACCGGCCGACGTCGAAAATGGCGAATCGGGAAGTTTAGTCAGTTCAGGAAAACGCGCCCGCAGATGCTCAACAATGCGGGTATGCGTCCAGTACAGCACCGGATAGTGGCTTCCTTCGCCGTTGAACGGCATTTCCTCGATAAACCGGACATCGACCGGCAGGTGGCGGGTCAGTTCGGTCAGCGGCACGAGGTCGTCGATGTTCTGCCCATCCATGACAACGGCGTTCAGCTTGGTCGTAATGCCCGCCGACAGCAGTGCGTCCAGCGTATTCAGCACGGCGGGGAGTTCGTCGCGCCGGGTGATTTTGTGAAATCGCTCCCGGTCGAGCGTGTCGATGCTGAGGTTTACGGATTTGATGCCGAGTTTGGCCAGGTCCGACACGTGCGGGGCGGTCAATACGCCATTGGTGGTCAGCGAAATATCGGTCAGGCCGGGCGTTTCGCTCAGGCGATGCAGGAACGGCATCAGCCCCGCCCGCACGAAGGGTTCGCCCCCGGTAATGCGTACTTTGGAGACGCCCAGCCGGGCCAGCACGCGCACCAGCCGTTCCATTTCCTCGTAGGTCAGCACCTGCTGTTTGGGCAGGTACCGGATGCCTTCTTCGGGCATGCAGTAAAAGCACCGCAGGTTGCAGCGGTCCGTTACGGCCAGCCGGAGGTAGGTGATGGGGCGGTTGTGGTTGTCGTAAATCATGCAGTATCAGACCAACGCAAAGCTACGAAATTTGATTGCAACCCCTTTGCCGCTGTGTGCCAAACACATCCAGATTAACCGGCCAGCAGACCGACGGTTTAAAAAACCGGTACAGCTGTATTGAATGTGGTCAGTCATAAAGCTGACTTAGACGCGTTGACGCGCGAAATGCTGGAGGAATCGCCCGCTGAATATAGTGCGAAGTTGAAGCGGTTGAAAGAACAGCTGAATGCAGAAACGTATCAGATTGAGATTCATGCCCGTGATACGCTTTTTCGGCGCGAGATTGTCCGGCTCTACGACGACCAGTGCTGTGTTACCGGCGTTCGGGTATCGGCCCCATACGCCTTTTCAATGGTCGATGCCTGCCATATTGTGCCGTTCTATAAAACGTTCAACAATCACCCGACCAACGGCATCGCGCTTTGCCCAAACCTGCATCGGGCATTTGACAAAGGAGCCATCTCGATTGATGACGATTATCGGGTCGTTGTGTCGCCAACATTCGTGGAGAATGAAAGCAGCGCGTACAGCCTGAACGTATTGAATGGGAAGCAGATTGATTTACCAAAAGACGCGCAGTTTTTACCGGATCTGGCCGCTCTTGCTTGGCATCGTAAGCAGACCTTCAAGCAGTGAAGTTAATTCTACCCCAATTTTCGCTATCATACCAACAATCAAGCCTCTAGCACAAAGCAGATTTCATTATCTTGCCAGCAGTCAACCAATTACCATTATGGAAGCAACGTTTGTCATGAAGCCGGATGAGTTAACGCCCGAATGGCTGGAGCAGTTGAAAGACCAGTTTGCCCAGGACGGGACGATTACGATTAAGGCTACCGGCCCGGAAAAACCGCTGTCGGTCGAGCAGCAACGTACCGCTACGCAACGCGCCATGTTTGAGCGCATACGGGAAATCCAAAAAAAGCACCCACCCAAACAAATCGCTGCCAACGTTGATATCAACGAGCTGATTGATGAGTTAAACTGGGAGGGTAACCATTAATGATATATATCGACACCGACGTACTGGTCAACTTCTTTGTGGTGCAGCAGAAAGCCCCGCATCTTCATTTGATAGCCAGAGAAGCAATGGAACAGGTCACCGATAGGGGCCTGTTTTTCATTTCTATTCTGTCGCTTAATGAACTTGGTTTCGCACTTGCCAAATGTGGCGAAAATCGAGACGTCATAACCGAATACGTATCGAGTCTGTACGTGGCAGAACCAGCTTCTATTACGTTGGACCATCTGAGACGAGCCACGCAGATTGCCTACAAAGTAAGTTTTCACCACACCAGCGATTGTTTACATACGGCCGTTGCCGAGCAGCATTGCGATGAACTGATTACGTTCAATGGCTCAGATTTCAGCCTTATCCAGCATCATACAAAGCTGAAGATTACGATTTTGTAAGAACTCGTCAGTATACCGCTGGCCCCACGTAGCCCTGATGCAGTTGCGAGAGGGGGAATATTAAGTCCCAATCCCGGCCCCAGACGACGTTATCCCGCTCAATATGAAACCGCTTGACGTTGGCCGATTGACGGTATTTATTGTGTTGCGGATGTGGGTGATTCAGCAGGAAAGGGCCAAAATCAGGGTTGGCCTGAGCACTTGACCACAGTACGCGCTCCAATTCTCCGACCACCCGTTGCAAAGCCCACAATCTGCCGACTCTTCCGCTCAATGGCCAACCATATCCAGGTCTTGAGTTCTTTGTTATCTACAGTTGAGCAAAATGAGCTGAACGCGCTGCCCGGTAATCTACAGCAGTCGTTCCGTAACAGTTTTAAAACCACTGCCCGCCATTACGAGCGTACCGCTCAGGAACTGCAGGCAGTCCGTAATCGGCTCCGGTTGGCCGAAGCCAACGCCGATGACCCCATGGTTCAGGTTGGCCGAACCAAAAAAAACAGAAATCGACCGGAAAATTGAGGAACTGGACGAGCAGGTCATTCAGCTCACGGTCAGGATTGAGCAGTGCTGGGGTGATGTTATCGTAAACGAACGCCGGTTGAGCGAACTCCGCCATGAGCTGAAAGTAGCGGCTGCCAACAAAGAGGAAAACGAGCACTGCTTTGCCGGGCCGGTTGGATGCAGAATCCGGTGGGCGGGCCAGTAGCGGTTAGTCCCAGTCAGGCGTTTGGGTAACCGAAGCCGTTGAAACGAGCCGTTGTAGGAGCTTTTTACCGCAAAGGTGGTGCGCCACCTCTGTGTAATCTTCGTTTGTCTGTGTTAAAAGTCACCTCAGATACGCCCGGATTGGCTTTTTGGGCCGGAGCGTGATGAGTGGCTGGGTTGGCACCGGCTTGTCAGACACTGGCCGCAAATCAAACTGCCGCACCAGCAGGGCCAGCAGAATCTGCATTTCCATAAGCGCGAACTGATTGCCGATGCACAAACGCGGCCCACCGCCAAACGGCAGATAGGCATACGCTGGACGCTCTTTTTCACGGCCCGGCGCAAAGCGGTCAGGGTCAAAACGGTCCGGGTCGGGCCAGTTGGCCGGGTCGCGATGGAGCAGATACGGACTAACCAGCGCGGTATCACCCTTCGGAATAACGTAGGGGCCGATGTGATCATCGCCGAGGGCCATACGGCTCATAATCCAGGCGGGCGGGTACAGCCGCATACTCTCCTGAATAACCTGCATGGTATAGGTCAACTGCCGAAATACCTCCGGCGCGGGCATTTTTTCATCGCCCAGTACCGTCTGTACTTCCTGTCGTAATCGGGCCAGTACGTCGGGGTTTTGCAGGAGCAGATGCACCGTCCAGGCCATCGACACGGCGGTGGTTTCGTGACCGGCGGCAAAGAGCGTCACGCACTCGTCGCGCAGTTGCTTCTCCGACATCGTCTCGCCGGTTTCCTCGTCTTCGGCCAGCCGGAGCATATCCAGCAAATCGTCGTGGGTTGCGCCGGTCTGCTGTTTCCGCTGTTCGATAACGCCGTAAATGAACGTATCGACCACGACACCCGCCCGACGAAACCGCACGTTGTCGGGCGTGGACCAGTGCATCGGAAACCGTACCGGCGACAGCATCCGGGCGTTGGCCAGGTAATTCAGCGATTCCAGCGCCGACGACAGTTTGGCCAGATTAGTTGATACGTCGGAGCCGAACAGCGTTTTACAGACAATCCGCATCGTTACGTCCATGAACGCCTGCGACATATTGACGGGCTGTACCAGCTCACGCTGACTCGAATTCTGTTGTTTCAACTCACCAACCCAAGCCGCCGATTCGGAAATCATGGTATTAGCCAGGGCCGCGAGTTTCTGCCGGTGAAACGCCGGTTGGGCCAGCCGCCGTTGCCGACGCCAGAAATCACCCTCGCTGGTGAGCAGCCCATTGCCCAGAAAAATCTGGAGAACCCGGAACGCGGGCGACCGGCCATAATTGCGGTTGTTTTCCTGCAAAATATGCTTGCTGTCTTCCGGCGTCAGCACCAGATACTGGTGCCGCCCACCCACGCGCAAATGCACCACGCGCTCATTTGTCCGCTGTATATCGCGCAAAATAGCCAGCGGGGCGCGTAAAAAAGACAGGGTATTGCCCAGCCCCGGCAGACCGGGAACGAGCGGCACAGGGCGGGTGGGTTGCGTGATGGTTTCCATAGAAAAGCCGCCCTGAATCAATCAGCGGAGCGGCTATAAAGATACGGATTTACCGCGCTACGAATTATTGATCTCGCCCTCGGTCACGTGAATGACGTTACCCCCGCTCAATATGAAACCGGTTGACGTTAGTTGACCGACGGTATTTGTCGTATTGTGGATGCGGGTGAACTTAGTCCAATATAATCGGAGTCGGCAATAATCATCGCCTATCTGAGCGCGTGGGAGATGATGGCTGGCAACTTAAGAAGAAAGGGCAAATGAGACTATTCGTCTGAGCGTTGACAAAAAATTCATTGTTAAAAATTATGACAAAAAATTTGTTGTCAAATTCTGTTGAGAGCCGGTTTATACCCTTTAGCGACGGGTAAATTGGGTATACACGTGGGTTATTCGTAGATTTAAAACTCGAAAATCAGCGCAATCCAATGAACATTATCGGCGACGCCAACAAGGCAAACACGTACGACGCTATCGTCATCGGCTCCGGCATATCGGGGGGCTGGGCAGCTAAAGAACTGACCGGCAAAGGCCTGCGGACGCTCGTGCTGGAACGCGGGCGCGACGTGCGGCACATCATAGACTACCCTACCGCCACGCTCGATCCCTGGCAGTTCGATCACCGCAACCGAATGCCCGAAGCCTTCGATCAGGCCAATCCGATTGCTACCAAGTGTTACGCGCTGGACGAAGCTACGCAGCAGTTTTTTGTCAAAGATGCCGAGCATCCGTACCAGCAGGAAAAACCCTTCGACTGGATCCGGGGCTATCAGGTGGGCGGCAAATCGCTGACGTGGGCGCGGCAAACGCAGCGGTGGAGCAAGTTCGACTTTGAGGCCAACGCCCGCGACGGGGCCGCCATCGACTGGCCCATCCGCTATCCAGATATTGCCCCCTGGTATAGCTACGTAGAGAAATTTGCGGGTATTTCGGGCAATAAAGACGGGCTGGAAACTCTGCCCGATGGTGAGTTTCTAAAGCCCTGGGAGCTGAACTGCCTGGAAAAACACATTCAGAAGCGCGTTTCGGACAACTACAAAGACCGGCACGTAATCGTTGGCCGGTGTGCCCACCTTACCGAGCCCAAACAGGTTCACTACGATCAGGGTCGGGCCGGGTGTCAGGCCCGGCACCTGTGCTACCGGGGTTGCCCCTACGGCGGCTATTTCTCGTCCAACTCCAGCACGATACCCTGGGCGGCCAAAACCGGCAAACTCACCCTCCGGCCCGACTCAGTGGTGCAGTCAATTATCTACGACGAAGCCAGGGGAAAGGCAACCGGCGTTCGGGTGGTGGATGCCCACACGAAGCAGACGACGGACTATTTCGCCCGGATTATTTTTGTCAATGCCGCCTGCCTGAACACCAACCTGATTCTGCTCAACTCCCGGTCGCGCCGGTTTCCCAACGGGTTGGGCAACGACAGCGGAGTGCTGGGCCGCTACGTGGCGTTCCACAACTATCGGGGCAATATCCTGGCCGATTACGACGGCTACGAAGACCAGTATTACTACGGTCGGCGACCCACTACGGCGTTCATGCCTAACTTCCGCAACGTGAATAAGCAGGAAACGAGCGGTCCGGCGTCCCAGTTTCAGCGGGGCTATATGGTGGCGTTCAGTGCGAGCCGGAGCCGGGGGGTTCCTTCGCCGGAAAGCTTTGGGGCCGATTTTAAGGAAAGCCTGACGCAGCCCGGTCCCTGGCACGTGTTCATGATGATGCAGGGCGAAACCGTACCGCGCTACGACAATCACGTCCGGCTCAGTCCCGACCAGAAAGACGCCTGGGGCGTGCCGCAGCTCGTAACGAGCATCGACTACACCGATAATGACCTCAAGCTGATGCAGGACTTCCTGGCGCAGGGCAGCGACATGCTCGATAAGGCGGGTCTGAAAAACATCCGACCCTACGACGACCACCGCAACCCCGGCCTGGACATCCACGAGATGGGCGGTGCCAGAATGGGCCGCGACCCCAAAACGTCGCTGCTCAACGCGCACAATCAGTTGCACGGCTGCAAAAACGTGTTCGTCACCGATGGCGCGGCCATGACCAGCACCGGCACCCAAAACCCATCCATCACGTTCATGGCTCTAACCGCACGGGCAGCAGACTATGCCGTAAAAGAGATGAAACGGGGCAATCTATAGCGCTCAGGGTTTGGATGGCCGGGTTATATCTGGCGTGGCCTGTCTATTTTGGGGAGACGTGGCTCAGGATTTTCCGGTCGATGTAGAACGTACCGAATGGAACGATGGACGCCAGCAGGACTTTCCAGAACATAGTAAATTTCCAGTGTTGCTCAATACCCACCCAAATGGTATAGACCACGAACAGCACAAAAAGCAGCCCGTGTACCGGTCCAATGGCTTTTACCAGCGACGGGTCATGCCCGATGTATTTCATCGGTACGGCAATAAACAGCAACACCAGCCATGATACGCCTTCCAGAAATCCCAGCAGCCGCAGCCGCCCAACGTTTGTCTTTAATAGGTTCATCATGGGTACACTAATTCGTTCAGGTAGCGTTTTAGTTCGCGGCTGTTCCATTTCTACCTCAACATAGTGCGTGTAGCGCAGGCTGGCAGCAGGAAGACATCCTGCACATCTACGGCTTTCTGCCTGACCAAATCTATTGATAAAATGAAGCAACAACTCCTCCTCCTCTGCCAGCACTACGTTCAGCAGCGCATCGACACGGCCCGACAGGCCATGGAAGCCGCGCAGGAATCGGCCAATTCAGAAGAGAAAAGCAGTGCGGGCGACAAGTACGAGACAGGCCGGGCTATGGCCCAGCTCGAACGTGACCGCTACGCCCAGCTCCTGGCCGAAGCCCGCAAACTGGAAGGTGACCTGCTACGGCTGAACATTGACAAAATATATGAGACCGCGCAACCGGGGAGTCTGGTCACAACCAGCCGGGGCCGGTTTTTCGTCAGCATCAGCGCGGGGAAACTGACCATTGACGGAGTGGATTATTTCGCGATCTCGCCCGCGTCGCCCATTGGCACGCTGTTACTCGGCCACCGGACAGACGATACATTCACGTTCAACAAACTGACATACCAGATTTTGGCTGTATCCTGATCGATTGTGGGTTTCTCCTGGTTAACGTTGCCCGTTGCTAATTTTGTCGATGATCTGGTTCACATCGGCAAGCGGTAACTCAAAGGCAGCAGCCATTGTGGCCGCGTCCATGTTCAGTTTGAGCATTCCCCGGACACCCCGTTCAATGGCTTCCCGGCGACCTTGTTCGATACCCTGCTCGATGCCCTGTTCAATACCCTGTTCGATGCCTTCGTTGATTAATCGTTGTGCGGTTGACATAGCGACGATACCCGTTTTAGCGGAGATACGCTGAAATATAGCGATTACTTCGGTTTTGGTCAAGTCGGTGGTCCAATAGACATAGACAAACGCCGTCTCTACATACCGCCGTCCTGCTTCGCTATCCGCCATCTGCTGCAGCGAGTTTGCAAAATCCGTTAACGCCTGAATCAGGGCTGTTTGCCGACGGCTGTTATGTAATAGCAAAGTTGTTAACCGGGCGTAATCGGTTTTGAACTGCGATAAGCGTTCGGCAGCGATTGACAAGTCGATCAGGACGTAATCGAAAGCGGGCTGGTAGGGCAGTAATTCTGCACCGAGCCGGTTAAAATACTGGCTATAGGGGTACTTCTTCCAGCTTCGTTTTCCGTGGTAGATGACAATAGGCAGCACGGGTGTCAACAGCTGTTTTTGCTTAATCTGATCTTCCCACAGATTCAGCATGTAGCGATTTAACTGAAAATGGATGTGTTCTTCCGTGTAGCTTTTGTGTTCCAGCAACAGCGCAACACGTATGGGTTGCCCGTCGAAAGTCGCTGAAAAAACCAGATCGGCAAAATGTTCATCCAATTGCTCATCGGTGTACGAATCAGCCTCTCGCTGCAACGAATTCAGGTCAAGCTTTGCCTTGATCGGGTCGGGCAAATACACCTGCAGAAAGTCGCTGGTGATGTCAGTTTGTGAAAACGTTTCTTTGAAAAATCGGTCGTGTGGATGATACGGTTCATCGGCCATTGCTACGATGGGTTAAGCTGTAAAATCAGTGAACCCGCTCTCCGCCAATCCAGGTCTGGCGCACGTTAGTATCGCGCAATTTTTCGTTTGGTACGGTCATAATGTCGCGGTCAAGTACCACAAAATCAGCCTGTTTACCGGGGGCGATGCTGCCGCGCAACTGATCTTCAAAGTTGGCATAGGCTGCCCAGCGCGTCATGGCCAGCAGCGCCGATTTGCGGTCCACGGCGTTCTCCATCTGGTAGCCGCCCGCCGGGAAATTCTTTGCATCCTGCCGGGCTACAGCCGCGTGGAAACCGAAGAGGGGATTGGGAGCCTCGACCGGGAAATCACTGCCAAACGTAATCATCCCGTTCTGCCGCATCAGATCCCGAAAGGCATACGCACCCTTGACCCGCACCGGACCGAGCCGGTCGCCAGCCCAGTACATGTCTGACGTAGCATGGGTAGGCTGTACCGACGGAATAATCGAGTACTGGCTGAACAGCTGAAAATCGTTGGGCGAGATCACCTGCGCGTGTTCGATACGCCACCGCCGGTCGTTTTTGCCGCCCAGAAGTTTACCGTACAGGTCGAGCATGAGGTGGTTGGCCGAGTCGCCGATGCAGTGCGTGTTGGCCTGAAATTTAGAATTGTAAAGCAGTTTCGTAACGCGGGCCAGTTCGTCGGGGCTGAGCAGGAGAAAGCCTTCGGTTTCGGGGCGGTCGGTGTAGGGCTGACGCAGGCAGGCCCCGCGCGAACCCAACGCCCCATCAGCGTAAAGTTTGAACGACCGCACCGTGAGCCGCTCGGTCTGAAACGGGCCACGCTTCAGGAAATAATTCAGATTGGGCTCACCGAGGCTAATCATGGCGTAGTCGCGAATTTTGAGCTGCTTCGTCCGGTGCAGGCTGTCGATGAGGTTGACCTCATCGGGGCTGATACCCGCGTCGGAAACGGTGGTCAAACCCAGCGCGACGCATGCCTTTTCCGCGTTCTTGAGCATCCGGGCTTTGTCGGCAAGGGTGGGCCGTGGCAACACGCGCTTCACGAACTGCATGGCGTTGTCGATCAGTACGCCGGTAGGTTCACCATTTTCTAAAATCACTTCGCCCCCCGCCACGCGCGAACCGGCAGTTACCTGACCGAGCCGCAGGGCTTTGGAGTTTACCATGAGCGCGTGACCGTCCACCCGCGTCAGGGCAACGGGCGTGTTAGGGAAAGCCGCATCTAACTTCTCTTTGGTTGGAAACGTTTTGTCGGACCAGTCGTTCTGATCCCATCCCCGGCCAATAAGCCAGGTATTGTCGGGGTGTTCGCGCTGGAATTTCTGGAGCCGGGCAATGACCTCATCGTAGGAAGCAGCTCCCACCAGATCGGCCTGATCGAGTACCTGACCCAATCCCAGAAAGTGCGCATGCGGGTCGTAAAAGCCAGGATAGACCGGCGCACCTTTCAAATCGAGCGTCGTAACCGGGTCGTAGTCATTCGCAAGAATATCGGCGGCACCAACGGCGAGAAATTTACCGTCTTTGACGACAAAGGCGTTGGCGGTCGAAAAACTTGAATCGGCGGTGTAAACGCGGGCATTGGTAACGAGCAAATCAGCGCGTTTTTTGGACGAACAGCCCTGGAACAGGGCGCAGAGAATAAATAGCGGGAGAGCGATACGGTTCATGGAACGATGACTGGGAGAATCTGCAAGTTAGGAGAAAGTTGCTTCGCACGTCTTTAACCCGCATATTCTCGTAATTTTGACTGATTTTATCGTCGTCATACTCCCGTCAATGAAACTTCGTTACTGCTTTCTTTTGCTTTTCGTTTCCGTACTGGCCCGCGCCCAGAACGCCCCCAACGCCATAAAACGCGCCCAACTACGAACACCCACCGTGGCCACGCTACCCCAGTCCGGTCAGTTACTGACGCTCTCCGATGCCATTGGTCAGGCCGTTCAGCAGAATTATCAAGTGCAGATCAACCAGTCGCAGGAAGAAATTGCCCGCAATAATTACACGAAAGGCAACGCCGGGTACCTGCCCTCGCTGACATTTAACGGCACCTCCAATGGCGGACTGCAAAATTCTAATCAGACCTTCCTGAACGATCTGCGCCCGCCCCTGTCCATAAGCGGAGCCTTCAACCGAACATCTAACCTGGGGGTAAACCTCAATTATGTCATTTTCAACGGCTACGCCCGGTCAGCCCTGTACAGTCAGTTGCAGCAACTGGTACAGGTCAGCTCGGTAACGACCCGCGCCAATATGGAAGCCACCATGGCCAACATTGCTACGGGTTATTACGACGTAGTGCGGCAACTGGAACGGCTCATTGCCTTTACGCAGGCCCTCGACATCTCGCGCGAGCGGCTCGAACTGGCTCGGGCTAACTTTGAAGTAGGCACCCGCTCAAAAGTCGATTACCTCAGCGCGCAGGTCGATTACAACGTCGATAGTGCGGCTCTGCTTTCGCAGCAACAGGCGCTGGCTACCGCCAAGATTGTTATGAACCGGCTGCTCGTGCGCGACCCGCTGACCGAGTTTGCCGTGCGCGACACCATCATAGCCCGCACCAGCTTAACCCTGGCTCCGCTCCAGCAGTCGCTCAATACGAACAATCCCCTGCTGGCAGCTGCCGTGCTGAACCGGACCCTGGCCGACATTGACGTGCGGCTGGCCAGTGCCCAGCAACTGCCGCTCGTGACGGCACAAACGGGTTACAACTACCAGTTCATCGATAATCAGGGCGGCTTCGGCGTCAAAACGGCCCGCACCAGTGCGCTGACCTATAATCTTGTTGCTACGATTCCGATTTTCAACGGCTACAACCTGAAACGCCAGATTCAGAATGCCAAAGTCGGCACCATCATCGCCGAAAAGCAGGAAGCCGATCAGAAACTACAGTTGCAGTCGGCCCTGGCACAAACGTATCAGCTATACGCCAATAGTCTGCGGCTCCTGAATCTGGAAGTGCTGAATAACCAACTGGCCAATCAGAACGTCGATATTGCCTATGACCGCTACCGCATTGGTAACTCAACGTTCGTGGAGTTTCGTGATGTGCAGCGCAACGCCATCAACGCGCAGACCCGCCTGATTGAAGCCGAGTACAACGCCAAAGCCGCCGAGATTGAACTGCTCCGGCTCAGCAGCACCATTACCCAGCAACTGGGGCAGTAAGCAGGGGTGGTCGGGACGTATAATCAGACGGTCTGGCAACCAGTCTGCGCCAACTGGGGTAAATCAGTTTGTGTGATGGCCATCCGATGACGAACAGCGCGCAGCCCCTACAACCTGCCCGGTATCGGTTCGCTGCACATAGACAATTACCGCCATCTGGTCAGCAGACAGACCGGCAGGGATCGGCAGGCTCACAGTACCCGACAGACCATTCTGATCGAAGGTTTTGAACTGGCGCACTACGTTGGTATTCACCAGCGTCTGCCCCCCGTTTTCGCCATTTCGCACGGCGGTACGAGCTTCTTTCTGCACCAGTGCAACATTGACCCGGTATGGTCCCGACGCCGAGAGTTCATACATAATAACCGCCTGGTTGCCGGTGTAGCCCACCTGACCATCGACACCTACAAAAGCCGACGCAGGCTGCCGCTGAACGGCGGTAATAGCCTGCTCAATCTTGCTGCGGTTACCTCCCACAAAGTCCTGTTTGCCGTTTACAACAAGCTGGGGCGTATAGGTCTGGCTGTTCAAAGCACGGTCATATTGCCGCTGCCGGTCAGTAAACTGCTTCGTACTGAACGGGTCCTGCCAGCCCAGCCGGTTCCAGTAATCGACGTGAAACGATAGGCCATACACGTCCTGCCCGGCTTTTGCGGTTAGTTCCTGCAAGGAACGGTCGGCAGGCGGGCAACTTGAGCAACCCTGCGACGTGAACAGTTCCAGCACCACCACGGGCCGGGCGGCAGGTTTGACGTGCTTCGTCGGGGCGTTGGCTACTGGCGACAGAAACGTAGCGGCCATGCCAAATAGAGTTAGAAAGATCGGTACGTAGTTCATAGTTGTTTGTTGATTAGTTCACCGTCAGCTAAAGCAGACGGGGCCGGTTGACTCATAAACCCACGTAGTAATCGTAACCCCGTTCGGCCCAATAATCGCGGGGGCGGGTGTCGGCGAAGAAAATACGGCCAATGCGTTTCAGGTTTTTCACCCCGTATTTGTGCGGAATAATGAGCCGAAGCGGTGCACCGTGCGCATTGTTAATGGGCTGTCCGTTCAGTTCATAGGCCAGCAGGGTTTGCGGGTGCATCGCGCTTTCCATGTCGATACCTACGTAGTATTTCTTGTCGGGCGTTTCCATACCTATGTATTGATACAGGCCACCGGCATGTTCGGTGCCGGCGGGTTTAGTGCCAAGCTGGTGGCGTTCCAGAAAATCGGATAGCCGCACCCCGCCCCAGTGCTGAATTTGACTCCAGCCTTCCACACATTTAAAGTCGTATACCAATTCCTGTTTGGGCAACGCCTTTACGTCATCCATCGTAAATAAAAGCGGCTCCTGCGGCACACCATTGCGGTCGGGACGGTCAATCTGGAGTTTCCAGTTGGCGGGCAAAGGAGCCTGTAAGCCAACCCAACCGTTCTGGCGCGGATTGCGGACAGCCGCCGACACCGGAAACGTTTTCACCAGATGCGTATTACTGAAATAGGTTTGGGCAATTTTGGCGTTGGCATCCAGCACCCGGCGCAGGGGCTTTTTGGCACCCAGCAGATTGGGGCTGCTGTTGATCCACTCATACACGCCCACGGGTACGGCAGCAGCCAGCGCAAACCAGCCAAACGCCTTGATCGTGCGCCGACGAATGGCCGATTCGGGCAGATCGGATTCGGGCAGGTTCGGTTCGGTTCCAGTCAGGTCGGGTTTCATGGCAGCGTAGGGGTTGGGGTAAAATCAGGCGTTGGCGGTCCGACGAATCGCGGTCCGACGAATCGGTCGTTGGTAGGGTCGGGGACTGGTTCGGGCGTGGGCTTGTCCAGCAGCGGGCGGGCGGGGTCGTTGGGTTTCAGCACCTCGAAGCCCGTTACCATCGACGCAAAATTGTACCAGCCCGCCCGCACCACCTGCGCAATGTGAACGAAGAAAAACAAGACGTAGCCGATGGTCAGCATGAAATGGATGAGCCGGGCGGTTTCGTAGCTGCCCACGAGGGCCGTAAGCCAGTAAAACTGCGTGGGTTTGTAGATGGCATAGCCCGTCAGCACCGAACCCGCCCCCATCACCATCATCGAGAAATAGGCAATCTTCTGCGCACCGTTATACTTGACAAACGGCGGCTGACTTTTGCGCAGCCCCAGGTCGTAGGCCGTAACCTGAATGGCTTCACGAAACGAGTTTCGGTTGGGCACCAGGTGCCGCCACTCGCCCGAAATAAACGTATAGGCCACGTAAACGATGCCGTTGAGCAGAAACAGCCACATAAACACAAAGTGCCAGGCCATACCCTTCGCCAACTGAAACGGTACGCCAAGGGCCTTATAGAACCAGTCCGGGAAGAACGACAGCGTCCAGCTACCAATCGTGATTTTATACGGATCGTAGGCCCAGTAGATGAGCAGCCCACTCCAGATCATAACGAACAGCACCGGAAAGTTGATCCAGTGAAACCAGCGGATCGCCAGCGGGTGCTTATGCACAATACGCTTCATAGTTATCGGGTTCAGGACTGCAAGTTCTTACTATTTAGTCTGTTATCACTCTCGAAAGTCTAACGTTTTTGTAATGTTTTGGTTGTAGCGAGAAAATTCACGTCGCAGGTATGGTTAGACGATGATGCCGTATAGAGCTTCCCGTTGATTTACGCGGCTACCGCTTCCAGAACGGGAGCCGCCGGGAAATCAACGGGAATCTGGGTCAGGGCGTGGAGGTAGTTTGAGATAATTTTGTCGCCCACGAGCAGGATCAAATCCACTACGTCGTTCGCTTTATAACCAGCCGACAGAAAGTTATCGACAGTTTCGCCCGGAGCGTGGCCACGCGTTTCGGTAATGGCCCTGGCCAGTTTCACCAGTGCGTCGAGTTTAGGGTCAAAATCGGCGTATCCGGCGCGGAGTTAAAGAATCTGCTCATCGGTGAACCCGTTCATTTTGCCTAACGCCGTGTGGGCAGCCAAACAATATATACACTTGTTTACCTGCGATACCACAAGGTTGACGGCTTCGCGTTCTTTGGCTTTGAATACGCTTTTGGTCTGGCTCTGCTGAAGGGCCATGTACGCACCGAGGCCGTTTTCGGACAGGCCAAAGGTGGCATAAAGGTTTGGTACGAAGCCGAGGCCTTTCTGCAGGTTATCAAAGATTTGACCGTTTTGAGCCGATACCTGCTCACGAGTTGGCACCTGGAAGGTTGTCATTTTTGTTGGTTGGTTTTGGTTTGCCTTATTGACATGACAAAGGTCTGGCGCAAACCCCCACCCCAAAATGACGGTTCTTCCCGGCAGCATACCAATTCTTCCCGATAGGGTAGCCCCGACACTCTTGTCCTGACTACAGCGTCATTAGCGACTCCCTGAACGCCGACGGGGACTGGCCGGTCTGTTTCTTGAAGAATCGGCTGAAATGGGCCGCTTCGCTGAACCCCAACTCGAATGCAATCTCTTTGGTCGACTTGTCGGTGTACAACAGCAACCGCCTGGCTTCCAGCGCAATACGACTATGAATAACGTGCAGTGGACTGGGCTGGTTGGCCAGTGCAAACAGATTGGAGAGTGTTTTGGGCGATTTATTGAGCCGGTCGGCGTAGTCGGCTACACTGTGCAGCGTCCGGTAGTGATTTTCAACCAGCAGGTTATATCGCCGAACGATGTCCAGATCGGCTTCGGTTAGTTCAGGTTCGAGACTTTGGTCTCTGGCTAAGCGCGTAGCTTTGATAATCAGTCGTTTGAGCAGCATTCGGAGCATTTCGCCCTGAATGCTGTCGCGGGTTGAAAACTCATCGGCAAAAACCGTCAGCAGCGCGTCTAACTGACGCTGCTCCCTAAAATCAAGTTGCAGGAACAGCGGACTTTTGGCCCCGTAAAACAAAAAACCAACGCACGACACTTCTTTGTCATGATCGACGATGCAGTAAAATTCACGGTCGAACTGCCAGGCAACGATCAGGGCGGGCTGCGAGAAACTGAACGTTTGATTCACCATGAGCGGCAGCATCGACTGCGCCGGAAACGAATAGTCGATGCCATCGAGCCAAACAGTCTGGTCTGGTCCGGTATTCCAGGCAATTGTCAGGAGTTTTTCCGGATGACGTTCGCCGGTTCTATTGCTGAAAAAATGACGCCCAAACGTCGGTTCGTCCTGAATCAAATTCAGCTTTCCATCGGTTTTCGGTTCGCGGTAGGTGTAGAGCATATAGGGCTGAACGAACAATTATTCGGCACGGGTTCACTACCTTGAGTCGTCTCCTAAACTCACTGCCGTATGCGTTTTACCCTCCCCCTCCTGCTCTGCCCGTTGCTGACCCTGGCGCAGCCTCCCAAACCCAGCTTCACAACGCAGGTAGTCGATAATAACATCAGCATTGGCTACGGCCTGGCCATCGGCGACGTTGATGGTGACAAACGGCCCGACATTCTGCTGGCCGACCAGAAACAGATTGTCTGGTATAAGAACCCCGCCAATAAAACATCGCCCTGGCAGCGGTACGTCATGGCCGAAAACCTGACCCCGCAGGATAACGTCTGCATTGCCGCCCGCGACCTGAACGGCGACGGGCGCGTGGAGGTGGCCGTGGGTGCGGGCTGGAATCCGGCAGAAACGCGGGACAGCACCAAATCCGGCGCGGTGTTTTACCTCGTGCGCCCTACCGACCCCACCCAACGCTGGGAGCCGGTGCGGTTGCCGCACGAAGTAACGACCCACCGGATGCGCTGGGCCAAAACCGGCAGCACGTATCAACTCATTGTGGTGCCCCTGCACGGACTGGGTAATAAAGACGGGGCCGGTGCGGGCGTAAAGGTCTGGGGCTATGAATGGCCGAAAAATCCGCGTCAACCTTGGAAACGCCATCTGGTTGATTCGACGCTGCACCTGACGCACAATTTTGAGATCTGGGAAGACGGCTCCCAAACCGGCGTAATCATTGGCAGTAAAGAAGGCGGCAAGATTCTGGAATGGCAGAACGGACAATGGCAGTACCAGCCCGAAGAAGCCGCCCGGCTGGCCCTCGACATGCTGACCAATGGCACCGACGGCATCGGCGAAATCAGGCGGTACGACAACGGCGCGGGCATGGCCACCATCCAGCCCATGCACGGCAACCTGCTCCAGACCGAAACCGGCTACTACTCCGTCAAACAGCCCCGCGCCGACATATCCGACAAGGAAATCAACACCCTGACCGACGGGCTGAGTCAGGGCCACGCGCTGGTCTGTGGCGATTTTCTGGGTACGGGCCGCGACCAGATTGTTGCGGGCTGGCGTAACCCCAACAAAGCGGGCAAAACCGGCATCCGGCTCTACGTACCGCAGGAAGCCAACAACTTCGACGGCTACGTCATTGACGATAGCGTACCGATGGCCTGCGAAGACCTGCTAGCCGCCGACCTCGACGGCGACGGCGATCTCGATTTAATCGCTTCGGGCCGCGCCACCAAAAACGTGCTGATTTACTGGAATGGGCGAAAATGAACAGCAGTAAACCATTTGTTGGGTGCGGTACCAGCCACATCCCCCAAACAATGTGCTCAACATAGCTACGCTGGTGCTGCTCATGAAGGCCGATTCGTGCAACCTGAATCCCGGACAGGATCTTTACGGATTGGTAGTGAGCTGATGTCTACCCGTAGTGAGCTGATGTCTACCCGGAAAGGATCAGGACTGTGCTTCCAATAACGCGGCCGTTACTTGGTCGTTCGGTCGTACTTCAGCAGCTTGCTGGCCCAGGGGATGAAATACTGAAAATTGGGTGCATCCGTATGGCCACCATTATGTTGCCGCCAGGCTAGTTCGCCGTCCAACAGGCCAGTTAGTACGGGGGGTATCTTTTCGGTCATGTACGCATTGCTTACCCCTAAATCCCGCGCTCCCAGGAGTTTAAACACGGGTCCAGCGGCTACCGTAGCCTTATAGCTTCCGGCCTGGTCGAGCCACTTGGCATCCCCTTTTTCGGGTATGCCGTAGCTGACGAACGTAGGGCGTGGCGCACAGAGGGCCAGCAGTTCATGCGCGTCAACGGATAGGTCACATCCGGTTTTACGGCCGAAAGATGATTCGTCAGTCGCGTATTTCAGGTAGTTACCGGCCATCCAGTGGTACTCTCCGCTACCGGCAAGGCTTTCGACAGCCTCCCCGAATACCCGGCGCTGGAGCGTTGTACCACCTTTGCCCGATGAACCGATAAGCCCCAGCGCAAAACGCTGGTCGAAGGCCATCGCAACCAGGGCGGCTTTGCCATAGCGCGAAACACCTTCAATACCCACCTGTTTAGCGTTTACCTGTGGTTCGGTTTCCAGGTAGTCCAGCGCCCGGGATGCCCCCCAGCCCCAGGCTCTTAGGGAACCCCAGTCGTCGGGTTTGCGGGGCTGGCCTTTGTTCACCAGACCAATAATACCCTGCGTCAGACCGGCCCCATTGTCGGCCTGGATACTACCGGCCTCTATCGTGCAATAGCCCCAGCCAGCCGCCAGCAGTTGCTCAGTTGGCGGTGAATCGCCATTGGGGGCCGGGGCGAAGAAATTAGGGCCGGGTAGCCGGGTGATGGGTGCATAGGCCGGGTACTTGTCAAGAATAGCCTTCATTTCCGGGTTCTGCTTTATCAACATTTCCTTGAACGCCGTGTTGATTTTTTCCATGTCGGCGAGCGATGGCTGGGCCGGGGCGGGCAACGCCGGTGGGAAGAAACCGAACATCATCAGGACCGGAACGGGGCCTTTCACGTTCTGCGGCAGCACCAGCACCGTGTTGATGTTTACGTCAATCAGCGGATAGTCGCTGTTGTCGACATGGCCCGTCAGGTGTTTAGCCACCACCGGAATGCGCCCGACCATCTCATTATCGGTGACTTTTGTGATCCAGGTTACCTTCGGCATATTTTTGGGTATCCGACCGTACATTTCCTGCTCAAACGCGTCGATCAACTCGGGGCGACGGACGTTCCACCACTGCTCCGGTGTGGTTACTTTTTTGCCATTTTTTGCGGTGAGCACATCGGGCAGCTGCGGGCAGGGGTCGGCCTGCGATTCGTCGTAATTGGCATGGTTGGGGGCCGACTCGTTACCACTGGGGCCGGGACGTAATTTTGTGATACCCAACTGCTGCATCATGTTGGCCTGGTCCTGAGTGGCCGTCCAGGTTTTGAGCCCCGGGCTGGATGGCCGGGCGTATTTGCTGCTGTCGATAACAGGCTGTTGAGCTGCCCCAGTGTAGGCAAGGCCCATGAACAGCACAAATGCCAGGGATTTCTGCATCTGATTTTGAGGGTTTAGAAAATGCTTACTGATCGGTTCGGAAAGGAGAGGCCGGTAGTCCCTCCTTGTTAGATAGATTTGGATTGACCGGATTGTCGGCCCAGGCGTAGCGCACGTACTGCGGGTTTGGAACTTCCTCACTCTGCACAATTACGGTGTTGCCTTCTATCCGGGCGGTTGCCCAGACAAACTTTTTATCGCTCCCGGCAACGGCGAATTCACCTAGTGCCTCGCCGTCGCTGGTGACCAGCCCATTGCCGGTATTCGTGAAGCTAACCACGATTTTGTTGCCGTCTACCGTGGCGGATTGGTAGAGTGGACCGGATGAAACCAGGTTTTCACCGTATGCCGTTTTCAGGGCGGTCAGGGCCAGTCGTTCGCCCACGTCTTTTTTGTTGTCGGGGTGAATATCGTTCCATTCGCCCAGGTCAATGGCTACGGCCATGGCCGCGTTGGGAACCGAAAGGGCGTTGAATTGCGCTTCCCGCATCAGGGCCCAGTTGCTTTCTGAGGGCAGATAAGTATAGTCCATGAAGCCCGGAAGCTGTACGTACAGAAAAGGGAGGTTGCCCTGCTGCCACTTCTGCCGCCAGTCGCGGATTAACGCCACCTGCAATGCCTCGTATTCCTGTGGCTTGCCGGCATTGCTTTCGCCCTGATACCAGCAAAACCCTTTAATGGCGTAGTTGATTTCGGGGGCCACCATGGCGTTATACAGGGCGGCTGGCTGGTTCTGGGCGTTGATACCACCGCCACCGAAGCCTCCACCCGCCACGGGCCGATTGACGAGGCCCACTTTATACTGCCAGGTTCCTTTCAAATCGACCGTATCGGCCCCCGCGAAGATGCAGTAAGGTTTGTCAGGGACGAATCCCCCTTTACCGCCGTTGTTAGTGACCCGCACGACGAACACATTTTTGCCCGCTTTCAGGACATCAGCGGGTACCGGGTACCGACGCTGGGGGTACATATAGGTCGTTTTTCCAACCGATTTGCCGTTGATATACAGTTCATCGGCATCAACAATCCGGCCCAGAAAAACTTTGGCGGGCTTACCGACCATCGAAGCGGGGATATCTACTTCTTTCCGGTACCACACCACACCGTTCAGTTCCTTGATACCCTGGTCTTCCCAATACCCTGGCACATTAATCGGATGCCAGCCTTTGGGGATGTACGCCGTTTCATACCACTTTGTATCCCCCGCCAGCCCCAAATCGACGGGGGGCTTGGGCCGGTTGGCAGAGGCAGGTGTTCGGCGCGTCATGCCGTTGATATACGTCGTGTCTTTATTTTTCTCAATGGCGGCTTTGAGGGCTGAAAAATTGGTCAGACCTTCCTCACTCGTCCAGGCTTCGATGGGGGTACCGCCCACGCTGGCGTTGATAATGCCGATGGGGATTCTGTATTTCGCGTATAGTCTCTTCGCAAAGAAATACGCTACCGCCGAAAACGGCCGGATGTCCTCCCCAACGGCGGCTTTCCATTGCCCGTTCGGAACATCGCTTTGGGGGCCTTGCAGGCTGGTCATCGTCGGCACCCAGAACTGCCGTATCTGCGGATCGTTGGCTTCGGCAATTTCTTTGGCATACCGTACGTCATGGATGTTCATCTGGTGGACCATGTTGCTCTGGCCGCTGCAGAACCACACGTCGCCAATCAGAATATCCTTGACCCGGAGCCGTGACGTACCCGCAATATCCATCGTAAACGGCCCGCCCGACGGAATGGGGGGCATCTTCACCTGCCATTTGCCATCGGGTCCAGCCACTGTTTTGTAGGTCCTGTTGGTAAACCGAACGGTGATTTTCTCGCCCGTATTGGCCCATCCCCATACCTTCAGGGGGGTATCGCGTTGCAGCACCATGCCATCGCTGATGAGTCTGGGCAACCGAAGCTGGGCTGGCGCCACGGTGCTGATCAGAATCAATAAACATAATAACAGGCCGCTTTTCATGGTAGACGGGTCGGGTAATTTGGTTTTGTTCCTGCATTTCTTTGCCCCCAACCCTCTGAAGGGGGCAAAGGCCAAACAATATATTGCGCTTCCCCTTTGCAATCGGTGAATGGATTCGCATGTCGCAATTCCTGCCGCTCTTTGTCCAACACCTGATTAAACGCGTTGGACAAAATTTCTGATTTCACGGTCTGGCTGTGGTAATCACCCTGTAAAAAGCGGGCTTGGGCTGGCTGTTCCGGTCAAATAAGAGCGGGTAGCTGGTTCGGCCCCGGATGGGCCAGTTGTTTAGCCAGCTATTGGCATCATTAACCCCCCAGAACGTAACGCGGGTCACTTTATCCTTATGTTTCAGGAATAACTTAAACAGGGCTTCATAGTCGGCGGCCAATTGCTGCTGCACGGAGTCGGGCAGGGCGGTTGGATAGGGGTTAGACTGCGCATCAGCGGTCATCCGCTGACCAACCTCAGCCCCCTGAAAATTGCGGGGTAGTACCTCAATGTCCAGCTCGGTAAACATCACTTTCAAACCCAGTGCCGAGTATTGCAGGATGCTTTCTTCAATGTCTTTCAGGGGAATTTTTCCTACGTGCCAGTGCCCCTGAATACCCACGCCGTCGATACGGACCCCGGCGACCTTGATCTTTTTTACGAGTTCAATGCAGCCCGCCCGCTTTTTGGGTTGTTCGTTGTTGTAATCGTTGTAGTACAACTCCGTGCCGGGCGAGGCTTCCTGAGCCAACCGGAAGGCGTCGGTCACGAAATTATCGCCCAGGTAGTTCAGGAATACCGATTTACGCATAGTCCCATCTTCGTTGAGGGCTTCGTTCACCACGTCCCACGAATACACCTTGCCTTTGTAATGCCCGGCCACCGTTTTGATGTGGTTGGTGAAAAACGTCTGGACGGAGTCCTTGCTGCGAATGCCTCGCATGAAAACGGGTAGCTGACTGTGCCAGATAAGCGTATGACCGTTGATTTTGATGTCGTGCTTCTTCCCGAATTCTATCAGCTTATCGCCCATCGTAAAATCGTAGGTGTCCCACTGCGGATGAACAAGCGCCGATTTCATGACGTTTTCGGGCGTGGCCATGTTAAACTGACGAGCAATGAAGGCGGTCGTTTGCGGGTCCCGTTCGTCGATCTGGGCGTTATTCAGGGCCGTTCCAATGCCGAAATCATTCTTGAATGTCTCCCTTAGCGAGGGAATGGTTTGGGCGAAAAGATGCCCCGGCAACGCGGCCACGTTTAGCAGTAGCAGGGCCGCGCCCACGGCGATTATCTGATTTTTATGCAACATGACGAGTTGGTTTTTGACGTTGATTGTTAATGCTTCTTCTGGCTATTTTGTCCTACCACATTCTTCTTATCCTCCCGCATTTTTGTCATCCCACATCTTTGTCATCCCGACGCAGGAGGGGTCTTCGGTAAGGACTAAAAAAGTAGCCTGCTACCGAAGATCCCTCCTGCGTCGGGATGACAAAAAAAAGACAAAAACGGCAGACAGTGTTTGTGTCATTCACTTAAACAGCACCTGCGAAAAGCCGAACAGGTCGTGTCGCCAGACCGGCCAGGTATGGCCCCCGGCATATTCGCTGTACTGGTACTTGATGCCCATGTCATCAAATTTTTTCAGCATGGCCTGGCCGTTGGCGTGCGCGATGTCCTCTTTGCCCCCCTGCGAAATCCAGAACTGTTTCAGGTTGGTGTTGATGGTGCTGGCGTTGGTCTTCATAAAGGTATACTGCGGGTCTGACAGGGCAGGGTTGTTGGCAAACCAGCCCGAACTGAACACGCCCAGTGATGAGAACATATCGGTATTTTTGATGCCCGCGTACATCGTCTGCAATCCACCCATCGACAGGCCCGCTAACGCCCGGTGTTGGGCGTCTGCTTCGACCCGGAAGTTACTTTCCACGAAGGGAATGGCACCCAGTTTCAGTTCGTTTTCGAAGGCCCGCAGGGCATTTTCGTTGAAGCCGGCCAGTCCGCCACCCATGCCGATGTTCCCGTCGAGCATGGCAATGATCATGGGCTTGGCTTTATTTTCGGCAATCAGGTTATCCAGAATCAGGTCGGTTTTGCCCTGCGTAGCCCAGCCGCGCTGATCTTCACCCCCGCCGTGCAACAGGTACAGTACGGGGTATTTATCCGTCGATTTATCGTAACCGGGGGGTGTATACACGTACATTTCGCGCCAGGTGTTGGTGGCTTTCGAGCGGTAGCGTTTGATGCGGATGTCGCCGTGGGGGACGTCGTTCAGGGCGTAGAAGGCACCGTCCTTGTCCGGAATCTCGATACCGCTGGCCATCCGGCCCATGCCGTAAAAACTTTCGCTGGCGGGGTCGGCGGTGGCGATACCATCCACCAGCAACGAATAATAGTGAAAGCCCCGGCTGATGGAATCGGTCGTGACGGTCCAGAAGCCGCTGGTGTCTTTCACCATGTCGTATTTTTTACCCAGGTCAATCTGTACCTTCTGCGCGTCCGGCGCTTTCACCCGAAACGCCACCCGGTTGTCGGGCAGAATCTGCGGGTATTTAGCGTTGCGGATGTTGGTAGCCGCGGGCGAACCCAGTAGCGTGTATTTGGAAAGCGACGAATTGTCAACGGGTTTGAACAGAAACTGCGAGAACATGTACAGCCCGTTTTTCCAGACCTTGAAATCGTGGCCGCCCGGCTCGACATAGTACACATGCGGCACATCGTTTTGGTAGAGGTAATCGTGGGTACGTTTGCTGAACGAAATCAGCCCATCGGCATCCCCACACGAAATCCAGAGGAGTTTCAGTTTCTTTTTGGCCTCCTCCGGATTCGGCACCAGTTCCTCCAGCTTTCTGGTGTTGGGAGCCGAAGAGAAGCCGCCCACCCACGCGAACTTGTCCAGATTACCCAACCCGAAATTCAGCGACTGTCCCCCCGCCCATCGACAGGCCCGCAATGGCGCGGTGTTCGCGGTTGATGAATGTCGGGTACTTTTTCTCAACGAACGGAATCAGGTCGGTGAGCAGGTCCTGTTCAAAGGTGGCAAACGAGTCGACTTTCTCTTTGTCGAAGACGTTTCCCACTGCGCGGTCGTCTTTCATGGCGCGGCCGTTGGGCATCACTACAATCATTGGCTCCAGTTTACCGTCGGCGTACAGATTATCCAGAATCACCTGCGGGTTGCCGCCTTTCAGCCATTCTTTTTCGTCGCCCCCAATGCCGTGCAGCAGGTACAGCACGGGGTACTTCTTCTTTTTGGAATAGCCTGGCGGGGTGTACACCAGTGCCTTGCGCGTGGTGCCAACGGTTTTCGATGCGTACTGTACCGTATCCAGTTTGCCCGTAGCCACTCCCTCCCGTATCTGGTCAAAGCCCTTCGGACCTTCTTTTTCGGTAGGTTGGGCGTAGCTGGTGCCATGCAGAAAAGCCAGGCTCAGGAGTAGGGAGATTAGTTGTTTCATTATTAAAATGTTTTGTGATTACAAACGGCTTTTTTTGTCATTTCCCTGCTCTCGTCATCTCGCGTCTTTTGTCTGCCCGCACCGGCGGATCGGTCGGGATGACAAAAAGGATGACGAAAAAGCAGAAAGCACGTACTTAATTCCTGAACAGCATGGGGGCCAGTTCGTGCAGGCTGCGACGCCAGGTCTGGAATTCGTGGCCGGTTTTATCGGATACGTAGGAAACCGCGTTGTACCCGGCTCCTTTCAGGTCGGCCACTGCTTTTGTTACGCCATCGGGCCGTTCCTTGCTGCCGCAGCTAAGGAACACCAGCTTTGGTTTTGCCTTGTCTTTCAGATCATCCGGCTTATAGAGGCCACCGCTGAGTAGGCCGTAGTACCCGAACGTTTCCGGCTTGTTGAGGGTAATCGTTTTGGTTTCCATTCCACCCATCGACAGGCCCGCCATAGCCCGGTTATCCCGGTTGTTGAGAGTCCGGAAATTGGCATCGACGTACGGGATCAGTTCCTCGGTCAGCACCGTCTGGAAGGGGTCGATTTTGAACTCTCTTATTTTGCCCCACCCTACTTCGTTAGTCATGCCGTAGGTCATCACGATGATAAACGGCTTCGTTTTGCCTTCCGCAATCAGATTGTCCATAATCAGGTTGGCGTGTCCCTGATTGCTCCAGGCCGTTTCGTCTTCGCCCCAGCCGTGTTGCAGGTAAAGCACTGGATAGGTTGTCGACTTATCTTTCTCATAGCCCGGCGGGGTGTAGACAAACGCCCGGCGCGAGGTGCCGGTGCTTTTGGAGGGGAACAGAATCTGCTGCACGTTACCGTGCGGTACGTCTTTGAGGGCATAAAATTCCTGATCGTGCGCCGGTATCTCGATGCCGCTTTCCCAGCGGACAGACCCGTAATAATTCTTCGCACCGGGATCGTTGAACTTCCCGCCGTCGACCGTCACGTTATAGTAGTGGAACCCCTCGTCCATCGGTCCCTCCGTCGTGCCGATCCAGAATCCGTCGCCGTCGGGTCCTTTGGTAAGCCTCGTACCCCCGCGTCCGCCCAGTCCCAGGCTTACCTTCACGCTGTCGGCTTTGGGCGCGTTGATACGAAAACGGGCGTAGCCCTGCGAGTTGACCTGCGGATAATCCTGCCCCGGCTGATTCAGCGAAGAGGGTTTGAAATCTTCCGCAGGCGGGCTGGCCTGCGAAAAAGCGGTTGTGCTAAGTAGAGTGACTACGAACAGTATCGCCAGGGGGTTACGTGTCATTTTTGGATCGGTTTAAATGAATAAAATGAGTTAGGAATCAAGCAGAATTAGATTAGTGCATTTTCTGTCATGCTGAGGAACGAAGAATCTTCGGCTAAGCCTGACTTTTCTTGCGCTCACCGGAGATTCTTCGTTCCTCAGCATGACAAAGACATCTAAAAATATACTTCAGCTTAATTCTGCGTGACTACTTAGTTGAATAGCTTTTGGGCAATCGTACTCAGGTACAGTTTGCAGTTCATCCAGGTATGGCCACCGTCCGAGATCAGGGTTTCGTGTTTGATCTTCTTCTCGTCGAGCACGTTCAGGTACTCGTTGATAACCGGGTACAAGCCATCGTCTTTGCCCACGCCAATCCAGAATAATTTCAGGCGCTGATTGGTGAGGGCGGGGTTGGCAAAAGCCGTTGCGTTGTTGCGGTCAAACTCGTCTTTCAACATACCGGGTGCAAAGCCAACCACCCAACTGAACAGATCCAGATTGTTCAGACCGATGAACAGGCTGGTGCCGCCACCGCCCGAAAAACCGGCAATGGCCCGGCTATCTTTATCCTTCTTTACGCGGTAGTTTTTGTCGATAAACGGGAAAAGATTTTCCAGAAAATCCTGCTTTATTTTTTGAAGATTATCCCTGTTTCGCAAACTACCCGACGACTTGCTGATGATCGGATAGGCCCGGCCGTAGGGCATCACAATGACCATGGGTTTGGCTTTGCCCTGCGCAATCAGATTATCCAGAATGAGGTTGGCGCGCCCGACTTTGGTCCAGGTTTCTTCCGTATCGGTAGTGCCGTGCAGCAGGTACAGCACGGGATAGGTTGTTTTTGTATCGGTTTCGTAGTCGGGGGGCGTGTACACCACCACGGGCCGCTGCCCCAGTTCGGGCGACTGATAAAACCGGTACGACAGCGTGCCGTGGGGAACGTTTTGCAGGGTGTACACCAGGGGCGTACTGCCCGTTATTTCGACCACACTGCTCTGAAATCCTTCGTTCGGGAATAGGGCCGAGTTCCTGGGATCGGCCACCGATAGGCCATCGACATTGAACGAATACGGATACATATCCGGCTTTACCGGGCCCGTCGTCACGCTCCACACGCCCTGCGTGTCTTTGGTCATGGGCAGGGGAGCCTTCTCAAACTGGCCAGTCAGTTTCACTTCTTTTGCCGTGGGGGCCAGCAACCGAAACGTTACCGTGTTATCGGTATTGACCTGTGGTGACACCACTACGGGGCTTCCGGGTGGCTGCGCCAGAACGGGGTTAGCCAGGCAAAGCGCCATCCATGCGGACAACATTCGATTAATCAGTTTCCGAATCATAAGTAGCTGAAGGTTATCAATTTTACCACGTCAGTTGCACAAGGGATACTCCCTGCCGGGGCAGGTTAAACGTCAACATCATCGTTCCGCTGGACACTGCTTTTGCCGTTGGCGGGGCCATTTCCTGAAGCAGCCCGGCTTGTTCCAGCACCTTGTACTGATCGGCCGGTACCTGTTGCGGACTGCCTAGGGATTTCCATTTCTCGAAGGAGTTACTGTGTTGTTGATCCACCCGGTAATGGTGCATCGTCACCTTGTTTTTGCCGAGGCCATTGATGGTCAGTGCGACTGGCGTGGCTGGGCCAGCTACATTATCATCGTGATAATTCCAGACCATCACGCAGATCGAGTGCTGATCTTTGCTGGCCAGGGCGTTGATGTCGTTGTTGGCCCGAACACCGTTGGCGATGATGTCAGCGGCAGTCATCCCCCTGGTGGTGCTAACCGAAAGCCGCTGGCCGTTCATTTTGCCGAACATGCGAAACACGTTCAGAACCGGCTTGTCGACGCCATGCGTGGCCAGATCGCGGAAGCTGGCAAACCACGGCTGATCTTCAAACTCGAACGACCAGCTTACGGCCCCACGCAGGTTTACCTTGTACTGGTCCATCAGTTCATAAATGCGGGCATACGACGAAGCCGTATAACTGGAATACATCGTGCCGTTGCGGTAGCCATATTTCGGGTCTCGCGTTTCCGAGCAGGCGGCACAGCCTTCGGGGTCGTTTTCGCCGATGATGATGGGTATATTTTTGAGTTCGGGAAACGAATTGACCGCTTCAAACGCCCGCTGAATGTCTTTCAACTGCACGCCCATGTTCATGCGGATATGCCCGTCCACGATTTCCGGATTGCCTTTGGCGTGGAAGCCGATGTATTGCAGGGGTGTTCCGGTTTTGCCGGTGGCGTAGTTCGTCCCGCGCAGGCAATGCTCAATAAACCGGGTCAGGTAACTATAAGCTTTGTCGCTGCGGGGACTGGTGGTATGCGGCCCGCCGATGGTGCATTCGGGACAGGCGCGTTTCAGGCCGTCTGCGGCATAGTCGTAAGTCTTGCAATACTCATCGAAGGTGCCCGACCAGTAGCCAATATCCGGCTCGTTCCAGACTTCCCAGAGCCACGACGCTACCTCCTTTTTCCCGTATCGGTCAATGGAGTGTTTTCCCCACTGGTAGATTAACTCGCGCCATTTGTCGTAATCTTTCGGTGGGTAGGTCCAGCCGGTCCAGATGTTGCCGCCCTTGCTCCAGGTGTGGGCGTAGGGTTCGGGTTTCGACGACAAGTCTTTGGGCATGAATCCGATTTCAATCAGCGGCTTCATACCCCGTTTGATGTAGGTGTCCACGATACTATCGACCGTCACCCAGTTGTAAATAGGCTTGCCAGACGCGTCTTCTTTATAGGCATCGGTAAAGCCCCATTTCAGATCGGGGCCGGGGCTTTCGCCTTTGGAGGTCAGTAGATTGTGAGCCCGCACGGAGACCGGTACGGGGCTAAGCTGTTGAAGTTCAGTTAGGAGTTTCTGGCCATCCTTCCGGGTGGTGTAGTTGGGTTCGTCGTAGCCGAAGAACGCCCAGAATGGCTTCATGTCGCCAACGGGCTTAGTGGCATCGACCTGAATCGAAACCGGCGCTTGCTGCCCGAAGGCCAGCCGGAAACCAAGCAGTAAGAAACTAGTTAAGAGGTTATTTTTCATGGTTTAGGGTATTTCCTGAAAACGTATTGGTCAACACCATAATTAGTTTTTGAGCCAGTTATTCAGTTGCATCCACGCGAACAGTGGCTCCATCCAGCCGGGGTGTCGGAAAACAAAGCCGTGGTCGCCTTTGGGATAGATGTGCATTTCGACGGGTACTTTCAGGTGCCGGAGTTTCTCAAAATACACGATACTGTTGTCCACATCGACCAACTTATCGTCGGCCGCGTGGGTCAGGTACGTTGGTGGCGTGTTGGTACGAACCTGTAACTCGTTGGAGAAAAGGTCGATGTCTTCCCGCGATGCATTTTTGCCCAACAGGTTATCGTGCGAACCGCCGTGCGTGAGGCTGTCCTGCATGCTGATGACCGGGTACACCAGAATCTGAAAATCGGGACGTAGGCTGGTGTTGTTGCCATTCTCGATATACGCTTTTTCAAAATGCGTAGCTTCCGTAGCCGCCAGATGCCCGCCCGCCGAGAAGCCCATAATGCCGATTTTACTTTTGTCGATACCCCACTTGTCGGCATTCTCACGAACCAGTTTTATCGCCTGCTGGGCATCCTGCAACGGGCCGATTTTCTTATCGGGCATGATGGCGTCGCTGGGAAGCCGGTACTTCAGTACGAAAGCCGCCACTCCTTTTTCGGCCATGGCTTTTGCCGTACCGACGCCTTCACCCTTGTACACCACCACGCCGTAGCCACCACCGGGAATGATGATAACAGCCGCACCAGTCGCCTTGTCGGGCGCAGCTTTGTAATAGGCCAGCGTAGGTTTGGTAATGCCCCTCAACACCCCCGTTTCCGCCCCCGACTCCTGCACATCCGACGGTTTCGAATTGGGAACAGCACCCGTATACAGGGGGATGATTTCCTGGGCGTTGGCAACAAAACACAGAGAGATTAAGCAGCCAATAAACGCGGCCATCCCTTTGCTACCGGTACACCGCTTTCTGACGGCCACCATTTTTATACTCAAGCGATTCATAGTAAGGAGTTGAATGTGATGTAACGCTTTTGTCATCTCATTTTCTGTCATCCCGAGGAACGAGGCATCTCTGGTAGCATACGTTTTTGGCATTTACCGAAGGTTCCTCGTTCCTCGGGATGACAAAGACACGGCATAACAAAAAAACTATTGAGCGACCAGCGTGTATGATTTACCGGCTTGCGTTGGTAGGTCGTAGAGTATTGTTTCCTTCAGGACAGGCGCTGCCGCTGTTGCCTTCTCCGACACAATCGGCGCTGGCGTTGGCTCGACCTGGTAAAACGGATTTGGGTTCTGACCGGAGGCCACTTTTGGCGCGGTTCCCCTGCTGATGGTGAGTGCGTTCGGTGTTCGCACACGCAGGTTCCCACCCAGGTTGGACTTGATGAAGACCTTCGCCAGTTTCCCTGCTTTCCACTCCATACTGACCACCTCAAAGCCACCGATGGCCCGCAGTCCGCTGATGCTGCCGGTTGGCCAGACATCGGGTAGGGCGGGCAGTAAGTGAATGGCACCATCGGCACTTTGCATGAGCATTTCGGTGATGCCGGAGGTACAGCCGAAGTTGCCGTCAATCTGAAACGGTGGGTGCGCATCAAACAGGTTGTTGTACGTGCCGCCCCCGTCTTTAGTAACGCCAAGGGGGGTGAGCTGATTCTGGATCAGGGTGTAGGCATGATTGCCGTCCTGCAAACGCGCCCACCAGTTTACCTTCCAGCCCATGCTCCAGCCCGTCGATACGTCACCCCGGTGAACGAGGGAGGTTTTGGCCGCACTGTACAAAGCGGGCGTGCGGTAAGGCGAAAGCTGGTTCGACGGGAACAGGCCGTACAAATGCGAAATATGCCGGTGTTTATCGGTTGGATCGTCGATGTCCTCCAGCCACTCCTGCAACTGCCCGTGCTGGCCAATGTGCATGGGAGGCAGCTTGCTGCGGATCTGCTTCAGGGTATCGACAAAGGCGGCATCCTTTTTCAGTAATTCAGCGGCCCGAATGGTCGTGGTGAATACATCGAAAGCAATCTGGTTATCCATTGTGGTACCCGCGTCCAGCGATGAGCCACCGTGTGCAGCGGGGGCATTCTCGGGCGATGTGCCCGGCGTGACGACCAGCCAGTGGTACTTGGGGTGTTCGACCAGGTAATCGGTGTAGAACAGGGCGGCTCCTTTCAGAATCGGGTACACCGAGGCCAGGTACGTTTTGTCGCCACTGTATTGGTAATGCTCCCACAGGTGCTGACTGGTCCAGCCGCCACCGGCTACCCACATACCCCACAACGCGCCATCAATAGCCCCCGTTGCCCGCCAGATGTCGGTATTGTGGTGGGCCATCCAACCCCGTGCCCCGTACATCGCCCGCGCCGTTTCCTGCCCCGTTTCCGATAACTCCCGGACCATCTGCAAAAACGGCTCATGAAGTTCGGCCAGGTTGGTCTTTTCGGCGGGCCAGTAGTTCATCTGGGCGTTGATGTTGATGGTGTACTTGCTGTCCCAGGGGGGCTTCATTTTGTTGTTCCAGATACCCTGCAAGTTAGCAGGCTGCCCCGCTGGCTGGGAGGACGAAATCAGCAGGTAGCGCCCATACTGGTAATACAGCGTTACCAACTGCGGATCACTGACAGAGCGAAAATTCTTCAGTCGCTCGTTTATGGGCAGGTTTGCGGCCGCGCTCGACCCCAGATCCAGTTTGACCCGGTTGAAGTATTTCTGGTAAGCCGTAACGTGGGGCGTCAGTATGGCCGCGTATGATTTAGGATAAGCCTTGTTCAGGTACGTTGCCGCCCGTGCGTTTTCGTCGGCGCTGACGTCGTGGTAATTAACAAAGTTGGTGGCAATCGACAGGTAGATCGTTGCCGAGTTTGCGCCCCGTACAGTAAGCGCGGTATCGCTGGCCGACACCGTTCCACCCTGCGTTTTGATACGGGTAATGCCTTTAAACCGAACCTCGCTTTTTACGCCTTCGTGAGCCGACGTCATAGCCGCAATGGTCAGTTCGTTGGCTGATGTTTTAATAACGGGTTTGGTATGCTGGGTGGAATAAAAAGCGGAAAACGATAACCGGCCCGGCTGGCTGGCTGTCAATTGCACCACAATCACCTGATCGGGAAACGACGCCAGCACCTCACGGGTGTAGGTCACGCCATTGACGGTATACGATGTTTTGGCCACAGCCCGCTCAATATCCAGCTCCCGATAATAGTTGGTGTAGTTTTCGTGCCCATCGAAAATGAGGTTCAGGTTGCCCACCGGCTGGAACATCTGCCCCTGCGATTTTTTGCTGAGCATGGCTTTGTTGGCCAGTTGCTCGGCTTCTTTCTGTTTACCGTCGAAGATCAGCCTTCTGACTTCCGGCAAGGCCGCCAGCGCGTTGGGGTTGTCATTACGGTTCGGCCCACCACTCCAGACTGTGTGTTCGTTGAGTTGGATGATTTCTCTGGGTACGTTTCCATACACCATTGCCCCCAAACGGCCATTACCAACAGGTAGCGCGTTTTCCCAGACGCTGCCGGATGGGGTGTTATACCAGAGTTTCAGCGGTGACCTTGTTTGCGAAAAGCCCGCTGTTGTCAGGATTAGCAGCAAGAAAATGAGAAACTGTTTCATGGATAGTTCACGGGGTTATTCGTTACCACAAGTCACTTTTTCGGGCAGGCACTTACGCTCGTGCCGGAGTTGGCATCTACCGGTAAAACACCAGCTATATACCTGCAAATAGATGGAAAAGGACTAAGATAAGCCTCTTCTATCTATCGATTCATATTACCTGCTAACTATTAACTGATGTTACGCCACCTTTCGAGCGGCTGGTTAAAATTTGACTATGTAGACCACACTTGATCTCTATACCGACTACCTGCTCAGTAGTTTTGGGCAGACCTCCGCAACGGGTCTTTCCCGACTGACCGACGGGGCAGTTGGCCACGATACAGTCACGGATTTGCTCAATCGACTTCAAGGCGACAACCGAACCCTGTGGCAACATCTTAAGCCCCTGATTCACCAAATTCAGGCTCCTGACGGGGTTTTATTAACCGATAACAGTATCGCTCGCAAGCCCCATAGTGATGAAAATGGCTTGGTGACCACCCACGATGACCATACCAGCGGCCAGTATGTGCGTGGCATCAACTTTGTCAGCCTACTCTACCAGACCCGCCAGGGTCAGTGTCCACTCAGCTTTGAGCCGGTCATCAAAACCCAGTAGTGCGAGTTGAAGACCCGCAAGATCGACTCCTGCTACACCAATTCTGACAACATCAATCTGATTCTCAACCTGAAACATCACTATCTGGGAGCCGTTAAGTCCAACCTTGACGTAGCCCTTTCTAAGCACGACCGAGCCAATGGTACGCCGAATCGGGTAAGTTTGTTAAAATCAGCAGTTTAAATCTTCAGCCAGGCACCGTTCTGACCGTCTTCATTCGCTCGGTGACTGCACCAGTGGCGATTTGTGGCGACATCTTTCCCAACAAAGATGGGTCCCAACGTCGGAAGCCATTGATCCTGGTAAGCAGACTCGTTCACTCACTGAGAAAATCAGTAGTTCTGGTGTGTCCACTACGTATGCCACTGCCTTACAGCGCGTTCGTAGTGGACAGGCAGTTACCATAGCCCAGCCCGGTCATTTCATTGATTTTGATGTTCGGGCTGGGTACGGTTAGATATATTGATTGATGACGCTTTCGAGCCATTCCTGCTTGCCACTACGCAGTTGCGGTTCGCCGTTCTGGAACGTGTAGGCACGCAGGTCTTCCAAGGACAGTTTGCCTTCTTCAAACGCTTTTCCCTGACCGCTATCGAAAGAGGCATACCGCTCAGCGCGGAACTTGAGGTAATCAGATTCTTTCAGGATCGTGTCGGCTACGATGAACGAGCGGGCAAAGGCATCCATACCGCTGATGTGGGCCACAAACAAATCTTCCAGATCCGTTGAGTTCCGGCGCACTTTCGCGTCGAAATTAATGCCTCCCGTTTTGATCCCCCCGGCCTGATGAATCACCAGAGTCGCTTCAATGAGTTCGTACAAATTGATGGGAAACTGGTCCGTATCCCAGCCGTTCTGATTATCACCCCGGTTGGCATCAATGCTGCCCAGCATACCGGCATCAGCCGCCACCTGCAACTCATGGTCGAAGGTATGACCAGCCAGCGTAGCGTGATTCACTTCAATGTTGAGTTGAAAATCCTTATCCAGCCCGTACTGCCGCAGAAAACCAATTACCGTAGCCGCGTCATAGTCATACTGATGTTTGGTGGGCTCCATAGGCTTTGGTTCGATAAAGAATGTGCCGGTAAAGCCTTGCTTGCGGGAGTAGTCACGGGCCATAGTCAGAAACCGGGCCAGGTGCTCTACTTCGCGCTGCATATTGGTATTGAGCAGCGTCATGTAGCCTTCCCGCCCACCCCAGAAAACGTAATTCTCGCCACCCAGCGCAATGGTGGCATCGATGGCGTTTTTCACCTGCGTACCGGCATAGGCCAATACCGAAAAATCGGGGTTGGTTGACGCGCCGTTCATGTAGCGCGGATTTGAAAACACGTTGGCCGTGCCCCATAGCAGCTTTACACCACTCTCTTTCTGCTTCTGCTGGCCGTATTCCACAATGGCCTGTAGCCGCTTTTCGTAGTCACCGGCCGATGGGCCCTCATCTACCAGGTCGATGTCGTGAAAACAGTAATAGGGAACGCCCATCTTGGTAATGAATTCAAAGGCGGCATCCATCTTCATGCGGGCCCGAGTGTTCGCGTCCTTGTCCTGATCCCAGGCAAAAACACGGGTTCCGGGACCAAAGGGATCACCGCCTGTGCCGCAGAAGGTATGCCAGTAGCTAATGGCAAAACGAAGCTGGTCCCGCAGGGTTGTACCGTTCACGACCCGTTCGGGGTTGTACCATTTGAACGCCAACGGATTTTTAGATTTTGGGCCTTCGTACCCAATGGCGCCGATTTCTTGGAAATACTCCCGATCGCCTAACGTGATAGCTGACATGAATTAGGTTGGTTAATGGTCTACAGTACATTCAGCCAGCGATACATCATCAATGCTGAATAATTAATGTAAAATTGACACTTATCTTTATTAATGTCAACATGACACTTATTTTTGTACGTAAATAGTCAGCTTTTCATCCGGATCAGAGCGGTACAGGGTATCTGCCTAAAGTCCGAGTTCTAAATTGGGAATGAAGTTCAGGAACGAATTGGTTATGGCCTGATAGTTGATCCTATCGACCTGATAGAAATAAGCACCCCGTCGGGAAACGCCTTTCTGCTTCTCATCCAGTTTGATGAGCAGATTGGTCGAGAGGATTTTACGGCTGAAGTTCCGTTTGTCGAACTCGGTATTATAAACCGCGTCGTACAGCTTCTTAAGCTGGGGAATGGTGAATTTGTCGGGAAGCAGTTCAAAGCCAATTGGATGCTGGGCGGCTTTGTAGCGCAGGCGTTTAATGGCCAGTTCAACCATATCGCCGTGGTCGAATAACAGCGCAGGCAGGTTATAGATTGAAAACCAGCGGGCCTGAAACTCGCCCGAAATTTTTGTTTCATAATCGGCGATTCGGACCAGTGAGAAATACGCTACCGATATGGTTCGAACGATAGGGTCACGGTGGGGATCGCCAAATGTGTATAATTGCTCCAGATATACATTGGTCAGCCCCGTCAGATCGAACAGGATTCGGGCGGCCGCCTGTTCCAGTCCTTCATTAGATCGAAGCCATCCTCCCATCAGCGACCAGGTTCGTTCTTCCAGCCCCCGTTTAACAAGCAGGACTTTCAACATCTCGCCATCAAAACCAAAAATGATGGAATCCAGGGCTAATAAGTAAGGTTGCTGCTGTGTGTATTGATCTAACATTCGTTAACCGTTATAACTTCATTGATTACCAGCGAAGGTAATCAATAGATTTTTTTTGCTGACGTACCTCCCTTTTTATCAAGCGTACAAGCCTATGAACGCAGATGAAAACAGTATACCGCTACAGGCTGCTTCAGCACAAATCTGCGCGTCGATACCCGTCGTTCGCCCATGCTCCTTCGCTTCCGGATTGATAGCAACACTTCACCATTTTTTAGTTGAGCAGAAGCCGCATCAGGATGCCGACGGGCAAGTAAACATTTTCACTATGGAAATACGTCAAATCACGTACCCGTTCAGCCTGACCGATTCGGGTTCGCTGCCATCTGTTCGGCCACCGGCCATTAGGCGGCAGCGCAGACACACCGACATTCGGAATCGTGAGTCAGGTGTCAGCCCGGCGAGCAACCCTTCTTTTACCCGTTCACTCGGCAGTAAGCCTTTGTTCATACACGCCCTTACATGGGGGCTGTTTGTCCTGTTGCTTTGCGTTCCGGGTGGGTATGCCAGCGCGCAGGCCGATGACGGGTACCGGCTCTGGCTGAAATATGATTTGATTAAAGACACGGCGAAGCGGGCAGACTACGCCCGGATGATTAAATTCATTGTGGTTAGCAACCAAAGTCCAATCCTCAAATCGGCGGCCGAGGAGCTGCAGATGGGGTTGCAGGGACTACTGGGCAAATCGATACCGATCCTTACGGATATCGGCCAGAAAACGGGCGGTATTTATCTCGACGAAAATCCGAACCTTAGTCTTGATAACGCCGAAGGATACCAGCTAACAACCGATAAAAATATAAACGTTTTGGGCAAGCAGGCATCCGGGGTGCTATATGGTACGTTCGCGTTACTGCGCCATATTCAAACCGGCGAGTCGCTCGCAAAGCTATCTATTACCAGTATTCCGAGAGTAAAATACCGCTTGCTCAATCACTGGGATAACACCAACGCTACCATTGAGCGTGGCTACGCGGGCGAGTCGCTCTGGAAATGGTATGAACTGCCCGAACAAATCAGCCCCCGCTACCGCGATTATGCCCGCGCCAATGCGTCCATCGGTATCAACAGTACGGTTATCAACAACGTAAACGCAAGTTCCCGGTTTTTAACGGCGGAGTATCTGAAAAAGGTAGCTGCGCTGGCGGGGGTGTTCCGACAGTACGGCATTCGGGTGTATCTGTCGGTCTATTTTCCGGCACCAAAGGTCATTGGCGGCCTTCCTACGGCCGATCCGCTCGATCCGGCCGTACGGCAGTGGTGGGCCAGCAAAACCAACGAAATCTATGCCCTTATCCCGGACTTCGGCGGCTTTCTGGTCAAGGCCAATTCAGAAGGTGAACCCGGCCCGCAGGATTATGGCCGTACCCACGCCGACGGGGCCAACATGCTGACCGAAGCGCTGGCGCCCCACGATGGCATTGTGATGTGGCGTGCCTTTGTGTACAAAGCCGACGGAAAAAGCGACCGTTTCAAGGCGGCCCTCGAAGAGTTTGGACCTCTGGATGGCAAGTTCGACAAAAAAGTGATTGTTCAGGTCAAGAACGGCCCGATTGATTTTCAGCCCCGTGAGCCCTTTTCGCCCATCTTCGGCGCCATGCCAAAAACGCCGTTGTCGATTGAATTTCAGATCACGCAGGAGTACCTCGGCTTTGCCACGCACTGGGTGTATCAAGCCCCGCTTTTTAAGGAGTGCCTCGATGCCGACACCTACGCCAGGGGCAAGGGCTCGACCGTGGCTAAAGTTGTGGATGGCAGTTTGCATGGGTACGCCATTACGGCAATGGCGGGCGTAGCCAACACTGGCTCCGACCGGAACTGGACGGGCCACCCAATGGCGCAGGCCAACTGGTACGCGTTTGGGCGGCTTGCCTGGGATCATTCGCTATCGTCAGAAACGATTGCCAGCGAGTGGGTAAAGATGACCCTGACGCAGGAGCCGTCGGCGGTGAAGCGAATCACCACGATCATGCTTCGGTCACGGGATATTTACGTGGACTACAATACCCCGCTGGGACTGTCACGCCCCTGGTCAGGCGTGCATTTTGCGCCCGAACCCTGGCAGAATAAAAGTGCACGCCCCGACTGGACCGCCGTGTATTACCACCGGGCCGATTCGCTGGGTCTTGGTTATGACCGTACCGCCACGGGCAGCAACGCGCTGGCCCAGTACCAGCCTGCTGTTCGACAGGGCTGGGAAAACCCCCAGACCTGTCCTTTGCCGTATCTGCTGTGGTTTCACCACGTGGCATGGACCCAAAAACTCAGCACGGGCCGCACGCTATGGGACGAACTGTGCACCCGATTTTACACCGGAGCCGACTCGGTTGGCTGGATGCAGCAGGAATGGGCGCAAGTAAAACCGGCCATCAATCCCGGCATGTTTGCGGAAGTATCGGCCCGGTTAGCTACGCAGCATCATGAGGCCATCTGGTGGCGCGATGCCTGGGTACTGTATTTGCAAACCTATGCCAGACAACCCATTCCGGCGCCGTTTAAGCAGCCGGAACGTTCGCTACAGGACGTTAAATCACTGACTGACATTTATTTATCAAGGTAACAACTCGTACGAACGGACTGCGGGCGCTGGCTCGCGTCAACCGTTCAGCCAACCCAATGAGACCAATCAAAACAATCCACCAGGCCGAATACAGACCCATAGCCGATCTGATTACGTACTCGCCCTTACCCACCCGGCAGTTGCCCCAGATCGACCCATTCCTGTTTCTGAATCATCATGGGTTTCAGGTATACGAACCCCAGAATCAGGGACTTCCGTTTGGACCGCACCCGCACCGGGGTATGGAAACCGTGACGTTCATTGTAGAAGGCGATATTATGCATAAAGACTCGCAGGGGTTTCAGAGCGTAATTACGGCGGGCGGGGTGCAGTGGATGACGGCGGGCAGCGGACTGATCCATGCCGAAGTATCATCGGCAACGTTCAAAGAAGACGGCGGAGATCTCGAAATTCTGCAACTATGGCTAAACCTGCCCGCCCGGTTAAAGATGACGCCCCCCGCCTATGTAGGCCTTCAACAGGATGCGATACCCGCCATCCAGGTCAACGAAAAGACTATACTGAATCTGATTTCCGGTACCTGGAACGATCAACAGGGTGCCTTTGAGACGCTGACCGACGTGTTTCTCAGCACCATTGCCATGCAGGCATCCGGCACGCTCACGCTGCCCGTTGCCGAAAACCGGACCATTCTGTTCTACGTGATTCGGGGTAGCCTGCGCGTTAACGGGCAGGTAGTCAAGGCGCGTCAGCTGGCCGAATTCGATTTTGCCGGCGAAACCATCGACCTTACCGCCGAAGCCGACTCACTGCTGCTATTTGGCCATGCCCAGCCCTTCAACGAGCCGGTAGTAGCACGCGGACCGTTTGTAATGAATACCGAACAGGAAATATCGGAAGCCTACCGCGACTATCAGTTCGGCAAATTCGGTACCTGGAGTGAATAAATCTATGTTAAGCCAATCTTTCCCCATGAAACCAAACCAAACCTCGCTCTTGCTGGCGGCCCTGCTCATCGGAATGGGCTCAGCAAAAGCCCAGACCAACGGAGGCAAAATACCAGTCTCCCAACCGTTGATAGCAAACATCTTCACTGCCGACCCTTCGGCCCACGTCTTTGGCGGTAAGATTTACATTTATCCCTCGCACGATATCGAGTCAAAAACGGCCGAGGACGACGAAGGAGGCCATTTCGACATGAAAGACTATCATGTCCTGTCCATGAGCAGCATTAAGGGCACCGTGACGGATCATGGCGTTGCGCTCGACATCAAAGACATTCCCTGGGCAGGGCGGCAGCTTTGGGCTCCCGATGCAACCGTTAAAAACGGTACGTATTACCTCTACTTTCCGGTCAAGGACAAGCAGGACATTTTCCGCATCGGTGTGGCAACCAGCAAAAAACCAACCGGTCCGTTTAAACCCGACCCCACGCCAATCAAGGGGAGTTACAGCATTGACCCCTGCGTATTTCAGGATACCGATGGCAAAGCCTATTTATACTTTGGCGGTATCTGGGGCGGGCAGCTGCAACGCTGGGACGGCAATACGTACAACGCTGAAGCCGCGCTTAAAAAGCCTGACGAACTGGCTTATCAACCCCGCGTGGCCCGGCTCGGCGCTGACATGAAAACCTTTGCCGAGGACGTAAAAGAAGTGCAGATTCTGGATGAGAACGGGAAACCCTTTTACGAAAAAAACAACGACAAACGGTTTTTTGAGGCTGCCTGGCTGCACAAGTACAACGGCAACTACTATTTCTCCTACTCGACCGGCGACACGCACAACATCTGCTATGCCATAGGCACCTCGCCCTACGGACCCTTTACCTACAAAGGAATCGTACTGAAACCCGTGCTGGGCTGGACAAATCACCACTCCATTGTACAGGTTGGCGCCAAATGGTATGTTTTTTATCACGACGTGCAGTTGTCGGGCAAAACGCACCTTCGTAACGTCAAGGTAACCGAGCTGACCTATAACCCCGACGGTACAATTCAGCCTATTGAAACGTACCGGTAAGGGCCTTTAGAGTCGCGCACAAAACACTAAATTCTGGCCGCCATAACACCGGGCCGTGCTAATATGGCGTGTAGTAGCCGGGTAAGAAAAGCGACGATAACGGAGAACATTGACCAGCGTGCAGAATAATTCGCTACTGTAATCTATAAATCATGTACCAGCACCCGTTCCGAACCGTATGCCTGTTGTTCACGGGCCTTACCCTGTCCCTGTCGCTTATGGCCCAGCCTCAGCCCAAACAGCGGCTGCTGGTGCTGAGTGATATTGAAGCCGAACCAGACGATATCGAGTCATTTGTCCGGCTGCTGGTCTATTCAAACGTTATTGACCTGAAAGGGATGGTTGCCACCACTTCTGTCTGGAAAAAGACCAGCATTTCGCCCGAATCCATCCAGAAGCAGGTTCGTGCCTACGGCGCTGTACAAGCTAATCTGAACAGGCACGAAGCCGGTTTTCTATCCGAAGAAGCCTTGCTGGCACTAATCAGGAGAGGCTTGCCAGTGTACGGCATGCTGGGCGTGGGCGACGGCAAGGATTCGGAAGGGTCAGATCTTATCATCCGTGTACTGGACGATACGGATGAACGCCCTCTGTGGGTAACAGCCTGGGGTGGGGTCAACACGCTGGCGCAGGCTCTGTATACCATCAAGAAAACCAGGTCGGAAGGCGAAGCCAAACGGCTGATGGCCAAACTACGGGTATACGCCATTTCTGACCAGGATGACAGTGGCGTCTGGATTCGGAAAAACTTCCCGAACCTGTTTTATATCGTTAGTCCGGGCGACAATTACGGAACGGCTACCTGGAGTGCCATTAACAGTGTCATAAAAGGCATAGACAATGACAAAATCAGCAACCGCTGGCTGGCTGAGCATATTCAGCAAAATCATGGCCCACTCGGGGCGGCTTACCCGGATGTAGCCTGGGGGGTAGAGGGTGATACGCCTTCCTTTCTGTCGCTGATTCCCACCGGACTGAGCGATCCGGAGCACCCCGAATGGGGCGGCTGGGGTGGCCGGTACGAGTTATACACGCCTGATTTTACCAGCCAGTTGAAGGGGCCATCAGGAGTTCCGTTCGAAGCCGAAACCCGGCCCATCTGGACCAACGCCGTTGACCGGTATAGTCATTACGTACCCAGTGCGTATGGCCGGGCAGTACGTCAGGATTCTACCTTCACCGGTAACAAAGTATCGCTGTGGCGGTGGCGCGATGAGTTTCAGAATGATTTTGCCGCCCGCATGGACTGGTGCGTGAAACCCTACGCGGAGGCCAACCATCCGCCTGTGCCGGTGCTGGACCATCCCGACCAGTTGACCGTAACGTCGGGAAAGGGGTTTGGCCTCGACGCCGGTAGCAGCACCGATCCTGACGGCGATAACCTGAGCTTCCTGTGGTTCCACTACCCCGAAGCGGGCTCGTATAAAAAGCGGGTAAACACATCGGCAGAGAATGTTCACGGCGTCTACGTCGTAGCCCCCGAAGTAACGAAAAAGGAAACGCTCCACTTCATCGTGAGCGTAACCGACAAGGGAACCCCTGCCCTCACCCGCTACAAACGGGTTATCGTAACGGTACTGCCTAAGTAAGGTCTGGGATGAAACCCTTGCGCTACCGGTACGTTCAAAACGCAGGGAAATCAGAAAAAAAACGTACTACATCGTTAGTACCGGTCTGGAAGTATTTGTGTTCTGATCCCCGGAGCGTGGGCCGTGCGACACGGTAGTTTGCCAGCCGGGTTGGTCCGCACGATTTTTCCGGGGCACATCGCACATTTTGGGGTTTCCGTTGTTTCTTTGGCAGGACGGGCCAACACACGCCCCCGCTTTTCAATGACGACATTACTCCAAGACCTGACTCCCCGGCAGATTGTTGCCGAACTCGATCAATACATCATCGGCCAGCATGACGCCAAGCGTAACGTGGCCATCGCCCTCCGCAACCGCTGGCGACGGATGAACAGCCCGGAGGATATGCAGTCCGAAATCACGCCCAACAATATCCTGATGATTGGCGCAACGGGCGTGGGTAAAACCGAGATTGCCCGGCGGCTCGCCAAAATTGCCGATGCGCCGTTTATCAAGGTCGAAGCGTCCAAATTTACCGAAGTGGGCTACGTGGGCCGCGACGTAGAAAGTATGGTGCGCGACCTGGTCGAGCAGTCGGTCAATATGGTGCGGGCGGCCAAAAAAGAAAGCGTACAGGCGCGGGCGCAGCAGGCCGTCGAAGACGTAATCCTCGACATCCTGATTCCGCCTATCAAGGCACAAAATGGCCAGTCGGGCGTAGGTTTTGAGAACATACCCACCGACCAAATCCATGGCGGTCCCGACGCTGAACTGAACGAGCGCACCCGCGAACGCTTCCGCGAAAAAATCCGCTCCGGCGAGATGGACGACCGCAAAATCGACATCGACGTGCAGCAGAATCAAACGCCCAACATCGGCGTGATGGGTGGCTCGGTCGATGATCTGTCGATGATGAACATTCAGGAGATGATTGGCGGGATGATGCCCAAGCGCGGCAAAAAACGCAAAGTCACGATTGCCGAAGCCCGCAAAATCCTGCTCGAAGACGAAGCCGCCAAGCTCATCGACATGGACGAGGTGAAGGAAGAAGCCATCAAAAAAGCGCAGGACGCGGGCATTATTTTTATCGACGAAATCGACAAGGTAGCCTCGGCCCGGTCGGGCAACGGTGGGGGTGGGCCGGACGTCAGCCGCGAGGGTGTGCAGCGCGATTTACTCCCCATTGTGGAAGGCAGCGCGGTAAATACCAAGTACGGAATCATTCATACCGACCATATTCTGTTCGTAGCCGCCGGAGCTTTCCACGTGGCCAAGCCGAGCGATCTGATTCCCGAATTGCAGGGCCGTTTTCCCATCCGGGTGGAGTTACAGAGTTTGTCGGAAGACGATTTCTATCAGATTCTGAAGGAGCCGAAAAACGCGCTGACCAAGCAATATATAGCTATGTTACAGGCCGAAAGCGTAAGCCTGACGTTTGATGACGACGCCCTGCGCGAGATGGCCCGCATTGCTTTCGAGGTGAATCAGGAAGTAGAAAACATTGGGGCACGGCGGCTGCAAACGGTACTAAGCCACCTGATGAACGATTTCATGTTCGACATTCCCGACGTGATTGGGGCCAATGCACACGTAGTGGTCACGAAAGAACTGGTCAGCGAAAAGCTGAACGGGCTGGTTAAGAATCGGGATTTAAGCCAGTTTATTTTGTAATTACCAACTTCTCACCATCTGCCAGAAAAATCTATGGATCGCAGACAGTTTATGCAAAACTCGGCTTTAACAGTCGGGGCCGTGTCCTTTTTTCATCATCCAGTGGTTGCCGCTTTGTTGGCCGATGAGCCCTACAAGATGAAGATCGTGCGCGAGAGCGTTGGCGTTTTCACCGAAAAAGGCGGGACCATTGCCTACCTCCCCACCAAAGAAGGCTGGGTCGTGGTCGATTCGCAGTTTCCTGAGCAGGCCCGGCATTTACTTGAGGCCCTCAAAAAGACGAACGATACACCCGTCGGGCTGCTCATCAATACGCACCATCACGGCGATCATAGCGGAGGCAACATTGCGTTTAAGGGCATAGCCAACCAGGTAGTAGCCCACGAAAATTCGCTGAAAAATCAGAAAGCGGTAGCCCAAAAAGCCAACAGTGAAGACAAGCAGTTATACCCAGATGTGACCTTTGCCGATAGCTGGAAACAGAAAATAGGGGGCGAGCGACTGCGGGCCTATTATTTCGGGCCGGGCCATACCAACGGCGATGCCATCATCCATTTTGAAAATGCCAACGTCGCGCACATGGGCGATCTGGCTAGCAATCTCCGGTATCCGTTTGTTGACCGCAGTGCGGGAGCCAATATCGAAAGCTGGATTTCAGTACTGGACAAAACGCTGGCTACGTTCGACAACAAAACCATTTTTGTATTTGGCCACGCCTTTGACCCCGAAAAAATCACCGGCAGTAAAGATGACGTCAGGACATTCAAAGACTATCTGGAAAAATTGATGGTATTTGTAGGCAAAGAAGTCAAGGCGGGCAAATCCAAAGAAGACATCCTGAAAACAACGACTATTCCGGGTGCTGCCGAATGGCAGGGCGACGGTATTGTCCGGGGTTTGCAGTCGGCTTACGAAGAGATCACCAGCGGTAAATAGGTGTAGCTGATAAACCGATCCGATATGGTTACGCCCAACATCAACCCAACCCGCGCAATGCCGGTTGCCCAAAAGCTGGGTGCGTTCGCTATCTGGGCAACCGGGGTGGGGCTGGTTATTTCAGGCGAATCGTTTGGCTGGAATATCGGCTGGGCTAAAACCGGGCCGCTGGCGTTCTTTATCCCGCTCGGCCTGACCGTTGTTCTGTATTACGCCCTCGTCCAGACCCTGATCGAGCTGGCCTGCGTGTATCCCGAAGCCGACGGGCCGTCGGTTTATATTCAGCGGGCGTTTGGGCCGTTTTGGGCGGGGTTCATTGCCGTAGCCGTGCTGATCGAGTTTTTGTTTGCCAGTCCTGCCATTGCCGCATCGGTGGGGGAATATATCTGTTTTCTGCGGGGCAACACCTCCGATGCGCCCTGGATAGCGACGGGGTTCCTGGGGCTATTCTGCGTTGTAAACCTGTTCGATTTGCAAGTCGGAACCAGAGTCACCATCGCCCTGACGGTGCTGGCTATTCTCGAACTGATCCTGTATGCCGCGGGCAGCGGCCCGGCCTTCCGCCCAACTCAGTTGCTGACCAGCGCCTACAACCGGTTCGATCTGCGTTCGCTGGTCGAGGCCACGCCGTTTGCGATCTGGATGCTGCTGGGCATCGAGGGTATCTCGCTGATGACCCGGTCGGTGCGGGAAAACGGGTTCCGGCGGCACCTGACCATTGGCTATCAGGGCGCGTTCTGGACGCTGGTGCTGCTGGCAGTGGGGGTGTTACTACTGGCGGGTGGCGGCATCTCGTGGACCCAGCAAAACTGGGCCATCATCAGCCAGGACAATCACCCGATGCCAGCCTCGCTCGCGCTGATGCTGCCCAAAACCAGTATCGTGGTGCAGCTTTTCACGTTCATCGGCCTGTTCGGGCTGATTGCCTCGCTGCACGCCATCACGCTGGCGGCCACCAACCAGCTTGAGTCCCTGCTGCGGCTGGGCTGGCCCGGTCTGGGAGCCGGGCGCGGGCTGGCCGCCGGGCTGGTGTTTCTCGTCAGCACGCTGGCCATCTGGAGCAGCCAAACTGCCTTCCTGATCGAGCTATCCGTTTTTGGGGCCGTTTGTATGTACTTCGGCGTGGCCGTCAGCCTGCTGAAAATCCGCACCCAACCCGACCACAGCGCAACCACGATACGGGCCCACAACGCCGAAGAGCCGACTCAGGCATTACGTCACGCCGATTTTGCCCCCCGGCGTTCGCGGCTGTTTGCCGGGATTGCCGCCAGTTTGTCGTTTGTGTGTATCTTGATCCTGAGCTACCTGCATCCAATCGTGTTCGGCTGCTTCGCCGGTGTTGCCCTGCCCGCCTGGCTCTGGCACCGGAATAAATAAGTCGTCGTTCGTCTTTTATCGTTCGCCGTGCTCTGTAAACATCCGATGCCCGAGCACTATTTCCCCGAAATAACAAACGACCAACGCTAACCGTCTTATGGCCTACCGCTTCACCGTTCAAAATCACATTTACCGATTCGACGATCTGAAAACCGTATTGGCCAAAGCGAGTCCGTTTCGGTCGGGCGATGCGCTGGCCGGGCTGGCCGCCGACAGCCACGAGGAACGGATAGCCGCGCAGTTTGTCCTGGCCGACCTGCCGCTGCGGACATTTTTGCAGGAGGCCATCATCCCCTACGAGACCGACGAGGTAACCCGGCTCATCATCGACACGCACGACCCGAACGCGTTTGCCCCGGTGGCCCACCTGACCGTCGGCGACTTTCGCGACTGGCTTCTGACCGATGTCGCCGATCCGAAGATGCTCCGACAAATCCGGCGGGGACTAACCCCGGAGATGGTGGCGGCTGTGTCGAAGCTGATGCGGAATCAGGACCTGATTGCGGTGGCGCAGAAGAGCGAGGTCGTCACCCGGTTTCGCAGTACCGTCGGGCAGGCAGGGCGTCTGGCGGTCCGGCTGCAACCCAACCACCCTACCGACGACCCGAAAGGCATTGCGGCCAGTATCATCGACGGGCTGCTGTACGGCTGTGGCGATGCCATGATCGGGATCAACCCCGCCACCGACAGCCCCGCAGCGGTGGCCCGGCTGCTGGACATGCTGGATACGATCCGCGAAAAATGGGCCATCCCAACCCAGTCCTGCGTACTGAGTCACCTGACCACTACGTTGAAAATCATTGCCAAAGCCCCCGTCGATCTGGTGTTTCAGTCCATCGCCGGGACCGAGCAGGCCAACCAGTCGTTTGGCATTAACCTCGGTATGCTCCACGAAGCGCATCAGGCAGCAACGGCTTTGCAGCGCGGTACGGTCGGCCATCAGGTGATGTACTTCGAGACTGGTCAGGGGTCGGCGTTGTCGGCCAATGCCCATCACGGCGTGGACCAGCAAACCTGCGAGGTGCGGGCTTACGCGGTGGCCCGGCAGTTCGACCCGTTTCTGATCAACTCGGTGGTGGGGTTCATCGGGCCGGAGTACCTCTACAACGGCAAGCAGATCATCCGGGCCGCGCTGGAAGACCACTGCTGCGGTAAACTGATGGGCCTGCCGATGGGCATGGATGTTTGCTACACCAACCACGCCGATGCCGATCAGGACGATATGGACAGCCTGATGACTCTGCTGGGCGTGGCGGGCTGCAACTTCATCATGGGCGTGCCGGGGGGCGACGACATCATGCTCAACTACCAGTCAACCTCGTTTCACGATGCGCTGTATCTGCGCCGGGTATTGCAGAAAAAACCGGCCCCGGAGTTTGAAAACTGGCTCATCCGGCAGGAGATCATGTCCGAATCCGGCCAGCGACTGCCCATCCATAAACACCACCACCTCCTGCACTGATGTCACTATCAGGAAATGAGAAAATCAGGTCTGTTTTGATCTATTTCGACCGAACTACGTACCCATGTTGACCGGCTATCATGCCACCGATGCGGGTCTTGGAAATTGGTTCATAGCTGCGTAGCTTTACATAAGATTGATTATACAATACTATGTATTACCCTGAAATAGCTTGACACTAATCGTGTAAAGTTATGATAGTGAACGAGCTGCCCTCCAGCCCCAAAAAGTACAAAACCGCCCTCTTCCGAAGACGCATCATCGAACGACTACGG
>Ga0123337_10000600_pt1 | contig 57983 bp, 54 predicted proteins | sample frozenSSSSmetaG_FD_89792 | JGI IMG/M metagenome (GOLD analysis project Ga0123337, IMG submission 89792) | Glacier valley bacterial and archeal communities from Borup Fiord, Nunavut, Canada, to study Microbial Dark Matter (Phase II) -... | ecosystem: Environmental > Aquatic > Freshwater > Ice >... | reverse complement strand
TGGTCGCTTTTTTAGTATAAAATGCATTTTGCTCAGGTGGTGAAATTGGTATACACGCCACTTTGAGGGGGTGGTGGGCGTTAGCCTGTGTGAGTTCGAGTCTCATCCTGAGCACTTTACTTTTTGTCAAAAAATATTATCCCTGAGCCCAAATGGTGAAATTGGTAGACACGCTAGTTTCAGGGACTAGTGACCGCAAGGTTGTGCAGGTTCGAGTCCTGTTTTGGGCACAACAAAAAAGACTAACATTTGATATTCAGATGTTAGTCTTTTTTTTTATATCCTTTTTGTCCAGCGAATGTACATATCACTTATTTCAAGCTTGCAACTCTTCAATAAACAAACCCATATTCTGCCTTTCTATCTTCGACACACTTTCCCTTGCCCCAGCTATTTTCTTTACAAGAAAACGTTCTATCATATTCATATCCTCAAACCGAAATTCTCCACCCAAATGCTTAACACTGAGGGCATGTTCGATCAAAGCTTGCGGAAAACCCTTATCAATTTGTTCCTGAGCTTTGTCAAAAAACATACAACATACGAAAATACCAACTTCCTTCTGAAGCAATTCGACCATGTTTTGTTCCACAAATTTCCGGACTTTGGGAAGAGTCGATCCGGCATAGACCGAACTACCTATCAGAATACGGTCGAAGCGACGTACCTCTACCCTATCCTGCTCGTTAAGGTTGAACAGCACCACTTCATCATTCACCAGTAATTTTTTGATCTCACCGGCTACAAAAGCGGTAGTGCCGTGTTTTGAGGCGTAAATAATTGCAGTTTTCATAGTTACTTGAATTGATAGATTAGACTTAGTTTCATATAGCTAGATGTTGGCATTTCGAACTCCTTTCGATTGTAGATATCATCGTAAATCTGAGAACCCTTGTACAAATCGATACTCAAACCCATTCGAGAATGGTCTTTAAACTCAATGGGCAGCGTGGAAATACCAACCACCATTCCACCGCTAAAAGGATGAATGGTAAAATCGGGCAAGCGACCTCCATTGTCTTTGACAGACGCCAGATTGTATTCCAGTGCACCTCCAATTTTGAAGCAGAAAGATCCAGCAGGTAGTGCATTTTTAAAAAGATTGACATTGTATGTAAACGGCATAATAAACTGCGAAAGACCAATGTCCCGGGTTCCGGAAAATCCGTTCAGTCCATCGTTGTACGTAAAGGTTTGCGGACTGTACATATAATCCAGTCCAACCTGAACATCGTTCCGCCCAACCGGCAACGTGGCATGCCCGCCTATATGAGCAGCAACACGAGTCGCTCCCGTAAAAGCATCCACCGATGCACCATCGATATACGACATGTCTGTGTTTTCCACAATGCCGCCTTTATTCACTCCGGCTTCAGCTCCAAAGCGAATTTCACGGTTACTCACGCAACCGACCAAAGATACCATACCAACTAAAATAAGCGTTTTTGTTTTCATTTTGTGCAATTAAAAGTATTACACAAAAGTAGAATGGAAAGTCTTATCGGAAGTATCAATAAACCTGCATGAGGTCTCAGTAAGGCAAAATACAGGTATCAAAACCCATGGGACGCAGAAAAACCATCAAAAACTACGAGTTTGCTCTTGCATAATCTCCTGGTGTAACACCGGTGGCATTTTTAAACACTCGGTTGAAAGTGGCTTTGGAGTTGAAACCACAATCAAAAGCAATAGCCAGGAGCGTGAAGTTTTTGTTTTCGGGCATCAGGCAGCGTGTTTTAAACTCCTCGATTCGGTAATGATTGATGAAGTCGTAAAAGTTTTTGCCCAATTTACTGTTGATGATACCCGACAGATATTCGGGAGTCACTTTCAGATCATCGGCCAAGGCTGCTAATGTTATTTCCAGAACCAGAAATGGCTTTTGCTCATTCATATAGCCCAACAAGCAATGAATAAAGTCATTTTCCTTTTTGTCCAACGAATACGTATCTCTTGATATTGGCTTCGGTACATTCAGTTCAATCGCTATCTTTTTGTCCGAAAAAAGATTTCCCTGACGGTGTCCATAGAAACCAAGTACGACAATGTACAACGAGCCCAGCATAAAACTCGCTTGATGCAATCCTTTGAATGAAGCAAGGGGCAACACCAAATCCACTACGAAAGTCAGATAAATCACCGTATAAATCACTGCCGAAGTAGTCATAAGCATCCGTAGCCAAGCCAAATCATACTTTGATGTTTCCGAAAAATAACCTTTTATCTGACGATTGTAACGTTTCACAAGCAATACAGCCCACGAAAAATATACGACCGACGACAAAGCCATGGATAGAACCACAACCGCATAATCCCACTGCCGTTTAAACGATTCGGTTTGAATCGCAACTATTTTCTCGCTAATGGGTTTGTTGTAATACTCCAAACAAAAATAGATGAAACAAACTGTAAACGGTACAAAATGAAGCAGATAGACCGGTCTTATTTTAAAGTGCTGATCCGTCAGCGATTTCACATACAGCCAGATAACAGGCCAATGCAACAACAAAAAGGGTGTGGAAATAAAGAAAAATTGTGAGTATGGAAACTCATGCGTACGATTATAGATTTCCAGATAACTCAGAAAAGTATTCAGAGAATAGAGCAGAAAGAAACCCGACAACAAATAATCCGAAACCGTTTTTTGGCGTTTCAGAAATATCAGCAGGAAAATGATTAAGCCCTCAAAAACTCCGAGCAGTATAATGGAATCCATTCAATAGAAATAGCATAAAATAAGGTCAAAAATACGGCTTTTTTGGTTACTGAAAGTCTTTTTACATTATCTTTGCTAAAACTACTATAAATGAGTAAGAAAGGAACAGCAATATTTTTCGTTCTGTTAGCCAATATCATCTTATTGGCACATGGTGTTGTTCCTCACCATCATCTTCCTCACCAGACTTTTTTTCTAACCGCTCATACCACTGAATCTCAAAAAGAACATTATCATACTGATACATCGGATTTTGACCACGAAAATGATCACGGTACAAAATCTGACTATGAGCATTGCATACTAAATAAGATTATTGGGATTCCTACAAATACTGTCAGGCAAATATGTGGCTGTGATTTTCATACTGATGTCCATCCTGATTTAGGAGGATTATATTCAGTTTTACTTTTCTTTCATTTTAAGTACGTAGATCCGGCTGTCATTGTCAGGTTACGACCACCCTTATTAGCTTTTTCCTATATCTCCTATGCATCAAGCGTTTTAGGCTTGCGAGCTCCCCCTGCTATTTTATAAATATACGCGATTTAATGCTTATTACGATATAAACATGTCGTGATGCAGTTGTGTATTTATATTTCCAATCCCCTCATTAACGTATTAATTCATAATATATTCAAATGAAAAAATCTATTTTTTTATTTGCTATGCTTGCATTTATTGTGGCAAGCTGCAACAAAAGTAAAGACCAAAAAGCCAACGCAGAGGAAGAAACAAAAATTCAATTCACAGCATACAGCTCCGAATTTGAGGTTTTTGCCGAAGCCGACCCACTTATCGTTGGAAAAGAAAGTGGCATTTTGTCGCACTTTTCGCACATCCCAAACTTTCTTGCATTAGAAAAAGGAGCTGTAACAATTCGTCTGATTGTTGAAGGTAAGGAGGTTTCACAAGTATTGGACAAACCTACCCGCAAAGGAATTTTCAAGTTTTCCTTGACTCCAACTACCAAAGGTGCAGGTAAAATTATTTACGACTTTAAGATTGAAAACAAGATCTACCAACTGGAAGTGCCTAACGTGGTGGTTTATGCCACCGAACAGGAAGCTGTAGAAGCTGCAAAAGCTGTTGTTATTTCAAAAACCAACACCATAGTTTTTACTAAGGAACAATCGTGGAAAGTAGATTTTGCCACAGATTATCCCATAACACAACCATTCGGACAGATTATAAAAACTACGGCACAAGTGCAATCGGCTCAGGGCGACGAAGTCCTTGTTTCTGCTAAAGCCGCTGGAGTTGTCAAGTTCACGTCCGATAATGTATTAGAGGGTAAAAGTGTGAACAATGGTCAAATCTTATTTTCAATAGCTAGTAATGGACTGGCATCTAACAATTCGGCTGTGCAATTTGCTGAAGCTAAAAACAATTTCGTGAAAGCTGGTGCTGACTATGAAAGAGCCAAAGATCTTGCCAAAGACCAAATTGTTTCGGCTAAGGACTTGCTCCATACCAAAACTCAATATGAAAATGCAAAAGCGATATACAGTAATATGAACAAAAACTTTAGTTCCTCGGGACAAAGTGTAAAAAGCCCAATGAGTGGTTTTGTGAAACAGATCTTTGTTCAAAACGGACAAAGTGTTGAGCCAGGACAATCCATTGTATCTGTTTCACAAAACAAAACCTTGGTCTTGCGTGCAGAGGTTCAGCAAAAATATGTTCCGATTTTGGGAACAATCAAATCGGCAAACATTCATACCATCAACGACAATCAAACATACACACTCGAACAATTAAATGGAAAATTGATTTCGTTTGGTAAAACAGCCAACAGTGATAATTATTTAATCCCGATAAGTCTGCAAATCGACAACAAAGGTGGGTTTGTTTCGGGTGGTTTTGTGGAGGTTTATCTTAAAAGTGTTACCAACACGCAAGCACTCACAGTGCCCAATCTTTCGCTTCTCGAAGAACAAGGTGTTTTCTTTGTTTACGTGCAGGTATATCCTGAACTTTTCGAAAAACGTGAAGTGAAAACAGGAGTAACAGATGGATTAAATACTGAAATTTTAAGCGGTATCACAAGCAAAGACCGGATTGTAATAAAAGGTGCTATGATGATAAAACTGGCACAATCCACCGGATCATTAGATGCGCATTCAGGTCATAATCACTAAGAAACAAAAACATGATAAATAATATTATAAAGTTCTCGCTCAATAACAAGTTTTTCGTCTTGTTGTGTGCGGTGGTAGTGATGGTGGTGGGTTTACGTACGGCCAGTAATATGGACGTAGATGTATTCCCCGACCTGACAGCGCCAACCGTTGTGGTAATGACGGATGCTCACGGAATGGCTTCGGAAGAAGTAGAACGTTTGGTCACTTTTCCCATCGAAACATCCATGAACGGCGCAACCGATGTGCGCCGTGTGCGGTCGGCTTCGTCGCAGGGATTCTCGTTTGTATGGGTCGAATTCGATTGGGGAACTGATATTTTCAAAGCACGACAAATTGTAAGTGAGAAATTAATTACGGTAAACAGTCAAATGCCTTTGGGGGTTGGACAGCCTACACTTGCACCACAATCAAGTATTATGGGTGAAATGTTCTTTATCGGAATTCAAGCTAAAACAACGAGTTTGAGGGACATTAGAACTATTGCTGACTGGAACGTTAAGCCAATGTTGTTGGCTACCGGAGGTGTCTCGCAGGTAACAATTATTGGTGGCGAATACAAGCAATATCAAGTATTGGCCGACCCATATAAAATGAAATACCTTAAAGTTTCGATGCTTGAATTGGCAGATATTTGTAAAGGTCTCAGCCGGAACTCATCGGGTGGTGCTGTTCGCCAATATGGAAATGAATATGTAGTAAGAGGTATTGCCCGCACCTCAGAGTTGGAAGCACTTGGTAATTCATACATTAAATCAGAAAACGGAAAACCAGTTAGAATCAGAGATGTAGCTGAAGTAAAAATTGGAAGTGCTGTAAAAATGGGTTACGCTTCGGAGAATGCAAAACCTGCTGTGATATTAACCGTTTCAAAACAGCCTAACGCAAACACCGTTGAACTGACAAAACGAATTGAAGAAAACCTGGCAACCCTTCTGAAAACCTTGCCACCCGATGTAAAGTTGGACACTAAAATTTTCCGTCAAGCAGATTTTATTGAAACCTCAGTAAAAAACGTACAGGATGCATTGCTTGAAGGAGCTATTTTTGTGGTTATTATTCTCTTCCTTTTCCTCGGAAGTTTCCGCACAACCATTATTTCATTGTTGGCAATACCTATTTCGTTATTAGGTGCGGTTATCGTCATGCATTATCTGGGTTTGAATATAAATACCATGAGTTTAGGCGGTATGGCTATTGCCATTGGAGTATTGGTGGACGATGCCATTATCGACGTGGAAAACGTATACAAACGACTACGGCAGAACAGGCAAAAATTGCCGGAAAACAGACAATCATCCTTTCATGTAGTGTTCGAAGCCTCAAAAGAAGTAAGAGCGTCAATCATCAATGCAACACTTATTATCATTGTGGCGTTTATTCCGTTGTTTTTCTTGTCGGGCATGGAAGGACGCATGCTTATTCCGCTGGGAATAGCGTTTATCGTTTCCTTGTTTCTTTCACTCATTGTAGCTATGACGCTTACACCTTTGTTGTGTAACATACTGCTTACAAACGAAAAATATCTGGCTAAAAACGAAAAAGACAAATGGCTGACTTCAAAACTTATTCATTATTACCGGCTTTCGTTGGAATGGGCTTTGAATCACAAACGAATCTTTGTTTTCTCTTCATTGGGGCTGTTTGTCGTTTCGTTAATTATCTTTTCAACTATGGGGCGTACTTTTCTACCAGAGTTTAACGAAGGCTCGCTGACTTTGTCAGTTGTTTGCAAACCGGGTACTTCATTGGAGGAAAGTAATCGTTTGGGCAATCTGGTTGAAACCGAGTTACATTCAATCCCTGAGATTGAAAGCACTTCGCGACGTACCGGACGTGGAGAGTTGGATGAACACGCTCAAACTGTAAACAGTGCCGAAGTGGATGCCCGGTTTACGCTAAAAGACAGAACAAAAGATGAGTTTATGGCCGAAGTGCGTAAGAAAATTGCAGGTGTTCCGGGCGTAGCTGCCACTGTGGGACAACCGCTGGGGCACCGTATCGACCACATGATTTCGGGGACACGTGCCAACATTGCCATCAAGGTTTTCGGAACCGACTTGAATAAAATGTACAGCATTGGTAACCAGATAAAAGCTTCCATTGCAGGTGTCGAAGGATTGGTAGATGTAAATGTTGATCAGCAAATTGAAGTACCACAGATTCAAATTCGTGCAAACCGTGATATGCTGGCTCAATATGGAATAACGATAGAACAATTCAATGAGTTTGTTGATATTTCGTTTGGTGGCGAAAAACTATCCGATATTTACGAAGGGCAACGCCGATTTGACCTTGTATTGCGATTGAATAACGATTATACCGAAACGATTGAAGGAATACGTTCGGCACTTATCGATACGCACGACGGCAAAAAAATCCCATTGGAACAAGTTGCGGAGGTAGTTTCGGTTTCAGGCCCAAGCGGCATAACCCGCGAAAATGTACAGCGTAAAGTCGTTGTTTCAGCCAATGTGTCAGGTAGGGACATCCGAAGCGTTGTAGAAGATATTCAGAAGAATGTAAATGATGAAATCATATTACCTGAAGGCTATCGCGTAGAATACGGCGGTCAGTTCGAGAGCGAAGCCAAAGCTTCACGAACCTTGCTGATAACTTCCATTCTGGCTATTCTTATCATATTCTTGCTATTGTATCAGGAGTTTAAAAACCTTAAGCTGGCCGGAGTTGTTTTACTCAACTTGCCATTAGCATTGATTGGTGGTGTATTCACTATCTACTTTACTTCGGGTGTTATGAGCATTCCAGCTATTATCGGGTTCATAACACTCTTTGGTATTGCTACCCGAAACGGTATTCTTTTGATTTCAAACTACCAACGCTTGCACCAATCGGGAGCTTCGCTTCACAGAACTGTTGTTACCGGCTCTTCCGATCGCTTGAATGCTATCCTGATGACAGCTCTCACGGCTGCGTTGGCACTTATCCCGTTGGCACTTCGTGGCGATTTGTCCGGCAATGAGATACAAAGCCCAATGGCGAAAGTAATTTTGGGCGGTTTGCTCACATCCACTTTGCTCAATATTTATATTGTGCCGATAGTTTACAGTATTTTGTACAACAGAGGAATTATCAAACCGGAAGACGATGAAAAAATACAGAATTAATGTCCTAAAAAACAAAAATATGAACACTTATATAAAAACAGGAATTGTTTTGCTCTTTATGCCGGTATCGTTGTTCGCACAAAACAATATGGACAAAGTGCTCTCGCAAATTGAAAAAAACAATACAAGCCTTTCAGCTTTGCGCAAAAGTGCCGATGCACAAAAGGTAGGCAACAAAACAGGCATTTTCCTGCAAAACCCCGAAGTTGAATTCAACTATCTGTGGGGTAACCCTTCATCCATCGGGAACAGAACTGATTTCAGTGTCAAACAATCGTTTGACTTTCCGACTGCCTATGGTTATAAAAATCAAATATCGGATATTAAAAACGAACAAACCGAACTTGAATACCGCAAACAACAAAAAATACTATTGCTGCAAGCACGGAATATTTGTATCGATTTGATCTATACCAATGCGTTGAAATCGGAATATGGCAATCGGTTGAACCATGCTCAAAACATTGCCAGGTCGTACAAATTGAAGTTTGATGCTGGTGATGCTAATATTCTGGAATTTAATAAAGCACAGCTAAATCTGTTGAATCTGAGTAATAGAATAGAGTTACTTGAAATCGATCGTACTGCTTTGCTTTCAGAGTTAGCCCGATTGAACGGAGGTGTAGCTATCGAATTGGCCGACAGTGAAATTCAATCTCAGATCATTCAACCGGATTTTGATCAATGGTATGTACAGGCTGAGCAAAATAACCCTCTTCTTAACTGGCTAAAGCAGGAAATTGAAATCAGCAGAAAGCAAGTGAGTCTCCATAAAGCGTTGTCTTTACCTAAAATACAGACGGGTTATATGAGCGAAAAAGTTGTTGGCCAGCAATTTCGTGGCATTAGAATAGGCTTATCCATTCCATTGTGGGAAAACAAAAACACAGTAAAATATGCCAAAGCCAACGTAAAAGCGATAGAAGCTTTAGCTACAGATAACAAAATTCAACTGTATAATCAACTGAAGAACCTCCACGCCAAGGCTATTCGCTTGGAAAGCAACGCCGTTGAGTATCGTTCTAAACTGCAATCGTTCAATAATACAGAATTGCTCAAAAAAGCATTGGATAAAGGTGAAATATCCCTTATTGATTATATCATGGAGCTTTCCATCTATTACGATAATGAAAATAGAATGCTTGAACTAGAAAAGAATGTGAACAAAGCCGTAGCAGAACTCAATCAATATTTATAATTGTGTACTTAAAAACAGAAAAGACTGCCCCAAATGTTGCTGGGCAGTCTTTATACTGATTATATAGCATTCTAAGTCATTTACAATTGCAACATACCGCCGGTTTTATTCAATCTGTAACGCTTGTTTTTTGCACGATACTTTCAGGATTTTTCTCATAAACGGGAACCCAAAGTGTGACATCTGCAATCCAGAGTCTTTTATTTTTCTTCACAATACCTACGAACAGTAGAATTAAGAAAAAAATAGGCAGACTCAACATAAGAATAAATAGCGCATTCATGATTTCTAAGGGTTAAATTTGGTGATATTATTTGTGTTTTCTTCTTATTTAAAAAAGGACCATTCCAACTTATCCACTACCGGAGTTGTTCTGGGCTTGATGTACAAAACGAATTTCTTAAAATCTAGAATCAATTCAAAATTTTCCATGTATTGGGTGCCCAACAAGCCGGAAATGTAAGGATTATTTTCAAATGATGGATAAAAGGTAACTCCTACTCTTCTGGTTGGCACGTTATATTTACCAAACCCGATTGAATCAGCCTTTATTATAAACCCTTTTTTATATGGATCACTTCCCTTATCGTATTTTGCACTGTCCAGATTCAGAGAATAGGGTGAAGCCAGCCCAGGTTCAATATGTGATGCATAATTGTTTGCTCCTGTATCAAACATCAAATCTAACGGTATTATTTTCCCCTGCAAATAAACGTTTATTGGGGCCATCATAAAGTTCATCGTCGGATGTTTTTTCAACTGAAGACTGTCATAGCCTACTTCATCATTCAGGTTTTCTAAAACCTGAATATATTTATGCTCGAAAGATATTTTCAGTATCTTATCTTCAAAGAACTTCCAGCTAATAACGGCTCCATTACTGCCAAGATAATGTGTAAACTCAGGCCAATTTTTGTCTTTATAAAATACAGGCATATTCGTTTTAAATTTCCCGATTTTAACATCCACATTCTCAGCTAATTTTCCTTTCAAACTATCGGATACCAATATTCCACCGGGACAGCCAGTATCAAAAATAATTCTCATTGGTATAGAGTCGTTTAACAGACCATTTAATACAATTACTTTTTGCATTTTTTCATTGTATTCAAAAGGAATTGCATCATCAGGAATTGCTTCATTTGCAACCTTAGCGTTGGTTTTTTTAGCACAAGCAGTGAATAGGACAACTACCAAAAACAATACAGTAAAAATCTTCGTTCTCATGGTTCAAGTATTTTTAAGTTGTTAGATCTGTCATTTCCTTTTATATATCCACTCTTTTCCACAATCAAAACACATGTCAGTCCTCCTAAAGATGGGGAAAATCACTCCCAAAATGAGACTGACAATGACCATAATCACATCCGGATTCTTTTTCTTTCCAATATTCTCAGAATGACAGAATGGACATTGTTTTTTGTTGGTCGATTTAGTACGGTAAACAATCTCTATCTTTGATGTTTTTTCAGGATTTATATACCCGCCCTTTTGGAGAATCAGCTGAGCATTATCATAATCCTCCTCTCTCACCATCACTTTTACACCACCAACGGCATTGGAATACATATTGTTGACCTGAGATGTTAACTCATCTTTTAGCATTGTGTCAATGCCCTCCGATTCCAGATATCCCTGCACCATGTGTGCTTGAGTGGGAAATGTTAGTGAAATGGCTTCTCTCCAGTTTGACATAATTTTTATATGGTATAAGTCAGATAATCAAGTTGTTCTGTTGTCTTGTGAAATCCACCACAACACTAACCAAATGTGGGTGTACTTTGGCTAGTGTTGGTGGAAGTTAATTATTTTTACAAATCGCAATTTCCCGCACAAAATGACGGGCTAGCATCTTTTGAATAGTCATAAAAGAACCCTATTTTCTTATCCTTATTAATTGTGTTTAAATAACCTATTCCAAAACTTCCACTAGCGCGATTCTGATTAGATTTTACATGACAACCAATTTCCAATAAATAGCCTTTTTCATCAAAACTCATTGTTTTATAGTCAATCGTTACTCCATTAGCTTTTAAATCATTTTTGATAACGATTAAACTGTCAAAAGTGAGTCGGTTTGAAAATCTTGCCTCTATACGTTTAATCGTTTTATCATCATTGTACTGAACAACAATGCTTTTATAAACATCTTTTTTGTCAGGTTGTGCTTGTACTTTTGAAATGAATACAAACAATGCCAATCCAATCATCAAAAATGATGTTGTTAAAATCGAGATCTTTTTCATTGTTTTTGTTTTTAAGTTAAATAAATCATTTACATACCATTGAATAGATGGCTTTTTCAAATTTAAACTTATACTTTCTCTGTTATCATCATAACCGGTATTTGATGACTCAAAGAAATCAATCCCTAGAACATCGGAAATAATCTTAATTGTGAAGGCTCTGGGTTGAACAACACCAGACTCAATTCGCTGAATTGTGCGTACTGTAATATTGCATTTTTCAGCAACATCCTCTTGTGTTAATCCTTTAGCACTTCTGACTTCAATTAATTTTTTTCCAAAATCTAGTTTTTTCATTCCATTTGAAATTTAAAGCAAGATTATATTTAACTTAAAGTACTTCCAAAATATAGCATTGTATTATACCCGACATTTACCCGACATTAGATTTAACAAGTTGTATATCAATAAATAATCAAGTTATTTTACAAGTATATTTTTAATGCTCGTCATTCGTTTCATTACCAATCTTATCATGATTGGCTGCGTTTTTTTTATTGCCGCGAACAGGTTGTGTTATGCGCAGGCTTTATTGGTATAATTATGTTTTTTATAGGTCTGGACAAATATGTCCGCTTACCCACATTATTTTCTCTGTTTTCTTGATTTTGTTGTTCGAGAAAATATGTATTAATCCTAAAGCTAGAACAATTACTGCACAAATTGCTCCAATTGCAATAACGACATCAGACAAAATGAAATCGGTCCTATGTAAATAAAAACCAATCAGAGAAGTAGGGATTCCAATCCACAGAGAAAGTCTGTAAGCCATAACTTTATTTGCATTTATCATTTACTTTTTTTTATTGAATTTAAAGTTTCACTTCGTAAGCGTTGGCATAAATTTTATTGTCGTTCGATATTCATGAGCAATTGGTCGTTCACCCACTTTTGCAATATTGAATTTAATTAAGTGGATAATTCTTTCTGTTTCTTTGATAAAACAATCTCCTAACTCTGTTAAAATCTTATAACAAAAGATGTTTCCTTCTTTATCAACTATAAATCGAACGATTACATTTCCTGATATTTGGTATTGTTCTGCTTCTTTTGGATATGTTATGCATTCTAAAATACTATCCTCGTTCACAATTTTTGGGAGTGAGGTCCAGTCCCATTCAATTAAGGACTCTAAATGACAGCTATCTCTAATTTGAAAGCAATTATCACAATCTACATCCATATTTGGATCTATATTCATTTTGTTGAGGTCACAATCATTGAAATCACCCCATTTTAATGATTGACTTTTTAAATTAAAACTAATAAAAAGAAGTAATGTCAATAAGTAGAATACTTTTCTCATTTTGGATTTTTATAATTATCCATTACAAAGGCTAGAATGCGGCCCGAAGGCTGTGCTATGGGTGTTAGCACTAGTTGTTTTTTATATGCGTTTGAAGTAGGTTCTTCTCATAAATACTACCTGCTCCAATTCTCGTAACATCAGCCGATGAAATCATCAGTATCCCTCTATCTAGCGTGGACATTGTTCCAAATTCATATACAATTATCGTATCGTCATCCATCTCAATAACTTGTCCTACAATTGCCCAATCTGATTCAATATCCTGAATCATAATGGTTAAGCAGTCATAAGAGTCGCCTATCGACTTTAAGATATTTTCTAGGCTGTCAATCTTTATATTTGCGAAATCCTCAATCTGTTTATGCCTGGTAATTAATTGATCTTGACGCTTTATACTGTTATTGTTCCATTTTATTCTCGTAATATCCTCACGTCTGAAGACAATAATTCCATCATAGAAACCATTGTCATCGTAATTTTCCAACAACAAATATTTGTCATTGAAATTTCGAACGAATCCATAAAGTGATTCGTCATAATGGTCAGTATAGACATCCACCAGAATATCTTCTATGAGGAGTTTTGTCAACGTTGATTCTGCTAGTTTCATGCGCTTTTACATTTAGTGCTAACTGCGAGCCAGGCCCCGCCCAAGAAGTGGGTGTGGTTTGTGTAATGTTACAGACGTGCATTTTGCATGCAACTATTTTCTATTTATCAATAATTAAACGATCACAAGCAGTCGGAATTTTATAACTGATTAAATATGCAGAGTAAAAGTCAGGTACATTGATCTTTATCCATCCTATTTTGGATTTATTGCCCACTATTTTAAGGTAACCTACATATTTTGTATCCTGACTTATCCAGTAATTCATATTATAATTTGATACCATCCATTGTGAATAAAAAGAAGCAAGAAATGCAGATTTTTGTGTAAATATATTGGAACTTTTAATTGTATCTCCTAAGGTGAATTTTTTGGGTGTATACATTTTTAATGTATCTTTTATATTTAAAATAAAATGATCTACAAATACACTATCAGTAATAATAGAATAATCATTATAAGCTACAAATAAAATATTACTTGTAGCCGTATGACCTCCGCTGAAACCATTAATATTAACTGAAAAATCAATTATACCATCATTATCTACATCAATAGACGAAGTATTTTTATTCAGCGTAATAACTTCCGATATTGTAATAGTCTTACTGATAGTATCTGACAAAGATTCATTTGTTGAAATTAATGTTACATTGAAGGATCCGTAGCTTTCATATACATGATTAGGCTCTTTTATTATTGAAATGGTTCCATCCCCGAAGTCCCATAAATATAAATTCGAATTTTCAGAATTATTTGAAAATTTAATTGTATCGGTGATTTTTATATTTTCTTTTGGGTTAAAGTCAAAATTGGCTACTGGTTTATTTACAATGTTTTCAGGATTACATCCCATCAAAATAATCATTAGTCCAAAAATAAAAAAGCAGCAATTCTTACGAATAGTTTTAATCCTAATTTTTATATTCATAGTATATGAAATTTAAAAGATATTTAAATTATGAAAAAAGCTGAGAATTTCAAAAGTGCGATTCTTGCAAGTTTGCTAACTAAATGACTTCGGTTAAATTTCTAAATTTATTTTTTCCGATTCATTATTTTTTTCCAACAACCCTTTATCCATAGCCTTATCCAACTCTTTTGTAATAAAAACATTGTTGAACACTCCTACTCCAATTACTTTGGTTTCGCCATCCCATGTTATCTTGGTTATCGAAAATAAAAAATAATTGTCTGTGGAAATCAGATTATCAACTATTGGTTCAATTATGGCACTACCAAGCATCATACCGAAAAATTGTCCGAGTTGTTCAAAGCCATTGCTGGAATCACTCATGCTTTCCGTCATGGATTTCTGCATGTATTCTTTCAGCTTTATTTTTATGGCCTCCTTATGCCTATCTGTACTTGGATTGGTTAGAACTGCAAGTAGTACGATCAATCCAAAAATCAACAATAGAACGTTTCCTTTTTTCATGGCAATCGGTTATTATGTTATGTTAAATGAGAATCAGAGTTAGACGGTACGTTATTTGGTTAACAAATCCTCCGCTTGTTCCAGGGATTCAACAAATAGGACTCTACCATACCTGTTACTTTCATGGATAAAACTCCTTAAACTGTTGCTTTTGACGTCAGAAAATTCACCGATTATTGCAAGTTTTGCATTGTAAGTCGAGAATTTCTGAAGAATCTCACCTGCTAAGCCGGATTTTAGATCAAAAAATAACGGAGTCATTTGATCAGCGTAAAATACAATGTTTTGAATACCACTAAAAACGCATTCGCCCATTATATCAAGTGCATCCGAAGCTGATTGAATTACGATATCATCTGCTGTAACGATGGCTATTTCTACTCCGTTATGTATCTTCTTGTTTATTTCCATAATACAGCTATTGTCTGGTACGTTTTTTATTTTTTTTGTCTCTCAAATAATATTTCAGATACATTTTCTGTCGAAGATTTTACACCATTAATGAATATACAGTTTAAGGGATTATCACAAGTCCACATGTCCCCATGATTATTGATATCACCTGACGTTTCTTTCTCAAGTATTATTCTATCATCCTTTTTAGAATAAACTATAGTAGTTAGTCGTAAAATCAGATTACCATTGTTATTCTCGGTATGGATATTTTTATACCCAACAACATAATCAGATTGTAAAGAATCTGAAAGATGTTTAAATGATTCTAAATTAGTTGGGTAGCTTTTAATTAATTGAAATGTTGATAATGGTGGATATTCGTTAAATGAAACTTGAAAAACTGCAACTGAATACTCTGAAATAATTTGAAAATACTTAAACTTCTTAGCTTCAGTTTCATATTTTCTGGCAGAATCCAGATAAACTTTGGTCTGCTTTTTATTTTCTTCAAATTCATTTTTCATATCATCCGGGTAGTCTGTAAATGCAAGCATTTCCTCCATTTGATTTATGGTACTGTAATAACTACTTAAATGACTTTGTTCTATCGAATCTTTAAATATGTTTAATGATGGATCAATTACTGCTGTATCAGGTGAAATTACAATCAATTTGAAAGGTTTAAATATCCCTTCCTGACAAAAGGAGTCAAACGAAAAAAGAACAATAAAGAGTATAGTCGTAATATATTTCATAAGATTATATCAGAATTATTTAAAACTCTGTACAGAAATACCAACATCAATTCCCTGTCCACCATCTGTTTGATGACAATGAATAGCTATGACATTTGTTCCGTTTGGAATCAATGCTTTTTTGCCGGCTTCATTAACAGGAGCGACTGTGTAGGTCGAAAATCCTTTGATATCTGCAGCCAAAACGCCGTTGATGTAAATTTCGCAGTCTTCATCGTGGTATAAGTTAAATACCAGATTGTTCAAGTCCTCAGTATTTAAAGTCCCCATATTGAATTGTTTGCGCAACCAGATGTCGGAAGAAGTCCAGGAAGTTCCAATATGGATATCCGGAGTGCCCTCGGAAGCAAAGGGGGCGTTTGCTACGTCCCATCCGGAATCGTCAAAGCCGGTTTGGAACCAGGTTGAATCCGGAGCATTGGTTAAATATTTCCAAGATTGACGTTGATTTTGGGAGTTAGGCAATACATCTTTAAACAAAAGCAGCTTATTGATGGCGTTTAGGTTAGCTGTTCTTAGCCGATTGACATCTGTTTTAAAGGCAGCCCGGTCATAGGTCAAAATACCGTTCAGTTCGTTTTCGACATCGGTAATTTGAGTATAAACAGCACCGCATAAGCCCCTATTCGTTTTCAAGTTGCAAAGAGTTGTTGCATAGCTTTCGTAACGATTTACGTATTCGCTTTCTGATGCAACCTCAACTACAAATTTTTTACCCCAAAGATGATTTTTGAGTGGGTATTTGGTTGCACCGTATTCGCCGCTGACTATTGCCTGGCCGGGTTCGCCGGGTATGGATTGAGGTGCAGGATATGTATGACTGTCGGCAATATCTCCCGAGCCATACCAATCGTATCCACTGGCTTCGTTAACCAGACGCGAAGGGTCAAGATCCTTTACCATTTTAGATAAAGCAGGTGTTGGAATGGTTTTATTGATTACATTTTGTCCGCAATTCTCATTGTAAACAACCCACATGATGATGCTTGGTATGTTCCAGTGCGTTTGTACCATTCTGGTCAATTCAGCCGAATATTGATTTGCGTCTGCGTCAACGCCACCGTATGACTGGGCAGTGGGCATATCCTGCCACACCATAAACCCTAATTTGTCGGCCCAGTAGTACCAGCGATAAGGTTCCACTTTAACATGTTTACGGATCATGTTGAATCCCAAGGCTTTTTGTTGCTCCAAATCATATTTTAAAGCTTCTTCGGTTGGCGCTGTATAAAGACCATCGGGCCAGTAACCTTGATCTAAAGCACCGAGTTCAAATACAAATTTGTTGTTAAGCATTATTCTTTGAAAACCATCCATCTTTTCGATTGAAATTTTTCGCATGCCAAAATAGCTGGCAACCTGATCGACCGTTTTCTTATTTTGAACCAAAGCGATGGAAAGATCGTACAGGAATGGATCATCGGGTGACCAAAGCCTGGCATTAGGCACTGGAATGGTGATCACGGCGTTGGGGGTACCAACTGTTGACTGCACCACCCTACCCGACGTTTTTACCTGAACAGCAACTGAAACCCCTTGCGTCGCTCCCATTGTATTCACTGTTAGTTTTAAAGAAGAATTGGCGATGTCCGGAGTGATTTTTAGATCGTTGATGCCGATTTTTGGAACTGGTTCCAGCCAAACTGTTTGCCAGATGCCTGTTGAGGGTGTATACATGATTTCTATGCCTTTTGTGGCTTGTTTCCCACGCGGTTGACCTCCGTTTTCGGATGGATCAAAGACCCGGACGATAAGCTCCTGAGGTCCCTTACCTGAAAGATAGGAAGTGATGTCATAGCTGAAGGGATCATATCCCCCACGATGTACACCAACACTTTTCCCATTAACAAACACTTCCGATTCCCAGTCTATGGCTCCGAAGTTGAGGATGATGCGCTGACCTTTCCATTCAGTAGGAATTGTAAAAGTGCGGCGATACCAGATTCGTTCATAGTGTTTCATAACTCCGGATATGGCCGATTCTACCGGATAGGGAACTAAAATACTACCCGTTAAATCTTTGCCGATTGGTGCTATATCACTGGAGGTGCCGGGTTGAAACTGCCAAATGCCATTCAGGTTCATCCAGTTTTTACGTTCCAACTGTGGTCTTGGGTATTCTGGAAGAGGATTTTTAGGGTCAACTTGTGATGCCCATTTTGTCATTAAGGGGGCCTGTTTTAATGTCCAGTCTTGACCAAAAAGGTTTGTGGTAAAGGATAACAGAAAAACAAATAAAAGTAATCTAATGTGTGTTTTCATCAATAAGAAGTTATTATCAGTAATATAATCAAAGATACTAATTATATTTTCCTTAACTATACCTCAATTCAAAGTGGACATTGTTACAAATTCATACATCAACTTATTAAAGAACTGCATTAAACAATAATTTAATTAGTAATTTAATTTCTCCAACCAGCCATTTAGAAAGTCTACCGTTATTTGATTTTGGCTTGGACTAGGTGGATTAGTGTCCACCATATTCCCATTTTTATCTACAATCATATAGGTGGGAAATGAATTAACACCAAAACGTCGCTCAATCATTGCTTGTTGTTCATCCGGTAAGCGGTATTGTACCACGTTCTCGCCAGTTAAAGAGTAGGTTTTTAGTATGTTCTTCCAACTCTCTTCAGGTGAGTTATTGGCTAAATACATAAATACTATGTCCTTACCGATAAAATGTTTTTTCAATTCAGCAACATATTCCATTTCCTTTTTACACGGTCCACACCAAGTACCCCAGAAATCGACATAAATAATCTTTCCTTTGTATGGAAGAATCAATTTCTGCCACAGTGAATCTGCATCTTTGGCTTCAATCAGATGATCTGTATTTTTTAAACTTTCGGAAAAATCCAAGCTTTGTCCTGACAATTCGGTATAAAACTTTTGAGCCCCTAAAACTTTTTCCCTGAAAACCGGTGATTTAACTTTCAGAATCATACTATCTAGCAATTTTGTTTCAATTGGTTTTCTATCAAAGTTCAATTGTCCGTAAAGGACACTGGCTAAATAATAATCGCGGATGTTTTTATCCTCAATTTCGGCAGTAAGGGTTTCAATCTCACGCTTTAATTCCATATTCGACAACATCGTGGACGTTTCCATCTGAATTTGTTCCTCGTATTGCTTAAATAGTTCATTAAATCTTTCACTTTCTTTCGTTGTGATTTGTTTAGCCAACTTTTTTGCTTCTAAAGAATCTGATTTGTAGATTAAACTGTTATAATTACTAATCAACTCCACTAACACAATATCTGACTTGTCAAGATTTAATTTATTAGTATTCACCAACGAAAGTAAAGCATCATCTGACTTTACGAAACTCCCCCCTTTTTGACCATCATAATAGCCCACATAATCTGTGATAAAGTAAAAAAGTGACCTGTTTAATGGAATCAAATTTACTGGATTCGTCAGCATATTTTTTTTTACAAAATCCAGGTATTCATCAGGCAATTTTTCATTATTTTTCCAGTCTAATTTAAATCGATATTGCATGAGGTTACATGCAATATCAAATTTTATAGAGTTGTTTAAGAAACATCGAAACTTTTCTGAAGGTGCAGGCATTTGATTAAAGATGCTGTTGATGTAGTTTTTCTTTTTGTCAAACAACTTTTTTTGAAAATCCAGGAATTTGATTGGATTCATATCTTGTTCTGGTTGTTCATTAGGGATTCCGAAAATATCAAGTGTTGCCATTTCGTTTTGGAAACGGATATTATTGCCCATATACAACGTTTGCTTTGTTTTTTCATCGTAAAATAAAAAATAGTGCTCGTTCGGTTCCAACGCACTTATTTGAGTCTTTTGCCCCCAATCCATAAAAGCCACGGAACTATTATACAAAGGGACTTTTATTTCAAAGCGACCAGCATCATCTACATTGCCATAATATGATACCTCATCGTCTGTTATTACATCGTGCAAAGTTATTTCATAAGGCTTATTTGTTGTCCTGTTGCGTAGGTATCCGGTAATGTAGGCAGTATCAATACGCGCAAAATGATTATCAACAAAAGAAGTTGTATCAGTTGTGTGGAAGTGTGGAAGTGTACGTCCGGCTAAATGATACGTAACGACTTTCTGCTTGTTTATCAAGACCTGCAATGTACTGTCCTTTATATTTTTAAATGTAAGTTGAAGCGTATCGATACCGTTTTTCAACGTGGCAGTACCTTTGTTTTTTGTGATATTCAGGGTTTTATATTCCCAGAACTTTCCGTCATAAATAGCGAATTTTTCAAAAAATCCAAATGTCCATTTATTATTATCAGGTTCAAACCAATTGCCAAACAAAACGTTCATACCATTTATCTGGTCTTTGAACTGCCAATATCCGTGTAGTTCCGTGGGAACTTGAGTTAAAGCTGTTGCAGCCCCAACTTGTAGTAAAAATAGCATGATGATTGAAAAGAATGTATTTTTCATTGTGTAGGTTAAGTTGTATCGTTTCTTATTCAGTTTATAAAGCCACTTTAAATGTATTATTTGCTATTTTGACCAAATACAAATTGTTTACGGGCATTTCAATTCTGACATTACTTTCAGTTACTTTTGTCCTAAAGACCAAAGTTCCGGAAGTAGAATAAACAGAAACTTCATTTCCAGAATTTATACCATTTAAAATAATGGCATTTTTATCTACATACACTTGAATATCACTTACTTTCTGATTGTTAACAGAAGATTGTATTCCATCCGTAACATTGGGAAATTCTTGCCACCCCCATGCGGATCTATAGGATTGAAAAGTACCTTCAGGAACATATAGTGTACATTGACTTTTTTCCAGATAATCGAAAGTGTATAAGTCTATCGTTTGAGGTATCATTGCTTTGCAATAAATCTTTTTTAAACCTGTGCAACGTTCAAAAGCCCTCTCTCCGATTAATAGATTATTATTGGGTATTGTTATTACCCTTAATCCACTGCAATTGCCAAAAACGGCATTACCAATTGATTCAACATTTTCAGGTATGCTTATTGAATCCAACCCTGTGCAATTATAAAACGCATGTGCGCCTATTGATGTCACATCGTCAGGGATAGTTATTGCAGTCAACTTATTACATCCATAAAAGGCGTCATCACGAATTGATACTATGTTCTTCGGCAGTGTTAATGATGTTATATTTGAAAGATTGGAAAAAAGGGCGAAACCGATCACATTATTGGTAGTATAATAAAGTGAATTTTCAAATGGCCAATAACAACCTCCTCCGCTTACAATAGTTGCATCAGCAATGTTGAGAATAGTTAAGTTCGCCATTTTGCGAATAATCTTAAAATCGCTGCCATTCAAAGAGCCTGTTAGAGTTAAGTCCCCTATATAATCGGCATTGTTTCCTAACAAGGTAGATAAGGTACCAGCTTCAGCTACATTCAAAGATATTTTTTGATAGAAGCTTGTACCTACTTCAATGATTTTAAGAAAATCTAACCAGCCGGATGTTGTGTGATATGCTTCGAATGTTCCCTTGGGTACATATATTTTGCAGGTCGATTTATTCACATAATCAAATGTAGAGGAGGTTAACGATGGTGGTGTCGTTGATTTACAATATATTTCTGATAATCCAAAACAAGCATTAAATGCAAAATCATCTAAAGTAACAACCCCTTCTGGTATCGTTATTGTATCTAACGACTCGCAGTGACTAAAGGCTGAATAGCCAATGGAAGATAGTCTGTTTGGTAATTTAATTGCTTTTAACCTTAAACAAAAATTAAAAGTCCGGTCACCAATGGTTGTGACACCTTCCGGAATATTTATTGAAGTCAAAAATTTACAACCATTAAAAGCATCTATGCCAATAAAATTGACAGTATTTGGTAGTGTCATTGATGTGAGTGCAGAACAGTCTTGAAATGCACTTTCACCAATAGAAGTGACTCCGCCTGGAATAATGACTGCGGTCAATGCAGTACAAACATAAAAAGCATTTTTACCAATTGAAGTAACACTTTTGGGCAACGTAATCGATTTTAAATTTGTTGAATAACAAAAAGCTTTATCACTGATCGTATTACTCGTTGTATAATACGTAGTCGAAAACACCTGATATGATCCTCCACTAACAATATTGGCATCAGAAAGATTTAAGTTGGAGAGAAGCCACATAGTACGAATAGTGTTAATATCATTACCATTTAAATATCCTGTAAGTGTTACATTACTGACCAAATCACGACAATTCCCTAAAAAAGTGGAAAGAGTCCCTGCTGTTGTAATGTTCATAGTAAGCGGTTGACTATAAACACTATCGTCTTCCAAAATGAATTGTTTAAAATCCGACCAACCTGTTGTTGAAGGATAAACGGTATACGCTGCTATGCGTACAAATATTTTACAGATGGATTTATTGATGGCATTAAAAGTAGTCTGTTTTACAGTTGGCGGGGTTAGAGACTTGGTATGTATCTGTGAAATACCAACATCAAAGGCTTGATCGCCAATGGAAGTTACCGTTTTTGGTAAATATATGGAAGTCAATCTTTTACATCCATAGAAAGCATAATCACCAATTGCGTTATTTGCTGTATTATAATAGGTAGAATTGGAGTAATAGGCATTACCTCCACTTACAATATTGGCGCCATTAAGATTGAGTATGGAAAGACTATCCATCGAACGAATGGTGCCAATATCTGTTCCATTCAAAAAGCCAGTTAATGTTAAATCTCTTATTGAATCAACTTTATTTCCCAAAAGTGTTGATAATGTTCCAGGTTCAATTACATTAAAACTAAATTGTAGAGAGTAAATACCTTCATCAATGATTATATTGGTAAATTCAGACCAACCCGAGCTTGTTTTATAAGCATTATAAGATGCTTTAGGCACAAATAGTTTACATGAAGATTTGTTTACTCCCTCAAAAACGTATGTAACCACTGATGGTGGTATTAATGCTTTGCAGTGAATCGCTGACAGATTTGAACAATCGTAAAATGCATTATAGCTAAGAGTCGTTATGCTTTTTGGTATATTTATTAATGCCACTGCTTTACAAAATGAAAAGGCATTACTACCAATCGTATTGACACCCTCAGGAATATAATATTCTAAATTTTTCTTCCCTTCTGGATATAAAACCAGAGATTTCTTATCTTTTCCAAATAAAACCCCATCTAATGAACAATAATTAGGATTTCCAACTTCAACCAAAAATTGTGTTAACCCTTGACAAATTATAAATGCGGTTGGATCAATTGATAAAACACTGCTTGGGATTGTAATCGAAGTTAAACCGGAACAATTGTAAAAAGTATAAGATTCAATGGCTTTTAGGCTACCAGGTAATGAAACCGATGTCAACATTGAACAACCATTGAAAGCATTATTCCCTATTGATAAAACTCCATTGGGAATATTGATTGAAATCAACTTGCTACAATTCGATAAAGCACTATTTGCAATGGTAGTGATACTATTTGGCAAAATCACGGATGTCAATTTTGTACAGCCAACAAAAAACCAACTACCAAGAACATCATTGGTAGTATAATAAAAATCTGTATGAGATCCCCCCATAGGTTCATGAATATAGACGGAATAATAGGCTTCACCACCACTTACAATCTTCGCATCTGCTAAATTGAGGACAGAAAGCATATCCATATTTTGGATTGTTTTAATATCAGTTCCATTTAGCTTGCCAGAAAGTGTTAAGTCTATCACAGAATCTGCTTTATTTCCTAAAAGATTCGACAATGTACCTGCAGTAGTGACATCTATAATCATTTTGGTATCTGCTTGTGCACGTGAATGAAAGCTAAGTGTCAAGCAAATAATGACCAATAAATAATGATATGCGATTTTGGTTTTCATACTATTTGGATATTAGTTTAATGGTGTATGTGGTGGTTTGTTGGTGTTTGTCGTTGCCTACTATTTTTTATATTTTAAATTTTATTCCCAATTTCCAATAGTTTGGATTAAAGTTTACATTCCAGGATGATTGATCTATATTCCAATCAAAAACTGCATATTCAATCCCTCCAAGTCCTAAACACAATCCAAATTTATCTGAGAAAAAGTAATTGATCTCGGGTGAAAGTGAGGATCCAAAATAACTATACTCATCATCAAATTCCCAAGCACTAGTTTCAGAAAATTCCACTTGAGTTAATGTGCCATCCTCATTGACAATCTTAGGTCTCCACGCAAAAGCAGAATAAGAATTGTTGGAATATCGCCCAAAACCAAGTTTTAAGTTCATGATTAGATATAGTTTATTACTAACGCGCCAATTATAACCACCAAAAAAATTTGGTGATTTTAAATTTGATTTCACTCTCATAGATTCTAATTGTTTAAAAGCATTATTAGATATTTGATTAATAATAACTTCTTTACCCCAATAATAATCAAAGCCAACACCAAAAAATACATTATTTGTCACATAATACTCAATGGATAAACCCGCATTAAGATTCTGGCCAATTGTTGTTAAACTATTCGTTGTAACTCCATTAGAGCTTGAACCATCGTAATAGTTCCCATTAATCGATACGGCTATTGTTCCCTTACTTATTTGTGAAAAAACTGTCAATGATGATGAAAAAATAATTAACGATAAAATAATTTTCTTCATTATATGGATGATATTTAGTTGTTGAATGCTATTGTATATGATCCTGCCCACTTCTTATATAAAGATCTGGTTCTGCTCAATTTGTTCTATTTCCAGCTATACTTTTTTGACCAGTCGTAAAATTTGTCAATGGCACTTTTATTTGCGTTTAACCATTTTGCAACTTCGGGGTCTTCAGATGAAGCAAATGCTATGTATGCAAAAGTTTCAATAAGATTTTGGTCTTTCATTTCAGTAAAATATGGTACATAGTAGTCCCAATAAAATCCAAAATTGTCATTACGAGTCTCCTTGAGAGAAGTACAAACGGATTCAAATTTTCGAATGAATTGCTCGACTTCCGTTTTATCTTTATTTTCTTTGTCGTAATCCAATGCAGCTACCATGGATAGGATCAAGTCTGTAGAGCTGAAACTATTTTCCTTTGGCTTCGCTCCTTTTGTTGTGTCACCAAGCATTTCAGGACTAATAGTAATTGTCACCGATTTCTTGCCTGTCTTTTCAACATTTGCTTTCATAAGCCCCCGGACACTCTCAAGATTCTCTTTTGCCCGTTGACTTTGCGGTTCCAGAACTAAGAATCTACTATAGGCTAACAGAGATGGTATTCTTTTGTTTGATGCATTAAGAAGTCTTCCGATTAAACTATGTGAACTTGCATGACTTGGATTCTTCGTCGCTGCTTTCTGAAAGCACAAAATCGCTTCGTCGTTCCTTTTTACACTTAATAAAGTAATGCCTTTGTTGAAGTGCAACTGGTAGTTATTTGGGAAAAGCTTTAAACCTTCATCGTAAATCTCAATGGACTGGTCTGTTTTTTTTAAGCCATCCAAAGCGTTGCCATAGGTGACGTATGTTGTAACTAAACCCTCATCACCAGGATGCTTTTCAATTGCTTTTTTACAGTAAGTAATTGCTTCGTCAAACTTTTGTTGCGATGTAAGTGAAAATGATTTTTCAGATAATGCGAACAAGTTGTCCTTGTCAAGCATTAATGCTCTGTCGTATTTAGCAATTGCACCGTCATAGTCACCTTTGTCATGATATGAAATGCCTTCGTTCACTAGCTTTTCAGCCTCTTCCTTGTTTTGTCCAAAAGCAATGTTTGTCAGAAGAGTAAACATCAGTAATAAAATAGTTTTTTTCATAGTCAACGGTCCATTTATGTGAACTTCAAAGTTAAACAAATATTTATCTTTTGGTTTTAAATTATCTATTTAGTTACTGAAATAATTCGGTTAAATCTCTAAATTTATCATTTAACGATTTTGGCTTTTTAGAAATCTTGTTTCAGAAAGTTCCCATGTTTTTTAAAAAAACATTTTTTTTGTTTAAAATCCTTAGAACATAATAAACTATGCGAAGACTCATCTACTTTCTTATACTGACTGTTTTAATAAGCAGTTGTGGTTCGGATTCCGAAAAATATGGAAAGAAAGTATCGGCAATTTATACGCAGCTGGTCTGAACATGTTGCCACTGATTGATCTCGAAAATAATACTGTAATCGATTTAAAGACTCTGGTTCTGGATGGAACCAGTGTTCTTCCAACGCATGACCCCATTGGAAATGAAATCAAATTGACTGAGGACGAAATTGCCAGTCTGAAGGACCTCGGCGGATTCTTTGATGACTTGGCCACCAATATGGATGCCAATCAGAATGGGAAACCAGATATTCTCGAGAACTAAGCTCAGAAGGTAATGTCAGCAATGTCACTCTGGAGTGGGTTAATGCTCAAAACAAGACCATTGATCCCTACAAGATTATCACCAACCTGGATATTGTTTTTCATTATGAAAGTACTGGAAATATGCAATCCTATACTCAATGGGTAAGCCTGAACATCACCGACCCATACCTTCGTCCCATCAAAGACTTTTATCCGAACCAGTAGAAATTTTTAAGTTTCGGTAAACTATCTATCAAGTAGATTGTTTCATTCATCAAAGTACCTATCTGTTCATTCTTTAAAATGACGTACGATGTTGGAACAAAATATAACTATTTGGCCCTTTATAGCATTCTCGGTTTTAGTGTTTTTTCTGATTGGGGTCATGATTTGTCTTTCGTATGTGCTGGGTGAACGTCATCGGGAGAAAACGACGGATACGCCTTATGAATCGGGCATTCCACCAACCGGGGATGCTCGTCTGCGTTTTTCATCCAGCTTTTACCTCATAGCCATGTTTTTCGTGATTTTTGATTTGGATGCCGCCTTTATTATACTTTGGGCGGTTTCCTTTCGTGAATTGGGACTTCCCGGTTACATCGGAATAGTCATTTTCATAGCCATTTTGATAGTGTTGCTGGTGTATGAATTGAGTATTGGTGCGCTCGATTTCGGGCCGGATGGCAAACGCATCTTGAAAAATAAAAACAAACAGACATGATCTATAAACAGATAAAACCCGGTGCCGGAAACTTCGATATTGAAAATAAACGGACGGAGGAAAATCTTTACGAAACGGTTCTTTTTGGCAAACTGGATGAATTGGTTGCCTGGGGACGCAAAAATTCGTTGTGGCCTTTCGGATTTGGACTTTCGTGCTGTTTCGTGGAGATGGCGACGTCATTGACCAGCCGGTACGACCTTGCCCGTTTTGGTGGAGAAGTGATACGAAGCACACCTCGTGAAGCCGATGTGATGATTGTTGCAGGAACCGTTTTTATGAAAATGGCTCCCATTATTTTAAGGCTTTACGAGCAAATGATGGCTCCCAAATGGGTCATTTCCATGGGCTCCTGTGCCAATTCAGGGGGTATGTACGACATTTACAGTGTGGTACAAGGTGTGGATAAAATTTTGCCGGTAGATGTGTATGTTTCAGGTTGTCCGCCGCGTCCGGATGCTTTTCTGGAGGGTTTACTCCTGCTTCGGGATTCCATTGGTAAGGAAGAAAGACCCTTGAGCTGGGTAATCGGACCTCAGGGAGTCAAACAAATGGTCAAACCAAGTTTACGAGATTTGAAACAGGAAGAAAGAAGCAAAATGGGAAATATTCGACCGATGAATGAAATTTGAAGGTAGTATGGATGATGCAATGAAAGATACGATTAAATCAGAGATGAATGTCATTTCAGAACTGAATGTACGTTTTGGTGGGTCGGTGATACTGCGCGATCAGCCCACGATGGATGAAACCCGTACAATCTGGATTGAACAGATAAATCTGATACAGGTCCTAACCTACCTGAAAAAAGAAATAAGTCTTCCTTTCAACCTGCTTTATGACCTGACAGCCATCGACGAAAGAACCCGAAAAAACCGCACGAACCAGCCGGAGAGTGATTTTACAGTAGTTTACCACCTGACTTCGTTGGATCGAAATCAGGACCTTCGTTTAAAAATTGCGCTTCATGCAGGCAATCTTCATCTGCCAAGCATTACTTCCGTTTGGGAATCGGCCAATTGGTACGAACGCGAAGTTTTCGACATGTTTGGAATTATTTTTGATGGTCATCCAAGGTTAACCCGTATTCTGATGCCCAAATCGTGGGAAGGTTATCCGCTACGAAAAGACCATTACGCCCGTGCAACTGAGCAAAAGCCCTTTGTTTTGACGGAACTTATCCGAAATATGGAAGATGCTGAACTCACTTTTAAACCGGAAGATTATCAGTTGGATGCATCCTCCGCTGACAGCGACTACATGTTTCTCAATGTGGGGCCGCAACATCCCGGTACACACGGACTTCTGCGGCTTGTTCTTCAACTGCATGGTGAAGACATAGTCAATGTGATTCCCGACATTGGTTTTCACCATCGGGGTGCGGAAAAGATGAGCGAAAGGCAAACATGGCATACGTTTATTCCCTATACCGATCGCATCGATTATCTGGGCGGTGTGATCAACAACCTGGCTTATCTCCTTTCGGTCGAAAAACTGGCTGGAATCGTTGTTCCAGAAAGAGCAAACGTTATTCGCATCATGATGAGCGAGCTTTTTCGCATTGCCAGTCATTTGGTTTGGTTGGGCACTTTTGCCCAGGATATGGGTCAAATGTCACCGGTTTTCTATGCTTTTAACGACCGTGAACGGATTTTTGACATTGTTGGTGCCATTACCGGAGGACGAATGCATCCATCGTGGTTTCGCCTTGGTGGCGTTGCTCACGATTTACCCGATGGTTGGGAAAAATTGGTTCAGAATTTCGTGGATTATTTCCCAAAACGACTCAAAGAATTTGAAAATGGCATCATCAAAAACCGTATTTTCAAAGCCAGAACGGTTGGTATCGGAGTTTATACAACAGCCGAAGCCATTGAATGGGGAATAACCGGTTCGGGTCTACGCGCCACGGGTTATGACTGGGATTACCGCAAGAAGCGGGCCTATTCGGGCTTTGAAAATTTTGATTTTGAAATCCCGCTCGGCAAAAACGGTGATTGTTACGACCGGGCAGTTGTTCGTATGGAGGAAATGCGCCAAAGTCTGCGAATTATTCAGCAATGCATCAAAAACATGCCTGCCGGGCAGTATAAATCTGATCATCCGCTGGCCATTCCGCCACGAAAAGATAAAACCATGGTTGATATTGAAACGCTGATCCATCATTTTGTCGGTGTAACGTGGGGACCGGTGATACCTGCAGGAGAAGCCATGGTACCCATTGAAGCTGCCAAAGGAAGTAACGGATACTACTTGATAAGCGATGGAAGTTCCTCCTCGTATCGTTCAAGGATCCGAACACCTTCTTTTCCACATATGCAAATGTTGCCACTCATCAGTAAGGGATACACCATTCCTGATTTAATGGCCATTTTGGGAGCAATGGATTTTGTGCTGGCAGATTTGGACAGGTAATCTATAATTCGAAAATATGCTATTGGAAGAAGAAAAAAAGGAGATTCAACAGGAAATCGGTCAATATCCGCATCCCTCGGCTGCCTGCATAGATGCATTGAAATTGGTGCAGAAACACAGGGGTTGGGTTTCCGATGAATCGGTAAAAGATATTGCGCAAGTGCTGCAAATGTCCAACGAAGAGGTGGAAAGTGTGGCCACGTTTTACAGCCGAATTTACCGGAAACCGGTGGGAAGGAATGTCATTCTACTTTGTGATGGAATATGTTGCATGATTTTGGGGTATGAAACGATTTACGAACATCTTTATAAAATGTTGGGCATCTCCTGGGGACAGACAACGTTGGACAACCGATTCACGCTCCTACCCATTTCCTGTTTGGGCGATTGCGATCATGCCCCATCAATGATGATAAACAACGATCATTTTAATCGGCTAACCATTCAAGAAGTGGACGAAATTCTGGAGAAATACACGTAAATACTCATGGAAAAACCTCTGACACAACACATTCATCCAGAAACTGTCCCCTACTCTCTGATCGAATATCAGAAAGTGGGAGGATATGCCGGTGTGCATAAAGCATTGAAAGAAATGACGCCGGTTGAAGTGACCAATCTGGTGAAATCGTCCAATTTGTTGGGAAGAGGTGGTGCCGGTTTTCCCACCGGTGTGAAATGGAGTCTGGTTCCGATGGATAACGAGCAGGAAGCCAGGTACTTAATTTGCAATGCCGATGAAATGGAGCCGGGGACCTTTAAAGACCGGTATTTATTGGAAGGAAATCCGCATCAGCTTATTGCCGGAATGATTATTGCCGCCTATGCCATTCAAGCTCAAACGTCGTATATTTTCCTTCGTTGGGCATACAAAAAAGCGGAGAATGAACTTCGGAAAGCCATTGCGGAAACCTATGAAGCAGGATTATTGGGTAAAAATATCCTTGGAACCGGTTTTAACCTGGAAATGAACGTACACTCCAGTGCCGGACGATATATTTGTGGAGAAGAAACGGCCTTGTTGAATTCACTGGAAGGTAAGCGTGCCATTCCCCGGACCAAACCCCCGTTTCCAGCCATCAGTGGATTGTTTGGCAAACCAACGGTGGTCAATAATGTGGAAACATTGTGCTGGATTTCGCATATAGTGGATCATGGTGCCGATTGGTTTAAAGGTTTAAGTCTGACCGAAACGGGTGGAACGAAAATTTTCGGCGTCAGTGGTAAAGTAAATAATCCGGGACTGTGGGAACTGCCGATGGGAACGACCATTCGGGAAATTCTGGAAGATAAAGCCGGTGGGATGTTGGATGGTTATCGCTTCAGAGGCCTTTTGCCAGGTGGTACCTCCACCGATTTTCTGATCGAAGAACATATGGATGTGAAAATGGATTACAGTACGGTGGGTGCTGTCCATAGCCGAATGGGAACCGGAACTATGATCATTTTGGATGACAGGACCTGTCCCGTTAAATTCCTTTTGAACATTGAACATTTTTTTGCCATTGAAAGTTGTGGTTTTTGCACGCCTTGTCGGGAAGGACTTCCCTGGATAGAGAAAATTCTGAATGCTATAGAAACCGGTCAGGGAAGAATGGAACATTTGGATATTTTGAAATCACAATCAAACTATATGGCTCCGGGAAATACGTTTTGTGCGCATGCACCCGGAGCTGTAGAACCTTTGCAAAGCGGTCTGAACTATTTTTACGAAGATTTTGTCAGTCATATTCATCAAAAAAAATGCCCCTGGAAATGAGGATAAATATTCAGATAGACGGGAAATTTTTCGAAGTGGAACCGAATGGAAATCTACTGGAAACTTGCCTTGCACTGGGGTTTGACATTCCGCACTTTTGTTTTCATGGAGCACTTGGTTCTGTGGGAGCTTGCCGCTTGTGTGCTGTGAAGAAGTTTCGAAATGCGGAAGACACCACCGGTAAAATCGTGATGTCGTGTATGGAGCCTGTTGTTGAAGGTTTGATCATTTCGACAAACGATGCAGAAACCAGACAATTTCGGGCACATGTGATTGAAGGATTAATGACCAATCATCCACACGATTGCCCCGTTTGCGACGAAGGCGGCGAATGCCATTTGCAGGACATGACAGTGATGACCGGACACAATTACCGACACTTTGAATTTAAAAAAAGAACGTTCATCAATCAAAATCTGGGTCCGTTTATCCATCACGAAATGAACCGATGCATTGAGTGCTACCGTTGTGTGAGGTTTTACCGGGATTATGCCGGTGGAAAAGATCTGAATGTTTTCGCATCGCGCAACCAGGTGTATTTTGGACGATTCGAAGACGGAACGCTCGAAAACGAATTTAGCGGAAACCTGGTGGAAGTGTGTCCGACGGGTGTTTTTACAGATAAACTATTGAAAAAGCATTTCACCAGAAAGTGGGATTTATCCAATGCACCATCCATCTGCACCCATTGCAGCCTGGGTTGCAACATCCTGGCCGGCGAACGGTATGATGAGTTGCGACGAATCATGAACCGGTACAACGGGGAAGTGAACGGTTATTTTATATGCGATCGCGGCCGGTTTGGATACGAATTTGTCAATGATGAAAAACGGATTCGGAAAGCACAGATGCACATCCGTAAGGGGGATCCGTTGGAAGAAGTGGAGGATGAATTGCTTTTTTCCACGCTTAAAATTGAACTTTCGGATGAAAAAAAAGTGATTGGAATTGGTTCACCCCGGGCATCGCTCGAGGCCAATTATGCATTGTCCGTTTTAGTAGGAAAAGAAAACTTCTATCAGGGCATTTCTAAAAAAGAACAAGATCTGACCCGAATAGTTTTAAGTTTTTTGCAGGAAAGCGGTATTCAAACACCTTCTTTAAAGCAAATTGAAAAAGCCGACGCTGTACTTATTCTCGGAGAAGATTTGGTAAACACGGCACCCTTAATGGCTTTGGCCGTACGGGAAGCATCGCGCAATCTGGGTAAAGAGCTGGCTGAAAAAAAAGGTATACCAACCTGGAATGTCCAACCGGTGAATCAATTGGCACAAAATGCTAAAAGCCCCATTTTCATTGTTACACCTTTTAAAGATTCTCTGGACGACTTGGCTGAATCGACTTTTAGAGGAAACTTGTCTGACATTTCAACTCTTGGATTTGCCATTGCTTCTGTTCTGAATGGGACTGCACCAAAGGTTGAAATGATGGATAAAAACCAACAATTACTGGCCGAAAAGATAGCGCTTACACTTAAAAATGCCAAAAATCCGGTGATCATTTCGGGAATCAATAGTGGGGAAAAGTCGGTGATTGAGGCAGCCTGTACAATCGCTATGGCCCTTCATTCAGCGGAAAAAAAAGGGATGTTGAGTTTTGTTTTACCCGAAAGCAACAGCGTGGGACTGGCTTTTATGGATGGAAAATCGTTGGACGAAGCTATTCTAAGTGTTCAAAAGGAGGATGTGGATACCCTGATTATCCTGGAAAATGATTTATACCGAAGAGCTTCCTCTTCATCGGTAGACCCTCTTTTCGAACGATGCAAACAAACAATTGTACTGGACCAATTAGTCAACAGGACATCGTTAAAAGCCGATATCGTGCTACCTGCAGCAACTTTTGCGGAAGCAGAAGGCACTTTGGTGAACAACGAAGGACGGGCTCAACGGTATTACAAAATCCTGCCGGACAAAGATCAGGTAAAGGAAAGCTGGCGTTGGCTGGTTGAAATGATTCAAATAAAAAACAAGGCCGTTTCGTGGACGAACTTTGACGATGTTACGACGGGTTTAATCGCTGAAATCCCTGCTTTCGCTCCATTTAAAAATCACTTTCCAAATGCCGGCTTCAGAATGATGAACCAAAAAATACCGCGACAAACCCAGCGTTACAGTGGCAGAACTTCCATGTATGCCCATGTTGCCGTCACGGAAACCGGTATTCAACCCGATCACGATGCTCCCTTGGCCTTCTCCATGGAAGGAAGTCCATTCCGCCCACCTTCATCGCTCGTCCCATTTTACTGGTCACCGGGTTGGAATTCCGTTCAGGCATTGAATAAATACCTGGATCGTCCCAATGGGAAAATGAAAGGTGGAGAAGCGGGAATAAGGCTTCTGGAATCCTTCGAAAATGGTAAAACGACTTACTTCAATCAAAGGATTCAACCATTAGAATTAAAAAAAGGGGAATTTTTAATCGTTCCCGTCTTTCAAATTTTTGGAAGTGAAGAAATGAGCGCTGCTGCTTCTACCCTATCCCGACGGATTCCGGAACCCTTTGTCTATCTGAACCCAAAGGATGCAGAAGTTTTGAATTTTGAAGAAGAAACTTTTGTCCAGCTTGATATGGCGGGTACTTTGTTGACAATAAAAGTAAAAACGGAAGCAAGCATTGGAGTGGGAATGGTTGGACTTACTGTCCATTTTCCCGGAATGCCGTTTGTGGATTTACCTGGAATTGGGACCTTTAAAACGATCGGTTAGATGCAAAATGTCGTAAACATAGTGGGTGTACTTGTCATTGCCCTGTCCATAGCAGCCGGGCTGATTTGGGTAGAGCGAAGGTTGTTGTCTGTCTGGCAGGATCGTCTGGGGCCAAACCGTGTGGGGCCGTTTGGACTTTTTCAGGTCATTGCCGATACCATCAAATTGTTCTTCAAGGAAGATTGGGTTCCGCCGTATTCGGACAAACCGGTTTTTGTCATGGCTCCCGGCATCCTGATGATCACCATTTTACTGACTTTTTCCATCATCCCGTTTGGTCCTCAATTTTTAGTTTTCGATTCCAACATTGGTATTCTGTTTTTCCTGGGAAATTCATCGCTGGGTGTGTACAGCATTGTACTTGGAGGTTGGGCTTCGAACAATAAATATTCCCTGATTGGGGCGATGAGGGCTTCGGCTCAAATGCTTACCTACGAGGTTTTTATGGGTCTTTCGCTTATGGGTGTGGTGATGATGGCAGATAGTTTCAGCTTTCAGACTATTGTGGAATCACAGAAAAATGGCTGGTTTATTTTCCCTCAATTTGTGGGATTTATCGTCTTCTTTATTGCCGGATTGGCTGAAACTCATCGTTTACCATTTGATATACCAGAGGCTGAGGGTGAATTGGTTGCAGGGTATCATTCGGAGTATTCAGGCATGAAATTCGGGATGTTTTTCGTCGGTGAATATTTGGGTGTCACACTGATTTCAGCCATTATGGCCACCTTATTTTTCGGTGGTTGGCTGGGACCCGCGTTTCTTCCTCCGGTTTTTTGGTTTTTGATTAAAACCCTGGTATTGATTGGCGTGTTTATCCTGCTTAGAGCCTCCTTGCCACGTCCACGGTACGACCAATTGATGGAATTTGGATGGAAAATTTTGTTGCCCTTATCCCTGTTGAATCTTTTGATTACAGGTGCGGTGTTGTTATTAGGTAAATGATGTTCTAAATTTTTAAACAAACAATATGTTCAGTATTCTTCGCACCATATGGCTGACTTTTCTGCATATTTTCCATAAAACGGAAACGATAGAATATCCCGAGGAAAAGCCCTATCTGCCTCCCAGGTATCGGGGAAGGATTGTATTGACCCGTGATTCCGATCAAAACGAACGTTGTGTGGCGTGTAATTTGTGCGCAGCGGCTTGTCCGGTCGATTGTATTTCCCTTCAGGCCACGGAAAATGAAAATGGCAGGCGCTATCCTCAGTTTTTCAGGATAAATTTTTCCAGATGCATTTATTGCGGATTTTGTGAAGAAGCGTGCCCTACCTATGCCATCCAACTGATTCCGGATTTTGAAATGGCAGAATACGATCGCCAGAATATGGTTTATGAAAAAGAACATTTACTGATACAGGGAGAAGGAAAATACCACGGCTATAACTTTTACCGGGAAGCTGGTGTCGATATGGGGGTAAAAGCCAAGGGAGCAGGAGAAAATGAAGATAAACCGGTGGATATTAAAAATTTAATGCCCTAATATGAATCTATTCTTTTACATAGCAGCAGTAATAGCCATTCTATCAACGATAATGGCTATTACAGGCAGAAATGCCATTCATTCTTTGTTGTTTTTGATCTTGTCCCTGTTGGCTGTTTCGGTGATGTTTTATTTGTTGGATGCACCATTCATAGCCGCTTTGGAAGTCATCATTTATGCAGGGGCCATTATGGTTCTGTTTATTTTTGTGACCATGATGCTGAACATCGGACTCGAGAAAAAACAGGAAAAACGTTGGCTTAACCCGCGCATGTGGCTAATTCCATCCATTTTGGCAGCTGTATTATTTGTAGACTTAATGTTTGCTGTACGAACGATGGAAACGGTTGTTGAAGCCAATCAAATCATTGAGCCTAAACAAGTTGGAATATCGTTGTTTTCTACGTATTTACTGGCAGTGGAAATTGCGGCCATCCTTTTAATGGCTGGCGTAATTGGAGCTTTTCATCTGGGAAGCCAAAAGAAAAAAGTATTGCACCGTTTTCTCGAAAAAAAATAAAACCATGATGACTGTACCTGTCGAAACTCAAGTAATAATTGCCGGAATGCTCTTCTTTATAGGATTGATTGGGCTTTTGGTACGTCGAAACCTGGTTTTTATGCTGATGTGCATCGAAATTATGTTCAACAGTGCCGGTTTGGTTTTTATCATTGCTGCCCGGCATTGGAGCCAACCAGACGGGCAAGTGATGTTTATTTTTATACTGGCAGTCACTGCTGTTGAAGTAGCCATCGGACTGGCGCTGATACTTCAGGTCTATCACCATTTCAAATCATTGGATGTGGATCAGATTAACAATTTAAAGGATTAAGACATGCTCATGAATACAATCCTGGCTCTTATCCCTGCCCTACCATTGCTCAGCTTTTTAGTTCTGATGCTATTCGGGGGAAAAATGTCCCGCAAAGTCGTCGGCTGGTTGGGTGCAGGATCGATTGGTGTAATCGCTTTGCTGACTTTTTATGTGGGTGTAAATTTTATTCATGCATTACCAGACATTAAATCCTATTCTGTGGTGGTCTGGCAATGGTTGCATACAGGTACTCTGACCGCAAACATCTCTTTCAGTCTCGATGCGCTATCTCTGGTCTTTATTTTTGTCATTACGTTCGTGGGATTTCTGATTCATGTTTATTCCATTGGATTTATGGCCAGGGACGAAGGGTTCACCCGATTTTTCGCGTACATGAATCTCTTTATCAGCTCCATGCTGATACTTGTTTTGGCGGACAATATCCTGCTCATGTATCTCGGATGGGAAGGCGTTGGTTTGTGCAGCTATTTGCTGATTGGCTTTTGGTACAAAGAACCTGCAAACGGAGCTGCCGCCCGAAAAGCTTTTATCATGACCCGAATTGGTGATACCTTCCTGCTGATAGGCATATTTATTCTGTTTGTAAGCTTTGGTACATTCCATATTCAGGACTTGATGCAGCTTGCTTCGCTTAACTGGCCCACTGGTTCAAATCTGGCAGTCATAACGGCTTTCTTGTTATTGGGCGGTGCATTGGGGAAATCGGCCCAGTTGCCGTTGCAAACCTGGTTACCCGATGCCATGGCCGGACCTTCACCCGTGAGTGCATTGATTCATGCCGCTACGATGGTTACAGCCGGGGTGTATTTAATTGCCCGTACCCACGTTTTATACAGCCTCGCACCTATGGTTCAGACTGTCATTGCAATAATAGGTGCACTGACTTTATTGATGGCCGGTTTCAGCGCATTAACACAACACGATCTGAAACGAATTCTGGCATATTCCACCATGAGTCAGATTGGCTATATGTTTCTGGCGTTGGGCGTCGGAGCCTATTCTGCAGCGATATTTCATTTTATGATCCATGCCTTTTTCAAGTCCTTGCTTTTCCTGGCAGCAGGAATTGTCATTTTAGTGTTGAATGAACAACACAACATCTTTAAAATGGGCGGGTTGCGAAAGAAAATGCCGGTGGTCTTCTGGACTTTCCTGATCGGTGCAGCTTCCCTTTCTGCTCTGCCATTGATTACAGCCGGTTTTTACAGCAAAGATGCTATTTTATGGTTGGTATTTTCTTCCAATTCCAGTGGAATTTTGTTGTGGCTGGCAGGAATCGTGGGAGCTTTCCTGACTTCCCTGTATTCGTTCCGGATCATTTTTATCACTTTTTTTGGCGAGGCTAAAATGGAACCAACTTTCAACGTAGGAAAACGGATGACCGTTCCATTACTAATCCTGGCTGCCTTATCTGTTTTTGGAGGTTTTATTGAATTACCGGCTTTCATGGGCAAACTCCATCTGTTTTCGAATCTGGTCAGCAACACGCTACCTGAAGTTACTATACGGAATGTGGAGTCTTTCGAATGGCTTGTTCAGTTGATTTCGGCTATCATTGTCCTCTGTGGCATTTTCGTTGCTTATCAGTTGTATTTTAAAAAGCCGTCCTATATCGAACGACTAAATACAAGTCCACTTCATCCTTTTTTTGAGAAGGGTTTTGGTTTTGATAAGGTGTACGACGTGGTTTTTGTCAAACCCATCGTTTGGTTTTCTGAAATTGACAAAAAGGATGTTTTTGATCAATTGAACCTTTCCATTTCAAGACTGGCTGTCTGGGGAAATAACGTGCTGAGCAGAACACAGAATGGAAAATTGAGGTGGTACTTACTCACTTTTGTTATTGGCATTACACTTCTGTTAACTACTTTAATTCTATATAAATGATACTGATCTATCTCCTGATCGTTTTATTGGCCGGTGCTTTTCTGGCTTGGATAGCAGGAAACCGGAGTCGAATTTGGCCACGAATTATTGCGTTGATTGCCTTATTTACGGATGTGGTTCTTTTGGCTGTATATATGATACAGACGGCTGATTTCAGCAACAAAAGGCTGGAAGATATTCAATTTGAATGGATTCCACAGTTCGGGATTGGTTGTCATCTGGCCCTGGATGGTTTGAGTTTGCTCCTGCTTATGCTGACTTTCTTTATTGGAATGATCGCTGTGGTTGTATCCTGGAAAGAAATAAAGACCAAAGTCGGGTTTTACCATTTCAATTTGCTGTTGATCTTGACAGGTATTGTGGGCGTTTTTCTTTCACTCGATCTTTTCTTGTTTTACTTTTTCTGGGAATTGATGTTGGTTCCCATGTATTTTTTAATTGGCATTTGGGGACACGAAAACAAAACCAAAGCAGCCTATAAATTCTTTTTATATACACAGGCAAGTGGTTTATTGATGTTTATTTCGATTCTGGCACTTTATTTTGTGCATGGAAATGCGACCGGTGTCTATACGTTTGATTACAATCAATTGCTTGATACACCAATGACAGCCACCACTGCCATGCTTCTGATGTCTGGCTTTCTGGCTGCATTTCTGGTTAAATTGCCCGCGGTACCCTTGCATAACTGGTTACCCGATGCACACACGGAAGCGCCAACGGCAGGAAGTCTTATTCTGGCTGCCTTGCTGTTGAAGACAGGTGCATATGGTTTGCTGCGGTTTGTTGTTCCTCTTTTTCCTTCAGCTTCTGCTACTTTTGCTCCATTTGGAATGGCACTGGGGGTGGTTGGAATTTTGTACGGTGCCAAACTCGCTTTTGCACAAACCGATTTAAAACGACTTATTGCGTATACCAGCGTCAGTCATATGGGTTTTATCATGCTGGGGATTTTTTCTTTCAACGAGCTGGCTTATCAAGGCGTAGTAATGCAAATGATTGCCCATGGCATCAGTACGGGTGCTTTATTTATCCTGGCCGGGCAACTCTCCGAACGGATTCATACCCGGGATATCAGCCAAATGGGTGGACTGTGGGAAAATGCACCTTTTATGGGTGCCATAGGCTTGATATTTGCCATGGCTTCGCTGGGATTACCAGGTCTGGGGAACTTTATTGCTGAATTGCTGATATTGCTCGGAGCCTTCAAAGCGAATATTCTTCTGTCTGTATTTGCAAGTATCGGATTAATCTCCGCCACACTTTACTCCCTGCGGTTTATGCAAAAAGTTTTCTTTGGTAAAAAAAATACCGATTGGAAAATGAACGATCTGAATCTTCGTGAAAAGGTGGTTTCGATTTTGCTTGTCGTTGTGATCGTTTTTCTCGGCGTTTTTCCGCAACCGGTTTTTGATATGGCTCAAATTTCTTTACGGAATATTCTGGAACATCATCCGGAAAATGCCCTTCAAATAAGTGATACGATGGTGAAAAACAATCCTATATTTAACAACTAACGGTATTGAATATGACCCAAACAGATTTTTTAAGTTTGACCCCCTTTTTGATTCTGGTCGTTGCGCCGATTATCCTAATGATCGTAATATCTGTTTACAGGAATTACGAAGTGGTATTTGGCTTTACGGTTTTATCCTTTCTTGCTGCAATAGCATCTGTTTTTTTACTGTTACCGGTCATTCCTCACAACATTGCTCCCTTATTCATCATTGACTCGTACAGTTTGTTTTTCCTCGGAATAATTTTTAGCTCGGCTTTGCTGGTTACTTTTCTTTCGTATCGTTATTTAAAAAATCTGGATGGAATCCGCGAAGAGTATTACATCCTGATTTTCACTTCCACACTTGGGGCTGCCTTGTTGGCGGTTGCCAATCATTTTATTCTTTTGTTTCTGGGAATTGAAACGTTGACACTTTCCCTGTACATTCTCATTGCCTTTGAAAAAGATAAAAACAGATCCATCGAAGCAGGAATTAAATACCTTTTACTGGCATCTGCTTCTGCTGCATTTTTACTTTTTGGAATGGGATTGATTTACCTGACTTTTGGGACGATGGAATTTTCAGTCCTGGTTTCGGTCATGCGACACCTGGATCATCTACCTCCGTTATTCATGTACGGATTTGGGATGATGCTGGTTGGAATTGGTTTTAAGTTGGCGTTGGTACCTTTTCACATGTGGACACCCGATGTTTATCAGGGTGCTTCTGCTCCGGTTTCGTCCTATATTGCCACTGTATCAAAAGGTGCAGTTTTTGCCGTGTTTATCCGGTTCTTCTTTTCTATTAAAGGATTTGAATATGCCTCCATTTTTACGATGGTGTCTTTAATTGCTATTGTTTCCATGTTTGCGGGTAATTTACTGGCCATTCGACAGAAAAACATCAAACGGCTACTCGCCTATTCTTCCATAGCAAATATGGGGTATTTGATTATTATTTTGCTCACCGGAAGTAACCTGGGCATTCAATCCTCCATTTTTTATTTGATCACGTATTTTATGGCCACTATCGGTTCATTTGGTGTGATTACATTGCTTTCAACAAAGGATTTTGAAAGGGAGGAAATCCTTGATTATAAAGGCCTTTTCTGGAAAAAACCCTGGACTGCAGCTGTCTTGACACTTTGCATGTTGTCCCTGGCCGGAATACCTGTCACTGCTGGTTTTATGGCAAAATTCTATTTGATCCTGGAAGGAATGAAAGCCGGCCTGTTGATTTTGATTTTCTCCATGATCATCAACAGTGTCATTGGCTTGTATTATTACCTGCGAGTCATTACGACGATGTTTTCCACAGTCAATACCCATGATTTTCCCGCCATTTCTTTTCTTGGGAAACTGACTCTGGGAATCATTGCCTTGGGACTTTTAGTGCTGGGACTTTATCCGGGTTGGTTGATCGGTTTTATAGGAAAATTTGCCGTTCTTAGTTTTTAAAATCACATGCTCACGTACACAAATTCACTTTAGCTATTATTTTTTGGCCCACTTTTAAACACTTATTTTGTGTTATTTCCGAAAGTCTATCATACCCTTGAATCGACGATCGATGGTCGAGACAGAGGTTGCATTTACCGATTTCGCTCTCAAGGGAGCTGATCTTTTAAATGTTCCTGACGAAATACGATTGATAGCCTGTGCCAGACAATCATCATTTATGTCCCCCCAAGGCAACCAGAAAGAGTCGTACGCTTTTATTCCTGGATATTTAGTAGTATTGGGAGTCATTCCGGCATAATAACCGCCTTCCTTCTTTGCATTTAACACTTCGAACGATACAGCGTAAAGATCATACCCTTCTTTTGTAGTTGTTTGTTTTTCGGTATATCCTATCGGCGTGGACCAGAAACCGCAGGGTTTACCATAAGTGGTCTCACCAATTAAAAATAGATTGCCTGGATAATAAGGTAGCAGATTATTTATAAGCAACTCAGCTGCAGACGCGGTGCTACCACTCACAATGAAATAGATTGCCGTAGGCTGGAAAGTGTTTGTTTTTGTATAATTGACGGTGATATTTTCCTTCTGGCTGACATAGTATTGCGTTAAGCCCGTATTCATTTTATAAGTGTACATTGTTTTACCATTTGCCTCCGATGGAGCAAGCATATTACTTAGTTTCTCACAGGTTTCTACAGATCCCCCACTATTGTAGCGCAGGTCAACGATTATGTCTTTAACATCCCTGGCTTGAAATTTCTCGATGGTATTCGTCAACTCTGTTTCTGAACTCGTGCCCAAAAACTGATTAAATACCAAATATCCAACATTTTTTGTACCCACCTCAAGTACACTATCGTACAACACGCTGTTGATAGCATAGGCACCCACATTAAGTGAAGTTGCAAAGGTAGTGCCATCGGGTTTTTTAAATTCAAAAGAAGCCTTGCTGGAGTTGAAAAGAGCATTCACCACATTGCTGAAACCTGCTGAAGTAGTTACTAAATATCCATCACTGGCAACCTCCGGATGAACTGCTTCGCTGCCATTGACTCTTACAATTTCGTACGACCGTGCTACCCCTGCTAAACCTGCCGGAGAGTTCTTATAGACATAGGACACAAAAAAGGATACCTGATCGAAAGAATTATAGGCAGCCGTTATCATAAAACCATAATCTCCATTGGCTGTTCCCTGAGCTATTTCACCACTTAAATTGCCAATTTTGTCTAAAAAGCTATAATGATCAATAGCCTGACCAGTCTCGGAATCTATCATTAAACCCGAAAGGTACTCAAGCGCTTTTCCGGTTGTGTTATAATTTGTGGCATCCAATGTGGCAGGTAGCGCATCGTTCCACAAATAAATGTTTTGCATGGCCGAGAATACCTCGGAAGTCCATTTCTGTTCCTGAGTTAAAACGGGTGTCGCATTATAAATATCATCATCCTTTTGACAGGAATAAAAAACAAAGAAGCAAAGGAAGGGAAATAAAATCTCTACTCTGAATTTCGAAAGTTTGTTTTGCATAAGAATTTTTTTTAACGTAAAACAGTTACCTCAGGATGCCATTATTTTATTAAAAAGTTACATTTATTTTTTCGCCACTTTTGACTTTTCTATCCATAATTTCTACTCCGTTTATATACACTTTTGTTTGAACATCGCTATCCATGAGTTCCAGATTCATTGAAATAATACGATCCCCGATATGTAAATTTTTAAGACTTAACCTGGGTAACTTATCTGAAAGTTGTGGTGTAAAACTAAATGTATTGAATCCAGTCTGTTCAAATGACAACATCCCTTCAATAATTAGCCTGCAATATAAGGCGCTTTCTGCCGATAATTGCTTCATATTATTTTCGGGATAAGCTTCTACAGCGTATGGAACATGATTGCCTAGTAATCTTTTATTGGAATATTCATCTAATTTTTCAAGCGATTTGTCGAAAAAACCAGCTTTAAACGTACCTCTTAAAGCGTATAAGGTCGCTCTGTCCCAAAAAACCGGTGATTCTTTTGATTCGGGATTTAGTTCAACTAAAATCCCATTGGACGTCCAAAGTTTATCCAGTAATGCTACTGAAGTAGCCTCTGCACGTGAATTCAGACCCATCACTAATGGTAAACAAATCCAGTGCCGAAGGTGGGTGTTTCCTTTAAAATAACGATAAGTATTTAACCCCTCAATCTCATAACCAAAATAGGCTTCAATGTTTTTTGATAACTCAATACTGCGGTTATTGTATAGTGTAGATAAACTATCGTACCCAAGTTCTTTTGCCAGACAGGATGCATTTTTAAGTCCTCCGTAATAAAGGGAACTGCTGGACAGATTGGCATCACCGGTTGAAATTCTTCCTTCCATTTCATCTGTCGTTGATAAAACAACCCCTTCAGCATTCATCATTTTCTGACAATAGTTAATGCTCCATTCAATCAATGGCCAAAGTTTGTAAGCAAAATCTTTATCAGCATACCGCAACAAAAACTGAGATGCCCCATATGCAATCATTGCTGCATCACCTCTATCTCTGCCACAGCAGGGCAAGTCACCATCTATTTCAAACGAAGAAGATATGGGTTCGAAATTGTCTGGTATATTTCTCATAAACATTAAATAGGCATTTTTTGCTGCTTCTATACCCGTATCGTATCCTAAGAAAGGAAAGAAAGGTCCACTATACTCAACCTGATCATTTGCCCATATGCCAGCATAATAATTTCCTCCACCAGGTGAATGGACCAATCCCATTTTGGATTCAAAAATACTTTCTGATGCCCTGATTTTTGAGAAATAGAAAAGTTGATCCAATACAGGATTGGAAGTTTCCAAAACAAGGTTCTTCTGTATAGTCCTGAGAAATGTATCTCTTTCTTCTTCAATTTTTTTAAAATCAAACCCATTTATCGGCTCATTATCTATAGCTGCAGAAAAATAGAGTGTGAAATTATAGGACGTTTTGGGTTTAAGCTTAATCTGTTTCATGGCGTCATTATACACATGATTTACATAGTTGCCTTTAAACCCAATAATCTCAGCATTGATATTTGTTTCGCCAATTTTAAGTTCTTTTTCATTATCCCCAATATTTGTCAATTCCCAGTTTTCAACAAACAAACGTTCGTTCATTGACGGTAATAATGTACGCTTAAGAATGATACCTTTAATTGGTGTATGGTAAAAAATGAGTTTCCCATTAATTTTTACGGAGTCTGTCCCTTTAAATATAAGATTATGTCCATCCATGGAAATGGTGGGTTCAATTTCAGATGAATAGGTCAGTCTTCGATATGCCCGGTATTTTTTCGATTCAGGCTCGTTGGTCCTTAACTGCGGATATATAATTTCTCTATTTATTTCAACTTCTTTGTTTTCATTTATTTTATAATAGATAATAGCAGAGACTTTTTTCCCCGACATTTCAATATTATCTTCATGTGGAAAACTATTGGGCTTATTTAATTTCCAAACGATGCTTTGAGAAGATGCTAATTCCCAGTATTTTTCAAAAGGTTTATCTTGCCCCATAACGGAAAGGGTGAACAATAAGACAGTTCCTACTACTAAAATTTTCTTATACATTATTTTTTAAATTTATCGGGTATTTGGTGTTTATTTTTGTCGTGTGTGGGTTTAACTTGAAGCGAGTTAGCGGGTTGCCCCAAATCTTGGCAAACTAATTTTCATTCTTTCTGCCATGTCCACCACATCCCTCGCATACGAATTTGTTTCTTCCTGGTTTGAATGTCCGGAAAAAATTTGTTTTAAAGGAGGTAAATATTTGACTGCTAATCTCATTCCGAAACTCATTAGCCAGGGCGGGACGCTAAACATTTTAAGGTCGGGGCTTTTTTTAATATCAACATTTCGGGCTTTGAGCAACGGGATCAATTCCTTCCCATTGGCGATTACATTCTTCCAATGCCTTGTTTTTTGGAATGACTCAAGCATGTTGGATCCTGCTTTCATCGTTTCTATATGCAATGAGGCATTCATTGCAAAGTGACCAAAAAGCCATGTTCTGAAATTCTTATTTACTTTGCTTTTGAAACCTGCCGATTTAAACAAGTCCATTACAGCATCAGCTCTTTCTGTTGGTTCTGTTCCAAAAGTTCCAATAGTGATGCTTCCCAAAATAGTGCCATTCAATACACCTTTTTTGTCAAAACCTCCACCAGCTTGTGGAAACCCCCATACCAATTGTTCTGCAGGTAGATTTGCCACTTGCTCTAAGGGTTCCTCCCAAAAATTATTAAAAATCAAGACCGTTGCTTTACCCATTTTATCGGCCAGAAACTCTGCGACCTTTGTAAAGTGATAATGTTGCACACTTACAAATATCAGGTCGTAATCGTGATTTGCATTAAAATCTTCAATCATCTTAATTGACCAATTTTCTTGAATCAATTTCCCCCTGATGCTTTTTCTGGCATCATAAACGTTTAATGATACTGTTGAACCATATTCCGCTTTTCTACCAGGTCTTACATAAAACTCCACGATATGTCCAGCCTTTTCAAAAGCCCAGGCATATTGTGTAGAAACAACTCCTCTTCCAAATAGTAGTATTTTCATGGTCCTTATATTGTATTCTTTTTAGAATTGACGATAAATCATTGCCAAAGGTATTTTTTTATTTCCTTTTAATCAATGTGTGTCTATTATCTAAAATTGGCCTTAATGTTCGATGCAGATTATTTCATTCCTATCAATACCTTTTCCAAAATTAAATTAAATTCAGTCGGTTTTTCTATCATTGGATAATGTCCGGTTGCAGAGATTGTTTCCAGTTGAAAACCCTTTTTACAATGGTTTTTCAGTCCGATTTCGTTTGTTGGAAAACTGTCACTGTTTATTAAGTATAACTTATAATTAAGCTGCTCCAGTCTTTGTGCATCGGAATAAGCGTATTGCATTTGGGTCAAAATTGTGGCATAGCCAATAACGGAATCGCTATTTGCAAAATCAGTTTTTACCCTGTCTTTCACTTCCTTTGAAGTTGTTGGGTGAAAAAGCATCATATCTGCATATACAGGTGCTGAATTTTTAAAATCTTTTTCAAGCAAAAGGAAAAAGTCGGTCATTTGTTTCATTTGCTCTGGTGGTAATACAACGTCAAGAGATTTGAAATTGTCAACACCTACAATGCCTGCTATTTTTGGATTGTTGGTTAATGCTGTTTGTAACATAATTTCGCCTGCCATAGAATGTCCAATAATTACAACATTTTTAAGCTTCATTGTGTCTATAAATGCTGTTACATCATTGGCATATTCTTCAATTGTCCAGTTGGTCCTTTCGGCTTTGGATTTGCCAAATCCCGGCAGATCAATTGCGTAGATACTGTATTTTTTAGAAAAATAGTCTACTTGATTTTTCCAATACGTTCCGTCAATACACCAACCGTGTAAAAACAGAACTGTTGTGTCGCCTTGTCCTTGTTGAAAATAATTGATTTCAACTTTATTGTCTCTGATTGTGATTTGTTTTGCTGTCATTATTTCTTTTGTTTAAGCCTTTCTTACATTTGATAAAAGTGAAGCCAGGCGATTGCAATTCTAAAGATTGGAAAGTGACCATCTTTGCACTCATCACTCCAATGGTCATATTAACAGAGGTCGAGGACATTAATTGGTTTCCCAATTCTGTGAGATTCGCTTCCTTTATTGGACACATCCCAAAACCGGGAGTTTATGAATGATTCATCTGCTATCTCCTTATTCTTTGTCGTCCTTCAGTTTGCTATAAACCTCAAGATCCACAAATTTGCCATCAGGAAATAATTCTCCTGCGCGCTCGATTCCTTCAAATCGGAATCCCGATCGGATGGGAATTTTACGGCTCGGGGTGTTCCCCACTCCACAGCGAATTTGAATCCTATTCATATCCAACTCGTCAAAAGCAAATTTCATGAGTGCGGGAACTGAATCCGTAATTAATCCTTTATGTTGATAGGATTCTGACAACGAATACCCTATCTCTGTTTTCTTATTTGATCGGTCGGTACCTTTGAATCCAATTACGCCAGCAAATTCTCCGTCATAAAGTACAACAAATGTATGCTCTCTATTCTCGAATGGAGTATCTAGAATTGACTGAATGAATGACCTGGAGAAATCGACAGATTTCGTAAACTCTACAAATGGCAACCATCTGCCGAGATAATCACGTTGTGAATCTATCGTCTGGAATATATTGATAGCGTCCGCCATCTCAATTTCACGTAGAGTAATCCGATCTGATACTGTAATTTTCATCTTCGTCTTAAATTTTCAAGATCAACGGTTATGCCCAACCTCTTTTATTTCTCCTTATTGTCCACTTTTATTTTTCTAAAAGCAATTTGTTTATTTCAACTAATATCTCTTCTGAATCTGGTTTGGGAGCATGATCGTTGACTATTTTACCTTTTCTATCAATTAATATGAATTGTGGTAATGCATTAATTGATAACTTAGTTCGGAGTTCGTCATTTTGTTCCTGATTTAATAAAATCTGTGTACCAGTAAGCTGATGACTTTTTATAATGTTTTCCCATTTATCTTCGTTAGAACGAACACATAAGTAAACGAATACAACATCTTCATTATTGAGCGTTTCACGCATTCTGTGTGAATGCTTAAACAGTTCGATACAAGGAGAGCACCAAGTCGCCCAGATATCAATATAAATTACTTTTCCTTTATTGTCTTCTAAAATCTTATCGAAGATATTTGCTCCCGATTCTGTAGCATACTTAGTAAGAATAGCGTTTTCAGGAATCAATAGATTATTGTTTTCTTTGAACTCTTTTTCTTTATCACTACACTTAGATAAAAGAAGCTGACGAATATAGGTGTCTTTAAGTTTTTCTTTGACAAGCTTCGAATATAATCTTATTTCAGATTGTGTTACTCCATCTTTAATTATTGAATTATAGATATATGCAGCACCCCGATATTCTGCCCATATTCCAGCTCTAGGTTTAAAGTAATCTTCCAATAATCCAGACATCGTTTCCCACTGAACCTGCTCTTCTGTTTTTCCCGTACTCACCACAAAAATTCCAGGATATGGTTCCATGGCAAACCGATATATATTTAAAAAAGTATTATAAGCTGAAGTTAGCATTGCCTCTCTGTTGAAAACGATCGAATCATCTAAAAATGAAAGCAACTGTAGTCTATCTTTTTGGTTCTCTATTTTTTCGCTTTTTTGTATTATGGATCCATATATTGAATATATGGCACTATATTTCAGGTAATCTGCAATAATATTATTTAACGAGTCGGTTTCAACCCGATTATTAATGCTTTCTAATAATCCTTTTTTAAAATCAAACAATTGGTTTTTAAATTGTTCTGGAGTTAATTTATCTGATAATTTTCCGTAAAAACTACTTAGTTGATTATTGTTTAACCATTCATATTGTTTTAAAAATTCATTCTGGAATTTATCATGTTTACTGTCGAATTCGATCTCAATAATGCGAAACTTAAATCCGTCTTTCCCTATTTCGCATTTCATCGTCAAAGTATCATTAGGGAAAATATAAGGAGTTATTTTTCCATCTTCATAATTAAGATAGGTGTTCATTGAATGATAAAGTGGAATGTCAAACATAAATTCACCTTTATTATTTATTTCTGTTTTAAACGTTTGAGGATAGTCAATAGTGATATCCTCAACTACGAGTTCAATACTTTTAGGAGCTTCCGGAAAATCCTGAATATTTACAAAATGACCGATTATCACAGAACGTTGCTCTACTTCAGGATAAAACTTTCCTGTTTTGGAGAAAATTTCTTGGGCTTTTGATTTGTTACTGAAAAAAAGGGCTGTTAATAGTACTAAAATAAAAAGTTCTTTTTTCATAATGAATGGCAATTTTAGGTTATGTTTCAGATGTTATTTTTATTTTTCTCTTTCTTTGTTCTTGTCCACTGATAGAAGCATTTCACTAAGTATAAGTCGAATGGTTAAATCCATTTTCTCAAACCTGCGTGAACTTTTTAAGCGCGACCACAATTGGTCCTAACGGAGGGTGGTGTTATAGGCAGCTTTTACATATCATAGTATAAATCAATGAGTAGTTAAGCCTATCTTTAACTAAATTATCATAATCAAAACCAAAGTATGGATTGGACTGTGTTATAGCAAGTTATTTTTTCTTTCAATTGTTAATATGCAAGCTTTAAAAATATCAAGTGCCGATTCTAGGTTTGAAATTTCAAGCTCATTAGTAATAAGGGTTAGACTCAGTTGATGTTCCTTATTTATCTCATCCAGTTTAAAATTCGTTATCTCATGACCAAGTAAAAAATCTTTCACTTTTGCTGATAGCATCTGCCTAACTAAAACCTCGTTGTTTGTTTCGATAAAGAATTTATCATCAAAAGTTTGATCTTCAATTTGAAATTCTTTTGATCCAAAGAACTTCATTATCTTATCTGTATAATCTTCATTGTAGATTAGAAAGTTATCGTTAAGGATTTTCTTAAATGTATAGCAAAGATTTAATGGTTTATATTCTGTTGTAACAAATTTAATTTGGTTGTGTGAAAACGGAATTTGAATTTCAAATCTCCTTAAGCTTGTCTTTGTCACAAATGTTTTAAACTCCCCGGCATATTTATCTGCAAAAGTCTTCCATACAATACTCAGAGTATCAATCTCTGACCAAGAATATTTACACTTATCTATTAACATACGGTTTTATTATTTGATTTAACGGTAAGTCAGATCGCGCCTGCCAAAGGTAGATGTGCTTTGGTTGACTATTCTTTAATGATTTTCTTAACTATTATTCCCTTCTCACTAATGATTTTTATGAAATAGACTCCCTGTCCGAAATTCGAAATATTAATTTGTGAAATTGGTTTGTTCATTGTATTTTTATAGAGTATCTGACCGTTAGTATTAAAGATTTCAATAGACTTAATCTGTAACGATTCATCTGATTTCAAATGAAGCAATCCTTTACATGGATTTGGATAAATATCAAAATCTTTGATTCCATTAATTTCGACATTGTTTGTAATAATTGATTCAATAGCACCCATATCTATTCTGCCTTCCAACCTTGGATTGCCCAGTATATCAGTTGCAGGCAAGTGTAATCCAGTTGTATCTGGTGTTCCAGTGTTCATGCACGGACTCGTTGACATTAAACTAAAATCATAGTTTTTAGCATCTTTTATCTCTGGATTACTGAATATATTTTCAACTCCGGAATAAGATTTGAATAAATCACAATACTGTGTCGGAATAGTTATTACTGTTTGATATGGATTACTATTTAAAGTTTCATCATTCCAAATAATGTTATTAGTTGATTCTACCGTTGAACCAGAACCAGTTGAAACACCTCTAGTGACTGAATAAATGGTGTTATTAATTATATGACAATCTGAATTGGTAATCAGGTAACCTTCATCACAATTATAAATGATATTGTTTGTGCAGTAAGAGGAGGAGCTTGATAAAAGGACCGCACCGTAATTGTTTAAAAAATAGTTATTTTTAATAATTGCATTTGAACAATGATTAATGTCTAATTGCCAATAAGATTGCCCTAATCTATATGTTTGTCCCATAAATTTGTTATTTGCAATAACCAGATTTGCTGAATCAGCAAATATCCCTGAACAATAAAACATATTATTTGAAATTTTAGGACTTGCAAAACCGGTACAATGAATGACCTGATGACCTGTAAATGTTGAATTCGTATAAAACACATTACTATTAATGGATGTTTTTGTCGAATCTGTGCATTCAATTTTTCCTGAATTAATATAGTTATTTTCTAACGTGACACTGTCATTTAAACACGACAAATGCCCTGTATTTTTAATGACTGATTTACTGATAATACTTGAATCGGATGAGTTTTTATAAAATGATATTTCATTCCATAAATATGGATAAATACTATTATTTGAAATATAGACTGAATCGTTATCAGCACCGCTAATAATCAATTTGCCGTAGACCTTAATCGATTTTCCGGTATTTATTTTTAGTTGAACACCGGGTTTTACTATCAGACTTTGAAATTGTGGGATTATAATATCATCCGTCAAAATATAAGGTGATTGCATTGAGTTTAATTCTCCGGTAACCACACCCGATAATTTTGTTGCTCTAAATTTGGTTATAGTTGATTCTAAAGCTCCTATGTCAGGATCATTTCCATTATAATCAGAACCAACATTTTGTCCATTGTCGATACATGGTGAATTAGAACTTAATGAAAAGTCAAGGGAAGCTGCATCAACAAAAAGAGGATCGGTCATCAATTCTCCATTTGCTGGATAAGGAACAAATGGTATATTGAATCCTGACCATCCACCCCAACCTAAGTAGGGAGAGTCGCAGTTGTAAGACAGATTATTCGAAATATATAAACCCTGAAGATATTTCGTGAAATCTAATGAATAGGAAAAAACTCCAATCTGAAATTCTGAAAATATATTATTTTGAATTATAATTGAGTCAGCATTACAATCTTCAAGATTGACAGCACAATATCTTTTTTTTGTATTAGTTAAACCATAGAATGTATTATTGATAATTTTCCCCCGTGCTCCGTTTCGAAATAACAAAAACGGGTTATCATAACTACCAGAACTTATAAAAACACAATGATTTATGTTGGACGTTTTATTATCACCGTCTATTGAAATGTTTTCAGACTCCAAATCAATTTTTGCTCCGTTTCCTTGTATACAGATTGATTGAACATCCTGTTTAAAACCTCCAGTATAAGTCGTTTGACTATCTAAAATTATCAACTTATCATATCCATTTCCATTCGTTGCGTTAGTATACATTTGCTGAAGTGTAATCGCATGAATATGAAAACATAAGATCAGAAGAATAATCGAAAAAATGTAATTCTTTTTCATCATCTAAAATTATTAGTTTTTTAATCTTAAAAAAGTCAAACCCATGAGAAAAAAATTCTGACTAACGGTTAAATACTATTATTGATAATCAACACTTTAACAATCTATCGAATATGTGGGCTGACTGTTTACTTTTTCAGTTTATAGTTAATTCTAATATTATTGTTAGAAATATAATAAATCAAATCTGTCGAATAATTAACGAAAGATGCTAAATTATCAAAATCAATATATTTAATCTCATCATTGGTTTGATGAATGTAACCTTCTCCCGTACTTGTTGCAAAAGTATGAGCAGGAACATGAATCACAGAATCATTTACATATCTCACAATGGAATAATTATCTGCCATTTTGTACAAATATTCAGCTTCATATCCAATATCCTGAATTTTCCAATGTTGTCCCTTATTATATTGGTTTAAACAATCAATTAAATCAGAATTTGATGGGCCAGTAATATAATACTTATACTTTCCAAATTGTAGTGAACGACCCACTAATTCAAAATTCATATTTAGTTTAACTTTATCAAATGGAAGTATTTTACTTTTACAGAAGTATTCAGAGCCAACTAATCCAATCTCCTCCCCACTGTATATAACAAATACTATAGAATAATTGAATTTTCTTTTTTGTTCATGAATCTTTTTTGCAATCCCAAGCAATGTAACAACTCCTGAACCATCATCATCGGCGCCATTATAAACAGAATCATTTTTATTATACTTATCCATTCCAATATGGTCAATATGTGCTGATAGTATTATAAAGGTATCTTTTGTAATTCCTGGATAATATCCGATAATATTCTTTAATACATTACTGTCTTGATAAGTCCTATAGTTAAAACTTTGAGTAAAACTATTCAGTTTGTCAAATGGAATCAACCCATAATTGGAATATTTACTTACAATCCAATCCTGAACCTTATTTAATTCTTTTGTTCCATTTTGTCGTCCCTTTAATTCATCTGATGAAATATAATTCAACCAACATTTTAAGGAATCAATATCAGAATCTTGGCCAAAAATGTTATTACAAGAAAACAAGACAAACATTGTGTATAAAATAATTCTCATTTTGTCTAATTTAAGTTATTAATCAAAATCGTAGTGTTTTTTCAGTTTGCCCATTACGGAGGGCCGTGCCTGCCGTGCGCGGGTGTGGTTTGGGCAGTTTTATAGGTGGCCCTTTTTTCATTTCTTTGTTCTCCAATCAAGAGGCATAGACCGAGACGACATACTGTCACTTGTTTTGTAAACATATTTTAATTGTCCAACAAATGTTTTCACTGGAAACCTAGTCAAAAGCAATTTAGTAGTAATTGCTTTCAATTGCTCAAAATCATTGTCATTTTCCAAATAATTCTCGTTGAGTAGAAAAATAACAGAAACATATTTTAAATTCTCATTCTGAATTTTATCATAAACCTTTATATCCGCTGTGAGATTTTGTCCTAAACTATCCGCAAATAGTTTTTCAGTTAATTTGCTATCCTGCTCGTTATAGGAATTCTCCTCATAAAGTACTTTAGGTTTATTTGATTGCATAGCATTAAAAGGAAGCATAACTATAATCATAAGTCCATACGCAAGTCCTAATGCAATAGCAGTTTGTCCAAAATTAAGTTTTGGTTGATCTAATGTTTGGTCAAAGATTACTAATTTGGTTCCTGCAACTCGGTCTCCAATCCGTCTAATTGGATTTATCAATGCAACGATTGCTTCAATAGGCCATAAAATACAAAAGATATTTCGTACAAAGCATTTTAATGGTGATGCAACTTGACCAGTTACGTTATCAACTATTTGTAATTTTAAAATCCGTTTGGCTATACTGCGTCCATTTACACAGTCTTTACAAAAATAAACTGCAAATCCTATAAGTCCGAAATAATTCAAACCACCAAAAATGTCAGGATTGGTCTGCTCATGAGTGAATGTAAACGCATTTGTAAAACCCGAAATCATTCCGGGGATAAAGACTATAATTGCAATCATTGTCATAATAAAATGGTCTAAAATCATAGAGCCAAATCTTGTTCCTGAATTTACCTTTTGTTCAATCATATGTATTTATATGTAATGTTCCTACTGTCGTTTTTTAGGGTTCTAACTAACGGCGAGCCTGGCCGCGCCCACGAAGTGGGTGTGGTTTGGGTAATGTTATAATCCGTTTTTTTTATTGTTTCTCGTAAGTAAAATCATCTAAATCTGAGCTTCCTCCTAAGCTCTTAAAACTGATTTTTCCATTTCTGCTTTCTAGATTGAGTCCCAATTCTGAAGTTTTGCCATCTTTGTCTTTTGATATGAGTACTACATCACCTGCACGGTACGTAATAGCAACATCAGAGCTTACTTTGGCAAGGAGTACATCTTTATCCCAAATCCATTTACCTTCCTGAACTTCTTTGCCAAAATATATCGTAACAGTAGAGTCAGCCTTCAATTTAAATTCAGTTATTATTCTGTCACCTGTAAAAATGGTTCTATTATTCTGTTGCAGTGTTGATTCTTTAGATATCTGCCAACTACCAAGCACTTCATTTCTTTTAATGTTGTCAGTTCTATTTGATGTAAAGCAAGAAGATAGATAAAAAGCTGAAATAATAATCAAAATTGTTCCAAGTTGTTTCATCATATATTTATTAGATTTATTTTATAAGAACCATGAATACCGCGCTTTTAAAATGGCTTACGGGTGGCTAGAGCGCGCCTGCCGAAGGTAGGTGTGGTTTGGTGTTAGGGTGCGTAATTTTTTTGAGTTGCTATTCCAATATATGATTGCTTTAGTCAATTATTTGATATTTTATTCTTTTTTAATTCATTAATTTGAGATTGCCCAAAACGAAAGAATATATAATTAAAACCAAAATATAAATGATCCAACCTGTTGAATAAAAATATTTCCAGAAGGTTTTGTTTTCCGTATATAAATTAAATGCAATTATCCCCGGAATAAGAAAACTGATTAACGGTAACGCAATAACCTGAATCAACATCGCCCCCAACATTTTAACATCAGAGGGCAATTTGATACTCGCCCCCGTTAAAATTGGTATAACAACTATACAATGAAGAAGTCCAGTTAGGACTAATCCAATTATATTTTTTGTAATTTTATTCATGTTGTAATTTTATTGACATTAAAGCAATATTCAAAACGTTTGAAATGTGCGTATTATTATGTGCCGCTAACGACGAGCCAGGCCGCGCCCACGAAGTGGGTGTAGTTTGGTGTTAGCGGAAGTGTTTTTTATTATCTAAAATAATCCAAATGTTCTTTTAGGTCTACATTTTTGTAATCCTCAATCAATTTTTGCAATTGTAGAAAGAAATCAAAATTCTTCTTCTCAACAACAAAAATCTGCGAATCACATTTATCATCAAGTATTATCTCAACCGCTTCACCGCCGCCCCAAGAATCTAATGTTATTAAATGTAGCGTGTCGGAAGTAATGAATTTTTTTATCAAATGATATTGTTCTCTATCAACCTCATCAAACCAGACATATCCATTTTTAAAACCCCAATCAGAGATAACAAAATTGTATTTATTGAAGTGTTTCTGATCATGTCCAGTATATTTCAAATATGTGGAGTCCTTTTTATCAGTCCTTATCAGGAGTTTATGGGGAACATGATTAATCTCAACTCCGATACGAATAAAAAAAATGCTTCCTGGTAAGCAACGATCTGAATTTTGGAATTTTGAATTACTACAACCAATTAACAAAATCAAAAGTCCAATAATTATCAAAACCCTTTTATCTTTCATCTTTCTTTTCTAAAAAGTAAGTAGGAACTTAAAAAGTGCGATTCTAACATTTCCGCCTTCGGCGAGCCAGAGCGCGCTCGCCGAAGGCGTGTGTGCTTTGGGTATTGTTAGCAGCAGCCATTTTTATTTCTTGCAATCTGATTATTTTTTCAGATTATAATCAATCAATTCGTTAACTATAAAAAGATCTCCATCTTCAAAAATCTCCATTTTTACAAAACCAATATTAATAGCAATATAATATTTTGTTATAACATCACCGGAAATTCTTGAATCTTCATACCCTTTGCAATGGAATCTGCCCTTCGGGGTCGTTATTAGAGTATCTGTTGCAATACATTTTATTGGCGATATTAGCTGATTAAATGAACCATCAACCACACTCATAGACATATAAGTATAATTCCATTTTTCACCCAAAACAGCATCTTTTTTAAATTGAATCGAGGGAACTATAATTGTATCAACATCAGAGATACCTCCATAGGATACAAAATTTCCAGCTTCATCATTACCCACAATAAACTTTGCATTGTTCGGGTTATCACCGACACTTGCATAACAAGTGATACCATTTATAATCATTTTCTCTCCAATTTCCAATTTAGAGGTATCAATTTTTACATCATTAACTTTGTAATATTTACTTATTCTAAATGTCCAAGAGTTTCCGGTATTTATAGGCATAAGTATATCACCAGATGTTGCTTGCTCTTCTTTTTCACATGAAACAAGCAAAATTAGTAAGAATGAGAAGATGATTTGATAAATTAATCTCTTATTCATTGGTTTGTAGATTTTATTGATTTTAATAAACAGTTGCAATAGTGTTTGGAATATCGGTTTTATGGTTGCTGCTAACGGGAGGCCAGGCAGCGGCCCTTCATTGCGAAGCATGAAGGGCTGTTGCTTATCTAGTGTTAGCGCCAGTACATTTTTTATTTCATCAAAATATAGTTATTATTCGTATTATGTTCAGATTTGTAAACATAATTGTCATACAGTACTGTATCAGATTTGCTGGTATTCCAGTCTCTATAAATCCATAGCCCATTTAAGGTACTTGTATTAAATTCATTAGAGTATCTCACTCCCAAAATGGTTCGTCCTACACGAACCTCTCTCCAGTGAGAACCATTAGCACCTTCATCCAGATATTGCAAAATAATTTTATCATGTTTATTATCAAGTGACTGAAATACAATATCTTGATCGATGTAATTCATTCTGACAGTAATAACCAATATCACTGATAATAAAAAACTGCTTATTAATCCACAAAATCCGATTGAATAAAATATATATTTTTTCCAATGTTCAGTCTCAAACTGTTTGATGATAAGAAAAATAGAAAGTAATGATATTGAAAGTGGAAAAGTAAAAATCATTATGGATCTTAAACCATAAGATCTAAAGTCATAGGGTATAGGATAGACAAAGCTGTTGACTATATTAATTAATATAATCAGTAGGCAAATCCATGTGAGTATTTTGATAGTACGCTTCATTGTATTGGCGCTAACGGGTGGCTAGTCCCTATGTTTGAAAAATGAATTGATTGCTTGATTAAGCATAAGACAAAGATCATTACTTTTAAGGGTTCGAATCATTAATCAGTAATATTCAATGCCTTATGCCTACACAAATGAACAATTTAAATTTCGAAGGTCAAAATATTTATGCAGGTTTTGACGTCCATCTTAAAGACTGGAAAGTTACCATCTTAAGTGAAGAAATGATGTTAAAGAGTTATACCATGCCACCCAAACCCGAAGTGTTGAGTGATTACTTTTTAGGAATTATCCCGGAGCCAATTATTATTCTGCTTACGAGGCCGGTTTCTGCGGATTGTGGGCTCATTATCAATTGTGCGAACTGGGTATTAAAAACATAGTGGTCAATCCTGCTGATATCCCTGGTACTCAAAAGGACAAGCTTCAGAAAGAAGACAGCCGAAACGCCAATCTATACACCTACCGAAAGTACCCTCAATGACCGGTCTCTGGTTCGTTCCAGGAAAACACTGGTTAATGACATGGTCCGTTTCAAGAACCGCATTAAGGGCTTTCTCCATTTTTATGGTACTGAAATGCCGGAAGAGTTATCCAATTCACGGAAGCACTGGAACAGGCGATTCATGGTATGGCTTGAAAGCATACACATGAAAGAGCTTTCCGGAGAAATGGCACTCAAACATCAGATCAATGAAGCTCGATATATGAAAGAGCTTCTAAAATGCATCCTTCTGGATATCAAACATCTTTCGCAAACCGACAAGTATCGTGAAAATGTCAAGCTACTTCGATCAATCCCAGGA